>Ga0187782_10004672_pt1 | contig 10245 bp, 4 predicted proteins | sample 0715_SJ02_MP15_2_FD_132454 | JGI IMG/M metagenome (GOLD analysis project Ga0187782, IMG submission 132454) | Tropical peat soil microbial communities from peatlands in Department of Meta, Colombia - 0715_SJ02_MP15_20_MG | ecosystem: Environmental > Terrestrial > Soil > Wetlands > Peat | place...
CGCCCTGGCTGGGCCGTTACCGGCGGACTATTTCTTTTTGCCTAATTTGCGGCGAATGTCGGGCCAATACTCCTTGATAACGTTGGTGAGCGTGTCGTATCCAACCTGCGTGCCCCATACCTTGGCAGTGTTCGACACGGTGCGGTCTTCTCTGGGGTGATAGCTGTAGGTGGAAATTGCCGATGCGATACCCGATCCGAAGATCTCGGAATAATTGACCTGCCGGTGTCCGGAATCGCTGCGAGTGACAAAAATCCGGCTGACGGCATAGCTGGTGCGACGCGTGAATCCCCCATGCCCCATCGTGTAATAGCGCGGATCCTGATGCAGTAGAATCGGCAGGAAGGCCTGAGTGAAATAGTTCTCGATGGTCCCGTCCGCGAAGGATGCTGCATATCGTTTGCCATAGCCGGCGGCTCCCTGGCCGTAGCCCGCTTCGCTGTTTTCCGCCTGGCTGATCCCGGCCAGCAAACCGTACCAAGGGATCTGGATGAAATCGAAACATCCCCGAGTCACCACCTTCAATTTCTGCCCGGGAGTGAGCGGGGGGACGTTCTTAGTCTCCAGCGTCAGGAAATTCGGCAAAGCATAAAAGAGCCTATCGTTAGACGTGCCAGTTTGCTCTTGTTTTTTAATGGAGTCGGGGTTACTACTCTTGTCCTGGCCATTGCTGTTGTCCTGCTCTTGGCCTTGAGGCGGTTGACTGCTTGGTAGTGCTTGGGGGTTGGGTGGTTGTTGTGCGGTTGGAGGTGCCGGGTCACTTGCCGATTCTTTGCTGCGAGGCGGTTCCTGGGGACTTGGCGGTGCCTGGTTGCTCTGCGGTTCTTGGGTGCTTGGGGGTGTGGTTTGCTGACCGGAGGAACTCGCCGCCAGCAGGCTTGAAAGCACAACGGCAATGGAAGCACGACGGCACAAATTGTCCCCTAAGACAGTCTTCAAAATAATTGGATTCTCCCTGGGGTCCGATCAAGGCCACCAAGCCTGACCATGTCCCGCAACCGCTGCCGCAGCGCCACACCGGCGATCGGGGATGGTTCGTGTCTTTGCCCGTCCCACAACGTGTCAGCCGCTGTGGGCTCAAGAGACGACAAGACCTCATCCACTGTGGAATCTCACCGCTAAGCGGCGAAGATGTTCTTCTTGATTCGCTAATTCCGCGATGCTGATCCGGCGGCAAGATGCCGGCGTACAAAGAAATGCAGAATTATTTTTCTAAGGCCAAACCTTCCTAACTGCGCCGAGCCGCCTCTGCCAACCCGCCTGAAAGTATTTTTACATGCAGCGCAGCTCATTTCCATGCGGGTAGAGAAAATTTCGGCTAGTCCTAAAAGCAAACCCCTGGGTTGCTTGGCACTGCTCGTTCCTTACTCGGAACCCCCGTTAGGACCTGATTGTTGCGGACTTCGACGTAAAATTTTGTAAAGCTCCCTGTGCCCTCAATGCTGCTGAGGACAGCTTGCCCGGCAACGTTCCGCCCACCTTAATTATAGGGATCGCACAACCAGGTGAGTGTGCACGCTAATCTGGCTTTGCCTATCGGGCTCGGCAGTCGAGCGCTGGTGTTCGGTTCGTTGGGAGTGTGCGGGCTCGCCTTCGCCCCAGAACTAGTCTCGCCTGCCAGCCTGATCCTTCAACGCGGCTGTAGCCTCGGGCCAGCCGGCGGCAGATCGGACCCGCAGTTGAATCCAATCGAAAAACTGGCCGGAAGAGGCCGCGTGGGACATGGCTTGGCTGTTTTGGTAGCGCACGATCTCGACCTTGGGAGGCATTGCCTTTTCAAGACGCGCTCTGGCCGAGCTCGGCGTGAACGCCTCGTAGGGAGCGAGCTGTAGGCGGACCGTGCGCGAGCCCAATTGTGGGACCCACCTCACGGGATCGAGTGGTTCCACTCGCTTCAAAAATTCCGGCTGCAGGTAAGCAGCTCGTTCCTCTTCCGGAACCAGAATAGATTTTGCGAGCCAATCCGGCCAATCACCCCAAGGCTCGAGCAAGTCCAGCACCTTGATGCGCGGATCGACCGCTGCAGCCAGAATGGCAATCGTCCCGCCCGAACCGTCGCCGAACATACCGATCCGATCCGTATCGATATCACCCCGGGCAGCTAGGTAATTGAGGATCATCTGCACATCATGCACGGACGTGCCTACGGATTCCTCGAGCTCGCTGATGAACCATTCCTTCATCGGACGATCGTGATAGCGGTGACCAGTCAGAGCCGACACGAAGCCAATGGCTGCGGTTCCGTTCCGGATGAGGAGGCGTGAGAAGTTTTCGTCCCGGAAGCGGTCGGTTTCCGAAGGGTACGAATAGAGGTACAGGACGGCAGGCGGATGTTTTACCTGCTTGGGTACCATTACGTAAAGATAGATGGGATCAGCGGGCCGCCATGCGACTTCGACAATCTCGCGCGTGAAGTCCGGGTAATTGTCTTTTTCTCCCACGACGGGCGTGAGGGCACGCAGATTACTTCCTGCTAAAGAGAGTGAGCTCCAATCCTCCTTGTAGGTGGCAAAAGAGTCGATCCCGTCGTTTACCACCGGCCCACCCTGTGCGGGAATGGCTTGCGCAGTTGCTGAACCAGAGGACTGCTGTCCCCCACTGGGCACGCCTTCAATCAGCAAGGAAAACCCGATCAGGACGCTCATGAAACTCGCCATCGGTTGTCGCTTCACTCCACACTCCTTCGATTTTCGCTTCCGCAACGAACCACGCCGTCGCAAAAAATAAGGCAGGGCGGCCCCGTCTGCCTCCCTGCCGGAAACGACTCTTGACTTACTTCGTGCAGCCACCGGTGACGTTCTCATGTTCACCGAGCACGGCGGAGTTGGAGAGGGTTTTAATGCAACCACCCACGTCGCCGCCCTTCTCGGTCGATGGGTCGGTAAAGGGAACCCCGTTCTTCGCCGTAGGAGCAACATTCACGCCATCGAAAGTTATCGTGAAATGCGAGCGGTAGACGGCCATGCCGTCATCGCCGTTCCCGCCCACATCTTTCGCATACGGAACAAAATCGGGAACGTAAAGGTTGACGTCAGTCTGGGCTGCTTTGACTAATTCAGCGGCAGGTTCTGCACCGGTCGTGTCGGCAATGAGCCGCACGAAGGAGAACGAGCGGTAGGCTCCGCTGCGCAGGTTCTTGAAGGTTGTATTCGGGGCGACGGCGCACGGCAGGGTGCATGCCGGCAGCGCACCAGTTGCCGAATGTCCCGGATTTCCCACCAAAGGATCGATCCCGTCGATCGTCAGATATCCCCACGAACTGGAGCCGGCGATTCCGGAAACGTTTTCATAGCTAAAGAACACGTAGCCAATCGCGTCTTCACCGTTAAAGAAAGTAGAGCCGTCACCGTTCTCAACCGCCTTCACTTCCTCTCCCGTGCCGATCGCGCGATAGCGCTTCCCTCCGCCGGCGGAGCAGGCAGCCGCGAGGGGGTTCTTGGCCCCCACGTTGGTTTCTTGGGAGCCGGCAAACTCGTTCGCGGGAACGGGGTTGGTCAGGTTCGTGAACTCAAAGGTGTTCATCGTGCCAGACAACGGCTCACGCAAGATGGGGAAGATGGCGTGCGCCGTAGCCCCGGCCCACACATTGGTATTGCAATTCTTGCCGCTGAAGATGGTCTGTAATTGCGGAGAATGGGTAACGTTTGCAATCACGAATTTGCCAGCGCTCGTCTTTTGTCCCAACCCACTGGCATCTTCGCGATTGACCAGGATGATGATCGGCTGCGCCCCCACGGGATAGGTAGCAAAGGCGGGAATCGGTTCCCCGCTCACCGGGTCATCTCCGGTAATCGCATAGTTTACCGGGGTGGCTTCCGACGTGCTGAATGCGCTCTGAATATCACTTCCCACGGGTTTGCCCGAGACACCGTAACCCAGGCATCCCAACTTTGCCGGGGGTGGGCAGTTGACTCGAAGCGAAGCAAACAGAGCGTCTTCCGGGCGAATGTCGGTCAGAGCTGCGGTCAGGGTCGGACTCGCCGCCAGCGCATCGTAAATTGCTGGCGGTAGGCTGCTGTCATCACAATGTCCCGCTGTGCCGGCTGGGCAAGCCGCGCCATACTTAAATAGCGCAGGATCGATTAAGTTCAACCCGGCGGTAGTCAGCGCGGTACTATCGATTTCAAGGGTAGCTCTCGGACTGGCGAAAAACAGGCGATTGCCGACCACGGAATCCACGGCCAGGTAGGCCCAGACGCGGGTTTCATCGGCATTCCACACGACCCAGAGATTGCCGCCTTGGTGGTCACTGACTGTACCCCCAGGGCCACTCCGGCTGTCAAAGGCTTGGGCGCAGTTAACGCCGGGAGCGGGGCCACATTTTCCCTTCGTCGTCCAATGGTGGGCACCTGGACCATTGAGCAAGGGATCGTTCACTGCGGCAACGGCGAACTCTTGCCAGATCGCCGAAGATCCCGCGCCAATAAACTCTACGGTGGTCGCTGCGCTGCTGGCTGGCACCAGGAAACAGGCCAGCAACAGAAAAGTAAAGAGCAAGTTAATTCCCCTTCGCATGCACAATTCTCCTTTTGTCATAAATGTGAAATCTTGTTGGTCTGGTGATTGCAATCGAGAGATATTCCCCGAGCGCTGAAACCATGGAGCACACCGCTAAACTGGGTCGTTGCCAACCAACCTCTACTCAGGAGAGCCAGGAACCAAATTCGCCCTGATGCAGTGGTTTGCATTTTTGCTGAGCATCCGCCAATTGTGTTGCCCAAGAATGACCGCAGGATCAAAATCGTGTGAATTGAGCGACGCTAAGGACGGCCCTTGTGGATGCTCTGTGGAAATTGGTGAGCGCGGCAATTGAGGAGCTATTTGTTTTTCCGTTATGACGCGAGCGGGACAAATCGCTCGTGGTCCTCAGGATTGATCCAACAGAAATTAATCACACGAATTTAACCTGTTAGTCATCGCACCGTCATATTTTTGCGATAGATATTCTCTCTCTCTTAAATTCTCAGGTCTGACATAGCAGTTCTGGTACCCCGAGGAGTAACTGTTTCAGGCATGCGGCGGCGTTGGGGCCCGTCAAAACCTTGGGCAGCGAAGGTATCCGGAGTGAGCTTCAAAACAGGTTTCTTGTGCGCGCTGCTGGGCTTAGCAGGGCTGGCGGTCGCGCAATCCCAGGTGCCGCCGACAGGCGAGGCCTCCATCTCGGGGGTGGTCGCGGATCCTAGCGGTGCGGTGGTGGTCGGTGCCAGCGTCACCATCACGAATGCCGCCGGAGGAACCCAAACCGCGACCACGAACGAGCAAGGGCATTACTCGCTGACGGGGCTAGCGGCTGGTACTTACGATCTGTCGATTTCAGCTGCCGGATTTAAGGTGTTCCATGCTCCGGGCATCGTGTTGACCGGCGACAATTTGCCCTTAGACGCGAGTCTGGAGCTTGCGGGAGCCACCACGGCAACTACCGTTGAAGGACAAAAGAGTGTGCAGGTAGAGACCGAAACGGCGGCGGTCTCCGGCACCATTACGCAAACCGAAGTGGTGAGCTACGGATTGAATGGCCGCAACTTCACGCAGCTCATCGCCCTGGCGCCCGGCGTGAGCAATCAGACCGGGCAAGATGAAGCGAAAGTCGGGGTTAGCGGCAGCGTGAAGTACAGCGTCAACGGCGGACGTGTCGAATACAACACCTTTGACGTCGACGGCTCCGATTTGCTCAACGTCGGTATCAATGGAGCGAACAGCACTCTGATCGTCTATCCCAGCCTCGACGCCATCCAGGAAGTCAAAGTCCTGACGTCCAACTACGGCGCCATGTACGGGCGTACCGCATCAGGTACGGTGCTCGTGACCACCAAGTCGGGTGCCCGGGAGTTGCACGGCAACGCCTATGAGTTTGTGCGCAATGAGATCTTCAACGCTCGTAACTACTTCGATGAGACCAAAAGCGCGCCGCTTTACCGACGCAACGATTTCGGGTTCACTTTGGGAGGTCCGGTCTTCATCCCGAAGCTCTACAATCAAAATCGTGAGAAGACCTTCTTCTTCATCTCCGAGGAATTCCGGTTTGAGAGATCGCCGTACGAATTCAATCAGGCCGTCCCCACGCTGGCCGAGCGCAGCGGTGATTTTAATGATGTCTGTCCAGATCGCTACCCCTACTCCACTCCCATCCAGATCTTTTCCCGCTCCGAGTATCCAGACTGCCCCTCGACGGGCAATAAACAGACTTTCCCAGGGAACGAACTCGTGCCCGCCCCCACGGGAATCCCCATAGGAGCGCTCAATCGAAACGCGGTGGCGATCCTCGGCACGGGGATCATCCCTTTGCCCAATTCGGCTTCGGGCTGCAATTCGAGCCTGGTGGGAGAGACCAGAATTGATCCAACCACAGGTCAACCGGCCATCGTCAAGCCTTGTTACGCGGCGACGGTTTCACCACCGACGCACTGGCGCGAGGACTTGCTCCGCCTCGACCACAGCTTTACTCCCTCCCTGCAGGCTACCTTGCGCTACATCCACGACTCGTGGAACACCGTTATCGTGACCCCGCAATGGGGCTACATTCAGAACAGCTTTCCCACGGTGGAGAACGACTTTGTGGGGCCGGGAACCAGCGCGATGGTCCGCTTGACCCAGACCATTTCGCCCACGTTATTGAACAATGTATTTTTCAGCTACGGCAATTCTCATATCACCTTAACGGACGTACCTGGGCCCGGCGCTACGTTAGGGCGTCCGGCAGTGCTCGATAGCCCTTGCGCGCTCTCACCGCCGCCGATTCTGGGAGTTCTCGAGCAATGTCCCATCGGCGCACTCTTTTTCAATGGCTTCGGCGGAAAAATGCCGGGACTTGTCATCGCCGGAACGAATGCAGCGTATGGCGGAAATGGCTTTGCCGTCGACCCCAGCTATATGCCATGGGATCACACGAATCCCACCTATACCGTCGGTGACAGCGTAAGTAAAGCAGTGGGCAAGCATACCTTGCAAATGGGTGCGGAGTTTATCTTTTTCCAGAGAAACCAGATCAATTCCCCGGTCGGCGCCACCACCGGCGACGTGCAGGGAATTATCACCTTCACCAACCAGGGGAACGGCAGCGGTTTTACCGGTTCATCGCCGACGGGGAATGCTTTTGCCGATTTCCTTCTGCACACGACCCATGAAGACGGTGTGCACAGCTTTCAGCAGGATAGCGCGCAACGCAAATACTATCAGCGCTATCAGATCGCCGAGCCTTATTTCCAGGATGACTGGCGAATTACTCCCCGCTTGACGCTAAACCTCGGCCTACGGGTGAGCCTGTTCGGAACCTATTATGAGAAGAGCCACAGCGTTTATAACTGGAACCCGGCGTCGTTCAACCGTTCGCTAGCCAGCCAGGCGTCGGTTGATCCATCCACCGGCGAACTGGTCGACGCCAATTCGGGATCTCCCATTCCCCTCAATCTGAACAATCTGGACCCGCGCATCAGCAACGGACTGGTGCAATGTGGTGTCAAGGGAGTTCCGGCCAGCTGCATGAGCGGTCATTTGTTCAATCCTGCTCCGCGCATTGGGTTCGCCTGGGATCCACGGGGAAATGGAAAGACTTCTTTGCGGGCCGGCTATGGCATTTTCTATGAGCACGGTGCCGGCAACGAGGCCAACACCGGGTCGCTCGAGGGGAGCTCTCCCTTGGTGCTCGACATGATCCAGGTTGCGCCCCAGAACGCAAGCTGGAGTTGCATTGGTGGAGGCTCGCCCCTCGCCGAAGGGGTGGCTGGCTGTTCGCCGACCGGCGCTTTCCCTCTCAATGTCACTTCCATTCCTACCCACGCCGTCTGGCCCTATTCCCAACAGTGGAGCCTCAGCGTGCAACGCGAGCTGCCGCAAAATACAGTTGCGACGTTGGCGTATGTGGGCAGCAAGGGGACTCACTTAACGGCCGAACGTCAGATCAATCAGTTACCGCCAGTCCCCGATGCTCTGAATCCATATGGAGCCAACCAACCCCTTCTGGCCTTGATCAGCAATGCGGTCCCCGGCCAGCCCCAGGGAGACTGCCTCTTCCAGAGCACGGGCGCTGAGCTGAGCAACGGTACCCTGGTCAATCCGGCCCAGCCGGCTTTCCTCAACCTCGAAGCCGCCTGTGATTCATTCCTTGGCAAGGACCCAAATTCCTTGCGTCAGTTCGCGCCTGGCTTCGGCAGAATTTTTTCTTTGGCAAATATCGCCGACTCGACCTACAACGCTTTCCAAGCCACGCTTCGCCGGCAGCACAACGCACTGGATCTGGGGATTTCCTACACCTACAGCCACTCTATCGACGATTCCTCGGATCGCTCCGATGCCACCTTCGTGAATTCCTTCGATTTGGCGGCCAACCGCGCTAGTTCGAACTATGACGAACGCCATCTGCTGAATATCAGCTATGTGTACGCCCTCCCTGGCGCGTCCGCCCTGGAGAAGTGGTTGCAACTGATCGACACTCCCTACAACGACGATGGGACATCCCCGGTACCGCCCCCGCCCCCGTCTCCCTCGCGGCTCGCCGAGACCATGTTCGATGGCTGGGAATTGTCCGGTATCACGATCTTCCAGTCCGGAATACCGTTCAGCGTCATTAATGGCGGCAGCAGTACTTCGGTGTCGGTATTGGACAACGCCGGGGTCGCCAACGGCGCGGGAGCCGGGTCCTATCCCGACGTAGTGGGCAATCCTCACCTTCGAGCCCCCCTGGGCAGCACGAACCCGCAAAGCGTTGGGCCGCAGCTGCTGAACTCTGCCGCCTTCGCGGCACCGCGAGGCCTCACGTTTGGCGACGCCGGGCGCAATTTCTTGAATAATCCCAGCCGCCTGAATTTCGATGTCGCCATGCTCAAGCACTTCAAGATCACCGAGGGCAGCACGCTGGAGTTCCGCGCCGAGGTCTTCAATATTTTCAACCATACCCAGTTTCGCATTTACGATCCGAACCTGGGCAATCAAGCCAACAACACCATCAGCTGTTATGGGGACCAAAGCACGGGGTACTCTGCCGGTGCTCCAAGCTGCCTGGCAGGGAGCTCCTTCTTGCATCCGGTGGATGCGCATCGCGCGCGAACCATGCAATTCGGTCTGAAGTACGCATTTTAGCTGCGCCAGCCTGCGCCGGGAGTAATGCCAAATGCTAATCATGCGGGAGCCGGAGCCGCTCAACAGGAAATCGATCGCTGCCAGCTGGGTTTTGTTGGCAACGCTATGTGCTGCTGGGTGCAATGGGACGAGCAGTATCTACAGCTCGACGGCGGTTGCTCCGGTGCTAACCACGGCCGGCCCCTTGAATTCCTACGTCGGCGCGGAGAGCACCGGGGATGTATGGCAGATCACCATCAATCACAACACGAACAGCTTCAGTGCGATCGACTATTCGCAAGAAGCCGGAACCAGCGGATCTCCTCTGACCTTCAACGGGGAATTTGCCTTCGACGCAGGTTTCCTCGACTTTTCCCAGACCAACACCGGTTCAAACGCGGCGTTCGAACCGGCTGGGTTCGCCCTCGAGGTTCCGGGACGGGTGGCGGTGTTTCGTCCCGATACGGCCACGGATCTCAATGGAAACCCAGCGGCCGGCCCCCCCGTTGCCGCCGTCCCCAGCGGTTGTTGGAGTTTCATCATGGGAGTCAACTTCCAATTCGTAACCATGCCGAACGTCGACTCGCAGGCGGCGAACAGCATCCTCTGGACTGCAGCCAGCGACAGTGCTTACGGCAGCTTCCAGGTCAGCACCGACGGGACGACGTGGGATTTCTTCGACCTGTCCCAGTTCACCCTCGCTCAATCTCCCATCGAGCCAGGGGCGGAGTTTTCCCCCGGCCTCTGCGCGCCGGCGATCCTGGGCACGGTGATTAGCATCCCGTCCAACTCTCAGATCGCGACCACCGACACCCTGGTCGTAGGACCATCCGGCTTCCTGATCTTGAACCAGGGGCCAGGCGTATCCGGTGCGATTGGCTTAGAGCAGCCCGCGAGCGCATTGAACACCAGCAATCTGGTCGGTGTTCATTACCTTGGCTTCGTGAGCGAGCCGAGCATCCCCTTTCCCTCCTGCTCGGCGCCCTGCACGCCCACCCAGCCTCCGCCGAACCCCATTGCGAGCTTCGGGCCTTGTCCGGATAGTCTCTGCTCGCCCGGAACAAGCTTGCTCGGCGGCGACTTCCCCTTGGCCAATCCCATGGATTCTCGGAGCGATGATCCGGCGCAGCCGGCAAACACCAACATCATCATCAATCTGGGATCTCAGAATGCAAATACCAACGGACTGTA
>Ga0187782_10004674_pt1 | contig 10243 bp, 7 predicted proteins | sample 0715_SJ02_MP15_2_FD_132454 | JGI IMG/M metagenome (GOLD analysis project Ga0187782, IMG submission 132454) | Tropical peat soil microbial communities from peatlands in Department of Meta, Colombia - 0715_SJ02_MP15_20_MG | ecosystem: Environmental > Terrestrial > Soil > Wetlands > Peat | place...
ACGCCGAACGTCATTGTTCTCGAAGCGCCGCAGGAGAAGGAGAAACTGCTCGGCCAGCTCGACGAGCTCGCCCAATATTGCGACGCGGGCACCAAGGTCGTGGTCGTCGGCAAGGTCAACGACATCTCGCTCTATCGCGACCTGATGGCGCGGGGGGTGAGCGAATATCTCGTGCAACCGTTCGGGCCGGTCGACTTCGTGCGCACCGTCTCGCGGCTCTTTCGCGGGCCCGACGCCAAGCCGCTTGGCCGGGTCGTCGCGGTGATGGGCGCGAAGGGCGGCGTCGGCGCCTCGACGGTCGCGCACAATCTCGCCTGGAGCTTGGCGACCAAGCTCGACATGTCGACCGTCATCGTCGACTGCGATCTCGGCTTCGGCACCGCCGGCCTCGACTTCAATCAGGATCCGCCGCAGGGCGTGGCGGAGGCGGTCTTTGCCCCCGACCGCGTCGACGGCAACCTTGTCGAGCGCCTGCTGTCGAAATGCGGCGACAAGCTGAGCCTGCTCGCCGCGCCGGCGACGCTCGACCGCCCTTACGACTTCTCGGAGATCGCCTTCGATCCGCTCGTCGACGCGCTCCGCGCGACGGCGCCCTGGATCGTGCTCGATCTCCCCCACGCATGGACGGCGTGGACGCGACGCCTGCTCGTCGGGTCGGACGATCTCATCATCGTCGCCGCCCCCGACCTTGCTAACCTGCGCAACGCCAAGAACATCTTCGACAACGTGAAAAGCGCGCGGCCGCACGATCATCATCCGAAACTCATCTTCAACGGCGTCGGCTTGCCCAAGCGGCCGGAAATCTCGATCGCCGATTTCTGCAAGACGATCGAGCTCGAGGCGATCGCGGTCATCCCGCACGACGCCAAGACCTTTGGCGGCGCGGCCAATAACGGGCAGATGATCGCCGAGGTCGACGCCAAGAGCGCGGCGGCGGCGATCTTCTCGGACATCGCCGCGACGATCGCCGGCCGCGCGGAGGCCCGCAAGGCCAAGCGCGGCCTGCTCGACCATCCGTTCATGGCGAAACTCGTGGGCCGCAGCGCGTAAAGGATCGGCGAAGGGTTTTCAGTGAAAGCGTGCCGGCGAGAGCCGGAAGATTTGGGGACGTAGGGCATGTTCGGCAAGCGCACTGGACAAAACGCGCCGCAGAGACCGGCGGAGCCGGCGCGCGACGTCGTCGCGCCGACGGTTGCGGCCGCGGCGCCGCCGCGCCACGAAACTCCCGCGGCGGCCGTCGTCGCCGCCGCGAAAGGCGCGGACAGCCGAACGGAGGCGTATTTCCAAACGAAGTCGATGATTTTCGGCGCGCTGATCGAGGCGATCGACCTCGCGGCGCTGTCGAAACTCGATTCGGAAAGCGCCCGCGAGGAAATCCGCGACATCGTCCACGAAATCGTCGCGATCAAGAATATCGTCCTGTCGATTTCGGAGCAGGAGGACCTGCTCGAGGACATCTGCAACGACGTGCTCGGCTACGGGCCGCTCGAGCCGTTGTTGTCGCGCGACGACATCGCGGACATCATGGTCAACGGCCCGGGCCGCTGCTACATCGAAGTCGGCGGCAAGATCCAGCTGACCAACGTCCGTTTCCGCGACGGCGCGCAGCTGATGAACATCTGCCAGCGCATCGTCAGCCAAGTCGGACGGCGCGTCGACGAAGCCTCGCCGATCTGCGACGCCCGTCTGCCGGACGGCTCGCGCGTCAACGTCATCGCCCCGCCGCTCGCCATCGACGGCGCGGCGCTGACCATCCGCAAATTCAAGAAGGACAAGCTGACGCTCGATCAGCTCGTCCGGTTCGGCTCGATTTCCGCGGAAGGCGCGGAAATCCTGAAGATCATCGGCCGGGTGCGCTGCAACGTCATCATCTCGGGCGGCACCGGCTCGGGCAAGACGACGCTCCTCAATTGCCTGACCAACTATATCGACGCCGACGAGCGCGTCATCACCTGCGAGGACGCGGCGGAGCTGCAACTGCAGCAGCCGCACGTGGTGCGCCTTGAAACCCGCCCGCCGAACCTAGAGGGCGCCGGGCAAATCACCATGCGCGATCTCGTCAGGAACTGCCTTCGTATGCGCCCCGAACGCATCATCGTCGGCGAGGTGCGCGGACCTGAGGCCTTCGACCTCTTGCAGGCGATGAACACCGGCCATGACGGCTCGATGGGCACGCTGCACGCCAACTCCCCGCGCGAGGCGCTAAGCCGCGTCGAGTCGATGATCACCATGGGCGGCTTCGCGCTGCCGACGCGCACGATCCGCGAGATGATGATCGCCTCGATCGACGTCATCGTCCAGGCGACCCGCCTGCGCGACGGCTCCCGCCGCATCACCCACATCACCGAGGTGATGGGGATGGAAGGCGACGTCATCATCACTCAGGACCTTTTCGTTTACGAAATCTTAGGGGAAGACGCGCAAGGCAAGCTCAAAGGGCGGCATCGTTCGACCGGCATCGGCCGGCCCCGGTTCTGGGACCGCGCCAGGTATTACGGCGAGGAGAAGCGGCTCGCGGCCGCGCTCGACGCCGCCGAGCATCGCGAATGACGGCTAAGGCCTTAAGCGAGGGATAAAAGGCCATGATCAGCCCGCAGATGTTGATCGCCGGCGCGGTCGCCGTGGGCGTCGGCGGCCTGGCGTTCGTTTTCCTCGGCGGCGACTCGGCGGCCGACAAGCGGCGCGCCGCCATCAAACGCGACGACCCCAAGACGGTCAGCGCCGCGGCGGAGAAGGTTGCGCGCAAGAAGCAGGTCGCCGACAGCCTGAAAGAACTCGAGAAGAAGCGCAACAACTCGCGCCCCGATCTCCAGACGCGCATCGAGCAGGCCGGCCTCTCCATCTCCAAGCAGCAATACTATCTTTTCTCACTGATCGCGGCGCTGGCGCTCGCAGGCCTTGTCTGGCTGAAGACCGAGAGCCTCATCGTCGCATTGATGTTCGCGGTCATCGGCGGCCTTGGGGCGCCGGGCTTCCTGCTGACGAGGCTCCGCAACCGCCGCATCAAGAAGTTCATCAACGGCCTGCCGAACGCCATCGACATCATCGTCCGCGGCGTGAAGTCGGGCCTGCCGCTCGGCGACACGATTCGCATGGTCGCCAACGAGGCCGACGAGCCGGTGAAGTCCGAATTCCGGCGGATCGTCGAATCGCAAGCGGTCGGCCTTGCGCTGCCCGAGGCGGTCGAGCGCATGACGTCGCGCGTGCCCATCACCGAGACGAACTTCTTCTCGATCGTCATCGCCATCCAATCGAGGGCCGGCGGCAACCTGTCTGAGGCGCTCGGCAACCTTTCGAAGGTGCTGCGCGACCGCAAGAAGATGAAGGGCAAGATCGGCGCGATGGCCATGGAGGCGAAGGCCTCGGCGGTTATCATTGGCCTGGTTCCGTTTTTCGTGACCTTCGCCCTCTACATGTCCTCGCCCAAGTACATCATGCTGCTATGGACGACGAGCCATGGACGCATCGTCTCCGTCGTCGCCTGCTGCTGGATGGCGATCGGCGCGGCGATCATGAAAAAAATGATCAATTTCGATTTCTGAGCGCGCGATGGTCGATTTTCTCCTGCAAAAGCTCACAGACCCGCACTTCATCGTGACGCTGCTCGCCTCGATCGGCTGCGCGGCGACGGTGCTCACCTTCGCCACGCCCTACCTGCAAAACGACAGTCTCGGCCGGCGCATGAAAGCGGTCGGCTCCGAGCGCGAGAAGATCCGCATGCGCGAGCGCGAGCGGCTTGCGGGCGGACAGGGCAACAAGACCCAGCTCCGCCTTAAGCCCAGCAACATGGTCAAGTCGCTCGTCGAGAGCTTCAACCTCGAAAGTTGGCTCGGCACAGAGACCGCGAAAAATCAGTTGGCGCTCGCCGGCTTCCGCGGGGCCGGGGCGGAATACACGTTCCTCGCCTTCCGCCTCATCATGCCGATCGTCTTCTTGGCGGCCGGCGCGGCCTATATTTTTCTAATCCTGAAGCCGAGCTGGCCGATCATCGGCAAGATCGGCGCCTGCATCCTTTCTCTTTATCTCGGCGTGAAGGCGCCGGAAGTGTTCTTGAGAAACCGCACCGCGAAGCGGCAGAAGAGCATGGAGCGCGCCTATCCGAACATGCTCGACTTGTTCATCATCTGCGCGGAGTCGGGGATGTCGATTGAGCACGCGGTGCGCAAGGTCAGCAACGAGATTGGCGCCGAGAGCATCGAGCTCGCCGAGGAGCTTACGTTGCTTGCCGCGGAGATGTCCTATCTCCAGGATCGTCGGACCGCCTTCGAGAACCTCGCCAACCGCACCGGCATGGAATCGGTCCGTTCGCTCTCGACCGTGCTGACGCAGTCCGAGCGCTACGGCACGCCGCTCGGCGGCGCGCTGCGCGTGCTCGCCGAGGAGAGCCGGCAGCAGCGCATGACCAAGGCCGAGAAGAAGGCCGCCTCGCTGCCGCCGACCCTGACCGTGCCGATGATCCTCTTCTTCCTGCCGGGCCTGTTCGCGGCGATCCTGACGCCGGCGGTCATCCAGATCAACAAGTGGGATTGAGGATTTTCGGCGCCCTGGCGTCGGGCCTCGTCCCGGCCTAAGTAAGCTCAAAGCGCCGCCGCCTCGATTTGCCGATCGGCGCTCGGCGGCGCATGAAGCCGGCCGCGAGGTCGGAATGAGCGCGGTGATTCGCCAACAAAGAGACATTGAGGCGCCCTCCGCAGCCTATCTGCGTCATTTGAACGACGCGCAGCGGCAGGCGGTCGAGGCGCTTGAGGGGCCCGTGCTGGTCTTGGCGGGCGCGGGCGTCGGCAAGACGCGCGTTTTGACCGCGCGCATCGCCCACATCTTAGCGAGCGGGCGGGCGCGCGAGCACGAGATCCTCGCCGTCACGTTCACCAACAAGGCCGCGCGGGAAATGCGCGAGCGGGTCGAGGCGCTTTTGGGCGGCGCGGCGCCGCTGCCCTGGCTCGGCACGTTCCACGCGCTCGGCGCCAAGATTCTGCGCCGCCACGCCGAGCTTGCCGGCCTTAAAGCCAATTTCACGATCCTCGACGCGGACGACCAGATCCGCCTCCTCAAGCAGATCCTGAAGGACGACAATATCGACGAGAAGCGCTGGCCGGCGCGCGCCCTCGCCCATCTCATCGACGGCTGGAAGAACCGCGGCCTTGAGCCCGAGAAGGTTCCGCGCAATGAGGCGGCGGCCTTCGCCGGCGGCCGCGCCGGCGCGCTCTATGCGCTCTGTCAAACGCGGCTGAAAGGCCTCAACGCCGTCGATTTCGGCGATCTTCTGCTCGAGACGGTCAGGATCTTTCGCGAGCGCGGCGACGTGCTGGCGATTTATCAGCGCCTCTTCCGCTATGTGCTCGTCGACGAATACCAGGACACCAACGCCGTGCAGTATCTCTGGCTGCGCCTCGTCGCTCAAGGGCGGCGCAACCTATGCTGCGTCGGCGACGACGACCAGTCGATCTATTCCTGGCGCGGCGCCGACGTCGACAACATCCTCCGATTCGAGACGGACTTTCCCGGCGCGAAGATCATTCGCCTCGAGCGCAATTATCGTTCGACCAGCCATATTTTGGGCCTCGCCTCGGGTCTCATCGCCCACAATCGCTCGCGCCTTGGCAAGACGCTCTACACGGACGCCGGCGCCGGCGAGAAGCCGCGCCTCATCGGCGCCTGGGACAGCGAGGCCGAAGCGCGCCTCATCGGCGACGAGATCGAGGCGCGCCGCCGCGAAGGCGTGTCGCTCGACGACATGGCGGTGTTGGTGCGCGCCTCTTTCCAGATGCGCGAATTCGAGGATCGGTTCATCGAGATCGGATTGCCTTATCGGGTGATCGGCGGCCCGAGATTTTATGAGCGCGCCGAAATCCGCGACGCGCTGGCTTATCTTCGCTGCGTCGCGCAGGAGGACGACGATCTCGCCTTCGAGCGCATCGCCAATACGCCGAAGCGCGGCTTGGGCGAGACGACGCTCTCGACCGTGCGGGCCTATTCGCGCCAGACGCTTGCGCCGCTGATCGCCGGCGCGCGCCGGCTCGTCGAGAGCGAGGAATTGCGGCCCGCCGCGCGCGCCGCGCTGCGCCGCCTCATCGGCGATTTCGACCGCTGGCGGGGGCGGCTCGAGACGACCGCGCACGATCGTCTTGCGCAAATCATCCTGGAGGAGAGCGGCTATGTCGACATGCTGCGCGCCGAGCGCAGCCTCGAAGCCGACGGGCGCCTGGAGAACTTGAGCGAACTCGTCCGCTCGATGGCCGACTTCCCGAGCCTGCAATCGTTTCTCGAGCACGTCTCGCTGGTGATGGACGCGGAGCGCGCGGAAGGCGACGAGCGAGTGTCGCTGATGACGCTGCACGCCGCCAAGGGGCTCGAATTCGACACGGTGTTCCTGCCGGGTTGGGAGGAGGGGCTGTTTCCGCACCCGCGCGCAGTCGAGGAAGGCGGGCGCGCGGGGCTCGAGGAGGAGCGCCGGCTCGCCTATGTCGGCCTCACTCGCGCGCGCCGGCGGGTGGTCGTCACCTACGCGGCGAACCGGCGCATGCGAGGCCTGTGGCAGGTCTCGGCGCCGTCGCGTTTCGTCGGCGAATTGCCGCCGGAGCATTACGACAGCGGCCGGGAGCAAGCCTTTCATGCCGTCTTCGATGCGAGCGGGCGCGACTATGCGGCCGGCGGCGGTTTCGCCTCGCGCTACGACACGCCCGGTTGGCGGCGCGCGCAGGCGCGCGGGCTCGCGGACGTCGAGGCGCGCGGCCAGCCGCGCTTTGACGGCCGCGCCGTCGAGGCGCCCCGCGGCGGTCAGCCCTTCGCGGCCGGCGACCGCGTCTTCCATCTGAAATTCGGGCCCGGCGCGATCGCGGTCGCGGACGGCGATCGCATGACCGTCGATTTCGACAAGGCCGGGCGTAAGCTGGTGTTGGCGAGTTTCTTAAGGCCGCTCGATCACGTGTGAGCGAGGACCTGGGGCGTTCCCCTGTGAGGCGGGGCCCGCTTCGCATCGCTCTCGCCGCCCGGCGGCCGGCTTACTGAGCCGACGCCGCCAGCAGATATCGCTCGATCGTCTCGCGCAAGGTTCTTGCCTGTTGAACCGCCTTGTCGGCGCCGGAGCGGATTTCGGCCGCGGAGGCTTCTGCGTCCTCCATGGTCGCGCGCAAGGCGCGTAGAGCCTCGGCGGCGCTTTCCGATTGAACCGCCGCCTGGCTCGCGCCTTTGGCGACTTCGTCGACCCGCGCCGCCTGGTCTTTTGTCGCGGCGGCGATTGCGGCTGAGACGCGCTCGGCGCGGCGCATGGCCGCGCGAATTTGCGTAATCGCCTCGACGGCGTCGGCGCCGGCGATTTCGACGGCGGCCACCTTCTCGCCGACCCGTTCGGCGGCGCTCGTCGTCTGCGCGGCAAGCGACTTCACCTCTTGCGCGACGACCGCAAAGCCGCGCCCGGCTTCGCCGGCGCGCGCCGCCTCGATCGTCGCATTGAGGGCGAGCAAACTGATCTGCGCCGCCAGCGACTGGATGAACGCGACGATCTCGTTGATCTCGCCGGCGCCTATGGAGAGGCTGTCGAGGGCTAAGACGGTCTTGTCCGTCGCCTTGAGCGTGTCCTCGACGATCGCGCTTGCGGCCCCGATTTGGGCGTCCATTTCGCGCGTCGACAATGCGAGCGCGCGCGATCCGGCGTCGGCGATCTGGCCTCCCTCCAGCGTCGTGTCGCACATCGCCGACGCCGCGGCGAAACGCTGGCCGGAATCGGCGGCGCTTGCGCGCACCCGTTCGGCGGCGGCGGCGATCCGGTCGTTGTTCGAGGAGAACTCGCCGATGGCGGTGGCAATGTTGGTGCGGAAATTTCCCATAAGCCTCGCGGCGCGCCCGCGCTGCGCCTCCGCCTCGCGCAGCGCCGCGGCGGTCGCGTCGCGTTCGGCCCCGGCGCGCGCGAAATGTCCGCGCAGCCGCTCGACGGCGCTCGCAAGGCGCCGGGTCTCGGCGTCGAAACTGGACGGCCGTAGCGCCTGCCCGACGTCGCCCGACAGCCAACGGTCGATCGACGCGACGATCTGCCGCGCGTCCTTGCTCCTCCGGCGCCACTGGTAGAGGCTCAAGCCGACGAAGATCACGGCCGCGGCCGCGGCGGCCGCGAGCAGGACGCCTTGCGAAACCGCGGTTGGTCCCGGCGGCTCGAAGCCCGCAAAGCCCAAAAGCGCCGCCGAGGCGACGGCCGTCGCGATGCGCAGGACCGAGAGAGGCCAGGCGCCGAATGCGAACGCGGCGTCGGACGGCGCGGACATGATGAGCCTCGTGCGGTCGGGCGGACCGCCCGGCTCGCGGACCCTGTCAAATGCGGTTTAATTTCGGGTGAAAGCGATCCGATAACGTCTTACGCCGCTTGCGACTTTGGACGAACCTCGCGCGTGTAGTCGTCCGCCAGCGCCGTCGTCAAAAGCCCCGGCGTGAAGCGGTTTGGCCCGATTTCGCCAACCGGCGTCACTTCCGCGGCGGAGCCGGTGATGAAGCACTCGGAAAACGAGGAAAGCTCGTCGGGCAGAATCCGGCGTTCGACGACCGTCATGCCGCGCCGGCGCGCGAGGTCGATCACGGTCCGGCGGGTGATGCCGTCGAGGAAGCAATCGGCGATCGGCGTGTGGATGACGCCGTCCTTGACGAAGAAGACGTTCGCGCCCGTGCACTCGGCGACCCGACCCTCCCAGTCGAGCATCAGCGCGTCCGCATAGCCGCGCCGCTCCGCGCGATGTTTGGAGATGGTGCAGATCATATAGAGGCCGGCGGCCTTCGAGCGCGAAGGGGCGGTGCGCGGGTCAGGCCGGCGATATTCGGCGACGTCGAGGCGGATGCCCTTGGCCCGCTGGGCGGGATCGAAATAGCTCGGCCACGCCCAGGCGGCGATGGCCAAATGGATCTTGTTGTGCTGCGCTGAGACGCCCATCATCTCCGATCCGCGGAAGGCGATCGGGCGGACATAGCCGTCCTGAAGGTTGTTCTTCGCAAGCGTCAGCGCCTTGGCGGCGTCGATTTCGACCGCCGTCCACGGCACCTCGAAGTCGATCAGCCGCGCCGACTCTCTTAGGCGCTCGGAATGCTCGCGCGACTTGAAGATCTCGCCGCCATAGGCGCGCTCGCCCTCGAAGACCGCGCTCGCATAATGCATCGCATGGGTCAGCACGTGAACCTTCGCGTCGCGCCAGTCGACCAGCTTTCCGTCGAACCAGATGAAGCCGTCGCGATCGTCAAACGGGGCGCTCGCCATGGGATCCTCCATGCGTTCGGCGGCGATTGCTTTTCGTCGTGCGCGGTTTAGAAATCCCGCAGCCTGCCGACGAAAAGCTTGGTAGCCGAAAACGGCAATTATGTCAACAATGCTGACCTAACAGGACGATGGCATGGGCGCCACCGGATCGGCCAGGGCGCGGCAGCCCCCGCCGCCCGAAGATTCGCCGCCGATGTACGATCTCATCGAGCTGCTGTTTTTCGCTTATCGCGACTTTGTCGGCGACGCCGACCGCGTCCTTGAGGCCTATGCCTTCGGGCGGGCGCATCATCGCGTTCTCCATTTCGTCAGCCGCCGGCCGGGTCTGACGATCGCCGAGCTGCTCGACATCTTGAGGATCACCAAGCAGAGTCTCAACCGCGTGCTGCGCGAGCTCATCGAGGGCGGTTTCATCGAGGCTCGCGCCGGCGCGGCCGATCGTCGCCAGCGGCAACTTTTCGCGACGCCCGCCGGTCGACGTCTCGCCGAGGAGCTCGCCCGCGTGCAGACGGCGCGCATTTCGCGAGCCATCGACGAACTTGGTCCCGAGGGCCGCGCTCAGGCCGCTGCGTTCCTTGCCGCGATGATCGACGCCTCCGGCCGACCGCGCGAGGCGGAGCGCGCCGAGATCGACCTCGTCAAGCGCCCGGCATGAGGGAACCGACCGACGCCTCTGAGGCCCCCGCGGCTTCGACGCCCGGCGACGCCGCCGCGCATCTGCTCGTGGTCGACGACGACCGGCGCTTGAGGGAATTGCTCGAGGCGTTTCTGCGTCGTCAAGGCTATCGCGTGACGACGTCGGCCTCGGCGGCCGATGCGCGCGCCTATCTTAAAGGTCTTGCCTTCGATCTGATCGTTCTCGACCTGATGCTGCCGGGCGAATCGGGGCTCGAATTCGCCGAAAAGCTTCGGCAGGAGTCGCGGGTGCCCATCTTGATGCTGACCGCCCGCGGCGAGGCGCGGGATCGGGTGCGCGGGCTGGAGGCGGGCGTCGACGACTACCTCGCG
>Ga0187782_10004675_pt1 | contig 10242 bp, 10 predicted proteins | sample 0715_SJ02_MP15_2_FD_132454 | JGI IMG/M metagenome (GOLD analysis project Ga0187782, IMG submission 132454) | Tropical peat soil microbial communities from peatlands in Department of Meta, Colombia - 0715_SJ02_MP15_20_MG | ecosystem: Environmental > Terrestrial > Soil > Wetlands > Peat | place...
CCGCTGAAACCATCGCGGCTGGGCCGCCTGGGCACACCGAGGGCGTCGAGGGGAATCCTGAAGCTCGTGTCCGCCAGCGACTGGCCGCGGCGAGGTCCGGATCGTCCGTTCCTCCGCTTCAGCACCGCGCGTCATCCGCGCGAAACGTGAAGCTCAAGCCTTCGTCCCGTCGACGCCCTCTGTCGTCCACTGAGCCGGCGCGTCTCGGGGAATCATCGATCCGCCCTCGATCGCAGCCGGCCCGTGTGACGCGATCTTCGACTTTGTGATGCCGAAGACCGACTGCGGCGTTGACTACTTCTTCTTCCGGCGCTTTGTCTTTTTCGCCGTCTTTTTTGCCGCTGCCTTCGTCTTTCTCTTCTTCGCCATTGCTGCCCTCCTAGCTTGAGTGGATGGCGACATCGGTGCAGTGCAGTCGCGAATCGATCTGCACTACCTTCCGATTACTACAGCGGAAAAAAAATAATAGTGACTCCGCTTAATTTTGTGTGTAAGCGCCGTGCCCCGCCTTGCCGCCGCCTCGGCGCCGCGATCGCGCGGCAAATCTCGCGCGAAAAAGGTTTTTCCGCCGGCGATTTCGCGGGTTTATTTGCTCGCGATGCAAAAGTGCCGATGTCATGCGGGTTTTTGCGACCGCCGATTTTTAGATGCTGGCGCGCCGCAGCGTGCCGCGCGCACCCAATGAGCGCGCTTTCGCGCCGGCCACGCCGCCAAAACCGGGGGATTCACCAAGCGAAAAAAATTTTGCGCCGGAGGGCTCCGCGGGGCGCGTCGGCGGCCTCATCGGGGCGAAAATCGCTCGAATCGGTGCCGGACCGATTCGGCTGCGCGGCACGCGCGGCTGTCCTGCGGAGCGTCGCGCAGCGCTCCGCGCGAGGAGATTCTCGCTTCCGTTTCGCTTGCGGGGCGCGATGCTGGCGCCGACAGTGCGCGGCGAGCGCCGCCGGAGAGCCGCCGCGCTCAGATGCCGATCCGCTTCTTGAGCAGATCGTTGACCGCTTGTGGGTTGGCCTTGCCGCCGGATGATTTCATCACCTGGCCGACGAACCAGCCGATCGCTTTCGGGTTTGCCTTGGCGTCGGCGACCTTGTCCGGGCTCTTGGCGATGATATCGTCGACGAGCTTTTCGAGCGCTGCAATGTCGGTCACCTGCTTCAAGCCGCGCTCTTCGACGATTGCGCGCGGGTCGCCGCCCTCGCCCCACACGATCTCGAACACGTCCTTGGCGATCTTGCCGGAAATCGTGCCGTCGCCGATGAGGTCGAGGATGGTTCCGAGCTGCGCCGCGCTGACCGGCGAGGCGGCAATCCCGTTGCCTTCCTTGTTCAGCCGCCCGAACAATTCGTTGATCACCCAATTCGCGGCGGCCTTCGCATCGCGGCCCGTTGCCACCGCTTCGAAATATTCCGCGGTCTCGCGCTCGGCCGCCAGCACGCCGGCGTCGTAGCCGGTCAGCGCGTAGTCGCGCATGAAGCGCGCCTTCTTCTCGTCCGGCAGCTCTGGCAGTTGCGCCTTGAGATCGGCGACGAGCGCAGGGGTAAGCTCGAGCGGCAACAGATCCGGATCGGGGAAATAGCGGTAATCGTGCGCCTCCTCCTTGCTGCGCATTGGGCGCGTTTCGCCTTTGTCCGGATCGAACAGCCGCGTCTCCTGCTCGATCGCGCCGCCGTCCTCGATGATGGCGATCTGGCGCCACGCTTCATGCTCGATCGCCTGGCCGATGAAGCGGATCGAGTTGAGGTTCTTAATCTCGCAGCGTGTGCCGAACGCGGCGCCCGGCCGGCGCACCGAGACGTTCACGTCGGCGCGCAAATGGCCCTTCTCCATATCGCCGTCGCAGGTACCGAGGTAGCGCAGAATGGTGCGCATCTTGGCGAGGAAAGCCTTGGCCTCCTCGGCCGAGCGCAGATCGGGCCTGGTGACGATCTCCATCAATGCCACACCGGCGCGGTTGAGGTCGATGAGCGACATCGTGGCGTGCTGGTCGTGGAGCGATTTGCCGGCGTCCTGCTCGAGATGAAGCCGCTCGATGCTTACCCGCACCGCCTCGCCGTCGGGCATGTCCACCATGACTTCGCCCTCGCCCACGATCGGCGATTTATACTGGCTGATCTGGTAGCCCTGCGGCAGATCCGGAAAGAAGTAGTTCTTGCGGTCGAACACCGATCGGGGATTGATCTTTGCTTTGAGGCCGAGCCCGGTGCGCACCGCCTGGCGTACGCACTCCTCGTTGATCACCGGCAGCATGCCGGGCATGGCGGCATCGACGAGCGAGACGTGCGCATTGGGCGCGCCGCCGAACGCCGTCGCTGCGCCTGAGAATAATTTCGCCTGCGCGGTCACCTGGGCATGGACCTCCATGCCGATGACCACCTCCCAGTCGCCGGTCGCGCCCTTAATCAGCTTCGATTTCTTCTGCGCCGGTGCATCCATCGTCGCGGCGAGCCGTGCGGTTCACGCCGCTGCGGTACGCGCTTCCCGCGCGACCCGCAAGTGCCGCCCGATGGCCTCCTGATTGGCGAAACTGAGTTAGATCAGCCGCACCTTGAGGTGCAGAACGGCTCGGCGCAGTTGAGCCGCTGGACCCACTGGCCGTCCCAGCATGATTGCTGCGCGCAGTTGGTGCCGGCGCGGTCGCAGTGGTACGAGCACCACCGTCCGTTGGCCAGGACCTTGCCGTGGAAGATGCGGTCGACGGACGCCGGGCGCGTCATTCGCGCCCACGCGGGGCTGGAACCGCCCAAGATCAGGCCAGCCGCGACCATTGCCGACAGCACTTTACCCATTGAAGTAACCCGCATTCCCTGTTTCCCGTCTCTTGTGGTGAACGATCTGCGTCGCCCGACGCATACGCGCACGCAATGATGGCTTCTTTGCGCTGCCGGTGTCTGCGCCAGCGTTCACCTGCTCTCGCGCCAGATGCCGAGCGCTTCCTGCGCCGGGCGGTCGGAGATCGAGAACAGCACCGATTGCTTGTGCGCGCTGTGGGCATAGCGCTTCCACGGCGGCACGACGAACACATCGTGCTGGCCCCATGCGAGCGTCTCGCCGTCCACATCGGTCGTGCCTTCGCCCTCGGCGCAGACGAAGATGGTACCGTCGGTTGCCCGGTAGGGCTCGCCGCGGAAGCCCTTGGGCAGCATCGCGAGATTGGCGCCCATGGTCGGCAGCACCGGCCCGCCGGTAATCGGATTGGCATAGCGCACCCGGGCGCCGTGGCGCCGGTCGATCTCGCCCGCCTTGAGCATGCGCTCGATAATCGGGCGGGTGCGCGCGTAGGTGTAATTGATGATCGGCGTCCGATCCATCGCTGGAGTTCCGTCGGGGAGCACGCCCGAGCCGTAGAAGCTCAGCGAGTCTCCGTCCTGCCGCGTAGTCCGCTGCATCGGGTCGTCGAAATCCTCGGCGAAGGAGGTCTCGAAGAAATTGACCGTCGGCACGTCGAGGACGTCGAGCCAGAGCATCGGCCTTTTCGAACTGTTGCCGTGGTCGTGCGGCGCCCAGCTCGCCGTTATGACGAAATCGCCGGGCGACATGAACGCCTTCTCGCCCTCGACCGCCGTGTAGGCGCCCTCGCCGTCGAGCACGAAGCGGATCGCCGACGGCGCATGACGGTGCGCCGGCGCGACCTCGCCGGGCAGAATCATCTGAATGCCGGCGAACAGCGTGTTGGTGACGCGAGATTCTCCGCCCAGCGCCGGATTCTCCAGGATCAGCACCCGGCGCTTCGCCTCCTCGGCGCTGATCAAGCCGCCCGATTCCATCACCAGCGCCTTCACGTCGCCGAAATGCCAGATCGCCGGCGCGCAGCGCGTCACCGGCTCATCGGTGATGAGCGAATCCATCACCGTCCACAGCGGGGTCATGTGGTGCTTGGCAATGCGCGCGTAATAGGCTCGGCGCATCGCCTCGATGTTGTGCTTGGGGCCTGGCCTGCCGTTGCCGGACTTCTTTGCAGTCGCGACCGCCATGAGCGCCTCCACGAAACTGACGATGGTTTCTCTGGGCTCGACTATAAAGAAGGCGCTCGCCGCCGGAAATAGCGGCGGCGCCGAGGCCCGCAATCAGCCGCGCTGCTCTGCGACGAATTTGGCGAAGGCGGCGAGCTGCTGGCGGATGAACTCGACGGTCTGCGGGTCGGTGATCTCGCCGGTCTTGGCGTCGATCTTCGTCGAGCAATTGCCGATGAAGATTTCCGGCCGGCCGAAGGTCGCGGCGTTGAGGAACAGAAGCGCGCGGCGCAGATCGTATTGCATGCGGCCGCCGCCGAGCGGCCCGTTCGTCGCCGATTGGATCGCGACCGGCTTGCCGGCGAACGGTTGGTTGGACACGCGCGACACCCAGTCGATCGCGTTCTTGAGCGCGCCAGGAATGGAGAAATTGTATTCCGGGGTCACGAAGATCACGCCGTCGGCGGCGCGAACCGTTTCGGCAAGCTCTTGCACAGCGGCAGGGAAGCCGGTCGAAGTCTCGATATCGGCATTGTAGAGCGGAAATTCGGAGAACGGCGGCGCTTCCCGGATACTCAGCGTCGGCGGAGCAAGTCCCGAGAGCGCGTTCAGGACCATGCGGTTATAGGAGCCTCTGCGCAGGCTCCCGCAAATGCTGATGATATTGAACGCCTTGTCGGCCATGCGCCCCTCCCCGGGTCACTCCCGCCCCTGCCGCGGTCCTCACCGCGTCGCCATGCCAGGAGCGACGCAACGAGCAATCCGGCTCCGCCGGCAAGGCGGGATCGCTTCGACGCTACGTGTCTCGCAGTGAGGGCACGGCCGGCGATCAGCCCGCCTTCTCGTCGACGACCGGATTGCGCAAGACACCGATGCCCTGGATCTCGACCTCGCAAATATCGCCGTTCTTCATAAAGACCGGCGGCGTGCGGGCATGGCCGACGCCCGACGGCGTGCCGGTAAAGATGATGTCGCCCGGCTCGAGCGTCATGCCTTGGGTGACATAAACGAGAAGCTCGACGATCGGGAACATCATATTGTCGGTGTTGTCCGACTGCATCACCTTGCCGTCGAGCCGGCTCTCGATCTTGAGGCCCTTGGCGCCGGGTGGCAGTTCGTCGGCGGTCACGAGCCACGGGCCGAAGCCGCCGGTGCGATCGAAGTTCTTGCCCATGTCCCATTGCGTGGTCTTGCGCTGGAATTCGCGCACCGAGCCTTCGTTGCCGCAGCAATAGCCGGCGATGCAGGAGAGCGCGTTTCCAGCGCTGAGATGCTTGGCGCGTTTGCCGATGACCAGGATTAGCTCGGCTTCGTAATCGAGCGTGTCGGTGACCCGCGGCCGCACGATCGGCTGGCCGTGCGGCACCAGGGACGTGCGGCTGCGCATGAAGATGGTCGGAAATTTCGGGATATTGTCGCGGTTCGGGCCTTCCTTGACGTGATCGAGATAATTCAGGCCAAGGCAGATCACCTTTCCCGGCCGGCCGATCGGCAGCGCATAGGTCAGGCCGGCGAGCGGCCGGCGCGCGCTTGCCGGCGCGCGTTTGGCGAGGTCGGCGAGCGGCTTCGTCTCGCCGTTGTGCTTGGCGAGCCACTCGCCGAGATCGGTCGGCAGGCTCGTATCGGCGGCGTTGAGATCGACGACCTCGTTGCCTTCGACAATGCCAAGCCGCGGGCCGCCCTGCCCTTCGAACGCAACGATTTTCATGATGTTTTCGTCCTTCGCTGAGGGGAGAGCCACTCGCCGGGCCGCGACTATAACGGCGCGGGACAAGGCAATCAAAGCGGCCCGGGCGCCGGGTGATCTGCACGGCCGCGGCGCCCGTAGTGGTTCGGCACAACGCGCAGCGGCCGGGGGAACCCTATGCAATTCGCTGCCGCCTACATCATCGCACTTATTGTCTTTCTGTTGATCGACGCGGCTTGGCTGAGCACGATGGCGAACGTGCTCTATCGTCCGGTGCTAGGCGATATCGTACTGCCGAACCTGCGCGTCTGGCCGGCGATCGCCTTCTACGCAATGTTTCCGATCGGCATTGTGGCGTTCGCGGCGATGCCGGCGCTCAAATCGAGCGCGGTCGGCGCCGCGGTTCATCTATGGCCTCCTGTTCGGCGCCATCGCCTACGGCACCTGCGACCTCACCAACTACGCGACGCTGCGGAACTGGAACCTGCAGATCACCGTCATCGACATCGTGTACGGCGCCTTGGCCTCGGCCATCGCCGGCGCGGCGGCGACGCTCGGTGCACGGGCGGCATCATCGTGGATGGGTTGACGCATTAGGGCGTCGGCCGCAGCCGGTAATGGCTGACGCCCCATTCCTGGCCGTTGCTGTGCCCGAACAGGCCAGCGGTCGCGTGCAGGAACAGCCGCCAGCGTCGGCGCCAAAGCGCCGCATGGACGCCGTAGAAGCGGCGCAGTACGGCGTCGATCGCGCCGGCGTTGCGGTCGAAATTTTTGAGCCAGTGTTCCGCGGTGCGCCGGTAATGCGTGCCGTCCCACCACCACTCCTGTTCGACTTCGATGAGATCGCTGAATTGCCGGATCAGGCCGCTGCTCGGCATGATGCCGCCGGTGAAAAAATGCTGCGCGATCCAGTCGGCGCGATCGGAAGCATCGAAGCGATAGGGCGCGCGGCGGTGGCTGAAGATATGGAGAAAGAGCGCACCCTCCGGCGTCAGCCAGGAGCGTATGCGCAGTAGAAGCTCGCGCCAGTTCGACATATGCTCGAACATCTCGACCGAAACGACGCGATCGAACCGGCCGGCCGGTACGAAGCTGTTGATATCGGCGGCGATGACCGTGAGGTTGCGCAAGCCCTCGGCCTGCGCCCGCCGCGCGATAGAGGCGCGCTGCGAGCGGGAATTGGAGACTGAAACGATGCGCGCCGCGGGATAGCGTCGCGCCGTCCACAGCGACAGCGAGCCCCAGCCACAGCCAAGCTCGAGGATGCGCTGGCCGTCGGCAAGCGCCGCGTGTTCGGCCGTCTCGGCGAGCGCGCGTTCTTCCGCCTCCGCAAGCGAGGCTTCCGCATGCGCGTAGTAGCAGCACGAATATTTGCGCTGCGGCCCAAGCATCTGCGCAAAAAATTCCGCCGGCACTTCGTAGTGCTGCTCGTTCGCCGCTTCCGTGTTGATCGCGATCGGATAGTCGGCCATGCGGCGGGCGAATTCGAATTCGGCGGCGTCCGTGCGGCACAGCCGGCGCCTGGTCCGACCCACCATGATGCTGATTGCGGCGCGCAGCAGGGGGTCCGGCCACGCCACGCGTTCGCCCGCGCCGATGGCTGCTCCGGCGAGGTTCATCGCTCGACCGGTGCCGCAACCTTGTCCGGCGGCAGCGGGAAGAAGGCGCTCGTGCGCGCCCGATAGGCGCGATAGGCATCGCCGCGGGTACGCAGCATGTGCTCTTCAAGCGGCGGAATCCCGGAGACATGGACCAGGAGCCAGTACATGCAGGCGGGGCCGGCGAACGCGAGCCAGCCCCACGGATAGGCGCCAGTGAAATCGACGGCGATGACCGCGTAGCCGAGCCAGCCGAACCATTCGAAGAAATAATTAGGGTGCCGCGACCAGCGCCACAGCCCGGCATCGCAAATCGCGTGGCGCGCCGGCGCGCTGGCGCGAAACTCGCGCAGCTGCCGGTCGGCGATCGCCTCGCCGACGATGGCGGCAACGAAAATGAACGTGGCGAGGACATCCTGGAGCCGCAGCACCGGTGCCGGGTCGCGGGCGGCGAGAAAGATCGACAGGGCTAGCGGGATGCTCACCAGCGCCTGCTTCTGCGCCAAGAGCCACATCTGCCGGGATGCCTGCCCCGGCCCCCAGCTCTTGCGCAGCGCCGCGTAGCGCGGGTCGTCGACGATCCCGGTGGTGCGCGAAGCGATATGAAGGCCGAGCCGCATCGCCCACGCGAACACGGCGACCGCGACCAGGATACGGCGCGGCGCGCTTTCGAACGGCGGCACGGCGAACGGGACGAGCGTGCAGAGAACGCCAACCGTGCCGAGCCCGAATGTCCATCCCGTATCGATCCAGCCGGAATTGCCGGTCGCCTGCTCGGCCGCCCAGGCGAGCGACATCGCGAGCGAGAGCGCGGTGGCGATCGCGACCAGGGCGACTGCGAACTGCGCCAGCGTCATGGCGCCGGCACCTCGTCGGGCGCGGTCGCGCCTTGCGGCGCACCGGGCCGGGCCCGCGCCACGAACGCCTCGAGATCGGGCAACGGCGACAGAAACGATGCAACGACCGGCGTAAAGCCGGCCATGATCGTGAAGTGCCCGAGCCCTGGATAAACTCGTTCGGTCACGACGTTGCCGCCGTCTCGCAACTTCGCGGAAAGCCGCGTCGAATTGCCGGGCGCAACGGTGCGGTCGGCGGCTCCGGTCAAGATCAGCGCCGGCGGCTTGCGGCCTTCGGCATGGAAGATCGGTTGCGTGACCGGACGATTGTCGCCGCCGAAGATCGCGATCAGGTCCTGATCGCGCAGCGGCAGGAAATCGTACGGCCCGGACACGCCGATGAGGCCCGCTATGTCGCGGTCCGGATCGAGCCCGACATCGCCGAGCCATTGGCCGTCGAGCGCGAGCATCGCGGCGATGTAGGCGCCGGCGGAATGGCCCATAACGAACAACTTGCGGGCATCGCCCCGGAACCCAGCAATGTTGTCGCGCGTCCAGCGCAGCGCCCTGGCCCCGTCGGCGATGAAATCGGGGTACCGGACCTCGGGATAAAGCCGATAGTCCGGAACGACCACGACATAGCCGCGCGCGGTGAGCGCCGCGGCGAGAAAGCCGTAAAGCTCTTTGCTGCCGGTCTGCCACTTGCCGCCGTAGAAGAATACGATGACCGGCGCGCCGGAGGCGTCATGCGGCCGATAAACGTCCAGATCGAGCTGCTCGCCGTCCGCATAGGGAATATCAGTCGTCGTTTCGTAGCGGTGCTGCAGCCAGGCGACGCCGCTGAGGAGCTTCGCCGTTGCCGCACCGAGCGCGAGGGCGGGGGCGCGTGCCGTCGCGTGAAACGCGGTGCGTCGCGATCCGTTCGAGCTTTTTGCTGCGGCGGGCTGTGGCATGGCGCGTCGCCTCAGATGCGCACGAAGGGCTGCACCATGCGTCCGATCCAGCTCTTGAACCGGATCTGGCCCTGCATGGCGACGATGCAGACGCACTCGACGCCATTTTCGACGACCGGCAGGTGGTCGATGGTATCATCCGCCTCGTCGAAATCGCCGGGGCCGTAGCGGCCGTTCCGGTGACTAAACGCGCCTTGCAGCACGCAGGTCCATTCGAGGCCGGCATGGCCGTGGTGGGGGATCCTCGTGCCCGGTGCCGCCTTCAGCATGAAGACGCGCGTGCCCGCATCCGCCGGCACGCCAACCGAACGCCACTGCACGCCGCCGCCGATCCAGCGCCACGTGCCGAGCGGATAGGCCGAAAGCGGCGCCGGCCATTCCGCCTGCCCGCCGTCGCGCCGTGGCACCGGCGGCGGCTCGGCAGACGAAATCGCCGCCAGGGCGCGCTGCAAAGCGTCCGCCTTTAATGCCGCGCCTTCGCCATCCGCCAGGGCAATGCCGCGCACGCGTTCAAAGGTCCGGACCGCCGCGCGGCAGGCCGAGCACGCGGAAAGATGCGTTGAGACGACGAGCGCGCCGCCCTCATCGAGCGTTCCGGCGGCAAACGCCGCGAGCGTCACGTCGGACGGATGATGGGTGATGGTCATGACCATTCATCCAGACGTTCGCGCAGCTTGGCCATAGCCAAACGCAGCCGCGATTTCACGGTTCCAAGGGGAATGCCGAGGATGCGGGCGATGTCGCCATGCGCCTTGTCCTCGAAAAACGACAATCGCACCACCGCCCTCTGCTCGTCGGGGAGATCGCGCAGAGCAAGCCGGACCAACTCATCGCGCTCGGTCCCCTCGAGACTGGAATCGGGACGCTCGGGCTCCTCGCTTCGCAGCGACTCGTAAAGTACCGCGGCGGCGGCGCCAGCGCCGCCGCGTTCATGGCGCAGCCGGTCGATCCGCAGATTGCGGGCGATGGCGTAAATCCAGGTCGAGGCGCTGGCGCGCGAAGCGTCGAACATGTCGGCCTTGCGCCACACCGACAGCATCGCCTCTTGCGCGATCTCTTCGGCAATCTCGGCGGCGGTGCCGGTGCGCATCAGGAACCCCTTGATCCGCGGCGCGTAGAAGCCGAACAGCGAGGCGAAGGCGGCGCGGTCGCGCCGCGCCGCTATGGCCGCGAGCCAATGCGCGGGATCGGTGTCATCGCGGTCAGACGGCATCGGCG
>Ga0187782_10004677_pt1 | contig 10237 bp, 7 predicted proteins | sample 0715_SJ02_MP15_2_FD_132454 | JGI IMG/M metagenome (GOLD analysis project Ga0187782, IMG submission 132454) | Tropical peat soil microbial communities from peatlands in Department of Meta, Colombia - 0715_SJ02_MP15_20_MG | ecosystem: Environmental > Terrestrial > Soil > Wetlands > Peat | place...
ATGCAGCGGACGCTGCAGCGGCTCTTCGAGTCGGACTCTTTGCAGGTGCAAATTGCTTCGGACGGCCCGAGCGGGCTAGAGTCCTTCCGGAAACAGCCACCCTGCGTCGTGGTTTTGGATTTGAAACTTCCGGGCATTTCCGGAAAGGAATTGTGCCGCGAATTCAAGACCATCGCGGCATCGGTCCCGATTGTGGTGCTGAGCGCGAATTCGGAGGTCGAAGATAAAGTGCTCCTCTTGGAGCTCGGCGCGGACGACTACGTTACCAAGCCATTCAGTCCGAAAGAGCTATTGGCTCGTGTGCGCCGCGCGATGCGCCGCAGCGGAACGCCGCAGCAGGTGGTTTCCCAGGTTCCCGCCCGGGTCATCAGCCGAGAGGTGCTGACTTTCGGCGATGCGCGCATCGATTTCACAAGCATGGAAGCAACACGCGCGGGCAGGCCGGTTACCATGACCACCCAAGAATTCAAGCTGCTGAAGTACCTCGCCTCCTCTCCCGGAAGAGTGATTTCGCGCGAGGAACTCCTCAACGAGGTTTGGGGCTATCAGAATTACCCTTCCACCCGAACGGTGGATAATCACATCCTGCGGCTTCGCCAGAAGCTCGAGCCGGATCCGGCCTCTCCGCGATTCCTCTTGACCATGCACGGCGCTGGATACAAATTCATAGCGGAGGGCTCAGGTTCCTGATCCTGTCGTTGGGAATGAAACCGCTTCGGCTCCGATCACAGCTACTGATTGCGGCCCTGTTGATCATTCTGGGATTGACAGGTTCCTTGCTGCTTTTCGTGCGTCACACGGTGAACACGGAAATTCAGAAATCCGTGCGCGACGGCACGGAAGAGTCTGTTCGTGCCTTCGAAACAGTACAGCGGCAACGGGAGCTGCAACTCTCGCGTACCGCTGCCATGCTCGCCGATCTTCCCACTCTTACAGCGATGATGCCCACAAATTCCATAACCATCCAGGACGCATCGGAGACCTTTTGGAAGCTCGCGGGAAGCGACCTTTTTGTTCTCGCAAAGCCGGACACCCGGGTCGTCGCTTTACATATGACACGCCCGGGATGGTCAGCAGCCATTGCGCAACGAGACCTCCAGCGGTCCCTGGAAAACGGGGAAGATGCATCGTGGTGGTATGACGACGGCCGCCTTTACTGGGTCTTCCTACACTCGATAATCGCGGGCAGCGGAAACACCGCAAGGCAGCTGGGTACCTTGGCAGTCGGCTATCAAGTCGACTCCGCTGTAGCGCAGCAGTTGTCCGTAGCGGCCAGCAATCAGATTGCGCTGATTACTCACGACACGGTCATCGCTTCCACGCTCCCTGGCCGCGACGAAGCGGAACTTCAACGGCGCATTCGATCCGGCGCGCTGCCGGTGTCCGCAATCTCGGGGGAAGTGGCCCTGGACACCGACCACTACACGTTTTCCTCGGTCTTGCTGCACGGCTCTTCGCCGTCGCCGGTGTACTGCTACGTGATGATGCCGCTCGCCCCGGTAAACACCTTTATTAAGCGCTTGGACTATTCGATCTACCTGATCGGCGGGCTAGCGGTTTTGTTTGCTGGCTTGCTGATTGGGTTTGTGGCGCGAACGATTACGAGTCCGCTCGACAATCTGGTGGCGGGCGTGAAAGCGCTGGCTTCAGGAGATTTCACTTACTCCATTACTCCCCGCGGAAGCGCGGAACTCGTGGAACTCAGCACTTCCTTCGCGCAAATGCGCGGGCAATTGCTGGCGCTGCAGCAGCAGAGAATCGAGACGGAGCGGATCGCGGCGCTGGCTCGAGCGGCAAGTTCGATTTCGCACGATTTGCGTCATTATCTGGCGGCGGTGGTCGCCAATGCGGAATTCCTGTACGAGGCCGATGCGCTGAAGCTCAATCGGAATGAGATCTACGAGGAGATCAAGACGGCCGCCACGCAAATGACCGATCTCATTGATTCGCTTCGGGAATTGTCCTACCAGCGCAATGCAATCACCCCAGCGCGCACCAGAATCGATCAGGTGATTCGCCGGGCCATCGAAGCGATCCACGCCCGGCCCGAATTCCGGAATGCCCGGATCAGCCTGGTGGCCTCGGATGAGCTGGAGGGAATGTTCGACGCGCGGAAACTGGAGCGGGTGTTCTTCAACTTGATCCTGAACGCCTGTGAGGCGGCGCCCGGCGTGAACGGCTTGATCAGGATCGACGCAAAAAAACAGGACAGCTACTTTGAAATACGCATCGAAGACAACGGGCCTGGCATCCCGGCAAGCATTCGAAATTCCTTGTTTGACCCCTTCGTGAGCTACGGCAAACCGAACGGCACGGGCCTTGGGCTTGCGATCGTCAGCAAGATTGTGCACGACCACGCCGGAACGGTGTCCATAGAGCAGAGTTCCGAGCTGGGCACAACCATTCTGGTGCGCCTGCCCTTTGCCGAGCAACCCAGTCCGCAGTCCACGAGCCGCGCGCGCTCCTAACGTAGTCAGTTGCTGGATTCTTATAACCTGTCGTGTCCACCGGTCCATATGGACATTCTCTTGACATGCTTTTGACATCCTGAGGATTGACCTGCTCGCGTTCGCACAGTAAGTTGCAAATGACCGTTGCGAAGGCACCCGGCTCCTTGTTGCGGTCCCTGATTTCCTTTATGAATACCGCGAAATGCAACGCTGACAGCAAGGTGACAAGACTGTTCCTGGTTATCGAAACCCGCATGTTGCGCGAAGCGATGATCGCGCTGTTCCAGAAACAGGGGGATTTTTGCCTGGTGCAATCGCTCCGCTACTCCGAGTCCGTTTACGATTTGATCGCTTCGTCGGATTGCGAGATTGTCCTGGCTGATCAAGCTTCGGCGGCGGCGTTTCCCGCGAATTTCATCAGCGACCTGTTGTCGGTCACCGAGGGCAAGAAGGTCATTCTTTTCGGCATGGACAATGATCCGGAGCTGTTTCTCCAGGCGGTCCGGTCCGGTGCGAGCGGGTATCTTTTGGGAGAAGCCAGTGCGGAAGAAACGATTGCCGCCATACGCAGAGTCGTCGCCGGAGAAGCCGTTTGCCCTCCTTGCCTTTGCCATCATTTATTTCAAGTTGTCGCCCGGACCACGCGGGAAGGTTCCATGATCCTGAACCAGCGGCTGTGTTACCGGCTTGGCCTGACCGCCAGACAGCAACAACTCATCGCGCTGCTGGCGCGCGGCTTCACGAATAAGGAAATTGCAGAGTCTATGTGCCTCTCGGAATTTACGGTGAAGAATCACGTCTACCGGATCATGCGGCGGTTGAACGCGCAAAACCGTTACGCAGCCGTCCAGACTGTCTGCGAAAGCAATCTTCCCGCGACAATTTGAGTATCTAGGGTTGCGAATATCCCTGTTTCGGCGGCGGAGGATAATCCTGTCCATATTTGTTTTTGTGCGCAGGTGTGAACCCCGGATCCTCAGGAGCCAAAATGGTGCCTAGATCGCGTGACTCCGCCGAGATGCTAACGTTGCGCGTCAGCGCTTTCAAAGCTTCCGGCTCGCTGCGCTCGTACCACAGGTGCAATTCGTACTTCCCGTCGGGAGTGTTTTCGACGACGATGTTTCCGTGCTTGTCGGAAACGCCGTAGTAGGGCGTATCCAGAGCCGCCACCACGGCACTCATCTCCGGGTGAATGTTGCAGAACAAATAGCTGATACCCGGATGATCGAAACGCACCGAGTTGGTCGCTCCCGCTTCATACAAGCCCAGGTCGAAGCGCTTGCCATCGAATAAAGAGAATACGTTGTGAAAAAAGGGGTCGCGATTCGGGAAATCGACGACGGAGCCGACACGAACCACGGTCAAATGTGGCTGAAAGCTCTTGTTCTTCTGGATGACTTGCGGGCGTTTCCTGGCCTGCTCGGCGGAAACAGGATCAACTGGAGGCGCGTCCAAAGGGCTGAGCCAAACAACAACGTCCGAGACATCCAACGCGCGGCTAGCTGCTTTTTCGTCCTTCGACCCGTTTTGAATCTTGACATGTACGGTAACTGCTTTTTCCTGGCCAAACGCCGGATGCGCAGTAAACACTGGGCCAGCCGAAAGGCAGAGGCTCATCAGGATGTTTCTCGTTGGCGACGCTGTCCGCACTAGAAGAAGTACCCCACGCTCAAATCTACGATGTTGGCCGTCTGCGCGTTGCTGTCCAGGGCATACGTTTTCAGATGCCGGTACTCCAGCGAGAGTACAATATCGGATTTCGGATGGAATAAGAAATTGCCCATGGCACTCTGATTCTTCGACAGAGGCGTAGGGAAATACGTTTGGCTGCCGCCGTATTCTCGAAAATCTCCGGCGAAGGGATTGTCCAGACCGAAGGCACCGTTGAATTGCAATTTCGAGGTTGCCTTGTATTTGAGTTGCGCCCATCCGCCCATGGAATCGAGTCCATACACTTCCGTTTCAGGATTGGTGAAGGCTCCACTCCAAAGCCCCGTTTGGCCAATGCCTCCACCAAGACCACCGACCGCTCGGCCACGATAAAACTGTCCCGTAAATTCGAAGTGGCTCCCCAGAGGCATTGTCAAATCCAGGGTGCCTGCCCATCCATCGATCGACCGCCCATACCCCCAATTTTGTCTGCTGTAGTATCCGCCGACGCCGGCGACGATCTTCTGCCCTTGGACCGTTTGCGTCCAAGCCAGCCTGGTGGCATAGGCGGGCTGCCCGGAATTCTCGCCCCAGGTCGGATAGCGATAGTAATCCGAATAGGGTGTATCACTGGTTAAAGAATCGAGTATTCCTCCCTGAAGCGAGAGCGAGGCATTGTCGGAAACCGTGAAACGGTGTTCCACGCGAATTTGTGGCGTCCAGCTCCAAAGGTTTCCCGAATACGAAAACGCGGGAACGGCCAGGGTAGCGATCGAAGTGGGGCTCAACGGCGCAAGGAACAGTGAGTCTTGGCCAGCGATCACGGAGGTGTTGTCCCAATCAAATCGCACGGTGCCGGTGCGAAGGCGCATCATTCCAAACGAAACGCCGTTGGGCACCTGGGGAAAGCCGCCCGCGAAATCGAACTGCACTTGTGCGCTGGTGCGTGCTCCCCCGATGGTCGGGCCAAACCCCTGCAGCTCAATCTGTGATTGGCGTACCGAACCTCCGAAGCTCCCGCCAGAAGAAAGCGCGCTCTGGGGCATCGCCAACTCCGGGAAATCCTGATTGTCAACGGAACCGCGGTCCACATACGTGTTGAGCAACACCATGCCTGACAACCGCACGCGATACTTGGAGGAGCTTTCCACCTTGGTCTGGCTTTGCTCCGCAGCTTCCGCATAAGCCATTTGCTGATTCTCCTCCAGTTTGGAAAGGCGCTCCTCGACGGTGGTTTGCGAAGCAGCCCGAGCGGGAGCAGTCTGAACCGTGGTGACCGGAGCGGGTGGATTGGAGAGCGCCAGCAGTCGCGATTTCGTAGCATCCAGTTCCTTGCGCAGCTCCGCGGATTCGGCTTGAGCCGACTCCTGCTGCTCCTTGAGCCGCTTCACCTGGTCATTCAGCTGTTGCACTTGCGACTGCAACTGCCGCAACAACTCGCCCACGGCATCCACATTTGTCTTCTGTGTACCTTCCTGGGAAGAGCCCGCCGTGTCCCCAGCCGGGGCTTGCGCCCAGGCTTTCTTGGACGGAGCCAAAATTGCCGCGGCGAGCGCGCACACCCACAGAATCGCTTTTCCCCAGTCCGTGCCACGCATAACTGCCTCCTGTGCAAACGCTTCGAGCTTTCGACGGTAACAAACTCAAACCCATATTGCAGGTGATTTGTACGCAGGAATTTTTACACATAACTTGGGCTTCAAATCGATGTGACACTCTTTTGACATGGCTGTGACATTTCGCCGGAGGGTTCCACTAACATCGTGCTGGGCTCGACACTCCATGTTCACGACTTGGAACAACAGCACTTACCCCAGCCGTGGCAAATAACTCTCTAATGCATAGCGAGGTGTCCGTAATCGTTCCCTGCTACAACGTCGAGCGTTACCTGAAACGCGCCCTGGATAGCGTTTTCGCGCAAACCTACAACAACTTCCGGGTCTACCCCGTTGACGATGGCTCGACGGACGGCACCCTGCGGGTTCTGGAAACCTATGCGGATCGCTGCTGCTTCGTTTCGCAACCCCATGCAGGACCTGCGGCGGTTCGCAATCGAGCCATTCAAATGTCCGGTAGTCCTTTTGTCGCGTTCCTTGATGCCGACGATGAGTGGCTGCCAGAAAAGCTGGAACGTCAGATCCCCTTGTTGAAGCAGGACCCCACGCTTGGCTTGGTCTGCTCACTCTGCGCGATCCACGAAGCGGGAAGCGACACAAGTCCGACGTTTACAACGGGCGATGTCCCGGGCCCGGGAAGGCTGTTCGAGCAGTCGGTGCGCGAGGGTTTCGTACATACTCCGACGGTCGTGGTGCGTCGCCGCTGCCTTGATGATGTTGGGCTCTTCAACGAATCGCTCGCCGTTAGCGAGGATCGCAACCTGTGGCTGCGAATTGCGGCACGCTGGAGGATTGCCTTCTTGCCCGAGGTCCTTGCCATTGTTCACAAGCGCCCGGGAAGTTTGTCAGTGAGTATCCCTGTGGAAGAACGGCTTAGGAACGGCGTGGCGGCACTCGAGCACGTCGAGTCCAGTTGCCCGGAGCTATCGGCAGCGGAAGCGCGCGCTTTGCGTATGGCGCTGGCGGAACGCCTCTATTGTTATGGCTCGTTCTTGCTTTCCAGCGGCGTGAAGGAAGCGTCTCGGGGCAAGCTGGCATCCACGCTCACGCTTCAACCCACGCATTGGCGAGCGTTTGCCAAACTTGTCCTGAGTTTCCTGCCGACGCAGGCCTACGATTTTCTGGCAGCACTAAAGACGAAACCTGCGGGGGTTTCTCCTTCGAAGAGCAACCCGACAATGTTGGCCGAGAAGTGACTCCATGCTCAGAGCCGTAAATGAAGGTGTGAAGAAACGCGCGCCGGCACTTCACGGGTTCGTGAAACGAGCCATTTACCGGACGAAGCTGCCGGCCGTCAAACTACTTAACGGCAGACTCACTTTGATGGCTCCAAATCTGCTATTCGCCAGCCCCACAGAACCTCATATTCTGAGATGGATCCGCGACTTGTTACAGCCGGGGGACACCTTTCTTGACGTTGGCGCACACTGCGGATGGATGTCTCTGGCCGCGTGCCATCGCGTTGGTGCGACGGGAAAGGTAGTCGCGTTCGAAGCATCCCCGCCGCTGCTTGAATTGCTGAGCTACAACAAGAAGGCAAATGGGTTTCACCAGATGGAAATCGTGCCGAAGGCCGTGGCCGATTCTGACGATCGAGCACTTCCCTTTCATCTTGTGAACCACGGAAACAGCTTTCTCAATTCACTGGTCGATCACGGGCTGGAACCCGCGGCGAGCTTAGATAGGCGACCATCGGTGATACAGGTGCAAACGGTGACACTGGACGAATTTTGCCAAAACAGGAATGTGCGACCGAATGTCGTGAAGATAGATGTAGAAGGCGCAGAACTGATAGTGCTTCGAGGCTGTAAACACCTTTTGGGGCAACGCCGCACGTCGTTCATCGTTGCCGTTCATCCCACCTGGCTGCCCGGGGACCAAAAGGCCAAGGAACTTTTCGATCTGTTTCAAGTCCACGGATACAGGATGGTGCGGTCGCGAGCGGCGCGCTACGACGGTGCCGATTTTGGAGACTATGTGTTCGTTCCGGAGCGCAATAGTGGCGTAAGCGCTGCGCTCCACAGAAGCACTTAGAACTTCAGGCGGAGAGACATCTGGATTTGGCGCGCGCTGCCAATGCCAGTGCAGAGGGTTCTTCTGCCAAGGCGAAATAGCCGACGAAGCAGGTCGCGTTGGTATTGACTCCGGCGATTTGGACACGGCCTCCAAGTGGTACCAATTTGGTCACGACACGGGTTTGAAGGAACCGGACATCAAACCGGCTCGTGTGGACGTTTGGAATTTCCGGTGGGAGCACGCGCAGGCACGCATCACTCCCTAGAGATGTCCAAGGTGAAGCCGTTACTGGAATTGGACTGCACGGCGAGAGAGGAGAGTGGCGCATCCGCACAACGTGTTGTAAATTAAAAGTCTACCTACTCGGTTCCCCGGTAGCTCAACGGTAGAGCATTCGGCTGTTAACCGAAGGGTTGTCAGTTCGAGTCTGACCCGGGGAGCCAAACCTTCAATCAATTAGCGGGAACGACTTCTCCCTGCGCCTCTGACTCTGCCCTGTTTTGTGCCACGTCACCCTCAAGAATTGGCCCCAGGAGAACTTCTACGGCCCGCCGCTGCGCAGTCTGTCCGATGTGGCCATAACGCTTCGACATTCGCGCAGTCGTTACTCTCCCCTGATGGAAGCAACTGGCGAGAATGGAACTCCGTGCAATCACATCCTGAATAAAACACAATCGTTCCTCTGTCCTGCCGACTTTCAGCCATTTTCCAACAAGTTTGCCGCGCCGTGGTAGCGGCTTATTCGCAGCCTTCTTTTTGAAACTCCAGAAGACGTTTCTGGGCTTCCGCGCTTCCCTTGCGTGCCGCCGCGGTCAGCAAAATCAGCGCCTGGTCACAGTTTCGAACAACTCCGTGACCTCTCCAATACATTTCCGCTAGTTGTAGCTCCGCGTTCGCATTCCCTTTCTCAACCGAAATCCAGAGCAGCCGCAACGCTTCGGGAGTTGCCGCTTCCGCATTCGTGCCCCGCAGCGATTGCATTGCCTGCGCATATTCGCTCTGGCCCGTGTCCGTGTTCGAACTTGCGGGCGGGTTAATGCCCGCAGGAGGAGGGCCTCCAGGTGAAGCAGTCGTAGCCGGTGGGTTCGTGGAGACAGGGTTCTTATCGCTCGGACCGGTCGCATTTGGCGCATTTTCCGATGTGCCGCTGTTCGCGGCTGACGAGGTTTGCCCCGGCGAAGAATTCGGCGGCGTTGACGGAGTTTCGACTGCTCTGTCTGCCGCACCCGTATTCGTAGAAGTCGTCGGCGCGACGCTTCGCGGAACGCCGCCTAACGCTTCCCCCAGCCAGATCAGTCCTTGCCCTACGTTTCTATGAAACACGTACAGCCCGGCGAGTAGCGTCAGAATCGCCATCATCGTGACCGCTCTCGACAGGGAGAATCGCTCCGTCCATCCTTCCGCCGATGGCGCTTGCCTATCCCGTGACGCCGGACGTTCGATTGTCGCGATTTGCTGTGCCGGTCTCTGTGTCTTTCGCTGTGGTTGGATCAGAATCGAAGAGATATCCGGGAGCACGGGTTCCAGCTCCGGTGCGTGCGCATTGCTCCCGGAGACGTCAATTAGTGGCGCGGGTTCCCAGTGTTGTTCCGGCGTTGACGGTTCGTTAGTGAGCGGCAGGCCCGAAGCGATCGGCTGGAGTCTCGGGTCAACCACCTTGGGAATCAACGTCAGACGAGGAAGTGCCGGAGCAGGTTCTTCGAACGGATTCTCCGTCGGCCCCTCTGCTTCCGGCGGACTCACCAGTTCAAGCGGCCTTTCGGGCTGGGCTACCACCGGAGCATTCAGGGCAGAAACACTGGCCACGGGAACCCTAGGTGGATTTGCCGCTTCGATTGGAACAGGCGCAGCGGGAGCGCTGGCGATCTGCTCTGGCTCCTTTGTCGGTGCCGGCTGGGCCTCTTTAGCAATTACTCTGGGCTCGAGAACCGGAGGCTCCGGGAGCCCGGGCACAGCAGGCGCCGGCAACGCGACAGGGATTCTCTTTTCGGGAGCCGGTGGCACTGAATGCCTTTCTGGTTCTTTGGCGGTGACTACCGGCTCAGGAATCGGAAGGTCCATCGGCTTGGGAATCGGAAGCACCGCTGTCGTCTCGCTGGGAATTCCGCCCTAGCGAGGCGGCGACACGGAATGTATCGGCGGTTGCTTCTCCGAAACAGCTGGCTCGGAAACTGTAGGCGTTGCCAGAACCCGAACCGGACTTTTCCCTTCCGGGCGTGGCGGCACGTAATGCATTTCCTGTCGAAGCTGGTCGAGTGTAGGATTTTGCGGTTCCGCGGCCTGCTCGCGGCGCGGCGTTACACGTTGAGTCAGCCATTCTCGAATCTGCTCGCGCGTAGACGGCGGGACCTCCTCAAACTGCACTCCGGCGACGTGGCCATTCTCGCGAACCCAGAGTATCTGGCCCTGTCCTTCAATGCGGATATATTCGTTGAGAGAAAATGCAAACGGGATCTTTTCTCCCGCGTGCAGCGGCATCATGGCGCGAACGGCGAAGCCTTCGTC
>Ga0187782_10004678_pt1 | contig 10233 bp, 8 predicted proteins | sample 0715_SJ02_MP15_2_FD_132454 | JGI IMG/M metagenome (GOLD analysis project Ga0187782, IMG submission 132454) | Tropical peat soil microbial communities from peatlands in Department of Meta, Colombia - 0715_SJ02_MP15_20_MG | ecosystem: Environmental > Terrestrial > Soil > Wetlands > Peat | place...
CGGGCTGCTGATGGAACTGGAAGACCGCAACTGCTGGACCATCGCCGAGGCAGCCGGGCATCGCGGGCCGCACCGGCTGCAGCACTTGCTGTCCCGTGCGGTCTGGGACGACCAGCAGGTCCTGGACATCGCGGCGGCATGGGCGGCCGGTCACCTCAATGACGGGGATGCGGTGCTGATCGTGGATGAAACCGCCGATGAGAAGTCCTCAGCCGATTGCGTTGGCGCGGCCCGCCAGTACAGCGGCACGGCGGGCGGTGTCGCGCTGTGCCAGGTGGCGGTCACGTTGACCTATGCCACCGGCCGCGGGCATGCGCTGATCGGCCGGGCTTTGTACCTGCCCGAAGGCTGCGCCGCCGATGACGAGCACCGCGAGCTGGCCGGCGTGCCGGAGGAGGTGCTGTTCGCCACCAAGCCGCAGCTGGCCGGCGCCCTGCTGGACTGCGCGCACGCCCTGGGGATCCGCGCCGCCTTCGTGGCCGGCGATGAGGTGTACGGCGGCCGCCAGCTGCGCCGGAGCATCCGCGAGCGCGGGATGGGCTACGTGCTGGCGGTCCGCGCCAACCACGTTCTGACCTCCGGCTCGGGCCGCGCCGTGACCGCGGCTGCGGCTGCGGCTGCGGGCCTGATTCCCGCTCGCGCCTGGCAGCGGATGCGCACCGGGTCCGGGACCAAGGGCACCCGGCACTATGACTGGGCAATGCTGGAGGTGGCCAGCGACGACGCACCCGGCGGACACGTTGACGGGCACAGCGTGCTGCTGGTCCGCCGGCACCGTTACACCGGCACGCTGTCGTATTGCCGGTGCTGGACGCCGGGCTGATCCCGGTCACCGTCCCGGAGCTGCTGCGGCTGCTGCGCGGCGCGGTCATCCCGCCGCCCCGGCGAGATCCGGCCCACCGGCTGCACTGGTCGGCCTGGCGGCGCCGCCATCAGCACCGCGCCCGCCAAGCCCACCAGCGCTGGAACGCCTACGCCGAGGCGACACCGTGATCGCAGCGAACTTCAGCCGCCGTATCACAGGCCCGTGCTGGGCCGTAACGTTCCCGGAACGTCCTGGGCATAGCGTTGCGGCCATGGGTGCAGTGCAGCTTCCGGCCGGGCGGGTGCCGGCGGCGAGTGTGCAGGGGCTGGCTGCCTGTGGCGGCGACCGGGCGGTCCCGGCCGCCGCGTTTCCCGGGATCATGGCCCTACCAGCCAGGGGCCGGCCATGACCCCGGTGACAGCGGGACGCTGGCGCCGGACTCCGCGGGCGATCGTGGTGGTGCTGGCCGCGGTGATGGTGGCGCTGCTGGCCTTCCTGGGTGTCTCGGGCGCCCTGAACGGCACGGTGACAGGCGGCCAGGTGTGGGGGGCGGTGAGCTTGCTGACGATCGTCCTGGTGACCGGGGTGGTCGGCCTGGTGGTCGCCGGCCACCAGCCGCGCAACCCGATCGGCTGGCTGCTGGCCGGCGAAGCGGTGTTCATGCTGCTGTCTGTCGCCGGCGGGAGCTACGCGAACCTGGTCTACCGGCTCGGCCACCGCGACCTGGCCTTCGCGGGGCCGCTGGCGCTCGTCCTCAACCAGCTATTCAGCTATCTGCTGATCGGGTTCCCGCTGGTGATCCTGCTCTTCCCGGATGGCAGACTGCCCTCGCGGCGCTGGCGGACGGTGGTGCGGATCTACCTGGCCGTCACCACCGCCGCGGTGGCGGGCACCAGCCTCGCCGTGCTGATCCTAGTCGCCGGGCACCACGTCGACCTGCAGGCCAGCGGGAACCTGGCATCCCTCGGCCACTTCGGCACGGCCTGGGTGATCCCGGCGACACAGGTGTTCTTCCTCACGGTGGGAGCCTTCTGGCTGGCCGCCGTCGCCCGCCAGGCCCTCAGCTGGCGGCGCTCGGCCGGGGAACGCCGCCAGCAGCTCAAATGGCTGGCCAGCGGCGCCGCCGTCTGCGGAGTCTTCGGCATCTGGGCCATCACCACCAACTCGGCGATCTGGCAAGTGCTGATCCTCGGGTTCGCCGCGCTGCCGCTGGGCATCGGCATGGGGATCCTCAAGTACCGGCTGTATGACATCGACCGGATCATCTCCCGCACCCTGGCCTACGCGATCGTCACCGGGCTGCTGGTCGGGCTCTATGCCGGCCTGGTGCTGCTGGCTACCGGTGTGTTCCAGTTCCACAGCACGGTGGCCGTCGCTGCCTCAACGCTGATCGCCGCCGCCTTGTTCAACCCGGTGCGCCTGCGGGTGCAGCGGCTCGTGGACCGCCGGTTCAACCGGGCCCGGTATGACGCCGACCAGACCGTCGCCGCGTTCGCGGCCCGGATCAAGGACGCGACCGACCTGGACTCGATCCGCGACGACCTGGCCAAGGCGGTAACCCGTGCCCTGGAACCCGCGCACCTGTCAATGTGGGTCAGCTACCGCGACTGAGAAAGGCCTGGGCCGGCTTCGCCGCCGTCAGGCCAGCCGGGTGCGATATTCAACCGGCTTCTCGCATGCAACGGTGCCAGCCGTGATGGGTCCCAGATCACGAAGTGCAGCTGTCGTATCAGTGCGGCCGGCGCTGTCGCCGATCGGGTCAGCCATTGTGCGCTCCTCGGCTGTATTGCCCGCCAGCCCCCCGGCCACCGCCGGCGCAATATCCCGCCGGAGAATTTATCCAGGGCTGGCTATTGCAGCCAGTGTATGTATGGACCGCGCCCGGTCTGTACATATCCCGGGTTTATGCATATCTTGCTTCTACCAGCGCGGGTTTCATCTGATGAAGCACTGGAATGGTTTTGATGCGGCCTGGTAAATGGTTATGGATAGTGCCGCCGAGGTGCGCTGCATGATGCGGGGTTGTGTTTAGTCCGGCGTATTTTGCAAATCGTTCCGAGGTGGTGGCGGACGTGGCGGCGGGATGCTGCCTGCGGGGTTGCGCTCCGCCTGCATCTGGTGAAAGATTCCTTCGCCTGATGTAAGTGACGGATGGTGGTCGTGATGGGGATGGGGCGCGACGGGAGGCCGGGGTCGGCCGGTGCACCAGGGCGCGATCAGCTCGCCCCGTTCCTGGGGGCAGCTGTCCGTCGCCACCCAGGCCGCTGCGGGACGCCGCGACGGGCATCGATACTGGCGAGCGCGCCTCATTCACGGCGGATTGCTACCCGGAGCGGGAGCAGGAAGGCGAAGGCGGTCGCTGCGGTAAGCATGTCGGCTGCGCTGACGGCCAGGAGGGTGTGCGCGCCGATGGCTGTGGCGGCGGGTCCGGCCAGCGCGTACCCGACGGGCTGGCCGCCTTCGGACCCCAGCAGGTCGATGGCGGTGACCCCGGCCAGGACTGCGGTCCCGACGCTGGTCTGCACCGCGGTCTGGAAGATCACTGCCTGAGCCCCCATCGCGACCCCGGTGAGCGCGGCGGCCGCGGCCACGACGGCCAGGGGCGCGGCGAGTCCCAGGGCAAGGGCCTCGGCGGTCATGACCGGCACCAGGCAGCCGATGACGAAGGCCGGGCGGGCCGGGGCCCTGATCCGGCCCGCGGCGGACCCCAGCCGGGAAGAAGCTGCGCGACGCGGACATCGAGCTGCGGCGGCGCGGGACCGCGACCACCGAGAGCACCGCCCCGGACGAGGTCGGCTGGGAGGACAGGCTCTACCGGCTTCTGAACTCCCGGACGACCAGGCGTACCTCGCGGGCCTGCGCTCGGCGGGCCACGTCGTCGGCCAGGTCACCAGTGAACACGGCGTGGTAGCGCCAGGCGGGGAACAGCTCATCTTGGCCGGCGGCGGCCTGCTTGTTCAGGTCGCGGACCCGGCGGACGATCAGCCGCGCGGTGACCGCCTGCCCTTTCTTCGAGGTGAACGCCGTGTACTGCGTCTCGGCGACCTCGGCGTCGGACACCCAGCAGCGCAGCTGGAGGTTGATCCCTGCTGCCAGGTCGGCGGTGAAAGTTCCGAACGGCAGGTAGCAGCGGCGGCGCAGATCAGCGCATTGCCACGCGGCCAGCGCACGATCGGCTGCGTAGTTGAAGGCCGCGCGATGATCATCGCTGATGAGGTCGTAACCGGGCGTGCGGGGCTGGTCCGTCACGCCGAGGGCGAAGACGGTGAATTTACCGGTGACCGCGATCACGTGCTGGATGACCTTCGCGACATCCCAGCCAGGGTTGGGAGTTGCGAGCGTGAGCTGGGCTGCGGTGACCTGGCCCAGCAGATCGCGCCAGGCTTCCACGGCCGCACCGAGCGCATGCACGGTCGGATCATTCACCCGCTCAACGGTATGCGTGCGTGCCGCGCGCTGCGGAACTGAGCCGCCGCTGTCGCCGGCCTTGGCCGGGCGCTTGTGAAACCATCCTGACGTGGGCGCTGACCGCGTGCTGGCCCGGATCCTGAGTGATGCCGGCCTGGAGCTTCTTCCCGGCCAGGTCCGGCCGCGGGAAGGCCGCGCGTGGCTGGTCGGCTGGCAGGGAACGCGCGGCGTGCTGCGCCAGCTGCCCGTGCCCGCCGTCCCGGGCACCGTCCTGGCGCAGGACGTGGCCTGGCTGCATGGCTTCTTGACCCGGCTCGCCGGGCTTGGCTTTCCCTCGCCCCGGCCGCTTCGGTGCTTCGCCGGTATGTCATGGACCGTGGCGGACGGCCTGCTCTGGGAGATCGTCTCCTTCCTGCCTGGTCACACGATCGGCTGGTCGGCCATTCCGCCGATGGAGGAGGTCGGCGCCCTGCTGGGCCGCTACCACGCGACCGTCCGGCAGATCCAGATGACCAGCCAGCGGCCTGACGCGCTCCCGCTGGCCGACGTGCCCGCGATCCTGCTGTCGCGCAGGCTCGACGTGGTTCCCCGACAGGACCGAGCGGTCATCCGCGAGCTCGCCGCGCAACTGGCCGGCGATCTGGATGACACCGGTCCCCTGGGCCGCGAGCGCGTCGTGATCCACGGCGACTTCACCACCGACAACGTGATCGCTGACGGCACGCCGCCGCGCGCCACCGGAGTCATCGACTTCGCCAACGCCCACGCCGAGACGCCGCTGGCCGACGTCGGGTATGGCCTGTGGCGCAGCGGCCGTCCGCATGAGCGGGCCGATCACCTGGACTTCTCCCGAGTGCGGCGATTCCTGCGCGGCTATGCCAGCATCGTCCCGCTCCCGCCCGGCCAGGCTAGCGTCATTCCTGTCTACCTGCGCGGCCGGGGGCTCCAGATGATCGCCAAGCGAGTCAGGGCGGGCCGGAACGAGACCGGCATGCTGGCCCAGGTGCAATGGCTCAGCGCCAACGCCGGTGCGGTCGCTGACGCCATCGCGGCCGCTCTCCCCTGACGGCCATTATCAGTTTGGGAATAGGCCAGATCATGCCCGCTGGTGTCGCTGACCAGGCAACCTGGTTGACCTTGAGTGGCCCCTGAGCCGGGGCACGTGACCAAGCAAGGCTCACGGATGGCGCGCTGGGCAGTGTGCGAGGCGATCCAGCGGCAGCCCCCCGGCACGCGGCCGCGGCAGGTCAAAGAAGGCATCATCGCCCGCCGTGGCACCCAGGCCAGGAACACCGCCAGGGTCGCCGCCGCCCGCGAACCCTTGGACCGGTAATGCGCTGGCGAGGTAGATGGCGTGAACGCGCCTGGCGGGGCGCCTGTGCGGCCCGGCCAGGCCGTCCTGGCGGGGTGGTGCTGTCTGCGGTCCGGGTGCGAGAGCATGTGATTTATGGTGGCGGTGCCGTCGCTGGAGCGGCAGCAGGTTCTGGCCGGGCTGGGGAGCTCGGTTCGGGGGCTTTCGGCGGATGAGGCGGCGGCGCGGCTGGCGGAGGCGGGCGCGAACCAGCTGCCGGCCGCGCGCCGCCGGCCGGTGCTGGCCGAGTTCGGTGCGCAGTTCGCCAACATGTTCGCGGTGGTGCTGATGGTCGCGGCGGGGATCACTTTCCTGGCCTATGCCCTCAGTACTCCCCGGGACTCTGCCGACCTGGTGCTGGCGATCGGGATTTTGGGGGTGGTGCTGCTGAATGCGGTGATCGGCTTCGCGCAGGAGCATGCTGCGGAGCGGACGGCTGAGGCTTTGCAGGCGCTGGTCCCGGCCACCGCGCGGGTCATCCGTGATGGTGAGCTGACGGAGATCCCTGCCGTGGACCTGGTTCCGGGTGACCTGGTGGTGCTGGATGCGGGGGATGCTATCTCGGCGGATTGCCGGCTGATCGACGCGCATGACCTGCTGGTGGAGATGGCGGCGCTGACCGGTGAGAGCCGGCCGACACCGCGGATCTGCGATGCGCTGCCGCAGGCCGAGGCCGCCGACGCGCGTAATTGCGTGCTCATGGGCACGTCGGTGGTCAATGGCAGTGGCCGGGCCGTGGTGTTCGCGACCGGGCTGGCGACCGAGTTCGGCCGGATCTATCGCCTGACGGCTGAGGTGCCCCGGGAGGACAGCCCGCTGCAGCGCGAGGTGACGGTGATGGCCCGGCGGGTGGCCGCGGTCGCGATCGCGGCGGGGATGGGCCTGTTCGCCCTCCGTGCCCTGGTTAGCCACGACGTGGTGGGGTCGTTCGTGTTCGCCCTGGGGGTGATGGTCGCCCTGGTGCCCGAGGGGCTGCCGGCCACGATGTCGGTGTCTCTGGCGGTGGCGGTGCGGCGGATGGCCCGCCGCAACGCCTTGATCAAGCGGCTCACCGCGGTGGAGGCCCTGGGTTCGACGACCGTCATCTGCACGGACAAGACGGGCACGCTGACTAAGGCGGAGATGACGGTGCAGGCTGTGTGGGAGTCGGGCCGGGAGCATGGCGTGACCGGTGTGGGCTATGGGCCGGACGGGCAGGTCGGGGAAGCGGGCGGCACCGGCGGTGTGCTGCGGGCCGGGGGCCTGTGCTGTGATGCCCGCCTGTTGCCGCCCGACCCGGCCCGGCGGCTGGGCTGGCGGGTGCTGGGCGATACGACCGAGGGCGCGATCCTGGTCGCGGCCGCGAAGGGCGGCGTGGACCTGGCGGCGGAGCAGGCCCGCGCGCCGCGGGTCGCGACCTTTCCGTTCGACGCCGACCGCAAGATGATGAGCACGGTCCACCGGCTCGGTGACGGCTCGTATGAGGCGTGCGTCAAGGGCTCACCGCAGGCGGTGCTGGAACGCTGCGCCGCAATCCGGTGGCGCGGGCGGGACGTGCCGCTGGACCAGGTGCTGTGCACGCAGGTAACCAGCGCCAACGATTCGATGGCGGCCGGCGGGCTCCGCGTGCTCGCGGTGGCCAGGCGGGACCTGGCGACCGGGAACCCGTCGGCCGGCGAAGCCGAGCGCGGGCTGACGCTGCTCGGGCTGGTGGCCATGTCGGACCCGCCCCGGCCCGAGGTGGTGGACGCGGTCGCCGCGTGCCGCCGGGCAGGCATCCGCATCTACATGATCACCGGTGACTACGGCCTGACCGCGGAGGCCATCGCCCGGCGGGTCGGCATCGTCGGCGACGGCGCCGTGCGCATCGTCAACGGCCCCGATCTGGACGCGATGAGTGACCAGCAGCTCGCCAGCCTCACGCTGGACAGCGAGCAGCTGCTGTTCGCCCGCGCGAGGCCGGAGCACAAGATGCGCGTGGTTGCCGCGCTGGAAGACCGCGGGGAAGTGGTCGCGGTGACCGGCGACGGCGTCAATGACGCCCCGGCGCTGAAACGGGCCAGCATCGGCGTGTCGATGGGCGAGGGCGGCACTGACGTCGCCCGGGCCGCCTCCGTCATGATCTTGCTCGATGATTCGTTCGCCTCCATCGCGGCCGCGGTAGAGCTCGGCCGCACCGTCTACCAGAACATCCGCAAGTTCCTGATCTACCTGTTCAGCCACAACCTGGCCGAGCTCGCGCCGATCCTGGTGGCGGTGTTCGTCGGGTTCCCCCTGGTTCCGCTCAGCGCGCTGCAGGTCCTCGCCATCGACCTGGGCTCCGATGTCATGCCCGCCCTGGCCCTGGGCACCGAGCGCACCGAGCCCGGCACGATGTCCCGCCCGCCGCGGCCGCCGGGCGAGCACCTGTTCAACTGGGCGGTGGTCCGGCGGTTCTGCTTCCTGGGGTCGATCCAGTCCGCCGGGGTGGTGGCCGCGTTCTTCTGGCGCATCCACAGCGCCCACCTGCCGTTCAGTGCGTTCACCGCGGCCAATCCCGTCTACCGGGAGGCGCTGACCATGACCCAGGCCGGGATTGTCGTCAGCCAGTTCTTCAACAGCTTCGCCGTGCGCACCCAGGAGCAGAGCATCGTGCGCGTCGGCGTGTTCTCCAATAAGCCGCTGGTGTTCGCCGGGCTGTTCGGGATCTGCTTCGTCTCGTGCATCAGCTACGTTCCGGTGCTGCAGGCCGTCTTCAACACCGCGCCACTACGCGCGTCCGACTGGCTCGTGCTGATCGCGTTCGGAGCCCTCCTGCTGATCGCGGAGGAAACCCGCAAGGCGCTGCTGCGGTCCAGACGCCGGCGCAGCGCGCGGGCCCGGGCAGGCCTGCTCGCGGCCAGGCCTGCCCGCGAGCACTCCACGGCCGCTAAGGAGGAGCCATGCAAGTCGTGATCACGGGCTGCGGCAGAACCGGCCGGGCGCTGGCCACCAGGCTCGACGCCGAAGGCGACAAGGTCACCGTCATCGAGCTGGACGACACGCTCGAACGCGGGCTGCCCGCCGGATTCCGCGGCCGGTTCGTGCCAGGGAACGGCATCAACCCGCGCGTGCTCAAGGCAGCCGGCATCGCCGATGCCGAAGCATTCGTCGCCCTCACCGCGAACGACAGCGCCAACATCGTCTCCGCCCGCCTGGCCCGTGACATCTACCGGGTGCCCCACGTCCTGGCGCGCCTGCACGATCCGGCTCATGCCCCGGTCTACACCGAGTTCGGCATCCCCACCGTCGGGTCGGTGCAGACCACCGTCAACCGGATAATCCAGCTGCTGCACCATCGCACGCTCGAGCCACACCAGACCTTCGGCAACGGGGAGACGCTGCTCGTCCGGTCCAGGGTTCCCGCCTACCTGGCCGGGCGGCGGGCTGGCGAGTTCGACGTGCCCGGCGAGATCGCCGTGGTCGAGCTGAGCCGGGCCGGGCACTCCAAGATCCCCGAGCCGTCGACGCCGCTGGAAGACGGTGACGTCCTGTCCTTCATCGTCGCCGCCGCCTCGCTCGGCCGGCTGCAGAGCTTTCTCGGGGAACGGTGGTCCTGATGCGGATCATCGTGATCGGGGGAAAGGGACTGGCCGAGCAGGTCGCCGACGCGCTGCACCAGGCCGGGGATGAGGTCACCGTCTTCGACACCGAGCCCGGCCGCGAATCCGCGCTCGCCAAGGCCGGCCTGCGCGCCGTGCGCGGGGACGCGCTGGTCCCATCGACCCTCGAGGCCGCCGGGGCGCTCCGGGCCGATGTCCTGGTCGCCTGCACCCAATCCGATGAGGACAACCTGGTCATCTCGCTCCTGGCCAAAAAGCGCTTCAACGTCCCGCGGGTCATCGCCCGCGTCAACGACCCAGCCAACGACGAGCTGTTCACCGACTTGTGGGGGGTCGACGCGCTGGTCTCACCGGCGACAGCGCTCGTCTCGATGATCAGGCAGCAGAGCTGACATCCCGCTGCCGTCCCGTCGGCGCCGGGGCGCACCGGGCTGACTCGCCGTGCTGATGCAGCCGGGACGCACCCAGATGGCCCGGGCGGATCGCTGGTCACGAACCCTTACATCCCGGTGCCTCCGGTGCCCGTCTCGCCAGGAGTCACGAAACCGGTCAGGCGTGCCCACCCCGGGTCGAGCTGGGACCAGGGCCCGCTGACCTCCAGCACGGCGATCGCGGCGGTGGGGAACCCGGCCCTGATCCGGTCCAGGACGCCCGGCGCCAGCGCCATGCTCGCGGAACCACCGGCCGCATCAGTGACGGCTCCCGCCAGCACGAGCGCGAGTACCCGGACGGCCGGGTCATGCCCGACCACCACGACGGTCCCGGCCGCCGAAGGCACGCCGCGGATGATGCCGATCAGCCCAGCCGGGGATGCGTCATAAATGCCGCGATCAAACATCACAGGTGCCGTTGCCCCGAGTGCGACCGCGGCGAGCTGCCATGTCTCACGAGCCCGGCGGGCTGTCGAGCACAAGACTCGGTCCTGGACGCACTGCGCATCCCGCAGCCACCGCCCCACAGCCGGAGCATCCCGGCGACCCCGGCGGGCAAGCGGCCGATCATGATCCGGCGCCCCGCGCCCGGCCGCCTCGGCATGCCGGACCAGCACCAGCCTCCGGCGTTGCCCAGATGTCATGGTCACAGTGTCCCAGGCCAAATCCAGCAGGTAC
>Ga0187782_10004680_pt1 | contig 10233 bp, 8 predicted proteins | sample 0715_SJ02_MP15_2_FD_132454 | JGI IMG/M metagenome (GOLD analysis project Ga0187782, IMG submission 132454) | Tropical peat soil microbial communities from peatlands in Department of Meta, Colombia - 0715_SJ02_MP15_20_MG | ecosystem: Environmental > Terrestrial > Soil > Wetlands > Peat | place...
GTTCCACAATCATGGTGCCGTCCCCAACCGAGACTCCGTCCGGTTTTAACGCATCGTGGCAGGGATTCACGAAAGGCTTGTGCTGATGGGGCTCCGGGGGATGGGGTCGAGTCGTAACCAGGCCCAACTCGATCATCTTTTCCACCGCGATCGATACCGGAAGCGCGCCGTGCACCTCCATGCGACCGAGCTCAGCGATCTCGGCGTGTTCGGCCAGCACCCAGAGCTCTTCGAGCACCTCATCGAACTGCTCCTCGTCGGCCATCGAGAAGACCATCTGGGCGGCGATTCTGCCGTGGTGCAGTTCGATGCGACGGTCGGCCAGGCGAGCGACCACGGGATCGTGCGTCACCATGACGATCGTGCGGCCCTGCAGGTGCAGATCGCGCAGCAAGCGGAGAACGATCTCTTCGTTGACGGCATCGAGATTGCCGGTGGGTTCGTCCGCCAGCACGATCTTGGGGTCGTTAATCAGTGCCCTCGCGATCGAAACTCGCTGCTGCTCGCCGCCGGAGAGCTGCGAGGGCAGATGCTGGGCACGCCCTTTCAGTCCCACACGCTCGAGCGCCTCGAGCGCTTCTTGGCGATCGGTCATGCTGTGCACGTACTGCGCCAGCAGGACATTTTCTAAAGCCGTGAGGTAAGGAATGAGATGGAATTGTTGGAAAACGAAACCAATCTTTTCGGCACGGATCCGGTTTAGCTGCTTTGCGGATAGATTCGCAACGTTCTCGCCATCCAGCCAGATCTCGCCCGTACTGGGGCGGTCCAGACAACCAATCAGGTTGACCAGGGTCGACTTACCCGATCCCGAGGGCCCCATAATCGCGATCCACTCGCCGGCATCGACTGTGAGCGAGAAGTTGTCGAGCGCCCGGATGACGCCGCTATTGGCCTCGGCCTTTGCGGGGTAAACCCGGCTGACCTGCTTCAGCTCGATCATTCTTCTCCTCGGAGGATCACGGCTGGCTGCACGCGGCGCAGTAACGACATGGGTAATCCTGCGGCCAACAATGCCACAGCGATGCTTCCACCTAGCACCCAGGGCAGCACACTAAAGCGCGGTATCACCGGCGCGTGGAAGTTGACCCGGCCGATCCAGGCCGCTACCCCGATCCCAATACCGAATCCTATCATGGCTCCTATCACCCCCAGGGCGGCGGATTCGGCGGCAAAAAAACCGGTGATCAGCCACTCTGAGGCCCCTAAGGCCTTCATGATGGCAAAGTCCCGGCGGTGGTCAAAGACCCAGCCTATCAGCGTAGAAAGCACACACAACGCGGAGGTTACGATGACCAGAGCAGCCGCCGCGATTAGGGTGGCGCGAGTCTTTCCCAGAACCCGTGCCTCACCTTCCAGGATCTGCCGCACGGGGCGGACCTCGGCGTCGGGCAGGGCCTTGACCAGCGTACCGACCATCCGGTCGACCTCCGCCGGAGATCCGGATACGGCAATCTCGATGCTAGAGGGTACGACTCCGGTCCAGGCCTCAAGATCGGCGAGGGAAAGGTAGATCCGGCTGTCCTCGGCCCCCCCGGTACGAAGCAAGCCGGTCGGAACGAACTGCCGAGTGCGGCCCTGAAAGCTCAGGTCGAAGGGGCCACCGCTGGGACTGACGACGGCTGCCGCTTTTTCCCCCACTAGCACCTCTCCCGGGCCGTGTGGCCAAACGCTTACGCGCCACCAGCTATCGAGTTCGCGCACCTTGTCGAAGTCGGTACCGGAAACTACCACCAATTGCCCGCTCGAAGTTTGAGCCACGGCGTAGGCAAAAGGCACGGCCACGCCATGGCTTCCCAGAGCCGACTCGACCTCGTCCAAGGAGCCTTCGGGTAGTTTCGCATCCTCTCTCGCCACGACCACGACATTGGCGCCATAACTGCGAAACTCCTTGTGCAGCTTCGATTCGATATCGACCGAGAGATTCAGGAGTGAGGTGGCCACGGCGGCCGCCACCACCATCGCCAATACGGCGGAGGCGGCATGTCCGCGGCCGAGAATGGCGGCCCGCAGCAGCATGCGCAGGAACATCCCACTGTGCGGTTTGGCAGCGCGGCGCTGGCTGATTTCGGCAAGGGAAGACGAGCTCATCCTTCACCTCGCAAGGCATACACCGGATCGAACTTCACCGCGTGACGAATCGCCACCGCACTGCCCGCGAAGGTAACGATCACGGCGATGAACAAGATTACCGGAAGGAGCACGGGATCAACGGTGATCGCGGCGTCGAAGATGGAGCGGCCGATCTGCCTCGCTAACCAGGCCCCTCCAAGGAAACCTAGGCAACCGCCCAGCAGGGCGAGGAGCGTTGCCTCGGCAAAAAACAGGGCTGCAATCAAGGCATTCCGGGCGCCGAGCGCTTTCATCAGGCCGACTTCCCGGCGTCGTTCGAAAATTGCCGTGGCCATGGCTGCCGACACGGCGAGCGCGGAAGCTACCAGGGCGGCCGCGGTGATCCACAGCATGAGACCTTCGATGCGGGCAAGGATCACTCCCTCGTTCTGCGCGACCTGGCGGATCGGCTCGGCATGCGAGTGGGGAATAGCCTCCTCCAACTGATAGGCGATCGACTGCACGTAAGGAGAGCAGTACCAGCGCTCGAAGAGCTCGGGATTTTCAGCCAGGATGTGGGGATCACGGCGGGCCAGCGCGTCCTCCGGCTTGGTCAGAGCGCTCACATAGAGACGCCGTACCGCTCCTTTTCTTCCCAGAATCTGCTGGGCCAACCCGAGCGGGGCAACAATCTGGTCGTCTTCCGGCCCGGAAGCCGAGAGAATTCCCGCCACCCGATGCGGCTGGCCGGCGATCTCGATCGCCTCTCCCGGCTTGAGACCAGCCTTTCGGGCCAAGTGTTCCCCGACCAGGACATCCTCGGAGTTGTCATCGGGCCACGCACCCGCCACGTGCCACCAGGGATGGGTGATCCGGACGCCGGTGAGGAAATCCTCTTTCCCGAGGGTAAGCTTCTTCAAGAAGTAGGTTCCGACGAGCGTACGCCGACTGGCTCGACCGACGTCCACATTGACCTGGACGGGCAACATGGGGGCAAAGCCTACGATGTTGTTATGCCAGAAGGTGCCGCGGATTTTGGGAAGATCAGCTTCGTTCAGATAGCTTCCATCGCCCGAGGGCTTCAGATTCACTCCCCCAATTTCGACATCGAGCGTATCTTGCTGGGGGGTAACCAGCAGATTCGCACCGTAGCCCCGCAGCTCGCGGTTGATTTTGTCCCCAATATCGGTGGCTACCGCGATCATGGCCGTGGCCACGGCGACGCCGAGCACGATGGCTGCGCCCGCCAAAGCTTTCCTGCGCTTCTCTCGCCGGAATGACTCGAAGACCAGCCGCAGGAACATAGGCTATTTCTGGAACTCGCGACTGTGCGCGGCAATATTCGCCTCCTCGATGATGACGGAGTCGGAGGTGAACTCGGCCGCAAGCGGAATGGGATTACAACCGCCTGGCATGCCAACCGAGCGCTGGTTAATGGGGGCGGCACAGTTCTTGCAGATGATGGCGTTCTGCCTTTTGTAGAAGCCGACGGCACCGCAGATCTGGCAGGCATCGAGGACGGTGGCGACCTTGCCGTCCGGCTTCTGGTAGAGCCAGAAGCGCACGTCCACCCCGTTTTCTCTGGCTACGTAGCGGTGCAGCTCGCCGTCGGAGAGGTCTCGTAGAGGAATCTTCACCTGCCCGTTCACGAAGCTTACCGGCGTTGCCGGAGACAGCGCACTCACGCTCTTGGCGTAGATGAACTCCGCCGTTACCAGCACGATAAACACGAACGAACTCGCATAAACCGAAATCATCCATAAGCGCTCCCGGCGTGCCTTCCACTGGGCCTTGCGCCGCTCGGCCGGGGACGAAGGTACGGCGACGGGTTGGCGGCGTTTGGCCTCAAACAGCACCATCAGGGCGGCCAGGGCGAGAATCGTGATCATGAAAAACACGTCGTTGCTGACAATCGGCCCAATCAGTGCCATCTCTTGTTTCGACGAGGGAAGCACCCCGTTCTCCGATAGCTCATGCAGGCCGGAAACCAACAGTTGCGCCGCCACAAAGAATAAGATCACGGTCGTAACGCGAAAAAACTTTCCGAGGTCGATCCTCACACTGCCCTTTACGAAAGTGACCCCGAACACGATGGCGGCAATCACCCCGGCGAGGGTCCCAAGGAAACTGGCGAGCGAAGAGGAATTGAGAGACACTGCAGCCAGGGTCAATACCGTTTCTGCGCCTTCCCGCAAGACCATGAGGAAAACAAAGAGGAACAGGCCGAGCCAGGCATTTTTTCCCACCAATGAGCCCACCTTGCCTTCAATCTCTCCTTTAAGCTTGCGTCCCGTCTTCATCATGAAAACAATCATGGTGACGACAAAGAAGGCGGCGGCGAGCATGATCCAGCCCTCATAGATATCCTCGTTCCAGTTCATCCGCGCCACGAGCACCGCTCCCCCAACGCTCCCCAGGAAGGCCGCCACCAGGGCGGCATATACGGCCTTGCGGAGCTCGGGACGGTGAATCTTATCGAGGTAGGCCAGGGTGATGCCGACAATTAAAGCGGCTTCGACGCCCTCCCTCAAGGTGATGATGAATGCTTGCAACATGTCGGGAAACGCCTCACCCCATATTGAAAATGAATTTCAATTTCAACTTAATTTAGGATAGTCTGCTAGCTCGGCAGCGGTCAATGCACGGTAGATGCCAATCCCCGGGGGCAACACGACAGGGGGGAGGCGGGAGCCAGGGCATTGGCCGAGGGCATCTGGCGCGAGCCGACGCCTTGCCGGGCCTACAACTGGCGCAAAAACTGCTTCGCCCGATCGAGCTCTGGGAATAACCTCTCTTCCGCCTGAAACTCATGCGAATGTACCGATCGGCGGCTACCGCGCAGCTTTACCGGATGCCGGAGGTGCAGCATCTCGTGGTACAAAATGTACTCGACGGCGTAGCGGGGCACCCGTCGGTCGTCGAGGAGGCGGCTGACGACGATGGTGTTGCGCGCGGGATCGTAGTGGCCGAGGCGGGTGCGGGAGGAATCGCGGCTCCAGGCAATCTGCGGACGGGCCAGCAAACCGTAAAAGAAGCGGGCGTTGAGGTCCTCGAAGATCGCCTCTAAGTTGTACATCTTGCCCCGTTCGCTAGAAATCCGCTTTCGCCCGCGGATCTCGCGGATCAGGTGAGCTCTCCTCCTGATTTCCGAACTCCCAACATAGCGGCGGTAGCGGGTGGAGTGTTCCCGCACGATGGGCCGGCGGTAGATCTTGGCCAGCAGGATGTGGGCAATCGACTGGAGCACGGCTTCGGGTGCACCTTCCAGGAGGTCGGAAAGACGTACTAAAAGCCTTCCTTCCCGCAGGCGGATGGTGCTGGTGATGTTGGCGAAGGCGAAGAACTCGATGCTGAGCTCGGGGATCGGTGTACGCAGTCGCAGTTCGCGATAGCTTTGATGAAAGATCTCAAAAAGCTGCTGTCTCACCTTGCGGCTAGCTTAGCACGGTTACGAACAGCAGCAAGCCTAGGAAGGGCACAGGAGAGGGAAAAACCGCCAGCTCTTGGCACTAGGAGTCAAACCCCCCCGGTCAACGCGGCAGCCTTGAGTGATGCAGTCAACCGCCGCTAGTTGGTCTCTGGATCGATCTTCTGATCGAGATAAATCCAAAGCACCCGTGCCAGCAGCGTCAGCATGGGAACAAAGGGCAGGAACAGCAGCACGGCGCAGATTGCGATCCTGTCGACATGCCAACGGGTTAGCGCCCAGAGAGCTGCGCCAACAGCCGCAATGAACCCCAGGGCCAGCCCATAAGCGATGTACATGGCTCCAAGAAAGTATCCGGGCTCGCGATTGAACAGGAGACCGCAGTTAGGACAGCGGTCATGCATAGCGGGGAGTCCACAGTAAATGGAGGAGCGGAAGATTCTGGCAGAGCGGCACCGAGGGCAGAATTGGCGAAGAATGCTGCTTACTGTAGATGGCTGGGCATGAGGCAAGCAGCCATCATAGTCGATAGATACACGGCTGGCTCACTAGGCCGCTCAGAGCCTAACGGTTCGAGATCGGGCGAACACACTTTCGCCGTCGCAACTCGTGAAGATTACACTAGGACCCGCAAAAAATTGCGTTCAAGACCCAGTCCGGTCGAACACTTTCCCACTGCTCTAGGATCATTGAGCAAGCGCGCTAGCTACGGAGGAAAAGGCGTTGTTGGCGTTGCCTCCGATCAAGCTAACCGTGCCAACTACAAGCACCAGAATGACGGCCAGCATCACCGCATACTCGGCGATGTCTTGCCCTTCTTCGTTGATCCAGAGTTGCCGCAGGTAGTTGTACATGGGGAGAGCTCCTTTCGTGATTACTTATGGATTTCTGCTGTGCGGAATTGGAACTCCTTGGGGAGCGATTCGTAGCGCAGTCTGCGCCTGATCCACACGCTTGTCAATGCAGGCCAGGAAGCTTTGTGGTACTTGTACTTTGGTAACGGTGCCTCGCACCAGCCACTGAACGCCAAGTATGCAAATCCCGCTCCCATTCCCATCCTACTCGTGAATTTTTCTAAGAAGGGCATCGTACGACGGACCGACATTGCCAGAAAATTCGATGAGTCGTTTGCGGAACAAACGGTCCTCCGAACTGTTACGGCAGTCGGCACCGGACTAAAATCTTGTTTTTCCCTCTCAAGCCCGCTAGGCGTCGAAGATCGCCTTAGAACGGATCCGGAGTTCTGCGCTGAGCCTGGAGCATGGCCGGATGAAGATGTAGTGGCGCTTACAAGTCGAATGCGGTCGTAAGAAACTGCAAGGCTGCAAAATCAGTCCATCGAGCATCGGCTCGCGACCGGGTCCTCGCCAGATTGGATATGGCCTCCGTGAGCCCCTGGTGGGGAGTATTTCCCCCGGAACAAGTCGAGGTGGCCGGTGTATGGTTCTCGCCGGACGATGCCGTCAACCGCTGGCGCTTCCGCGGAGACAACCTTCGACCGAGGTAAGTTAATGAAAAATCTCATTAAATCGAGGTGCGGGAAGCTGGTTCCTTGCCCAGGTCGGTAGACAGCGGCTGTTGACCTCGGGGGCAGACGGGCATAACATGGCGCACTCAGGCAGCCTGGTGCCCGCAAGCAGTCGGCCTCCCCTATGGCGCGGGCCGTCGCCCTAACTCTCGCGAACCAGGAAACTCGCTTATGGCGATTCGAAGACCCGAACCTTCGGTTTCGGTGGCCGAATTTGCTGCCGCCTTGCTGAGCGAGCAAGAGGCGGCCCCACGAGCGCAAGTCACGGCCGACAAGGTTTTAGAAATTCTTCCCGATGCAGCCGTGATTGTGTATCTGGTGATGGATCAGCAAAATCCCGCCTGGACGGCAAAGGCGACGGCTGGCCAAATTACGGTTGCCGAGGTGATGGGTTTTCATGAGGGCACCCTGGGCGTCGTTGCCGAGAGCAAAACGCGCGTGGTGTTCGAGGGCGCCAACCTGCGGCGCGAAAACTACGCCCACCTGGATGTCCGACGGACCTTGAGTTCTCTTGCCTATGTTCCGCTCGTGGTGAAAACCATGCTCGTCGGCGCCATCGAGCTGATTAACTACGAGGGCTCTTTTCCCGACTGGGTTTTGCAGACGGTGACGGAAATGGCGGAGCTAGCCTCACCGGCCATCGCTACCGCTCTCGCCTACGAGAGTGAGCGCAATGCCAGCTTGCAATCGATTAGCCGTGTCACCCAGATGTATGACCTCGAGAAGGTCTTCAACTCAACCCTTGAGATGCATGAGTTGCTCGAGATCATTGCTAAGAAGTTTCAGGAAGTGATGAATGTTCAGGGCATCAACCTATGGATGGTCAACGGGGATGCAGTCGAGTTGATGAGCCAGGCGGGCTTCGATCCCACGGCTCACGTGGGCATGGTCCAGAGGCCGGGGGAAGGGATTGCAGGAGATCTCTCCGAGGTTGGCGAGCTGGTGTTGATCGAGAACGCGGAAGACGAACGTCTCGAAAAGCGCAACGCTGGCATCGAGGACGGGGCGGTGTTCTCTTTGCTGGCAACTCCGCTCATGGAACACGAGAACCTGGTCGGCCTGGTCGAAGCCGTGAATCGTCTGGACGGCGTGCCCTTTACTGAAGACGATCAGTTCTTGCTGACCAATATCTGTGAAACCGCCAGCAATGCCCTGCACAATGCCAGCCTGTTGCAGGCGGAGCGTAAGGTTGAAATCCTGCAAACCCTGGTTCAGGTAAGTGGAGAAATTACTTCCACGCTAAACCTGGATAGCGTGCTGCAATCGATCGTAAACCACACCCAGGCCATCATCCCTTTTGAACGCGCTGCCATAGCGCTCGAACAACGAGGCGCATTGCAACTTAAAGCCATCTCCGGCATGAAGCAGATCAATCTTGCCGATCCCGCCGTCTCAGGTTTGCAAGAAATGCTGGAGTGGGCATCCATCTCGAACAACGAAATTCACATTTCGCAGCGTGATGATGAGATTGACGATCCCCGACCCGAAACCCAAGCCAAGTTCGCTGCATACTTTGCGGCCAGCGGAATGCACGCTTTTTATGCTCTGCCGTTGATCGACGATCAGGGCCGGCTGGGTATGCTTTCGTTTGAGAGCAGCGACCCGGATTTTCTCACCGCCGCCCATCTGGAGATTATCAAGGTATTAGCGGGCCAGGCGACGGTGGCGCTGCGCAATGCCTCTCTCTATCGCGAAGTTCCGTTCATCAACCTTCTTGAGCCGCTGCTGCAGAAAAAGAAACGCTTCCTCGCTATGGAAAAACGAAGGCGTGGATTGACTATCGCCGGGGCGTTGGTCGCGACACTCTTGCTGACGGTTCCCCCGTTGCCCATGCGTGTTTCCGGAAATGCAACCGTAGCACCCGGGCGTACGGCTCAGGTACAAGCTGGGGTGGATGGTGTGGTGAGGAAGGTGTACGTCCATGAAGGCGATTTGGTGCGCGAAGGTGCAGTCCTGGCCCAACTGGAAGACTGGAATTACCGTGCTGATCTGGCAGCCGCAGAGGCCAAATATAGCGAAGCCGTGGCCAGCATGAATCGTGCTCTCGCACAGAACGACGGAACTCTGGCGGGAACAGAGCGCGTGCAAGCCGGCTATTTTCAGGCGGAGCTTGCCCGCGCTCGGGAACGGCTGGATCGCACTGCGATACGAGCCCCGTTGGACGGAATCGTTACCACGCCGCAAATACAAAATTCCGTGGGCCGCCGTCTGACGCACGGCGATACGTTTGCTGAAGTTGTCGAAACCTCGCAGGTCACGGTTGATGTAGCAATTCCCGAAGATGACTCCACACTGCTCCACACCGGCGAGCGCGCCTCCATTAAGCTCGAAAGTTTCCCCCTGCAGACTTTTCACGGCGAGGTGACGGTGGTCAGCCCACAAAGTCAAGTACAGTCCGAACAGGTCGTCTTCTTGGCCCGTGTGAATGTACCGAATCCGGAGGGAAAGATCCGTCCCGGCATGGAGGGACGCGGCAAGGTGTCGGTCGGAGTGCATCCCGCCGGCTACGTGTTCTTCCGTGGCTTCGCCATGTGGATATGGGGCAAATTGTGGTCGTGGTTGGGTTGGTAAGACGGATTTGGTTTTATGGAGCTGCGATGCAGAAATCATCCGGTGTTGCGTGGCTGGCAATTTTGACCGCGGCTATTCTGTCGACGGCGTGCAGTTCCAATCCCACCCCGGCTGGAGCCGCTGAACCGGTTGCTGCGATCCCCGCCACGCCAGCCGGGAATGCCGGCCAAGGCGTCCTCCCCAACCCAGACGCCATCGCCTCAGGCCCAATTGTGGTGGAAAATCAGGTTGAAGTCGCGGCCCAGCGAGATGGCGTGCTCACAGCGGTGTTGGTTGAGACCGGCAACTCCGTCAAGAAGGGCCAGCTTCTGGCCAAACTGGATGATCGCCAATTGACTGCGGATCGCGATGCTGCCGCCGCCAAGCTGCGCAGCCTGGAAGCGGACCTCAAGAATTGGGAAGCTGGCGCACAAGTAGCGCGTGCCGAACGCGACCGGGCCGAGGAGATGTGGAAAGCCAGCATCATCGCCAAAGCGCAGGAGGAGAAGGCCAAGTATCAGTATGAGGCTACAGAATTTGAGGTGGAACGACAGCGCGAGGACGTGAAATACGCGCAACAGACACTCCGCTCCTTGGAGCTTGAGCTAGAAAAAACCAGAATCACCGCTCCGTTCGACGGAGTCGTTGCCCGGCGCTACATTCGCTTAGGACAGGA
>Ga0187782_10004681_pt1 | contig 10229 bp, 7 predicted proteins | sample 0715_SJ02_MP15_2_FD_132454 | JGI IMG/M metagenome (GOLD analysis project Ga0187782, IMG submission 132454) | Tropical peat soil microbial communities from peatlands in Department of Meta, Colombia - 0715_SJ02_MP15_20_MG | ecosystem: Environmental > Terrestrial > Soil > Wetlands > Peat | place...
CTCGATTGGCTGCGAGATGTTCACGCACGCTGCCAGTCGTTTTTCCACCAAATGGCGGGCGATTTTCTTGCATTCGTCGCGGTTGGCGGCGGTGACGAGAATGACAACTTTGTCGGTCACAATCCCTCCCACAACGGCGGGACTGCCGCTGGTGTCCCATGGTGCAGCGCCCGCCCCGCGCCTGCGTCATTGGCAACCTCTAGGCCGGCAGGAGCCCAAGGCGCAGACGAGGGACCGGCGCTACGAGTCGGACCAGCAAACTGCACCATGGCTTGCTTGCTCGAAGCCTCCGCTCAGGATACAATACTGCCAGCAGGTTCGGCAATGCCAAGCGGTCCCCGGCTGGTGATTGGGACGAAGTAATGACCGCGGGTTGCTATGACTGTACCAGCGCGGCGGGTCGACTGGGGAACGCCGCAAGAGCCTGGGGTCGGTTGAGCTGGCTTCAATGCCGAACGCCTTAGTGCTTGGACCATGGACAAGCCCTCTTGGAACGCCGCAACCCTACGACGCAATGCAACGTACGTCCTTGTTCTGGTTTGTATTGCGCTGCTCGTTCACGAGATATTTGGGTCACACGGTTTCCTGGCTCTGCGCCAGGAAAAGAAGGAAATCGAGAGTCTCCGCCTGCAGATTCGGCAACTTCAGGATGAAAACCAGCAATTGGATAAGCGGATCAAGGCACTTCAGTCCAACCCGAAAGCTATCGAACGCCTAGCGCGTGAGCAAATGCGGTTGGCGCGTCCGGGAGAACTCATTTACACGTTGCCAGAAAAGGACCAGAAGAAAGACTTGGCTCCTCCCGTCGCCCCGGAGGGCACGGCGAAATGAAAGTGGTCACTTAGCGGACAACGCCTTCGAGCGGGCTGGATGCCGCGGCGTAGAGTTTCTTCTTCATACGGCCGGCGAGGTAAGCTTGGCGGCCGGCGATGACGGCGTGCCGCATGGCCTGTGCCATCAGGATGGGTTCCTGCGCGCCGGCAATGCCGGTGTTCATCAGGACCGCATCGGCCCCGAGCTCCATAGCAACGGTCGCGTCAGACGCCGTTCCCACACCTGCGTCAACGATGAGAGGCACGCTGGTGATCATTTCCCGCAGGATGCATATATTGGCGGGATTCTGAATGCCCAACCCGGAGCCGATGGGCGCTCCGAGCGGCATCACCGCCGCGGCCCCGGCGTCAATGAGCCGCCGGGCGGAAATCAAATCGTCGTTGGTGTAAGGCAGAACTACGAAACCTTCCTTGACCAGAACCTCCGTCGCCCGCACCAGCTCGAAATTGTCCGGGAAGAGCGTCTTTTCGTCTCCGATCACTTCCAATTTGATCCAGTTTGAGAGACCTACTTCTCTAGCCAAACGCGCCGTCCGAATAGCCTCATCGCCGTTGTAACAGCCAGCCGTATTAGGCAGTATGAAGTACTTCTTGCGGTCTATATAATCGAGCAAAGACTCCTTGCTGCGGTCGGTGAGATTCACGCGACGGACGGCCACCGTAACCATCTCTGCGCCGGAAGCCTCGTGGGCCAGCGCCATTTCTTGAAAGCTCTTGTACTTCCCTGTGCCGATGATCAGCCGCGAACGGAATTCTCTGCCTGCAATTCGCAGAACGTCGTTATTCATTTTTCAGCTCCTTCCTTTTGATTCTAGATGCCGACAGGTGAAATTGCAATGAAGCTGGTCTGGACACCTGGCAACTGACACCTGACACCCGGCACCTGGGTGGTGTCCTAATTTGGGCGGAGCGCCGCCATCTTGGCGGCTCCAGTGCCGGCTGGAAGCCGGCGTTACGGCCCAAATTAGGACACTACCGGCACCGGAATTGGCTTGTCATGGGCGTGCATTCGCAGGTACAATTAGTCCGATCAGGGCAAGGCTTTGATTGATCGAACTTGGGCAATGGGGGACTATCCGCCGTCCGGGGGAAGTCCCTTGTGGTTAACTCAGATTTACAACCAGTTCCACGGTTGGTACTACGCCACCCCCTGGGTGGCAAGAATCTTGATGAAAAACTGAGGAGGCGTTCGATGATCAAGAGAATTACGATGGTTGTGTTGACGCTGTTCGCTTTCGGCTGTTTGAGTTGGGCTCAAAACAAGACCTTCACAGGCACGGTAAGCGACGAGCATTGTGGCGCCAAACACGCCAAGGCGAGCGCGGCGGCCGAGACGTGTGTTGAAAAGTGCGTATCAGGCGGCTCCAAGTACGTTCTCGTCAGCCATGGGAAAGTGTACCAGGTTGATGATCAGGATAAGTTCAAGGGCCTGGGCGGAAAGGCTGTGAAGGTGACGGGCAGCTTGAGCGATAGTAGTATTACTGTCACTGATGTTTCCCCCGTGGGAGGCAAGTAGGTCATCAAAGGGGTTAGGGACTGGGGTCTGGGTTCTGGGAGCCAGGGGTGAGGCGGGCGTAGCACTCTAGGAGGTGAAGTGTGACTGGACGCTAACCTCCTGCCTTCTGCTTACTGACTACGGGTGATTGTCTTGCGCTCAGCCCTAGCCCCGCATGTTCTGTCTCGCGATTTCTTCTTTTCAGATACAATAATTTGGAGGTGGCCCAAAATGCGGAAATTCACCTTTTTGTGCGTCGCACTTTTGCTTGGCGCCAGTTTAAGCTTCGTCGGGACGGCGCAGGCTGCGACAAGAACGTTTGTCGGGAACATCAGTGACTCAATGTGCGGCCTGAAACACATGATGCCGGGACAGAGTGACAAGGATTGTACTCTGGAGTGTGTAAAAGCCGGCAGCAAGTATGTGCTTGCCGACCTGGTCAACGGAAAAGTCTATCAACACAGTGACCAGAAAAAACCTGAGCAATTCGCGGGGCAGAAAGTGAAGGTCACTGGAACACTTAAGGGTGACATGATTAACGTTACTGCAATTGAACCCTCAAAGTGAGTGGAGCACATTATGGAACCAGAAGGCAAGACCCCGGAGGCGGAAGGATGGAAAGTTCGCCGTGTGGGGACGGTTACGTTCGCAATTTCAAAGCCCAAGCGCAAGGCCCACAAGATGCGCCAATCGCGGCTCAAGAATAGGCGTCGGGCACGGTGAGCATTTTAGGCGGGATCGGCCGGCTTGCGGAGGCAGGCCGGGGACGGGCACAAGGGCCGCTCCTTCAACATCAGTTGTTTCACACCTTGTTACCTCCAGGGGCGGTTGAGGGACGTTATCGTACCCAGAGATTCGTCGCCCCATCTCAAGCATTTGCATGACTCGGAGCAGGGCATACTCCGAGGATCTCCCCATTCCGGAACGGACAAACGTTAGGTCGGCATGATCCACGTCCGCTTCCTAAAGAACAAGACAACTCTTGGGCCTGGGGTGTATTCTATCTTAGAGAGGGGATGTTGGTGTCGCTTTTGGGCGTGGGCGGGGCTTGCAGAGGAAGGATTATCATCCTATGACCAAAAAGGTGGCTTTGGGGATATTGACGGTGCTCGTTGCGGGGTTATTTGCCCTCCCGGCCCTGGTAGCCGATCAACCCTTGAGCGCTGATGACATTACCCTGCTTCTGCTTGGAGGGTCTCCCTCGCAAAAGATCGTCACACTCGTTGAACAACGGGGCGTCAATTTTAGGATGAGCCCTGATCTGGCCAAGAAGTTCCATGATGCCGGGGCCCATGATGATCTAATCGACGCTCTTACCAAGGCAGGCTTGAAGGCCCGCGAGGCTCCTTCCAGCTCTGCCACCTCCGTGCCTGGCCTCGTCCCCTCGCAACAAGCCCCATCTGCCAATACGTCTGCTCCTGCCCCTGCCCAGCAAGTCCAATCCGCCAATACGCATGCTCCCATCTCCAATCCTGGCGAGGTGGATCGGAAGGTGTCGGAGGCGCTAAGCAGCCTTGAAAATAATTCGGCTGATAACGATCGTCCCTACGCGGCGCGGTTCTCACTAGTGGCGCTCTCGGGACAAAAGATTGACCTTGCGGATTACAAGGGCAAAGTAGTGTTACTCAATTTCTGGGCCAGTTGGTGCCCGCACTGCCGGAAATTGATTCCCGCGCTTGTCGGATTCCAAGACCAATACTACAGCAAGGGCCTGCGAATTCTCGGAATTGCCGTGGGAGATCGCAAGCAAGCAGTGCAAGCTTTTTATCAGCATGGCAACATAAACTACCCGGTCGCCATGGGCGACGCGTATACGCGAAGCCTCTATGGCGGAGTTTCAGGCCTGCCCACCACCATTTTGATCGGGCGGGACGGCCGCATTTACTCCAGGTTGGAAGGGGAACCGCGCGACATCGGCATGCTCGAAGCAGGGATCAAGGGGTTGCTGGCTCGTGTCCCAGGAGAACCGTCGGGCAACCAGCAGACCGTCGCCCAAGCTGCCTCCGCAGCCACCACGGCAACGGCTCCCCAGGCAATCGTCTTGGGCGCTTCCTCGCCTCTGCCTGCGGCTGAAGGCGAGGTTTCGTTGGCAAGTGCTGCCGCACCCGGGCCAGCTCCCGCACCTTCCCAGCAAACGCCATCCACCAATGCATCAGCCACCAACTCCAAAGCTGCTGACCTGAATCAGAAAATCCAGGCGACGTTGAGCGACCTGACGTCGCCCGCCGCCACAACTGCCAAACCTGCTTCCAGCGCCGATCTGACTGATCCTAGCCCGGATCAAGTGCAGAAGATCATCCAGGAATTCGCCGCCAAGGAAAAGCTCTTTAAGCAGGCGCGCGACAACTACACTTTTCACCAGATCAACAAGGTGGAGGAATTGGGGCCGGATAACGAAGTTACAGGCGCCTACGAACAGGAGTGGGACATCCTCTTTGATGATTCCGGCAAACGCATCGAGCGAGTGACCTATGCCCCTGCTGATACCCTGAAGAAAATCATTATGACCCAAGAGGACCTCACATCTTTCCGCAACACGCAGCCCTTCGTCCTCACCACGGATGAACTGCCGGAATACGAAATCAAGTATTTGGGACACGTGAAAGTTGACGAAATTACGGCTTATGTGTTTTCCATCCGGCCAAAGCAAATCGAGAAAGGGCACCAGTATTTTCAGGGCGTTGTTTGGGTGGATGACCAGGACTTACAAATCGTGAAGTCGGAAGGCAAGCCCGTGCCTGAGTTGAAAACCAAGAAGGGCGAAAACCTGTTTCCGCGTTTCACTACCTGGCGCGAGCAGATCGACGGGAAATACTGGTTCCCCACCTACACCATGGCGGATGACACTCTGTATTTTTCCATAGGCCCGGTGCACATCAAAGAGATTCTTCGTTACACCGACTACAAACAATTCAAGTCGAAAGTCCGCATCGTGAGCGCGACTCCCACCGATCAACCCAATGCGCCGGCAACCCCCACGCGCCCGAATCAGTAGCGGATTGGCACCCGCCGGTTCGCTCTCTGCCGAAGATGCCACGATGGCGAATGCGATTCCGCACGACAAGTCCAACGGCTACGAGCAGATCGCTGAAACCTTCATGCGCGCGCAATCCGCGCATCGGACCTGTGACGGTTCGGGAATGGAGCAAAACCCTTCCCCCTGCTACCTCGATTCTCGATCTCGGATGTGGTTACGGTGTGCCGATCTCGCAAGTGCTGATCGACGAAGGCCTCGTCGTCTACAGGACGCTATACTCAGAGAACGGCGCGGTGCGGCAGGCCGAGGAGGAACAACACGGAACAGCGCGTGAGCCTAATCACACTTGGCGTGGCCGATTTAAAGCGCAGCATGGAATTCTATGAACGTCTCGGGTGGCGTCGGTCAGTGGCCAACACCGAAGGCATCGTATTCTTCCAGCTTGGAGGGATGGCTTTCGCCCTGTTTCCGCGAAACGAGCTGGCCAAGGATGCAAACGTTCCTTCCGACGGCCAAGGGTTCAACGGGATAACGCTTGCCTATAACACCCGCCATCGCGAAGAGGTTGACTCCGTGCTCGCACAGGCTGAGGCCGCGGGGGCAAAAATCCTCAAGCCCGCACAGGAAGCTTTCTGGGGCGGTTATTCGGGATACTTCGCCGACCCGGACGGGTTTTTGTGGGAAGTTGCCTGGAATCCCTCCTTCCCGATCGCAGCGGACGGAAGTATCCGAATTCCCGACTAAGTCAAATCAGCGGTAGGAAGAAACTGCGGGGCGCGGCGATGCCGAGTGGCTTGCTCGAAGGCATAGGCGAGCTTGAGCAAAGTCGGCTCACTGTAAGCTTTGCCAAAGAAGGAGATTCCCACCGGCAGGCCGAAGACGAAGCCCGCCGGCACGGTGATGTTCGGGTAACCCGCTACTGCCGCCGTAGTCGAACTCCCGCCGGTGTCGTGGTCGCCGTTGACCAAGTCGGTCAACCAGGCCGGTCCTCCAGTGGGGGCTACCAGGGCATCCAGTTGAAACTTCTCCATGACGGCATCGATTCCTTCCTTTCGTGTGAGGCGATGATTCTTTTCCAGCGCTTCCAGGTATTCCTTCTCGGTGAGCGGTCCCTTAGCCTGTGCTTTGATGAATATGTCCTGTCCGAAGTACGGCATCTCTTTTTTGCGGTTGCGCTCGTTGAACTCGATGATCTCCTCTAGGGAATGCACAGACGCTCCGGGCTCGAGAGCCGCCAGATAAGAGTTCAGATCAGACTTGAGCTCGTAAAGGAGCACGGTGAATTCGGAGTCGCCAACCTCCATGGGTCCAAGGTCAGCCGGATCCACTATGACCGCACCCTGGCGCTTCATTTCTTCGATGGCTTGGTTCATCAATGCGTCTACAGCGTCGCTAATGCCGAAGGATTTGCGCACCACTCCGATTTTCGAACCGCGCAGTCCGCCTGGATCGAGGAATTTGGTGTAGTCCGCGGGCGCCTTGTCACGGCTCGCCTCCGTTGCTGGATCGTCGCCGTCGACTCCGGTTAGAGCGCCCAACAGGATCGCGGCATCGGTCACGGTTCTAGCCATCGGACCGGCCGTGTCCTGGCTGTGGGCGATCGGAATGATCCCGGCGCGGCTGAGCAAGCCCACGGTTGGCTTGATCCCTACTATTCCGTTGACACTCGAAGGGCAGACGATGGAGCCGTCAGTCTCGGTACCAATGGCCAGCATGCAGAAGTTAGCCGAAACGGCGGCGGCCGACCCCGAACTGGAGCCGCAAGGATTGCGGTCGAGCGCGTAGGGATTGCGCGTCAGGCCACCGCGCCCGCTCCAGCCGCTGGTCGAATGCGAGGAGCGAATGTTGGCCCACTCGCTCAGGTTGGCCTTGCCAAGAATCAGCGCGCCGGCTTCTCGGAGCCTCTTCGCCACGAAAGCATCTTTCGGCGACCGCGCCCCCACCAGGGCAAGCGACCCCGCCGTGGTCATCATCCGGTCGCGGGTGGCGATGTTGTCTTTGATGAGAACGGGAATGCCATGCAGCGGTCCGCGCGGTCCTTTAGCTTTGCGCTCTCGGTCGAGTTTCTCGGCTATGGCCAGCGCCTCCGGGTTGAGTTCAATGACCGAGTTGACGGCAGGTCCATGCTTGTCAACTTGCTCGATGCGCGCCAGGTATTTTTCCGTAATGGAGCGCGCCGTAAGCCGGCCGGATTGCATTTCCTGTTGAAGCTTGGCCACCGTGATCTCACTGAATTCGAATGGCTTCAGCGGTGCACGCACCTGTGGAGTTGAAGTCGTAAGCTCTTTCGCCTGGCAAAATGAAGGCACCGTCGCGACCGTCAAACCAGCCAGAAACCCGGAATTGAGGAATCCTCTTCGATTTAACTTGCAGGCAGTATCCGAGTAGCCCAAGGTAATCCTCCACCTCGCTAAGAAATGGCTTCTTGCCCTATCCCGTGGGGCTTAGCGTGTGCCACATCCTCGGCTGGACCGCGGGGACGAGAAGTAAATGAATAGCCCTCTCCCGCGGGGAGAGGGCTATTCATTTACTTCACACCCCCGGTGTCCAACGATAGATGCAGGACACGCTTAGTCCCAAGACTGGCAGCTACGATTCGGACGCGTCCCGGATAGCCTGAATCAGTCCCGTGAGATCCTCGATCGTTGTGCGAGGATTCATGAGTGTGGTCCGCAGGTAGACTCTGTTCCGCAAAACGGTGTGCACCAGGAAGTACTTTCCCGCAGCTACTACTTTTTGCCTCAACTGTAGTTGATATGCGTCGAGTTTTTCCGATGCGTTGTCGAGGGCCTTCAGCGCCGCGGTAACGTGGCGGAAACAGAGAATGTTGCTCGCCGGTTCCGTGGCCAGCTCAAAATCGGGCTGGGCTTTCAACAGGACTGCGAATTCACGCGCCAGGTCGAATGTCTTGGTAACCAACTGGCCGATGGTCTTTGCTCCGTGAACGCGCAGGGCCAGCCATAGCTTGATTCCCATGGTTCTCTTTGTGCACTCGAGGGTGCGAAGCGCAATGTCGAACCCTGCTTCCTCAGGGCGCCGGGCGAAAAGGTAGCTAGCCTCTTGAGAGAAGGCGCCGTAGTTATCTTCACGGTGGCGAAACAGCACGGCGGTGACCAAGCTGGGGGCGAACAGCATTTTGTGCATGTCCCACACCAGGGACGATGCGAGCTCGATTCCCTCCGTGAGGCTGCGATACTTTTCTGAGAAGAGGGCTGACGCTCCGTGGGCGCCGTCGATGTGAAACCACACTCCCTTTTCCCGGCAGAACTCTCCCATCTCCCGCAAGGGATCAAAGGAACCTGTGGCCGTGGTGCCGGCGCTTCCCACGATGGCAATGACCTTTTTCCCTTCTTGCGTCGTCCGCAGGAAGAGGTCGGCGAGCGCGGAAACGTCGGCCCGGAAGCCGCCGTCCGTGGGAATCGTGACAACAGACTCTTGGCCCAGGCCGAGGACTCCCGCCGCTCGCGCCAGGGAGTAATGCGCCTGGTCCGAAACCAGCAGAGCAAGACGCGGCCCTGCATGGAGTCCCTGCCGCCATGCCAAGCCCTGCGTGGCGTGGTTGCGAGCCGCGAGTAGCGCCGTCAGGTTCCCGAGAGAACCTCCGGAAGTCAGGACGCCGTCGGAATCCTGGGCCCACCCGACAGAGTCGCACAGCCAGCGAATAACTTGCCTCTCGATCTGGGTGCCGGCCTGCGCCATCTCGTGGACCGCGACGCTGTTGTTGAGCAGACTCGATATCAAGTCTGCGAGCGCGGCCAGAGGCAACGCCGGGGGGAGTTGGTGGCCCATGTAGCCAGGATGATGCAGGTGGATGCTCTGCCGGATGATCTTTTCGAGGCAGCGTGAAACTTCAGCCTCCGAGTCGCCTGCGGAGTCCAAGGGGAGAGAGTCCTGGTATTGTTGGGCAAGCTCAAGCGGGTCGTGGAGAGCAAGAACCGGCAGTTCACCCGCAAGGGCGGTATCGAGATAAGCTGCCAGTGCCTCAACTACTTCGTGGCCATGGCGCCGGAATAACTCGGGGTCATAGGGATCGGTCGGCATAAGAGGCAATGGTAACTCAATCCTATCGGATTGGAACCGGCCATTTGTGGGTAAAATCTGGTAGACAAGGTTTGTAGCGCCGGCCTTTAGGTGGACACTTTTTTGCTGTTCCACTATGCTGACCTGAGGGTCAGCGCGGCTCTGGTAGAATCCGAGATTATGAAATCACTCAACCTGGATTGGCGGTTCATACTGGCGAGGCCGCGGAATCCGCTGAACATCGGAGCCGCGGCGCGGGCCATGGCGAATTTCGGATTTCGGGAGATGGTGGTTGTGGCTCCGTACACTCCTGTGTGGCAGGAAGCGCGCTCGGCGGTGGGAGCGGGGGAGATCGTCACCTCAGCGCGCGCCGTGGAGACGCTGGTAGAAGGCATCGGAGATGCGTCCTTGGTTGTCGGCACCACGGCAGGGTCGCGGCGCAACCTGGACCGCGACCTTATCCCGCTTCCTGATTTCCCTGCTTGGCTCCGGCAACGCCAAGCAAAGGGGTGTGTGGCACTGCTGTTCGGCTCCGAGAAGACGGGTCTATCAAACGACCACATGAGTTATTGCCACGCCTTGGTTCGTATTCCCACTGCTGTGGATTGTCCCTCCATGAACCTGGGGCAGGCTGTGGCGGTTTGCGCATACGAATTGTCGCGCGCCGGACTTGTGCCAACCCGTCCGCTGAAGCTCACCGTCCACCTATCGGACCCCGCGGGCGCCAAGTCTCTCGATCACTTGTTCGAGCGTGCCGCACGCGTTTTGGACCAAGTGGGGTATTTGAAGCCTAAGAGCCGCCACGCCACGCTCCTGAAGCTGCGCCGTCTGTTGCTGGATCTCGAACTCACCAACCACGACGCCAGAATCGTAGGCGGAATCCTGGCACAGATCGAGTGGAAAA
>Ga0187782_10004682_pt1 | contig 10229 bp, 8 predicted proteins | sample 0715_SJ02_MP15_2_FD_132454 | JGI IMG/M metagenome (GOLD analysis project Ga0187782, IMG submission 132454) | Tropical peat soil microbial communities from peatlands in Department of Meta, Colombia - 0715_SJ02_MP15_20_MG | ecosystem: Environmental > Terrestrial > Soil > Wetlands > Peat | place...
CGATACTCGGCTCAGGCAGCGTTGGCTTTCTCGTCGCAAAGGAACTCGCGCAACGCGGCAGGATGTTCACTATCATCGACCAGAACGCGAAACGTGTCGAGACGCTGCGAGATCAGAATTTTGACGCGCACGTGGGGGATATTACAAAGGACGAGATCATCAACGAACTGCTCACGTCTGATCTCGAGATCGTTATGATTCTAAGCTCTGACGTCGACGCCAACACCAAGGCGCTCAGCGCGATCAAAGAGAGGAAGCCAGACGTTTTTGTAATCGTCAGAGCTGCCGACCCGCTCAGTAAAGATAAGTTTGAAGAGTTGGGGGCCGATGCAGTCGTCTACCCGTCGGCGCTTATCGCGAGCGCCACGTTGCATGATCTCCAGAGGGCAGAATCGCAGCGGTCTGCGAATCGACTTCACGAAATCCTCAAAAACATAACGAAGCTCGGCATAATAGTCCACGATAACCCCGATCCCGACTCGATCGCAAGCGCGCTCGCACTCAAACAGATAGCCGCGAGCGTCGACACGGAAGCCGCGATAATTTACCACGGAGAGATCAGCAGACAGGAGAACAGAGCCTTCGTGAACCTGCTCGACATCGATCTCATCCACGTCGACAAGGTTGATCCGAACGAGTACGATATGCTCGCCTTGGTCGATTCTGGCGCGCCAGGGGCGAATAACCCACTGACAAGCCTGGACAAGGTCGGCATCATCATCGACCATCACGGGATTCCCGAGCACAGCGTCCTGTACACCGATATCAGGGACGTTGGGTCAACGGCGACGATACTCACGACTTACCTCGAAGAGCTTGACATTGACATCGACAAGCGGCTCGCGACGGCTTTGCTTTACGGCATACGCATCGATACCCAGGACTACAAAAAGCACGTGACTCCAGCAGATCTCGCCGCCGCCATGAAGCTCATGCAGCTCTCCGACAGAGAGATTCTCAATCAAATTGAATCGCCCACGATGTCAATGGAGACCCTCGACATAATCGGCGAGGCCATCCACAACAAGCACATTACCGGGAGCTACCTTGTCTCGTGCGTCGGGTTTATGCACAACGTCGATGCGCTCGCGCAGGCGGCCGACTACGTGCTCAACCTTGAAGGAATAACGGCCGTCGCCGTCTTCGGACTCAACGAAGAAAAGATTCACATATCAGCGCGGAGCAAGGACATCCGCGTCAACATCGGGGCCGTCATGAGCGAAGCATTCGGCGACATCGGCTCTGCGGGCGGCCATTCGAACGCCGCTGCCGCGCAGATTCCCCTCGGCGTGTTCACTGGTGTCAGGAACCGAACGACGCTGCTTCAGCTTGTCGAAGAGGTCGTAACGCGCAGGATCTATTCGAAAATCGGCGTAGAACGGGACGAATAACCGTCGTACCGCGCGTGCACTATACGTGATATCGGCTTTCGCCACTACTTGCCAGCGCGGAAGTCGTGCAGGTATCGTCTATTTTATGACGTTCGCGACGTTCGTCGGCAACGCGCGCAGTCTCTCGGTCGCGACGAACGCTAGCAGATCATCCATAGTGGGATGAGCCCCGTGTCTGCTTGATACGTAGTAGCCCGCGACTGCATTCGCGAGGCACAGGCGCGGTGCCGGGGCCAGACCGAGAAGCTCACCAAAGATATTGCCTGAGTTCCAAGCATCGCCGGCGCCGGTGGATCGGAGCAGTCTCACGTCAAACACAGGAAATACCGTCACGCTATCGTCGATCGATGCAGCATACCAGGGGGTGTGATAATCAACGCGCGAGCCAACTCGGCGCTTGAATGCGATCGCGCGCTCAAGGGTGGCCTCACCGGTGTGCTTCTCAAGCTCATTTTGATTAAGGCTCACGATATCAAGGTTTGTGCTCGCGATCACACTTTCATAGAGTTCAGTGAGCTCGTGCACGCGGGGACTCGGGTCTGCCGAGTCAAAGTACGTCTTCACGTTGTATTGCTTCGCGTAAGCGAACGTCTTCACGGCGAGATCGGTACCCCCCACGACGTTGGTCCCCCAGTCGTGCACGGTCACAAGCTGACTGTTTTCGATGAGCTCAAGATCAGTATCGCGCAAGCTGTCGAACGCAAAGTCATAGTTCGAGCCGACGTCGTTGAGCATGACGTTGATCCGTCGCTCTCCAATCTCCAAAGCGAGAGTCTGTCCCAGTCTGCCGTCGGTCTTTACGTGGGCGATGTCAACTCCACTATTTTCGGCGAAGAACCTCAAAACGTGACGGCCAAACTCGCTCGTCCGGCCGATGAAATGCGAGCTTATCCCGAGTCGCGACAGCGCGATTGCGGTATTTGCCGCGCCACCGCCCGACAGCACGTTCTGGACGAAGCCCGGAAGGTTGCCGCCACCGCTGACGTACTTCGCCTGGAGCGCGCTGCAAAATGCGCTCAGATCGTCGACCTGCACAAAATGATCCACGTAGAAGCTGGGCGTGCACACGACGTGCAGCTTCCGCGTCTCTCGCGGATCGAGCGCTGCCAAGATTTGCGACAACTCGCGCTTGACGTCTTCGCACAGCTCGTTCAAGGCCAGCCTCCGCCTAAACTCTAAAAGGGAATGTTATTTATACGTTTCTTACTGTATGCATGCACGCGCCGGCAGCACACGCTAGGGGAGAGATTATGCCCATACGGAGTTCCCATGAACTAACCAGGCTTTTTTTGTCTCTTTCAGACGTGAGCCGACTTGACATCTTGAACCAGCTGGACGAACAAACGTCAGTAATCGACATTTGTCGGCGCTTCGGCTTTCTCGTGCATGAAGCGGTGCGCCATCTTCGCCGTCTGGAGGACGTGGGACTCGTCTCTCAGCTCCCCAACGGGGACTACGTCATATCGGAATACGGAAAGGTGCTGGTAACCTTCGTTGAAGGGATAAGCGACGTTCACGACCTATTGGAGTACTGGGAGCGCCACAGTGCGGCCGAGCTTCCGGCTCACCTCAAGCGATTGCCAGCAAACCTCAGCGAGTCGCTGCTCCAGGACAGTGAGCTGCTGCGCGTGGCTGCCGCCGAGATCGTGCGTGAAGCAAGACGGTTCCTGTGGGTCTTGAATTACGCCGTTGACCAGACCGGACTTAGCGCCTCCGAAGTCAAAGTGCTCAAGAAGAGCACAGCTGGAACGGAAAGCCCCGACGTCCGCTACGTTGATAGCGTCAGCATCATACTCCTCGTCAATGAGCTTCGCGGCCTCATTTTTTTCCCGCGAGTGACCGCTCGAGAGCGCTACGAGCCGGATATGTCGTGCGGATTTCTCGTCCCCGCAGCCGATGTGACGAACCGACTGCTCGTTGAGCTGTTCGATTTTTTGTGGAGCTGCAAATCCACGCGCCTGGTCGACTGAGTTAGTGTATTAAAGGTTGAGAACGCAAGGTGCTCAGAGGAAAAAATGACAAAAGATCCCGTGTGCAACATGGAAGTCGATGAAACGACGGCGAAGTACGTCAGCGAATACAAGGGCAAGAAGTATTTTTTTTGCGCTCCTGGCTGTAAGGTGATGTTCGACCGAGATCCAGAGAAATTCGTTTAATCTCTGGCTCGTCAAACTACAAACTGCCAGTTGCACGCTTTTTTTGGGCCCGCCGACGCGAAGGCTCAGCGCACGTTTCTAAATAGGATCGAACCTACAACCGTCGTCAGTACAAAGAATCCGACGACGACGGCGAGATCAGTCGTCAATGCGTACGAGTGCAGTCCCGTGACTGCATACCGCAACGCGTCGACGCCATACGCGAGCGGATTGATGTCCACTAGTGCCTTCATCCAGTCCGGAAGCGACGTGACCGGAAAGAATGCGCCGCTCAGGAAGAAGATGGGGAGCACGAGCAGGTTCATGACCACTTGAAAGCCCTCGATATTTTCGATCCGGGACGCGATGCTAATCCCGAGCCCCACAAAACCCATGCCGATGAAGAACATGGTCACGAGTATGAGCACGACGGCGGCTGCAAGGCCCAACGTGCCTGATATCCGTACGCCGATGAAATAGGATAATCCGAAGATGAGCACTCCCTGTATCGCCCCCTGCGTCGTTCCCCCAAGGGCTTTTCCGATGACGATAGACGTTCGCGAAACCGGGGCGACGAGAATTTCTTTGAGAAAACCGAATTCTTTGTCGAACATCACGCTCATCCCAGAGAACATCCCGGTGAAGAGCACGACCATGCCGAGGATCCCGGGCGCGAGGAAGTTTATGTAATTCGTTGTGCCGCCTGACAAAGCGGAGCTAAATCCGGTCCCGAATATGATGAGCCACAGCAGCGGAGTAATAAGCGAGGTAACGACCCGCGACCGGGCTCTGACGTACCGGGTCATCTCCCGCAGCCAGATGGAATAGATGTCACCAAAAAAAGCCATTCGTCCGTTTGGCATCGCTAGCGTCTCCCCGGGCCATGGAACGCGGCGAACCCGCTCGCAGCCTCCTGAGCGCGAATCTCCCGTCCGGTGTACTTGATGAAGATGTCCTCCAGCGTGGGCTCGTGAAGCGCAATCGAGGGCACGGCGATCCCCTCTTGACGCGCCACGTCCATGAAAATCGGTATCGCTGTGTCGCCTCTTTCGACGCTCAGCCGCAACGTGCCGTCAACCACCTGGGTCGACTTGACGAATTCGAGCTGTTCGAGTTTATTCTTGAGCTGCTCACTGCCGTTGGGCACCGTCATGGTCACGACGTCGCCGCCAACGTCGTGTTTAAGGTTCTCGGGAGTGTCCATCGCGACGATGTTCCCGTGGTCGACGATGGCGATGCGGTCACACAGCTTATCGGCTTCATCCATGTAGTGCGTGGTCAGAATCATCGTGATCTGCTTCTCTCTGTTGAGCTTCTCGATGTACTCCCAGATGTGAAGCCGGGTCTGGGGGTCAAGCCCGAGGGTCGGTTCATCGAGGAAAAGGACCCTGGGATGGTGGAGCAGGCCGCGCGCGATCTCCAGCCGCCGCTTCATGCCACCGGAGTACTTCTTGACGATCACCTTGGCCTTATCGGAGAGTTCAACGAGTTCGAGGACCTCGCTTATTCTGTCAGCGATTTCATTTCGCGGCACCTTGTAGAGCCGGGCGTGGAAGTCGAGGTTTTCCTTCCCCGTAAGGTTCTCGTCGAGACTGGGGTCCTGAAACACGATGCCTATGATTCCACGCACGGTGCCAGGTTCTTTTTTCACGTCGTGTCCGAAGACGGTCGCTGAGCCGCTCGTAGGCTTGACGATGGTGCAGAGCATGGAGATGGTTGTCGTCTTGCCAGCGCCGTTGGGTCCAAGCAGCCCGAAAAGCTCCCCTTCTTCAATGTCGAGATTGATGCCTTTGACTGCCTCAACGTCTTCGAATTTCTTCACGAGGTCTTTCGTTTCGATTGCCTTCATTGTTGATCACGTAAGAAGCGCCTTTTGCGCGTTTATCTACATTCAGCATAGTTGCGTCTTACTTTTAACGGTTTTAGTCTATATATAACGTGTTGATACGTTAGTCCAAAATGCAGTCCTCGTTCTTCGCGTCCTCACCCGGGGCCCGCATCTATGGCACGATGACTGATTGCCGGCGCATTTTTGGAGACTACACGACTGAGAGACTGAGCCTTGCCAAGCTCCGATCGCTGCGGTTATTCCGCATAATTTTCATCCCCCTGGGTGAACGCCGCAGACACTGCCCGAGCTGTTCAACGCTCGTTGATGCACTTTTAGGGCGGCCCAGCGCCCCTAACGGGCTGTTAGACCGTATGCGACTCATAACGTTAAAGTACTAAAATGGCATTGGGTACGTGCCAGATTGAGAGAGGCTGATATCGCATGGAGTACTGGAGTCCAAAAGTCGAACGATTGTCCGCTGAAGAGCTCAAACAGCTACAAGAACGCAAGCTGAGACGGTTAGTCGAAAACGCGTACGAGTACTCCAGTTTCTACAAGAAGCGTTTTGCGGCAGCCGGCGTTTCTCCGCACGACGTACGATCACTCGAGGATATTCAGCAGCTGCCGTTCACGCACAAAACCGATCTGCGGGACACCTATCCGATCGGCATGTTCTCGGTGCCGCTGAGCCAGATCGTACGCTTTCACGTTTCAAGCGGTACAACAGGCGTCCCGACGGTTGTCGGCTACAGCGCCAACGACATTGACGTTTGGACGACCTGCTTGGCGCGCTCGCTGACCGCATGCGGGCTCGGGCGCGGTGACGTCGTCCAAGTCGCCTACGCCTATGGATTGTTTACGGGAGGGCTTGGCCTTCACTACGGCGTCGAGCAGATTGGCGCAGCCGTCCTTCCCGTAGGCGCTGGCACCACGATGCGACAGATAAGCCTCATGAAAGATCTGGGAACGACGGCGATCGCGTGCACGCCCTCATATCTCCTCCACATTGGTGAAGTCGCCGAGTCTATGAACATCGATATAGCGTCGCAGACGCGACTGCGAGCGGGCATCCTTGGAGCTGAGCCCTGGTCGCTGGAATCGCGCACACGCATCGAGCAGAACCTGGGGATCAAGGCCTATGACATTTACGGCACGTCTGAGATGAGCGGGCCGCTCTTTAGTGAGTGTTCCGCTCAGAATGGCATCCACGCGTGGGCGGATCACTTCTTGATCGAGATCGTCGATGAAGACGGCAGCCCCGTTGAAGAGGGCGAAAAAGGTGAGCTCGTTGTCACGACGCTGTCAAAGGAGGCCCTGCCGCTCATCCGGTACAAGATGGGCGATATCACTTCGCTGGTGTGGGAAGAGTGCGAGTGTGGTCGAACCCATCCGAGAATCATGCGCATTCAAGGGCGCGTGGACGACATGATCGTGGTCAGAGGCGTGAACGTGTTTCCAAGCCAGATTGAATCGGTGCTCATGCAGATTCCGGAAGTCGGTGATCATTTCCAGATCGTGGTCGACCGAGCCGGCCCCTTGGACGTCATGGCCGTTAAGATTGAAGTAACGGAGAGCACGCTGAGCGACCGAGTCGGCGCGTTGGTGCAGCTGGAAGAACGGGTCGCGAAGCAGCTGCGCGAGGTGCTCATGGTAACCGCAAAGGTGGAACTCGTGGAACGAGGCACCCTACCTCGGTCCTCGGGAAAGTCGCAGAAGGTCATCGACCTGCGACAAATTTAGTCTAACAAGGTAGTGACGCGTATGACCACAAACAAACTGTTGAAGCAGATCACGCTTTTTGCCGAGAACAAACCTGGCCGGCTTGCGAGCGCGACGAAAATACTCTCTGAAAACGGCATAAACGTACGCGCTTTTACGATCGCTGATAGCGGCGAATTTGGTATCATCCGGTTCGTCGTTGATGATGCAGACGCGTCTCTGCGCCACCTAAGAAGGGCCGGTTTTTCGGTCTCTGAAACAAAGGTAATCGGCCTTGAAATGCCCGACACACCCGGGGCCTTGTTCGAGATCAGCCGTGCGCTCTCCGACAGCGACGTAAACATCGATTACGCCTACGCGTACACGAGCGCAACGCCGAATAAGGCGATCTTGATTCTTCAAGCAAGCGACCTAAAGAAAGCGGTCGCATTGCTAACCGAACTCGGGTTTCATCTCATCGAATCCTCACCATAAATCAGCGCGTGGGTGGCGCGCAGCAGTTTCACGGGGTTCTTTGTATAATACGGCGCTGACCACAGGAAGGGTTAGCTTGTTACGAGGATCGGCGCTCTGGATGACGATCTGCAGCATCCTTTCGTGGCCTTTCTGCTTGGCTCCGCGATTCGCACCGATGACCTGCGGTGCCCGATAGTGCCGCGTTAGGTCCGGATTGCCTTTGACAAGGCTATCGCACGAGCACGAAGAAAGGCAGAACGAGTTCCTTAATGTGACGAGAAAATGTGATAAACGCAGAGGGCTAAGTAGGTACGAATGCGGCTGGAGACTGTAACGGCCGAAGGGCTTGCACACAAAAGCTACTTTCTGTCTGACCACAACGAGGCGATGGTCGTGGATCCTCGTCGAGATTGTGGGATCTACGTGGAGATGGCAGTACGTGAGTGCACCGAGATTAAGTACATCTTCGAGACGCACTGCAACGAGGATTTTGTAGTCGGTTCTCGGGACCTTCAACGGCGAACCGACGCAGAAATCGGCCACAGCAAAGAAACCCATTTTCGATATGGAGACCACGACCTTGCCGAAGGCGAAACGTTCTATGTGGGAGACCTTAAGGTTGAAGTTCTCAGCACGCCCGGACACACCAACGACAGCCTCTGCTTTGTCGTCTATGAGCGGCTTGATAGCCGCGTGCCACTCATTGTATTTACCGGAGACACGCTCTTCGCGGGCGATGTAGGGAGGATTGATCTCCTCGGAACTGAGTCAGCCCGCGCACAGTCAAAAAAGCTCCATAGCAGCATCTTTGAAAAACTCGTGCCGCTTGGTGATGACGTTCTCGTGTATCCGGCCCACGGCGCGGGAAGCGTCTGCGGGAACCACATGAGCACAAGATCGTACAGCACCGTAGGCTACGAACGCCAATTGAATCCGCTGCTTCAGCTGGGCGAAGACGGGTTCGTGCGCTACCTAACGCAGCAGCAGCTCTCCCTACCGCCTTACTTCAGGCGCGCCCAGGAGCTTAATGTTCAAGGCCCACCTCCGATGCCTCGGACGCTTCGTGAGGCAGACTCCGATGAGTTCGAGAAACTTATTGAGGGGCACACAGCCACTATCGACACGCGGGAGCCAGGGGCATTTGCCGGATCGCACATTCCTGGGTCGCTGAGCATATGGCTGGATGGCGTCAGCGTCTATGCGGGATGGGTGTTAGCTGATGATGAGCCCGTCGCGCTCGTTACTGAAAGACCCGAGGACGCCAAGGTGGCTCAGACGTATTTGAATCGGCTTGGCTTTGATAACCTCGCTGTCCATCTCTGTAACGGAATGCCCGACTGGCGGAACCGCGGAAAGCCAATCGCGCGTCTCAAGACGTGTTCGGTTGAGCAGCTGAAAGACGCCGTCGACCGCGCGGCTGTCATCGTGCTCGACGTCCGCGACGATCACGAGTGGAGGGACGGTCACATCAAGGAGGCGCAGCACCTCTTCGTAGGATACCTTAAACAGCAGATTGCGCCCGTGCCGCGGCATGCGCCCCTCGCTGTGTACTGTTCCTGGGGAGGGCGTGCCAGTCTCGCTGCGAGCATTCTAGCACTCCACGGGTATACAAGCGTGTACAACGTTCTCGGCGCGATCAAGGCGTGGAAAAGCCGGGGATATCCCCTCGAAAGAGGATAGCGGCAGCGCGGCGCCGGTTGCTCACCGCTCCTAGGCGACGCGGAGCAGCGCATTTTGCTTCTGGGATGGTCACAAAAGAAAAAAGAGACGCGCAAGCGCGAAGGAGCGGCCTAACGGTTATGGTGTGGAGAACAATCCCCTTCAAACTAAAGAAGTAGCAAAGAAACGATCTGCGGGCGGCGTTTTTGGCCCTGCTAGAAAAGTCCGCTCGGCCATGCCGCAGCGGTCGAAGCCCTCAAGGGTTGTTCATCGGTATGCGTTCCGCCACGCCGTCATGCCACCCTTCAAGACGAACCTCGCTTAAATCCAGAGTCCCGAAGAATTCGAGCGGCGACTTCTGAACGTTTGCCCGTGCGGCACACAACAACGATGTCCCTTCGTTCCTCCGACGAGATTTCGCCTACCCGCTGTTGAAGCTGCCCGAGCGGGATATTGAGGGCGCCGGGCAGCTGCCCTAACCCCCCTCTAGTTCGTTAGCGTCTCGCACGTCGAGCACCAAGGGCGCCCGGTCTGAACGTAGTCTTCGAGCGAGCTCCTCTGGTGATACATAGAACAAGCCCGGCGGCCCTTATCCGGCGGCAAAAAAACGCGAGGCGTCCATCTCGCCCCAGACTCCAACAGTGTGGTCACGACCCGTGAAGAGGAATACGCCAAACTGCTAGCACTGCCGCGTGCACAAGATAGCACTCAAACAGTAATTTGCTCTTAATGGCCACATAAGCTCGAAAGATTTACTCAGAAAAAATATCTTATGCAGAATATATTTATATCATGGGAAAAAGAGCGACAGACGCAAGGGCATCGAAAGCCCTTAATCAGTAAAACAGGAGAACTAGAATGAAGAAAGTAATTGTGTCTCTACTAGCGCTTGCTTTTGTGGCACTTGCAGCGACGGGCACCGTTTCAGCCCAGTGCGCGGCGAAGCCCGCGACCTCTACGAGCGCTGCAACAGTGTGTGCTCAGTGCACGAGCTGCATGACGTCAACGTGCTGCAGCTGCTGCTGCCCCACGACATGC
>Ga0187782_10004683_pt1 | contig 10229 bp, 8 predicted proteins | sample 0715_SJ02_MP15_2_FD_132454 | JGI IMG/M metagenome (GOLD analysis project Ga0187782, IMG submission 132454) | Tropical peat soil microbial communities from peatlands in Department of Meta, Colombia - 0715_SJ02_MP15_20_MG | ecosystem: Environmental > Terrestrial > Soil > Wetlands > Peat | place...
CGGCATTCGAACGCCGCGGCGCCCCGCCCGCTGCGTTGCTCCTCCCTTGAATACGCTCAAGTATTCGCGGTCGTCGCGCCTTGCGGTCGGGCCGCGGCGGCGCTCTCGGTGCACGGCGAATTTCTGATTCAGGACAGTAGAGGCGAGCAACGCAACGCCGAGAGCCGAGTCACGCACGCGAGCCATTGAGGCAGCGCCCTGCGTGGAGCACATCAGGCGCGCAGGGTGGGTGAATTTTTCTTGTCGGGTCACAAAAGCGTCAACGTACTGTAAAGCTAGGTATCTCTAATGGCACGCCGTCTATGCTGGCCCATGACACCAATAAACAGATTCTCATCGTCGATCGGGATGTCGCTACTGTCGAGCCGCTGCGTCAGAAGCTCTCCGATGTCGGGTTCATCGTGCGTGCGATCACCGACGGTGCCGCCGCCGTCGCCGCGGTCTCGGAGCGGCCGCCGCACCTCGTCATCATCGACTGGAACATGCCGGGGCTTTTCGCGCTCGAGCTCATCCAGGGCCTGCGCCGTGCTCGCGCCCCTCAAGTGATCCGTCTCATCATCCTGTCCGCACTGGCGGGCGAACAGGATGTCGTCACGGGTTTGAACCTTGGGGCGGATGACTACATCGCGAAGCCGTACTCACTGCGCGAGGTCGTCGCTCGCGTGTCCGCGGTGCTGCGTGCGCGCTCGCACGAGTATCAGCATCCGGCGCTCTCCTGTGATGAGCTGGTGCTCGATGCGGCGACCAACCGCGTCACGGCCCGCGGTAAGCTGATCAACTTGCGGGGCGTCGAGTACCGCCTGCTCGAGTTTCTGATGTCGCACCCCGGCAGGACGTTCAATCGCACGCAGCTCCTCGCCCAGGTCTGGGGAGATGATTGCGAGGTGGATGAGCGAACCGTCGACGTCAACGTCCAGCGGCTGAGAAAAATCCTGAGCGAGCCCGGCTATGGGGCCTACATTCAGACGGTCCGAGGCTTTGGCTACCGGTTCGCTTCTCCCGGCTAAACTGAGACCTGGTCGACCATTTTAGTGTTCCACGCGATGTTCCACGTGTAAGTTCTTTTTTTGTAAACAAATCTTCTTCCCCAAGTCATCGTTTCGTCACATCCAATGGCGATTCTGGCATCCCGAAGTGTCAGGACTTCGGAGCACGAGCCATGGTAATGGTGGAGCGCAACGTCCCCTCGTCCCTCAAGCTGAGGACGGTGTTCATCTCGGACATCCATCTGGGCTTCAAGGGCTGCAGCGCGGATCTGTTGCTCGATTTTCTGCATCACGTCGAGATGGATCGCCTGTTCCTAGTCGGCGACATCATCGACGTATGGAACATGAAGAAGAGCATGTTCTGGCCGCAAGCGCACAACAACGTGGTGCGCACCATCTTGGGAAAAGCGAAGCGCGGCACCAAGGTCATCTTCATCCCGGGCAATCACGATGAGGTCTTCCGCGAGTTCGACGGTGCGGTGTTCGGCAATTTGGAAATTCACCGCGAATACGTGTACGAGGGAGCGGATGGACGGCGCATGCTGGTGCTGCACGGGGATGAGTTCGACAGCGTGGTCAAGTGCAGCCCGTGGCTCGCCAAGCTGGGCAGCAACATCTATGACTTGCTGCTCGCCGCGAATCCCTACATCAACTGGGTGCGCCGCAAGTTCAAGCTCCCACACTGGTCGCTCGCGGCCTACCTCAAGCACAAGACCAAGACGGCTGTGCAATACATCGGCAGCTTCGAGGAGTCGGTAGCGCAGGCGGCGCGCAAGCGCGGGGTCGACACCGTGGTCTGCGGGCATATCCATCGCGCCGAGATCCGCGAGATCGATGGCATCACCTACTGCAACGACGGCGACTGGGTGGAGAGTTGCACCTCGCTCGTCGAGGACATGAACGGTCGCTTGCGATTGATCGACTGGCCGAAACTGCGCGAGCAGATATCCCCGGTGCCGGTCGCGCTGCCGGTGGGGCAAGCCGCGTGATGCCGAGGGCGAGGCGAGCGTGATGCAAATGCCACAGAGGCTTCATCCGGGTGTCAACTCACCGGCGTCTAATGCGTTAGTGAACTCAATGAGCGATTTCTTCGACACCTTGTGGAGTCTTCCTTGGCACGCCCTGCAGCGCCGCCTGGCGATGGGGTTCGATGCACAAGCGCCTCGGCATCGCTCGATGAGCGGGCCCTGGCAGACCCGAGCGAGAAGCGCCGAGGGAGGCAGTTGGCTCAGCCGTGTGCGCGAGCCTGGCTGCTTCGATGCGCCGGCCGGATGGCATGACGCGCCGGCGGGGCGCTAAGGTTTTTCGCTTCGCGATCCCCACTTAAGGGCCCCTACGGGGCCCTTCTTCTTGATCCTTCAAGAAATTGCCGCATTACTGTCTGCGAACCGTCATCTTCGGATTGCAACATCGGCGCCCATGGGATCGACCGGCCGAAAAAAACCTACCCTCAGCGTCGACTTGGATCTGGATGCGCACATGCGTGACCTCGAGCTCGAGTGGCGTCGCGGCTACGAAGCCAGCATTGCGGCACGCGCGGACTATCAGACCCTCGCGGCGGACCCGAAGGCCAGCGCCGCCGCGCTCGATGCGGCGCGCGAGCGTCTCGATCGCGCCGAAGCGCTGAAGGCACGGATCATGGCGAAGATCGAACGGCTGGAAGACCGCATGCTGAGCGGGGATTAAATCGCATGCACACATGTTTCAATGACGACGATCCCGCGGATTACTTGATGGAACGCCGGTGGTTTGCGATCGACCGCGCGGCGGCGCGTCTCGAGAACGAGTGCGCTACCCTCGCCGCGGTCCTTAAGATGGCGGAGGATGCCTGGCGCGGAGCCCGTTCGCGCCTCGTGGAGCTCGAAGCGATCCGTGATGCGTTGGGCCAGGAGATGGTGCGTCGTCGGCACGCCGCAGAGCCGCCCCTGCGCGAGACTCCGCTGAGTAACCGAGAGGGCGCGGTCGAATCGATCGTTTCGGCCGCTTAGATCGGTAAGCATCCTCGGTGAGCATCCGGCCGCTTGAATGAACTGTAAGGCTTCGTCTCCCTAACTGTTGTGGCGAATGCCACCTCAAGACACCAAAAAAACAAAGGTCTCGGCCGGCGTGATGCAAACACAGGACAGCTGGTGCGATACGCGGTCTCAGATCGAAACGGCGCGCGATGCGCTCGGCGAGGCGCCGACGCAGCGGGATGGAAATCGTGCCGGTGTGCCGGCTGGCCCGGCTTGCGCTATGGACTCGGCGGATTGACGAAATGGCGCTACCTCTGCGAGCCGCGTCGTCGGCAAAATCGCCAGCTCGCTCGCTGCCGGCGGGCGGCGCAGCCGGCGGCGGCTACGGCCGCATCGCGCTCACGATGGTCGTGACTTTTGTCTTAAGCTTCGCTTACCTGTATCGAAAACAGAGGGCGGAGGAGCTACTGGTTGCCCCGTCGGCGCCGCCTGTCATCGTGTCGCGCGCCGCGAGACCGCCGCCGCCCAACGATCCGCCGGCGAGAACAGTCGAGCCGGCGCCGCTCACGAAAGCGATGACGGCACCCCCGGCCGCCGCTCCAAATCCGACCGGGGGAGTAGACCAGGCCCCGGTCGATTTCGTTCCGGTGGTTCTCCTTCTGCGCCGTGATCACCGCGCGGGCAGGGTCGAAGGGAGCATCAGGAACCTGTCCGAGCAACCGCTCACGCTGACCATCGTCACATACCGGAACAATGACGAGACGGGGGGGACCAGGCTGGTGCTCGATCAACTCGAGAAGACGGCCGTCGGCACCGACAAGGGAATGGAGATAGAATCGGGCGATCATATCGTCATTCAGAGCCAGGGCTTCAAAGACCGGGAAAGTATCGCCCCTTGACCCTTGTAGCGCGCTCGAAACCCGGTAGAAACGCGCCGTGCGGTTGCGGCAGCGGCAAGAAGTTCAAATATTGCTGCGGCCCGCGCGAAAAGGAGCGCTTCCCCGCTCTGCAACCGCCGCGCGAGGAGATCGAGCGACTTTCGGCACTCATCGGCGCGGGGTCGTACCGCGAGCTGGAAGCGAGATCGAGGGAGCTTCTCATCCGCTATCCCAATGCTGGATTGCTGTGGAAGGTGCTCGGCCTCGCGCTCTGGAGGCAAGGCATGGACGCACTGCCCGCCCTCGAAAGGGCTGCGGAGCTCTCGCCGGGCGATGCGGAGGCGCACTGCAATCTCGGCAATGCGTTGAGGGCGGCCAATCAGCTCGAGCGCGCCGTGCGAAGCCACCAGCGGGCCATCGAGATCAAGCCCGATTACGCCGAAGCGCACAACAACCTCGGGAGCGCACTCCTCGACCTCGGACGGCTCGATGAGGCCCGCGCGCATTTCCGCCGGGCCATCGCGATCCAGCCGACCTTCGCGCTGGCGCACAGCAACTTGAGCAACCTGCTCATCATGCAGAACCGGATGCTCGATGCCGAAAAGAGCTGCCGCCGCGCGCTCGAGATCAATCCGCGGCTCATCCCTGCGATCCTCCAGCTGGCGGAGATCCAGGCGGCGAACGGGCAGTTCGCGGATGCCGAGGCGTCGATGCGGCGCGCGCTTGAGCTTGAGCCGGATTCGGCGGAGGCGCTGGCGGGGCTGGTGCGGTTTCGCAAGATGGGTGTGGGGGATGGGGAGTGGGTTGAGCGAGCGCGGGGTCTATTGGAGCGTGGGCTGGGGTCGCGGCAGGAGGTGTATCTGCGCTATGCGCTGGGGAAGTATTTTGATGACGTGGGGGAGGCGGAAGAGGCTTTTGGGCATTATGCGCGGGCGAACGAGCTGTCGAAGCGGCATCGAGCGGCGCACGATCGAGGGAAGGTCGAGCGGGGGATTGATCGGATCATCGAGGTGTTTGACCGGGGGTGGCTCGAGGGGGTTGCGGGTGTGGGCAACGGCTCGGATCGAGCGGTTTTGATTGTGGGGATGCCGCGATCGGGGACGACGCTGGCGGAGCAGATTCTGGCCTCGCACGAGGCGGTGTTTGGGGCGGATGAGTTGTCCTACTGGAATGAGGCAGCTTCAGGATATGTGGCGCGTGCGGGGGGCGAAGGGGAGGGGCTGAGGCGGCTGGCGGATGGGTATTTGAGGACGCTCGAGGGGCTGTCGAGCGATGCGCGGCGGGTGGTGGACAAGATGCCGGGGAATTTTTTGTATCTGGGTTTGATACGGGCGGCGTTACCGAATGCTCGGATCATTCACATGCGGCGCAATCCTCTGGACACGTGTTTATCGATTTACTTTCAGAATTTTGGGGCGCTGCACTCGTATGCGAACGATCTTGAGGATCTAGGGCACTATTACCGGCAGTATTTGCGGCTGATGGAGCACTGGCGGGCGGTGTTGCCCGAGGGGGCGATGCTGGAGGTGTCCTACGAGGGGCTGGTGCAGGATTTGGAGGGCTGGAGCCGGCGGATGGTGGCGCATGTGGGGCTTGAGTGGGATGAGAGCTGTCTTGAGTTTCACCGCAACCGCCGACCGGTGAGCACATTCAGCAAGTGGCAGGCGCGCCAGAGGATCAGCACCGGCTCGATCGAGCGCTGGCGCAAGTACGAGAAATTCCTCACCCCGCTCCTGCCGCTCGCCACGCTGGCTGTCGGCTGATGACCATATCGACCCCCATGAGGCTCCGGCAAGCGGTGGATCTCCACCAGCGAGGGCAGCTGGCGGAGGCGCGGGCCCTCTACGAGGAAATCCTGGCTGGTGACCCCCGGCAATTCGATGTGCTGCATCTGCTCGGCGTCATGGCCTCGCAGGCGCAGGATCTCGAGAAAGCGCTCGTGATGTTCGATCGTGCGCTCGAGATCGATTCGACGAATGCCGTCATTCACTTCAATCGAGGAACCGCGCTCCAGGGCCTTCGCGCGTGGGAGGCCGCTCTGGCGAGCTACGACCGCGCGATCGACCTGGCGCCGGATTTCGCCGAGGCTTATTCGAACCGCAGCGTCGTCGAGCGGGGGCTCGGCCGGCTCGAGGCGGCGCTCGCGAGCTGCAACCAGGCCATTCGAATCAGGAGCTACTTCGCCGAAGCCTACTGCAATCGCGGCAACGCGCAGGGCGACCTGGGGCAATGGGAGGCGGCGCTCGCCAGTTACGAGCAGGCCATTGCCCACAGAGCCGACTACGCGGAGGCTCACTTCAACAGGGGCAACGCGCAACGAGCGCTGGGGCGCAAGGAGGCCGCGCTCGCGAGCTATGACGAGGCCGTCGCGCTCAGGCCCGGATACGTGGCCGCACTCGCCAATCGCGGGAATGTCCAGCGCGAGCTCAAGCGCTGGGACGCCGCGCTCGCGAGCTACGACCGGGTCGTTGCGATGCAGCCTGACGCCCGCGCCCACTGCAATCGCGGAAACGTACTCGGTGATATGGGCCGCCTCGAGGAGGCTCTCGCCAGCTACGATCGGGCCATCGCTCTCCAGCCGAGCCATGCCGAGGCCTACTCGAACCGGGGGTGCGTCTTGCGGGACCTGCATCGGCTCGACGCAGCCCTCGCCAGTTTTGCCCGCGCGATCGAGATCAAACCGGATTACGCCGAGGCGCATTCCAACCGAGGAATCGTGCTGAGCTTGCTCGGCCGCGGAGCGCAGGCGCTGGCCGCCTACGAGCGGGCGATCGAGCTCAATCCTCGATGCGTCGAGGCTTTCGCCAATCGTGGTGCGTTACTGCGCGAGATCGGCGAGACGGCGCGCGCGCTCGAGAGCTGCGATCGAGCCCTCGCGATGGACGCCTCCTACCCGGAGGCTTACTTCAACCGGGGCAACGTGCACAGGGATCTCAGGCGATTCGATGATGCGCTCGCCGACTACCAGAGAGCCTATGCTCTAAAGCCCGAGCTCAAGTACCTCCTCGGCAACATGCTGCATATGAAGATGGAGCTATGTGACTGGCGCGACTTCGAGGGCGACATGGCCCGGCTGAGCGCGAGCCTCGAGCGCGGCGCATCGGCCGCTCATCCGTTTCAAGTGCTCGGGCTCACGGGATCCCCGGCACTGCAGCACGCGTCCGCGCGAGGCTGGGTACGCGAGACCTGCCCGCCGGACGCCTCGATGCCCGCCATCGCACGCTGGCCTGCACACGAGAAGATCCGGATTGGGTATTTTTCGCCCGATTTTCGCATGCATCCGGTATCGCTGCTCACGGCGGAAATGTTCGAGATGCACGACCGCTCGCGCTTCGAGATCACGGCATTCTCCCTCGGAGCGGATACCCAGGATCCGATGCGCAAGCGATTGGAGCGCGCGTTCGACCGGTTCATCGATGTGCAACATCGATCGCACCGCGAGGTCGCACTGACGGCGCGCTCTCTGGAGCTCGACATAGCCGTCGATCTGGGCGGATTCACGGACCGGAGCAGGCCGCAGATATTTGCGCTTCGTGCGGCGCCGCTCCAGCTCAGCTACATCGGCTACCTGGGCACGATGGGGGCATGTTACATGGACTACCTGATCGCCGACCCCACGCTCGTGCCGCCCGCGCACCGCGAGCACTACAGCGAGAAGATCCTGTACCTGCCGAGCTATCAGGCGAATGATTCCACGCGGCGGATCTCGGAACGGGAGTTCACCCGCGCGGAGCTGGGCCTGCCCGCGACGGGATTCGTCTTCTGCTGCTTCAACGCCAATTACAAGATCACGCCGCACACCTTCTCGCAGTGGATGCGGATACTGCGCAGAGTTCCCGGCAGCGTGCTCTTTCTCCTCGCCTCGAGCTCGAGCGTCGAGAGGAACCTGCGAGCCGAGGCCCAGGCTCGTGGCGTCGACCCAGCCAGACTGATCTTCGGTGGAAGGCTCGCCGCTCCGGAGTATCTGGCGCGATACCGGGTCGCGGGCCTGTTCCTGGACACGTTGCCGTACAACGCGGGTACCACGGCGAGCGATGCCTTGTGGTCGGGGCTGCCGGTGCTCACCCGGGCGGGCGAGGCGTTCGCGAGCCGCATGGCGGCGAGTTTATTGACGGCGCTCGAGATGCCCGAGCTCGTTGCGGATACCGACGACCGCTATGTCGACATGGCCGTCGAGCTCGCCGAAAGCCCGGAGCGGCTGTCCGAGATCCGAGCGCGGCTCGCGCACAAGAGGCGCACCGTGCCTCTGTTCGATACGCGCCTCTTCACCCAGCGCCTCGAAGCGGCCTTCATCGAGATTCATTCGAGACGCCTGGCGGGCCTCGAGCCGGACGATCTGCGGGTGGGGTTTGATCGCGGCGGGCGCGCTTAAGACCGCCATTTCGCGAGGTAGCGCTCGTAACCCTGCCGCCAGCTCGAGGTGCCGAACGACCCGTCGCTTTCATGCATCGCGCTGATCGCCCAGGTTCCCATGCGCAGTCCCAGCTGCTCGGCCGTGCGGCAAAAGTCGAGATCGTAGAAATGAAAATCGAAGGTCTCGTCGAAAAGAACGTTCTTCGAGATCAAGGTCGCGCTGTGAGCCGCCAGCATCACGCCATCCAGGAGCTTGACCTCTTGACCCGGCGGGCCGTAGGCGCTGATGTAATCCGCGGGCCAGCATCTCCCGTGCGCGACGACGCCGCTCAGATTGTCGCGCTGATCCTTGGTCCACCGATCGTCGAGAAAGCGCCAGGCCGGCTGGCGGGCCACGCGGCGCCGGTTGCCGGCCAATACCAGCACGTCGAACTTGTCGAGGCCCTGGATGATGCGCGTGGGCCAATAGAAATCGAGCAGGTGCACATCGTCGTGAACGAACACGAGCACGGCGGGGTCGGTGGAAGATTCGCGAATCGCGGTGTTGTAGACGGCCGGCAGGCCGGAACCGTTGTTCGGGAAGAGCCGCAATTCGCACAGCGGTCCATAGAGGGCCAGTGAGCGGCCGAGTGCGGTGCGAGTCGCGAAACCCCGTGCAGTCTCGCGCGTTGCGCAGACCACTCTCACCTTGACGCTCATGCGGCTGAATCCGCTCCCAACCCACCTGCCCGATGCGACCGAGTCTACCCTAACCCGTTGAAATGCTTCAGCCCTGCGCCGTCTGATCGGGGTCCGGTAGGCGCAACGCTGTGCGCGAGACATCCGGCGGGTCGTGTCTCGGAGACGCTGGGCGCTGCTCGCCAAACTGAAACAAGCCGATCCTATAGTTCCGCGGGAAACGATCCGGGCGGGCAGGGGAAAGCGAATCCAATGGGAGAGAATTTGGAGAGCGGGATGGCCGGCGCTGGGGCTGCGTCCGTCGATGCGCTGCGCGAACGGGGCCTTTCGTCGCATGAGCGCGGGGATCTGCGGGCGGCGGAGGCGGCTTACTGGTCGATACTCAAGCAGGCTCCGGACGATCTCGAGGTCAAGTACGCGCTCGGCGTGCTGGCCTTGCAGACGAACCGGTACGGTCTCGGGGCCGAACTGCTGAGCACCGTCGTCGGGGCGAGCGAGACGGCGGCGGGACGCGTGTATCTCGGCAATGCCCTGGCCGGCTTGTCGCGATCCGCGGAGGCGCTCGAGAGCTACGAGCGTGCCATCGCGCTCGATCCCGGCTACGCGCCAGCCCACATCAACCTAGGCCACGCGCTGCGCTGGGCCGGGCGCCGATCGGAGGCGCTCGCGAGCTACGATCGAGCAACCGACATCGACCCGGGATTCCACGAGGCGCTCCTGGGCCGTGCCGAGGTGTTGCGCGAGTTGAATGAGCTTGCGCGCGCGCTCGAGACCTATGACCGCGCGATCGAGGCGCGGCCCGACGACTCTCGAACCCACCTGGCTCGCGCCGGCCTGCTCGTCGACATGCGAGACTGGCAAGCCGCTCTTTCGGGCGTGGAGAGAGCGCTGCTTCTCGGTTCCGATACGCCCGAGGCGCATACGACCCGAGGCTTGGCGCATGCCGGCCTCGGGCAGCGGGAGTCGGCGCTCGAGAGCTTCGGTCGCGCCATCGCGCAGAAACCCGATTACCCGCCGGCGCACATCAATCGCGCTGTCATGCTGCGTCAGATGCAGCGCTTCGAGGAGGCGTTCGAAGCCCAAGCGACTGCCCTCACCTTGGAGCCGAACAATTTTGCGGCGCTGGCCAATCGGACGGCATTGCTCCTCGACATGGCGCGCTTTCAGGATGCGCTTGTGACGTGCGAGCAAGCGACCGCCTGCTGGCCGGACCGCGAGAGCGAGCTTCTCTGCCACCGGGCGGCCGCCCTTTTGGGCCTGAACCGCTACGAGGAGGCGCGGCTCGCCTACGAGCGCGCCGTCGCGTCGCATCCCGACGATGCGCAGGCCCGTCTCGGGCGAGCGGCGGTGCTTCAGGCGTTGCAGCGGCAGCAGGAGGC
>Ga0187782_10004684_pt1 | contig 10227 bp, 8 predicted proteins | sample 0715_SJ02_MP15_2_FD_132454 | JGI IMG/M metagenome (GOLD analysis project Ga0187782, IMG submission 132454) | Tropical peat soil microbial communities from peatlands in Department of Meta, Colombia - 0715_SJ02_MP15_20_MG | ecosystem: Environmental > Terrestrial > Soil > Wetlands > Peat | place...
ATCGATGCGCTGATTCGCAAGTACGGATATCGTGGAACGCCAGCTACGTTGAAAGCGGTAAGCGAGAACCCGGATCTAGCCGCCGATCTGAGCGGGGCGGCACACCTGATTCACGGTTCGTCGGAGGGTCGATTCACGATCCGATGGTGCCCTGGCGAGCTCAGCCGCGAGGAGATCGAGGGTGTGGGATTCGAGTATGGCGAATTGAAAACGATGACGGCGCGATACGATCCGGAAACGCTACGGCACGGATACAACGAGGTGGGCGGTGAAGAGATTTTCTTTGTCGCGAATCCGGGGCTGGGTTTGTGGGCGCATCGCAGCAGATTCGAGGGCTCGCCAAGCGAAGTTGCGGCGCCGGCGGCGAGTCACGCCGATTAAGGTTCGCCGCGAGCCGCCGCGAGGAAGACCGCGCAGGCATTGAACCAAGAAGACGGGAATACCGCGAGGCAGGAATGGACAAAGGGAATGGGTGCTTGAGGCTCGCTCAGTATTCTATCGGCGTCGGCGATCGCTTTGTACACCAGGCAAAGGCGCAACTGCAGGCGTGCGTCAAGGCACTCGGCGGCGGCGTTGAGGTGGTGCCCGTGTGGAACAAGTCGAATCGCGAACATGCGATTATTGGATCGGAACCCGCTTCAGTACGGTGCGCGGCCGATAGGGCGGTAAAAGAGCTAACTTGGAAGCACCCGTACTATTGCGACGCGGACCACATCACGGCCGAAGCAGTGGAGCGGTTTCTCGCGCCATGCGATTTCTTCACGTTCGATGTTGCCGAATTTATCGGGCAGCCCGCGCAAGCGGCCGAAATCGAGAGATTCGTCAAGCGGCATCCTGAGCTGCAAGGCAGCATTGAGCTAACCGGAGCGGACCAGACGTTCGCGATTACCGCCGAGGACCTCGAACAGACGGCGCGGAAATTCCTCATAGCCGTGAGGAAGGCGGGCGAAGTATACGAGCGAGTGCTCAGCGCAAAGGGCCCGGGTAACTTTATTTCCGAGGTTTCGATGGACGAAACCGATCACGCGCAAAGCCCGATGGAGCTGCTGATTATCCTGGCGGCGATTGCCGACGAAGGCGTTCCCGTGCAGACCATCGCGCCCAAATTCAGCGGGCGTTTCAATAAAGGCGTGGACTATGTGGGCGACCAAAAGCAATTCGAGCACGAAATGGCTTTGGATATTGCCGCGATTGCGTATGCTGTGAGGCAATACGATTTGCCCGCGAACTTGAAACTGAGCGTGCACTCGGGCAGCGACAAGTTTTCGATTTACCCCGCGATTCATGCGAATATGAAGCGCTTCGGAACGGGCGTACACCTGAAGACGGCGGGAACGACGTGGCTAGAGGAACTGATCGGCTTGGCCGAGGCCGGCGGCGACGGGCTAGCGCTGGCCAAGGAAATCTATGCACAGGCACTTGCGCATCGCGAAGAGCTGTGCGGGCCGTACGCCGCGGTGATCGACATCGACCCACAAAAGCTGCCTTCGGCTGAAACGGTGCGCGGATGGACTTCCGAACAGTACACCTCGGCGCTGCGGCACGTGGAAGACGATCCGGCCTACAACCCCAGCGTGCGCCAGTTGCTGCACGTGGGATTTAAGGTAGCAGCGAAGATGGGGCGGCGATATTTGGATCTGCTCGAAGCGAACGAGGCGGTGATTGCCAAAAATGTGACGGAGAATCTCTACGAGAGGCACATCGCGCCGGTTTTTCTGGGGGGCAGCGCCTGATGCATGGAGTGGCTCGGGCCGCGCAGTTTCACAAAACTTCCCTACGGAGATCGGATGACGCCTCAACTGTTCAATCTTGAAGGCAGACTTGCAGTGGTGACCGGGGGTACGTCGGGTATTGGCCGCGCTTTGAGCCTTGGCTTGGCCGATGCAGGTGCGGACGTGGTTGCGACGGCGCGCCGGCAACAGCAGGTGGACGATACGGCCGCGGAGATCGAATCGCGCAGGCGGCAGACTTTAAGAGTGGCCTCGGATGTGGGCGACCGCGGATCACTGGAAGAGCTGCTGGCAGCAACACTCGAACGATTCGGCAAAGTCGACATCCTGGTCAACTGCGCAGGAACGATCAAGCGGACACCGACGCTCGATTTGCCGGAAGCTGAGTGGAACAACATTCTAAATACGAATTTGACGGGAACGTTGCGCGCCTGCCAAGTGTTCGGGCGGGCGATGCTCGAGCGCGGCTATGGACGCATTGTGAACATCGCATCGTTGAACAGTTTCGTGGCGCTAAAGGAGGTCGCGGCCTATGCGGCGAGCAAGGCGGGTGTGGCATCGCTGACGCGCTCGCTGGCCATCGAGTGGGCGAACAAGGGCGTGACGGTGAATGCGGTGGCTCCGGGAATTTTTCGCACGGAGTTAAATGCCGACCTGCTCGACTCGACGCCGCGAGGCAAGGAGTTGCTGATGCGCACGCCGATGGGCCGGTTCGGCAAGACGGAAGAACTGGTGGGCGGGGTGGTGTATCTTGCGTCGGACGCGGCGTCGTTTGTGACGGGGCAGATTCTGGTTGTGGACGGCGGGTTTTTGGCGAGCGGGGTGAATCAATAGAGCAGTGGCCAGCAGCTAGTGTTTAGGGGTTAGCGTAAGGCTGGCGCCTGCGAGTTTGACGATTTCCTCCCCTTGCGCAGCTTGCACGATGAGATTCGTTGCGGCTACGCTGGCGTAGGCGATGGTGAGGCCGGTTTTGCCGCTGAGATGGACATTTTGCAAAGCGATGTCGGTCACGGGCGCTTCCGGCAGGCCGACGATGGCGCCGGCCATTTCGCCGCCTGAGGCGGTGAGGTTCTCGAACACGATGTTGTGGAATCGGGGGGTGAGGCGGGTGACGGGCGCCGAGGCAATTGCACCTTCGGGCGGGAGGATGCTGGGATAATACTCGCTGATGACGAGAGGGTTTTTCACGTTCTGCATGTCGATGCCTCGGAAGACGATATTACTGACTTCGTTGCCGCGATCGCGATTGGCTTTGATGCGGATGCCGTTGTCGGTGCCGTCGAAGCGAATGCGCTCGGCGAGGATGTTTTGAGCGCCTCCGGCAATTTCGCTGCCGATAGAGAGCCCGTGGCCATGAAGAAACGTGCAGTCGGTGATGGCGATATCCCGGCTGGGGGAGTCGCCGCCTGGCGAGTTAATGGCGCCGGATTTGATGGCGATGTTGTCGTCGCCCACGTCGGCGTAGAGATGGTCGATACGGACGTTGGACGAGGAAAAGGGATCGACGGCGTCGGTGTTCGGCGAATGCGGCGGCGCGAGCACGCGGATGTTGTGGATGACCACATCGTCGCAGTAATAGGGGACGAGTTGCCAGAAGGGCGAGTTCTGGATGGTGACGCCCTCGACGCGCACATGCTTGCAGTGGTCGAAGACGACGAGGCGCGGGCGGGGATGAGGATTGCCCATGACGCCTGCGTCGTGGACGGAGCGCGCCATTTGCCACCAGCTTTCGCCGTTGCCGTCGATAACGCCATCGCCGACGATGGCGACGTTTTCGGCGTTGGTGGCGCTGACCAGCGGTTCGAGCGCAGGAAGGCGAAATTCAACCTTCTCGGGATAGTCGCCGTGGTCGGGTGAGCCAAGCAGCGTGGCGCCTTTGTCGAGTTGAAGGGTGATTTTGCTCTTGAGCACGATGGGTGCGCTCAAATATGTACCCGCGGTGAGTCGAACCGTGCCGCCGCCTTCGGCCGCGCAGGCATCGATGGCGCCTTGGATGGCACGAGTGTCCTTGGTGGCTCCGTCTCCCTTAGCTCCGAAGCCGCGCGGGTTGCAAGTTTTGGCGGCATGGAGCGAAGCGGCCGGCGCCTGCAGAATGGCCAAGCAGAATACGGGCACTAAGCGAGGGTAAGCGAGAGAGAGTTTTCGAGAATTCACGGAAAGCCTCAGTGGATGCCGGATTAGGTGCGCACCCATCATATGGCATCGGGATCAAGTGGTCATACCACTAACTACGCGGCATGCACCTCCCGGCATCTTACATCGATCGCGGGGGTTGGAGCTGAACTAGGCGTTGGCGCCGTTCAGCGGCAGGCGAACGATGAAGCGTGTGTTGCCAGGCCGGGACTCGACGTGGACGGAACCGCCGAATTTTTCCGTGACGATACGGTGAACGATCTCCAGACCGAGGCCCGTGCCCGAGCCCTGCGGCTTGGTGGTAAAGAAGGGCTCGAAGATGCGGGGAAGCACATCTGGGGGAATGCCCGTGCCGTGATCTGCGATGCCGATGGCGAGGCGCTCCGGCTCGGACCAGGTGGCGATTTCGATTTTGGAGTTTTCCGGCGAGGCGTCAATGGCGTTGTCGATGAGGTTAGTCCAGACTTGGCTGAGCGCGTAGCCGCGGGTGCGGATGGTTGAGGGGGCTGCAGCGAATTTCTTCTCAATTTGAATCTGCTTGAGCCGCAGTTTATGGCCGAGGATGGTGAGCGTGCTCTGAAGGCTGTCGTGAACGTCGAGCTCCTTGTCGGGCTTTCGATCGTCGTAAGCGAATTTTTTCACGGCCATGACGAGATCGGAGATGCGTCCGATGCTTTCCTCGATGGCACAGACCAGTGAAACACTGGAAACGAGAGCGCCGAACCAGTTGAGCGCATCGGAAAACGACTCCTTGTCGAAGTGCTCCTGGGCGCAGGCGATCTGTTGGCGATCGACACCCATTTGAACGAGAGTAGGTGCGATGGTAAAGGCGTTCTGGACACCGGCGTGCGCGAGAAACTCGGCCATGGCCTCTTCGGCGTCAGCCTGCTCCAGGCTGCTCATAGCCGGCTGATTGCAGTCGTGCAGTGCATGTTCGAGCAGGTCCTTCATGCACTCGACCTGCGCCGGGGTCTTGGGCTTATCGGCTTTGCGCAGGCTCACTTCTTGCAAGCGGAGGAGGTTCTCGCGGAGCTGCGAGGCGGCTCGCTTGGCGGCTGAGCCGGGGTTGTGCAACTCGTGCATCAGGCCTGCGGCGAGCGTGCCGAGTGAGACCAGTTTCTCTCGATGCAGTGCTTCAATCTGGTGAGTGCGCAGGCGCTGGGCGTTGTCGGCGAGAACGGTATCGCGGACGGAGGGGCAGCAGGCAAGGAGAGACCAGAAATCCTGCTCGGTGAAGCGGACAAGCACAGAGTCCTGAGGCACGGAGATGCGAAAAGACGATAGCGGTTTGCCGGTAAGCAAGGGGACTTCGCCGAAGCCGTCGCCGGCGCGAGCGACGCCAACAAGGGCAGCGGTTCCATCGGGATCGAGGCGCTCGGCGCGCGCTTCGCCTTCCAGGACCAACCAATAAAAGCGCCAGGGCTCATTGGGTTCGACAAGCACGGAGCCGGCTTTGGCGGTGACGCGTTCTACACGATCGACGCTTGCGATTGCGCCGAATGCCGTGCCCGCAAAGATACGGGTGCGGGGCAGAGATTCTGCGATGTCCTTTAGGGCGACCGGCTCGACCTGGATCGGTTGTGTACTCTCGCTCATCTTGCATTTCGCGCCGGCATCACTTCACAGGCTGACGCCGGCCAGATACTGATGGACAAATTGCACAGCAATCGAGCCTTCGCCGACCGCGGAGGCCACGCGCTTGACCGAACCGGCGCGAACATCGCCGGCGACAAAAATGCCGGGAACGCTGGTTTCGAGCAAAAACGGCTCGCGGTTTTCACGCCAGGTGTCCGGCAGCCTGCCATCCTTGCGCAAGTCCGATCCAGCGAGCAGGAACCCTTTCTCATCGCGCAGAATGCACGCCGGCAACCAAGCCGTGACCGGGGCTGCGCCGATAAACACAAAAAGCGACGAAGCCGGGGTCACACCTTCCCCGGAAGGACCGCGCAAGCGAAGGGCCTCTAAACGCCCGTTACCCAAGGCCTCAACCACCTGCGTTCGCGGCTCAACCACAATATTCGATGTGCGAGAAATCTCATCGATTAAATATTTCGACATGGTGGCGGAAAGGCCGTCGCCGCGGACCAGCATGGTGACCTTGGAGGCGAAACGGGAGAAATGCAGAGCCGCCTGGCCGGCGGAGTTGGCGGCGCCAACGATGTAGACCTCTTCCCCGCGACAGGCCAAAGCCTCGACAAGCGCGGCGCCGTAGTAGATGCCGCACCCGGTGAGATGGTCTGCGCCGGGGATTTCGAGCTTGCGGTATTGAACGCCGGGAGCGAGGAGAATCGAATGGCAAGAAATCTCGCGGCCGTTGGCGAGCTGGACGAAGCGGTATTGGCCGTCGATGCGCAGGCCGGTAGCGCGCTGAGTGACGAACTCGGCGCCAAAACGCGAAGCCTGGGTATAGGCGCGGCGGCCCAGATCGTCGCCGGTGATTCCGGAGGGAAAGCCGAGGTAGTTTTCGATTTTGGAGCTGGATCCGGCCTGGCCGCCGGGAGCTTCGGGCTCGATGACGAGCGTGCCCAAGCCCTCGCTTGCGCCATAGACGGCTGCGGCGAGGCCCGCCGGCCCGGCGCCGACAACTACCATATCGTAGAAGTCCTGGGCAGCCTGGACGCGCAGGCCGACGCGAGCGGCGAGTGCATCGAGATCGGGATCGACAAGCGCGGTGCCATCGGCGAACAGCAGGACAGGCAGCTTTCCGGGATCGAGTTCGCGGTCCGCAAGGAGCTTGAGCGCCTCAGGCGCGGCGGCAGCGTCGAGCCAACGGAATGGGACGTGATTGCGGGAAAGGAAGTTGCGGACGCGGTGGTCGTTGAGCGACCAGCGGTGCCCGACAACCCGCAGCCCTTCAAAAGGCGGCCGGTAGCCCGCCTGCCAATCTTCCAGCAGATCGGAGACCACTGGGTAGAGCTTCTCCTCGGGCGGGTCCCAGGGCTTAGAGAGGTAATAGTGGATGCGGGCGGAGTTGATGGCGCGGATGGCCGCCTCGGTATCGGCATAGGCTGTGAGGAGGACGCGGCGGGCTTCGGGGTAAAGGTCGCGGGCCCGCTCGAGCATTTCGACGCCGGTGATTCCGGGCATGCGCTGGTCGCTGACAATGAGGGCCACGGGCTCGTCGCGGGTTTTTAATTGGGCGAGCATGTCGAGCGCGGCCTGGCCGCCGGCGGCGCGCATGATGCGATAGGTGCTGCCGTACTGGCGGCGCAAATCCTGGACCACAGCCTCCAAAACGCTCACATCGTCGTCAACCGCCAGCAGGATGGGTCTCGCCATAGGAAGAGTGTAGTGCCTGGTGGTCCCTTATTAGTTAATGGTTTTCGCGGCCCCACCCGAGTGTTTTTTTGTACCCGATTTCGCCCGGCAGGCTGTAATCTCAGTCATAGAAGCGCCAGGGCCAAATGGTTTGGATCGCTGCACGGTTGCCAATCGCACCGTAGTGGGATCAAAATGTAGCAATTGCAGACATTGCCAAGACTTCTCGGTGTTCTGCCGATAGGGACGAGGGATGGAGAAAGCAGGCGTGACCTGTTACGCGCGCCGTTTCTTGCAGGCAATGGGATCGAAGCGGAGATTTTTTTGAAGAGGTACGCGGGCAGGTAGAGCAAACGCGATGAACAAGATCATCCTGGCCGATTCGCAAGCGATCTTCCGCGCCGGCACTGCAAAGGTGCTGGCAATGGACGAGGATTTGCGCATTATTGCGCAGTGCACGGATCTTGAGCGGATGTACCACGCGATCACGACGTTTCCGGGATCGATCGTGCTGTTTGCGGCATCGCTGCAGCCGGATTTTGCGCGGCTGGGGATGTTGCTGGAGACGACGGGAAGCCGAGGCATAGTAGTGGCGGAGAACAACGAGAATGCCGCGACTTACCTGCATCAAGGCTTTCGCGGGGTGGTGTTTCGCAGCGTAACGGGGCCTGCGCTGGTGGAATGTGTGCGCCGCGTGTCAGCAGGCGAGACCTGGGTTCCATCCCAGGTGGTGCAGCCAGAGCTGCACGAGGAAGATATGGTGGGCGCGCGGGTGCGCGACCGGCTCACGCCCAAGGAGATGCGCATTGTGGCTCTCATCGTGCAGGGCTGCAAGAACCGCGAGATCGCCATCCGGCTCAAGACCACCGAACAGGTGATCAAAAACTACCTGCGCTCGATCTACGACAAAACCGGCGTGGGCGACCGGCTGGAGCTGGCGCTGTTCACCATCCATCACCGGGTGCTGGCGAGGGCGGCAGCGGAAGTGGGCAGCAAGCTGGAAGCCGAGTCGCAGACCACGCCTGGCGCGGTGGCGTAGCTTTCGCTGAACTTTGAACTTCGCGCAAAACCGCTCCCAATCGTCAGGCACGCCGCTTACTCGATGCCGATGACCACCTTGCCCACCTGCTGGTTCGATTCCAGATACTTGTAGGCTTCAACAGTCTGTGCAAAGGGGAAGACCTTTGCGATCTTGGGCACAAACCGGCCGCTAGCGAGGCGGTCGAAGATGTACTTTGTCGCGGTCTTTAGTGCGGCAGGCTTCGATGTGATTTCCAGAACAGAGTAGCCGCGCAGAGCCAGTCCGCGGCCGATGGCAGTCGCCAATGGAAATGCAGTCGATTCCCCAGAAAGCGAACCGTACTCGAAGATGACGCCGCCGGGCGTCGACGCCGCGGCCAGCTTTTCGACAAAGGATCCGGCTACGGGATCGAAGGTGAGACGAACGCCTCGGCCCCCGGCGATCTGCTGCACTTTGGCCACGTAGTCTTCTTCCTCGCTGGCAATGACATGATGGGCGCCGAGGGACAACAGTTCCTCGCGCTTGGCGGAAGTGCGAGTGACCGCGATGGCGGTGCCTCCTGAATCGCGCACGATCTGAATCGCAGCCAAACCAACACTTGACGATGCGGCGGGAATGGAGACGAAATCGCCCGCGGCGACAGTTCCGAAATGCACCAGAGCGCCGTAGGCCGTCAGGTACTGCATCCAAATGGCCGCAGCCTCAGTGGGCTTCAGATTCGCCGGATACTCGCCCAGCGCGGCTGCCGGAACGATCGCCTCTTCGCCGAGTATTCCATATCGATTCTGCGAAAAACCCGGCACAGTGGCAACGGATTTACCCAGCCAGCTTCGATCGACGCCGTCTCCCACAGCCTCTACGATGCCCGCAGCTTCATAGCCAAGCCGCGAGGGAAGTTGCGGCTGCTCGAAATACCTGCCGTGGAAATACAGCGACTCAGCGCGATTCAGTCCCGAGGCTTGGACGCGGAGGCGAACTTCACCTTCGCCCGGCTGTTGTTGCGATGAGATCTCTTCGAACCGAAGAACATCCGGTCCGCCAAGCTGGTGAAACCTGACAATTGTGGGCACGAAACAAAGTCCTCCGCTTGCGATTGGATTGTCGACGGCGGAACAAGGATTCAGCAGAGTTCGACGACGTTGGCGGCATTGCAACCCAGATTGCGAAGCAGGGAGTGGGCGGCTTCGGAAGCTTAAATTGCGTGAATCAAGCTGAATAGCAGAATCACCAGGACGAGGAGACTCACTGCCGCATACATTCGGTCCCGCTCAAGAAAGAATCCAACGAGCGCAACCGCCACGCGGGCAATGGGTGTGAGGATCAGCAGCAGCAGCCCTATTTCGATGAATGCCTGGCTGCTGCCATATGCGGCGGACTTGAAAATGGCGGATAGCGAACGGGTGCTCGGAGCCCCGGCGACAAAGTTGTGAAAGGCGACCGTGTCGGCGTAATGGCGGGCAAGGTAGATTGCGCCGCCGGCAAAGACTGTGGCGGCGGCAAGTAGGACGCCTGCTCGCAGAAGCTCGCCGATAATGGTTGCAAGGCGCCGGTCGTCCATCGTCTTTACACCTTTCCCGTGATGCCGTTCACGATCATTTCGATTGCTAGAGCAAGAATGACGACGCCGAAGATGAGGCGCAGTGTCTTCATGCGCGCGTGTACGAGGAGTTTGGCTCCCAGCAAGGCTCCGCCGAGGACGCCGAGCATGACCGGCATGGCCACGCGGGGATCGATGTATCCGCGGCTGAGGTAAAGGCCGGCGCTGGCCGCGGCCGTTACGCCGATCATGAAGTTGCTGGTGGTGGTGGAGACCTTAAAAGGGATCTTCATGATGCGGTCCATGGCGATCACTTTGAGCGCCCCGGAGCCGATACCGAGCAGGCCGGAAAGCGCGCCGGCGCCGAACATCGTGGCGAAACCGCCCGGAACATTTCGCACGCCGTACTGTTCGCTGCGACCGTCGACGGGATAGCTGCCGTTGAGGCGCAAGCGCGTGGCGAGCGCGTCGGATTCGGTGCGCGTGCCGCGGTCCGACATGCCTTTGAACGACTGGTATGCGGCCTGGAGGAGCACGAGCCCGAAGAC
>Ga0187782_10004685_pt1 | contig 10227 bp, 5 predicted proteins | sample 0715_SJ02_MP15_2_FD_132454 | JGI IMG/M metagenome (GOLD analysis project Ga0187782, IMG submission 132454) | Tropical peat soil microbial communities from peatlands in Department of Meta, Colombia - 0715_SJ02_MP15_20_MG | ecosystem: Environmental > Terrestrial > Soil > Wetlands > Peat | place...
ACGCCCAGTTGCTGCAGTGCCAGACGCTCATCCGGCGGGACATAGAATGCTCCGAGCGGCGGTTCCACATTCTGGTTGAAACGCAAGTAGTTGTACGCCCAGTAGATTCGAAAGGGCGCTTGAATGATGGGAATTTGAAAGCCGATCTCCGGGCCAGCCGAAGCGTGCGGATGGAAGTTGGTGCTCGGCGCGATCTGCAAGTTGCGCGGTAGCGCGACACAGTTCGGGCCCGGACAGGGGAAATCCGCGTTTGGGTACTGTTGTGCGAGCACGGCCGAAGCCGCAGGATCTAGCTGAAGCTGTGAGGGGAAGCTAATTCCGACCACACCGAGATCATTAAACAGGCTCAATATAACGTAATTCTTGATGAGCGGAATCCGATACTCGAAATTGGAAATGGCCTGGGTGTCGCCGCCGGGACGGGTGGGCACGAACTCCAGCACGTTGAAGGGCATGGTCACGGCGATGGGCTGTCCGATTTGATTCAATCGGCTTGGATCAAAGAAGGTGATATTGGTTGTTGTCGAGAAAGGGATGAACACGAAAGGTGAGACCGTATAAAAGTCGAACCCTCGTAGATCTTGTTCTCCACCTGCGTAAACGCGATTGTTCGGCGGTATTCCCTGGCCGCCGTAGCCCGTGATCATGCTGCCCTTGAAATGCACGGCGACGGTGTTCCGATGGTGATAGGCTGGATGGAAGTACGCAAAGTCAAACACGTTGTTGATCATGTTGACGTTGCCCTGTAGCGGCCCGCCTGCAAAGGAGGCTGCGTAGGAGATGCTTTTCCCTTGGGTCGGGAACAACGGGCTATTCCGCGTGTCGTGAGCAATGGTCGTGGTCACCTGGCTGATGCGAATGCCGTTCAAGGCCGAGGGACCAGCGAGCGTGGTGTACTTGGTCAGTTCGAACAACAGCGTGGCCGCTTGGCTGTAGGCCGTGATGTTCGTCGTGGACCATCCATAGCTCAACCCGATGCGCGTGAAGGATAGCTTGCGCAACGGATAGCTACCGAAGAGGGTGAACCCAGCCGAATTGGTGGTGTAGTTTTCCTGGAGCGCGGGATTGATGGCGATGGGCTGGCCCGTCAAAATGCCTGCCTGACGGGCCTGGTTGTAGTTGAACCTCGTCGCAAAAACCGTGAATCCTGTGGAGATGGGCCGGTCGAACAGGTAGGGCTCGGTGAAGCCGAATTGGAGGTTCGTCTGGATACTTCCAATCTGCGCCGAGAGCGTCAGCGTTTCGCCCAATCCCAGGAAGTTATTGGTCTGGTAGGAAAATCCGATGAAACTCCCCTGCAGCCCGCTCACGCCACCCGAAAAGCTGATGGACTGCTTGCCTTTCTCCTTCACCTTTAAAAGGATGTCCACCGTTCCGGCCTTCACATTGCGTTTCAGCTCGGCATTTTCTGGCTTGATGGTGTCGAAATAGCCGAGCTGGTTCAGGCGCAGAATGCTCAATTCCCAGAGACGGTTGTTGAATACCTGGCCTTCGTCCAGCAACAGCTCCCGGCGGATCACTTTGTCCCGGGTCGTGGTATTGCCCGAAAATTCGATGCGCCGGACGAAGAACTGCTTCTGCTGGTCGAATACAAGCGAGAGATCCACGACTTTGGTGTTGTCGTGCACATCGAAATCTGGCTCGGCTGTGAAATCGATGTAGCCATATTCGCCATAGAGTTTGCGGTAGTTGTCCAGCGACTTGCGGATCTTGTCGGCATCGAAGATGTCACCCGCCTTCAGCGGAAACACTTTTGCTAGGATCTCGGGCTTAAAGATCAATCCCTGATCCGGATCCGAGCTGCGGAACGTGAGCTTTCCCATCCGGTACTGCGCACCCTCTTCAATCGAGACCGTGATGTTGGTCGCCTTCCCGTGCTGCGCGCCGATGTAAGGAATCCCGGGAATGCCTGGGCGGTCCAGATCGACCGTCTTCAGGCTCTTGACGTTGACCACCACCTTAAAATATCCGTGATCTTGATAGAGGCCCCGCACGCCTACTTCGAGGTCCTCGTCGAGTTTCGGCCGGTTAAACGTCTTGCTCATCACCGGAATGTCAACGATCCCGAGCGGTATGCTGTAGGGTCGGTCGTGCTTCATCGCCCGAATGATCTTGCGCGTGGAAAAGGCGTGATTTCCGACCACGGTGATCGTCCCTACCTTAACCTTCGGTCCCTCATTGATATTGAAGACCAACTTGACGGCGTTTGTCGCTGGAATGCGCTCGTAGGTGGGCTTGACTGTCGCGAACTGCCGTCCATGTTCAGCCTCCAATTCCTTGATGATGACTTCGGCTCGCTTGATCTTGGTGGGGTCGAACTGGCTCTCGACGCTGAGCCCGACTTTCTTGTCCTTAAACGCGTCCAGAATGTCGGATTCGGTGATCGATTTGTTTCCCTTGTACTCAATGCGGCGAATAATCGGTCGTTCCGTGACGTAAAAGATGACGATCTTCCCGTTCGGATGCTCGGGATCGTCCTCCACCTCCAGACGAACGTCCTCAAAGAATTGCGTGTTCCACAAGGCCTGGAAGTCGCGGCGAACCGCCTCCGGGCTATAAGGGTCACCCACTCGCGAAAAAATGCGCGCCCGCAAGGTATCTCGCTGAATTCGGCGCGTGCCAATGAAATCAATACGCGTGATGATGTATTGCGGCCCGGTCTCTTGCGGTTGAGCGCACAGAGAAAGATCGAAAGCGGCGGAGAGAACACACAGCACGGCGGCCGCTTGGACTGCGAGCAGAAAAATCTTCCTGCAAGCGGCCATGGTTCCGCTCAAGGCCGCAGTATCCCGCCCAAGATTTCTTGCTCCCCCGCCAGATCGAGTTGGACCCGGCTAGCGCGTGTAGGATTCTTAGTGGGCCACCGGGGTTGCTTCCACAACGGGACGAAACGCGAGACCCTCACCGGAGAGGAATACCTCCAGCGTCGCGGGCGTCTGCAGTCCGCCCTGAATGAGGGCTTCCGACAGTGGATCTTCGACGTACTTCTGCAGCGCGCGCCGGAGTGGCCGTGCGCCATAATTTCGGTCGCTGCAGGTCTTATCGAGAATCCACTGGCGAGCCTCAGGCGTCATCGCAATCTGTACCTGGCGATGCACCAGCGTCTCATTGATCTGTCCCACGAGCAGATCGATGATGAGCAGGAGATCGTTGTCCGTTAGCGAATTGAACAAGATCACCTCATCAAGCCTGTTGAGAAACTCGGGATTAAACACCCGCTTCACTTCTCCCATCACCATATCGTCCTGGCTCTTGACCAGTGAGCCCTCATCGGCCGACTGGAACCCTAGCCCGGACTGCTTCTGCAATTGTCGGGCGCCAATGTTCGACGTCAAGATGATGATCGTGTTCCGGAAATCGACCGTGTTGCCAAGACCGTCGGTCAACTGACCGTCCTCGAAGACCTGCAGCAGAATGTTGTAAACGTCTGGATGCGCCTTTTCAATTTCATCGAGCAGGATCACAGAATACGGAGTGCGGCGTACACGCTCAGTCAACTGCCCGCCCTCTTCATAGCCCACATACCCGGGAGGCGCGCCGATCAACTTCGAGACCGAATGCTTCTCCATGTATTCCGACATATCGAAACGGATGAGCGACTTCTCGCTGCCGAATAGGAACTCGGCCAGCCTGCGGGCCACTTCGGTTTTGCCGACGCCCGTGGGTCCCAAGAACAGGAAGCAGCCCACCGGGCGGCCCGGGGCTTTCAAACCTGCTCGGCTGCGCCGGATCGCCCGCGCCAGCGACGTGATGGCTCGCTCTTGACTGATGACTCGCCGGTGCAGCTCCTCCTCGATGCGCATGAGCTTCTGCTGTTCGTCTTCCTTGATCGAGGTCACCGCAATTCCCGTCCAGCGAGCCACCACCTCTTCGATATCCTCGCGCGTCACCACGCCCGTCGACGAATCGTCGATCTTCAGCTTTTCGCGAAGCGCTCGCAGGTGCTCCTTTTCCTTGCGCTCCTCTTCGGAATAGAACCGCGCCTTCTCAAACTCGTGATTGGCGATAGCCGTTTCCATGCGGTGGGTAATAAACTTAACGCGCTTCTGCACTTCGGCAACTTCATCCGGAAGCATGGCCTGTCGCAGCTTCACCCGTGCGCCGGCCTCATCAAGGAGGTCAATGGCCTTATCCGGCAGGAAGCGGTCGGGAATGTATCGGTTCGAGAGGTAGACCGCATAGCGGATGGCCTCCTCGGTATAGCTCACGGCGTGAAACTTCTCGTAGCGGTCCCGCACGCCCTGCAGCACCCGGATCGTCTCCTCCTCATTGGGTGCCGACACTTTGACGGCTTGGAATCGTCGCTCGAGCGAACGGTCCTTTTCAACCGATTTGCGATACTCGGCTGGGGTCGTCGCGCCAATGCACTGAATCTCGCCACGGCTCAAGGCCGGCTTCAAGATGTTGGCGGCGTCAAGCGAACCCTCGGCCGATCCGGCGCCCACCAGGGTGTGCAGTTCGTCAATAAAGACGATGGCGTTTTGGCTCTCCATCAGCTCCTTCATGATTGTCTTCAGCCGTTCTTCGAACTGCCCGCGGTACTTGGTTCCCGCCACGATCAGGGAGAGGTCGAGGGAAAGAATTCGCTTGTCCGCCAAAAACGGCGGCACATCGCCGTCGGCAATCCGCTGCGCCAGCCCCTCGACGATCGCCGTCTTACCAACTCCCGGTTCGCCGATCAGCACAGGGTTGTTCTTCGTGCGCCGGCACAGGATCTGGATGGCGCGCTCGAGCTCACGTTCGCGTCCCACGAGCGGATCGAGCTGCCCCTCCATCGCCGCCTGAGTGAGATCGCGGCTAAATTCAGCGAGCAATGAGGCTTCTTTTGGCCGGTTCACAGGCACCTTCTCCCCAGCGTTGCGCGCCATCTCTTCGCGCACGGTCGAAAGCCGCAATCCCCGTTCCTGAAGGATTTCGGCACCAAAGGATTTTTCTTCCCGCAAAACTCCCAGGAGCAAGTGTTCCGTCCCAACGTGTTTGTGACCCAGACGTTCGGCTTCTTCGGCAGCGTAATTGAGGATGCGTTTGCATTCTTGGCTGAGAGGCACTTCGACAGAGGTGGAGATTCTCTCGCGAACGGTGATGCGCGATTCAATTTCTTTGCGGATGGACTCGATGGACCCGTGCGTTCGCAGAAAACGGTTCGCCAGTGCCTTGTCCTCGCGCAAAAGCCCGAGCAGCAGATGCTCGGTCTCGATGTACGGGCTGCCATACTGGCTCGCTTCGTACCGCGCAAAGAAAATCACCCGACGCGCTTTCTCTGTATAGCGTTCGAACACGAGTTAGGCATGACCTCCCGGGGTTCTCGCCCCCCTCGCCGCCTCTGGCGAACTCTGCGTGTCGAGTCGTTCTGCGCCCGAAGTTAGTTTGCCGTGCTCCAGGGCCAACACACGGTCCGCGCGCCGCGCCAACGACAGGTTGTGTGTTGCCAGAATCGAGGTCAGGTGGTGGGAGCGATGCAGCCGCTCAATCAGCTCGAAGACGGCCTCCGCATTCCGCTCATCCAGGTCCCCGGTGGGCTCGTCCGCCAGCAGCAGCACCGGTCGATTGACCAGCGCGCGCGCGATCGCCACGCGTTGCTGTTCCCCGCCAGAAAGCTCTCCGGCTCGCTGCGCCGCCCGGCCAGCCAGCCCTACTTCCGCTAGCCCCTCGGCGGCCGCGCGTAGGGCCTCACTGAGCGCGTGGCCCTGCACCAGCAGGGGCATCGCTACGTTTTCAGCGGCCGTGAAATCAGGCAGAAGATGGTGACGCTGCCACACAAAACCGATCGACCGGTTGCGATATTCCGCCAGTTCTGCCTCTCGAAAATTCTCGAGCAAATTGCTGGCGAAGTATACTGCACCACTTGTCGGAGTGTCCAGCGCAGCCAGCAAGTGCAGTAAGGTGCTCTTCCCTGCTCCCGAGGGACCGACGATGGAAATCATCTCGCCACGCTCAACGGAAAAGTCAATCCCGTCCAGGGGCACGATTTTCTGAGCCCCGGAAGCGAAACATTTGCGCAACCCCTGCACGCGAACGATCGTAGAAGGGCCCGTAACTTCACCGGCTGGAAAGTCCTGTAAGGCAACACCCGTGTGTGTCTGCCTCAACATTCCTTATTCTCTATCTCATTTTAGATGCCGAAGAAGCCCCGGCGTATGTCCTTTTGTTGCAATCCCATGCTCTCGGCGGGAGGGGCGCCCCTTCCCAAGAATTTCCCACTCATCCCCTGCTGCTTCCCATGCTCTTCCGCCGCCCGCTTGCTGGACCGACTGAACCTTTCGCTCGCAATTTTAGCACGCGACGGATAGCTGAACGACCTCAAAAAACCAATCGATGGCGCTCTCCTACTTCCCGATCCGCCGAATTCAAATTTTGAATCCGAATCTGTGCCCAAGGCTTGCGGAGTGATCACTCGAATCGCAAAATTTCGACCGGTAATATGCGCGCGGCGGAGCGCGCGGGCAGAATCGTTGCGGCCACACTGATCGCCAGCGCAGCAACTGCAATCCAGATCGCATCGAAAGCGTTGGCGTGAAAGGGGACGTACGGGATCGCGTATACCTCCGGGTTTAATGGAATCAGTCGCCAACGGTTTAAAACCCACGCCAGTCCGTAGCCAGCCACCAACCCAGCCATTGTTCCCAGAATGCTCACGGCCAGGCCTTCGAGCATAAAAATCCGGCGAATCTGCGCGCGACGCGTGCCCATGGCCATGAGCACAGCAATATCTCGGGCCCGGTCGGTGACCGTCATCGTCAAGACCACGAGGATGTTCAGCCCTGCCACGAAGGTGATGAGACCGATGAAAAGCGCGGTCACAAGTTTTTCAAGGCTCAGGGCACGGAACAGGGCGCGGTTCTCATCCATCCAGGTCGTAGCCAGATAGCCGGGACCTGCTCGGGCGAGCAAGGCGTCGGCCACCTGGCGCGCGTCGTCCAGCTTGCTGACGCGTACCTCGAGTAAACTGGCCACATCCCCCACGCCCGCCAGTGCCTGGGCCGAGGCGAGTGTCACGAATCCCCAGTTCGCGTCGTAGTCATAGAAGCCCGAGTTGAAAATGCCCCCCACGCGAAATCGTTTGGCTCGCGGCAGGAGCCCTAAGGGTGTGAGAGATCCCTGTGGACTGGTGAGGGTCACATAGTCACCAGCGGAAATCCTTAGTTCTTCCGCCAGAATGTGACCGACCAGCAGCACCGGGATCTCATCGGCAGCAGGAGCGAAACTGGAGCTTCCTTCCGAGACATGCGCGAGAGCCTCACCCGCGTCGAACGCCAATTTGGGGTCCACCCCTTTAAGCACGATGCCCCGCGCCCGACCACCCAAAGACAGCAAAACTGTGTTGTAGACGGCCGGCTCGATCGAACGCACGCCCGGTGTTCGATCGAGCCGCTCAATCTCCTGCTGATAGTTGTGAATTCCTTCCGGGTTGAGCGGCTTCAAGTTAATATGCGCCGTCACGCTCAACAGCCGGTCTCGAATGGCTTGGCGAAAGCCCGTATTCATTGACAGAGCGATCACCAGCGTGGTGACGCCGGCCGCCACACCCAAGACCGCCAGCAAGGTCACCAAGCGCAGCACAGCCGGCCGGTACGGCGATCGCAAGTACCGAAACGCCACCAGCGATTCAAATTTCATGTTTGCGTTTCGCCCTCAGCCACTTCAGCGCGCAAGAGCGGGAAGAGAATGACTTCGCGGATGGCCTGCGAGTCCGTTAAGAGCATCACCAGTCGGTCGATTCCGATCCCCTCACCGGCTGTGGGGGGAAGTCCGTGGCTGAGCGCACGGAGGTAGTCGAGGTCCAGCTCTTTGGGTGCCTGCTGCCCTCCCTTCTCAATCTGCGCTCGGAATCGCCGCTCCTGGTCGGCCGGATCGTTTAACTCCGAAAATCCGTTCGCAATCTCCATCCCCGCGACAAAAAGCTCGAATCGCTCGGCGAGCGAGGGATCCTCTTCCTTGCATTTCGCAAGAGGGGATATCTCTGTCGGAAAATCGTAGATGAAGGTGGGTTGCTCGAGATGCTGCTCGGCCACGGCTTCGAACAACTCTCCTGTAAGCTCGCCGTCCGAGAGCTCCCCCGCGTCGACGGCGTCGGCGCCTTGCGACCGAGCCCATCGATTGTAGCGCTCTCCGATCTCCCTCGGCCCACCCTTGCGGCTGAGTTCGACCGGAGTCGGTTGTGCCCCCGCCGCCTCAGGCCAATGTCGGCAGATCGCCTCACGCATGGAGAGTCGTTCAAAATGCCCCCAGTCGATCTCCGTTTCTCCGTATCTGATTCGGGCACCTCCCGCGACGCTTTGAACCAACCCGCGTAGGAGCTCTTCGGTGAGATCGATCAGCTCGGCCGCATCGCTATAGGCCTGATAGAACTCCAGCATAGTGAACTCAGGCTGATGGATGGCATCGATTCCCTCATTGCGAAAATTGCGGTTGATTTCGTAGACGCGATCAAATCCACCCACCACCAGGCGCTTCAAATAAAGCTCCGGTGCGATGCGAAGGTACAAGTCCATGTCGAATCGGTTGTGGTGCGTGATGAACGGAAGCGCCGTGGCCCCTCCGAGAATCGGATGCATCATCGGAGTCTCAACCTCCAGGTAGCCACGCTGGTCAAAGAATCGCCGCAGCTCGTGAATGATTTGGGTTCGGCGGACGAAAATCTCGCGGGCCCGCTCATTCACCAGTAGATCCAGATAGCGGCGGCGATAACGCATCTCCACATCGGCGAGCCCGTGCCATTTTTCGGGCAGGGGCAGCAGCGCCTTGGTCAGAAGCTCGAGCCGTTCTGCGCGCACCGTGAGCTCGTTCGTCTTGGTGCGAAACAGCTGGCCGGAAACGCCGATGATGTCTCCGAGATCGAGCAGCTGGAAAAGCCGGAAGGTTTTTTCGCCGACCACATCCAGCTTGACATAGACCTGCAGACGCACGCCTTCCGCCGCCAGATGTGCGAAGGCCGCCTTGCCGTGTGGCCGGAGCGCCACGATCCGACCGGCCACGCGGACCGACACGAACTCCTCGAGAAGTTGCTGGGCCGTGCGGGATGCGAATTGCTCCAAAATCTGCCGCAACGTGTGGGTAGCGTTGAACTTGTGGGGATAGGCGGGGTATCCGAGCGAGGTAATCTCCTTGAGCTTCTTCTGGCGTCCGAGGTACTGGTCGAGCGGTTCAAAGTCCAACGGGCGATCCTTTCAGCAAAAATGGAGGGCGTAGCCGGTGAGTCGGGCGGCAGTATAACGGTCCGATTCTGCGAGCGTCAAGAAAGCCCCCAGCAGTGGTATACTTCGTTTCAGCAGCATGCTCCTTAGGCGAACCCCAGCGCAATACGCCCCTCGAAAGGTCTGTGAAGATTGGGTCGCTGCCTTGCCGCGCGAAAAAGCGCGAACCTTCGAAGGGCTCGTCCGCCGATGGGAATGTACGTATGCGATGATGAGCATCGCGCTTGACGATGCCGTATCGCTGCGCAGTCGGGGAGAGTTGATCTGTGCTCGGCAGCAGGTTTCCATCGCTGCCGAACTGCTGGAGCCTCTGGCAGAGGCTTTGACGTCTCTATGCAAAACGCTCTCGTCGCGCGGACGACGTCTTGGCCTGCTTCCGGTGGTTGAGCCACTCAACACCACCTTTTTCCGCGGCAACACAGCTCGCAGCGCTGCCTCCTGGAATACGATCCTTCACCGGGTGCTCTTTGGCAACCGCTCGCGCTTCTTTCACAAAGTGCGGATTCTCTCCGATACCATCGAGCAGCTCGGGCGCGAGTTCCGCGAAGCAGCCGGTGATATTTCGAAGGGTTTGGCCGTCCAGCCCCACCTGTGTTGGGAGCGGCTCGATTGCCTGCATTATGACTTCAATACCTGTCTGCGGGAAACCGAGGTTGTCTTAAAGTCTTTCCTCCGCGTCTTTCCCGCCGAACAGCTGCCGGCATTGAGCGGAGAACTCGACACGCCGCTTGAGCCGAGCCGTCGTCCGTCTCTCAAGCCGCGCTTTTCCAGAGCCCCTGCCTAACGGCCCGACCTCTGCCGGTCGGTGCTGGACGCCGGAGACGATTCCAACGAGAATACCCTGCGGGCAGCCGTCCGCTGCGTTCACGGCAGCGCTCAAGCGAACCTCTTTGTCCTCAATCGATCTGGACACGAGGTGTTATCTGGCTGGAACGGGTTGTACAACTTCTCGAGAGGCTGACGCATCGCACGGGTGGATGCGTCTTGACGGGTAGCGTGGCCCGAGCGAGACGAACCGAGGCTGGGGAGATTC
>Ga0187782_10004686_pt1 | contig 10227 bp, 8 predicted proteins | sample 0715_SJ02_MP15_2_FD_132454 | JGI IMG/M metagenome (GOLD analysis project Ga0187782, IMG submission 132454) | Tropical peat soil microbial communities from peatlands in Department of Meta, Colombia - 0715_SJ02_MP15_20_MG | ecosystem: Environmental > Terrestrial > Soil > Wetlands > Peat | place...
CCGTTCCGGTATGAGGAGCGCCCGGGCCTCGGCAGCATTCACATAGTGAAGAATTTCGGTTTCACGATGCGGCGGCAGCGCCATGATCGGAATGACTCCGATCCGAACGAGCGCCAGGAAGGCCGCGACAAACTCCGCAGAGTTCGGCATTTGAAAGACGACGCGCTGGCGCGACCGAAGCCCGGCGTTATGAAAGTGCGCGGCCAGGCGCGTGCTTTGTTGCCACAGCATGCCCAGCGTAAGACGTCTTGCACCATCGATGATCGCGATCCGATCCGGGGCCGCAGCGGAAAGCGAAGCAAACAATTGCGGAATGGGGACATCTTCCCAATAGCCTTTCCGCCGATAGAGGCTGGCGAGCTCCTCCGGCCATGGCGTGCAACCGGGCAACATTTTCACTCCGCTGCTTTTAGGCCGGAAGGCGATCAATCGCCGAGCGCGGCTCTGATCCACGGCGCGATCAGTCGAATACCTCATAGAACCCGAGCTTGCGTTGCATGGGAACATCGTCGACTTGGAAGAGAAATGCGGGCGCACGCGACGATGTATTCGAGATCGCCACTTTCGCGTGCGTCGGCACGGCGAGAGTGTCGTGAATGCCGGCCTTCAGCATGGCTCCATCGATCTGCGCCTCAACCTCGCCTTCGACCACGTGCAGCACCGCCGAAGCCGAACGCCGCGGCGGCGCAGCGGTCTCACCGGGACGCAGCATGATCGAGGAGAAGCCGAGCACCGGCAGGCACTCCCGGCCGGTCTGCGGATTGACGTAGGCGAGATGGACCATCTGATCTGCTCCGGTCACCTCCGCTAGCGCGCGCAGCGAGTCGCGCACCTCCGTCCAAGGATAGCGCAGCAAGGGATAAGCGGCGCGGGATCCATTCAGCGCCTGGTAGGGCAGAAGTCCGGCGCGGCGGTAGAGTGTCTGCGAGCGATCAGGCTGATTGCGCACGGCTTGGGACGGGCCTTCGAGCGCATAGGACGCTTCTTGGGCGAATAGCGTCGGCAGATCCAGCGCGTCCAGCCAGATCACCGGGCCGGAGCCTTGGTGGCAGTGCTCGTGCCACAGCAGCGCAGGCGTGAGGATAAGGTCGCCCGGCTCCATCGGCAGCTTCTCGCCGTCGATGATGGTGAAGCCACCCTCGCCCTCGATCACAAAACGGACGGCGCTCGGCGTGTGCCGATGGTTCGGCGCTGTCTCACGCGGCAATATCAGCTGCAGGCCGATATAGATCGACGGCGTCGCCTGCATGTTCTCCAGGCCGAGACCTGGATTGGCGAGCACCAGGACCCGGCGCTCCGCCTTCTCGATCGGGGTAAGCGCACCAGCTTCCAATAGACGAGGCCGCACATCGGCATACCGCCAAAGCACCGGCTTCGTCCGGCGGAACGGTGCTCCGTGCGGCAATGCCTTGCGCAAGCTCGGCCAGAGGGGCACCAGATTGTGAGCGGTCAAGGCCTCGACATACGAGGCTGGCAGTTCCTCCAATGTGCCGAGCGCCGTCATTCTCGTTTCCTCCTTCTCAGCGTGGCACGCTAACACTCATGTGGGTGCGCGCTGCTGCCCCGCTCCAACAAGCCCATTGCCTCCGTGCGGCCTTGCATTGCTCGCCCCGAGCTGCGCTGGGGTCTTTGTCCCTGCGAGCAATCATCGTTCAGGCAATAGAGTGTGTCCAGTATGCGGTGCGGAATGACGATAATGCGCCGACAGCGAGCAAATGACGGATATTGTGCGAGGTCGGTTCAGCGCCAAGGCGGCTCGCGCACTTCCCCGATCAGCACGCCCGATCGGCAGAGCGCAGAACGGATCGAAACAGGATCGACCACCGCGGATTTGAACAGATCAAGTAAATCGCTTCCCGCTGGAGTGGCGTTGCGCGGCGTAGCTCGCGACAGTAATCAGTGGCGGGAGAAGCCGATCTTGAATGGTCCGGTGTTGGTTGCTCGTGAATAAAGTTCGAGCGTCACCGAGGCGGGCTCTACCTTGCTCGTGAACGCGTCCAGGATTTGCCTCACCATGCCTTTTTCCGGCTGCAGGTGCTGCCCGTCGACCGATTGCACTTCCATTCCGATGAGATTTCTGTCACGGGCCAGCTGGCAATTCGGCTGTTCCTCGGCGCATCCAGCGAGGACGACGACCTGCAGCCTCTTCTTATAATGGGGTCCTTTGGCCGGCCCCATCTCCACGTCGACCCATTCGATCCTGAAATCCAGTCCGCCGACGCTGCCGATCGGTGGCCCGCGATCCGGTTCCGGGAGGAGGTCCGCCCGGGCGAGCGCGCTCGCCAGCAACAATGCCGAGCAAACAAGTCCTATCCCGTTGCGCATGCTATCCTCCTATCGGTGCCCATGGCAGAAATTGCCCGAACATCCTGGACCCGGAAGCCACGATAGCGAAAGCAGGGAGGGGCGAAAATGCAGCGGGCTTGTCTTTTGTTCGCGATCTTATTGGCAAGCACGTTTCTGTGGGTTGGTTTGAGCGCCGCCGACGGCGTGCTGGCGATTGGTGTTGCGCCCAATGGCATGAGTCAAGGCGGGGCCGAAGGCCGAGCGGTCGGCGCCGATGCCGGCAGAAAGGCACTGAGAAATTTGTCAGGCGCTCGACGTTCCCGAAACGGGGCGCGTGCCGCGGAGCGAGGCCAATAGGAATTGCAAGGTCGTCGGAATTTTCGTCGATCAGTGCATGGCGATCTCCGCCGACACAACCGCGGACGACAGCAGACCGACAACGGGTCTCGGTTGGGCGATGGAGGACGATTTGCCCACGGCGCAATACCGGGCTCTCGCCCAGTGCACAGCTATGGCCAAGAAGCCGTGCGTCGTACGCGACTTCAAATGCGAGGGGAGCGCCAAGTGAGATCGCCGCAAGCGGCGCGGACAAGCGTTTCGCCGGCGCGGCGCAGCCAAAAGCGCAATCGCTTCATGGTGGACGAAACTGCGCTCAAGTTTTTTCAGGAAGAATGCTTCTTTTTGGAAAACCGGCGTCCACTTGGATCGGGCCTTAACTAAAGGGCGCGCGACCCGAGGTGCCGTCGATGGAGGCGGTCCTCACCCAGCGCCGAGCCGCTGCCGCTCAGTTTCACGATCCTGCGGTGCCTGGGCTCGCTCGGCTCGCTCGCGGCGAGGCTCGCGCGCAGCACGTGCGATCTGCCGGTGATCTGAAGTCTGTGCGCGGCGAGGCCGAGGTCGTGCACGATCGGCGCCGGCAATTCGGCTTCCGCGGTAGGCCGGTCGAGGGTGGACCGATCAGGCCCTTGCGTCGCGGCGCCGGCGAATGCGAGAATCTTCGCGCTCTCCGAGCCTTCGGCCAGCACGACCTTCGGCGCCGGCTGATCGTCGGCGTCGGACGATGATGCGTCGGGCGCAGGCGGCATGATGCGGTCCGCCAGCTGGCCGGCAGCGAGCTTGGGCAAGGCTGCATCGGTCAAGTCGGCGGTCGGTGGCGGCGTCGACGATCTCGGCGCGCCGGCTATCTCGATCCGGCTCGCCGGCGCTGGCACCACGTGCACGATGTGAAAGCCCCGCTCCCTCAATTCGTTGAGCAATCCCGGCAATGCCAGGGCCGTTGCCGGGTGAATGTCGTGCAAGAGGAGAATGCCTTTGCCGCGCTCCTCGAGACGGTGCACGGCGCGGCGGATGATCTCGTTCGGCTTGATGCGGCGGAACCAATCATCGGCCACGGTGTCGGAGCTGAAGACGACGAGCGCGCGCGCGGCAAGCTCGTGCTCGATGACGTCGCTGCGCGCCAGGCCGGGAATGCGGAAGAATGGCGCGAGCTCCGTCGGATCGCCCAACGCCTGGGCAACATCGGTGATGCCGCCATCGATCTCGCGCCGTACCTTCTCGACCGGCAACCGGTCCATCCGGAACGGATGATCTTCGCTGTGCGTTCCGATGCTGTGCCCTTCCTCGCGGATGCGACGGACCACGGCGGGAAATTCGTGGGCCATGCGCCCGACGAGGAAATACGTCGCCTTCACGCATTGTGCGGCGAGGATATCGAGGACACGGGTGGAGTAGGGCGGCAGCGGGCCGTCATCGAAGGTGAGAACCACCTCCTTGTCACCAAGCGGCAGCGAGTCCGGATACTGCATCACGCCGACGCGCTTGAACTCGCCCGGTTCAAGGACGAGGACGCGGCTCGTTCCGAGCGCCTTGGGATTTCCGGGGCAGTCTCCCGCCCGGGCGGGCGTCAGGCCCGGCGCCACCCCGGCCACGCCGCCGACGATCGCGGCAGAAACAAAAACAACGAACGCCCGCAGAATACGCATGCCCCCCTCGACCCCGGCGCGTTGCCTTTCGCCGGGACCGCCCCACCCTAGTCGAACATTACGCATCGCTGTGCTTAATGTCATGCTAACCATTAATGGACCGCCGGGGGCTGTTGATAACTCGTCCCTGTGCGAGGCGATGGCGGCCCTTTCCTTGTCGTTAATCATGAAAGCTTAGGCTCCCCCTCGCGGATTGGCTGAGGGAGCGTGAGATGGCGGCCGCTGTGGCAGCCCGGAAAGGGTGGGCGGCACATCGGCGGCGCTCGCATGAGTCGAGGGGCGCGTCCGCAGCAACCGCCGCGCGCATCGCCTCATTGGTCCTCCTGCTGCTTGCTGCGGCGATCATCGTCTGCACGGCGATCGGTTTTGCCGTCACCAAGCTTGACGATAATCGCATCGCTGCCGAGCGGCACGCGGCGCTTCGGCTTGCGCTCGAGGAGGTCCGCGCGGTTTTCGGCGACATCGAGCGGTTCGACGACGGCCAGCTTCGCCTTATCGAGCGCCGCGCCGGCCTCAAGAATCTGCGGTTCGACCCTGATCCGCCCGCAGAGGCCGGCAGCGAAATCCAGTCGCTGCATGACGGGCAGGGCCGCATCGTCGGCTGGTTCAGCTGGGCGCCCGACCGCACGCTTGCGCGCGCGATGGATCGATTATGGGCTCTGGTCGCGGTTGCCGCCGCCGCGCTCGCTGGCTGTGCCTGGCTTGCCGCGCGTGCAGCGCAGCGACTGGCGCGGTCGCTCGTTCGCAGTACCGAGATGGTGCGCAAGCTGACCGACGAGGATGGACTGACCGGGCTTCCCAATCATCGCGCGATGCTCAAGCGGCTCAACGAGGCGCTGGCGGACCGCCGCTCGGGGACGGTTGTCTTCGCGCTGATCGATCTCGACGCATTTCGCGAGATCAACGATTCACTGGGACAGGCCGGCGGCGACACCGTGCTCATCAATATTGCCGAGAATCTCAAGACCGGCCTGCCCGTGGGCGCGTCGTTAGGCCGTTTCCAGGACGACGAATTCGCCGTCATCATCAGCAGCAACGACGGCGACGACAAGCCAGCGGGCACGCTCGCGGCTTTGCTGCAGGCATCGCTGTCGCAGCCGATCCTGATGGACCGCCTGTGGCAGATCACCGCTTGCATCGGCCTGGCGCAGGCGCCGGACGATGGGACGACGGGCGAGGAACTGTGCCGTCGCGCCGGCCTTGCGCTGCGCGTCGCCAAGCGGGAAGGCCGCGGCACGGCGTGGCGCTTCGATCGGTCGATCGAGAGCGAGCATGTCGAGCGGCGGTTTATTCTGCGCGAGCTCGAATCTGCGATTTCGCTTGCGGCTTTCGAGGTCCATTATCAGCCGATCTTTGCCGCGGACTTGAGCGGCATGATCGGCGTCGAGGCGCTGCTGCGTTGGATGCACCCGACGCGCGGAGCCATTGCGCCGTCCGTATTTATTCCTGTGGCCGAACAGAGCGGGCTCATGCCTCAGCTCGGCGAGTTCGTGTTGCGACGGGCGCTCGCCGATGCTGCGCGCTGGCCGAACCTGCTGGTGGCGATCAATCTGTCGCCCGTGCAGATCCGCGATCCCAAACTCGTCGATCTTGTCGGCGCGGTCATGGCCGAGACCGGCACCGCCTCCTCGCGCATCGTCCTCGAAGTGACCGAAGGGATTCTCATCGACGATCCACGGCAAGCCCAGGCAAGGCTCGAAGCGTTGCGGGCGCTCGGCGTGAGCATGGCCCTCGACGATTTCGGCACCGGTTATTCGAGCTTGAGCTACCTGCAGAAATTCCCGTTCGATCGGCTCAAGATTGACCGCGCCTTTGTCGCCTCGCTCGCCTCGGGCAATACCGGCGTCATCGTCCAATCGATCGTCACGCTCGGCCATGCGCTGGGCATGAAGGTGCTGGCGGAAGGCGTCGAAACCGACGAGCAGCGGGTGCTCTTGCGTCTTGTCGGCTGCGACGAGATGCAGGGCTATCTGTTCGCCAAGCCTGCCCCGGCGGCGGAGATCGACATGGCCCTGACGCGGCCGGTTCGCTCGGCGGCGGGGAGGGCGAAAGCTTCGCCACGCTGACAGGTCCGCTTGCAGCCGCTATAGGAAGCGCACGCCCGCGCCTGCGCGCGGGATGGAGCGCGCGATGATCCCGAACAGCCTTCCCGGCCTTGATTTTGGCCTCGGCAGCGAGGTCGACATGCTGCGCGAGACCGTTCGCGACTTTTCCCAGGCCAAGATCGCGCCCTGCGCCGCCGAGATCGACCGCTCGAATAAATTTCCGCGCGATCTATGGCCGCAGCTTGGGGCGCTCGGCCTCCTCGGCATCACTGTCGAGGAGGAGTTTGGCGGCGCCGGGATGGGCTATCTCGCTCATTGCGTGGCGGTCGAGGAGATCTCCCGCGCTTCCGGAGCGATCGGACTGTCTTACGGCGCGCATTCCAACCTCTGCGTCAACCAGATCAGACGCAACGGCAATGCCGAGCAGAAGCGCCGCTACTTGCCGAAATTGATCTCAGGCGAGCACGTCGGGGCGCTGGCGATGTCGGAGCCGAGCGCCGGATCCGACGTGGTCTCGATGCGCACGCGGGCCGAGCGCAGGGCCGACCGCTTTGTCCTCAACGGTTCGAAAATGTGGATCACCAACGGGCCGCTGGCGGATACGCTGGTGGTCTACGCCAAGACCGACCAGACCGCGGGGGCACGCGGCATCACCGCCTTCATCATCGAAAGGACCTTCAAGGGTTTTTCCGCGGGCCTGAAGCTCGACAAGCTCGGGATGCGCGGGTCCGATACCAGCGAGATCGTGTTCGAAGATTGCGAAGTGCCGACCGAAAACGTGCTCGGCGTTGTCGGCAATGGCGTCAACGTGCTGATGTCGGGCCTCGACTACGAGCGAGCGGTGCTGGCGGCGGGGCCTGTCGGCCTGATGCAGGCCTGCCTCGACCTCGTCATCCCCTACGTCCATCAGCGCACGCAATTCGGTCAACCGATCGGCCGGTTTCAGCTCATGCAGGCCAAGCTCGCCGACATGTATGTCACCCTCAACGCCGCCAAGGCGTATGTCTACACGGTGGCGAGAGCCTGCGATTGCGGGGAAATCACCCGCGAAGATGCGGCCAGCGCTATCCTCTACGCAGCCGAGCGCGCCACATGGATGGCGCTAGAAACGATCCAGTGCCTGGGCGGCAACGGCTACATCAATGATTACCCGGCTGGACGGCTGCTGCGAGACGCGAAACTCTATGAAATCGGCGCCGGCACCAGCGAGATCAGGCGCATGCTGATCGGGCGGGAGGTTTTCGAGAAGACGAGGTGACAGGCTCGATCGCGCCCGGCGCGCCGGCGTTCGGCGTGCATGGCCGCGAATGCTACTTTTGGTTTTCACCTCAAGTGGGGGAGGGAACGCCCGCATCTCGGTGCGGGACAAGGCGAGCGAAGGAGTTGGCCATGAAGATTTTGATCTCTCGTCGCATCATCGTCCTGGCGGCAAGTGTTGTGGTCGTGGCTGCGGCGGCGGCGGCGCCGTCGATGGCAGAGCCCGCGTCCTTCAAGGTTGCGCTCAGCGGCACGCAGCAGGTGCCGCCGGTGCAGACCGCTGGCACCGGAACGGCCGCTCTCACCTATGACCCGGCGACGCGGGCGCTGACCTGGAGCGTCACCTATGGCGGACTGACGGGGCCGGTCACCATGGCGCATTTCCATGGGCCGGCAACGGCGGACGGCAACGCTGCGGTGGTAATCTGGCTGACGCGACAGGGCAGCGCGGCGGAGAGTCCGATAAACGGACAGACAACGCTGACTGCAGAACAGGCGCAGCAATTTACCGCCGGCGAGTGGTACATCAACCTGCACACGCAGGCACACCCGGCAGGCGAGCTTCGCGGCCAGGTGGTACCGCCGAAGAAATGATCGCGCGGATCGGACATTAGTCCAGCTAGCTGGCAAGAACGCGCGGCAATCATTTGCATGCTCGCGTTTTACGCGCTCGGCCTGCTGCGGCCGCTGGCTGAGTCGTTTTTGCTAGGTCGATGACCGAGTAGGTTTTCGCACGAATCATTCATTGGCACTGTTTCCGGCCATTGGCACAGCCTCCGGCGCGGTTTCACTAACTCATTGAATCCACGGCGAATCGGTTATGATCGCGGCGGCCCATGGCGGGCCGGCCGCCGGAGCAGGCGCATGCTGCGCGTGCGATTGAAAGCAGACGGACGATTGGTCGAAGTCTTGCCGGACGGCAGCGAGCGCGCCATGCATGCTTCCGATGGCCAGCCGCTCACGGCGCGAGCCCGCACCGGGTCCCGATTGGCGAATGGCCGCGTCATCGAAGCGGCCTATGCGCGCAATGTGCGTGGGCAGACCGGTCTCACGCAGACGGCATTCGCCGCACGCATTGGCGTGCCGGTGGAGACCGTGCGCAACTGGGAGCAGGGCAAGCGTTCGCCGCGCGGGCCCGCCCGCGCGCTGCTCAAGGTCATCGAGCAGGCGCCCGACGCCGCCTTCGCGGCACTCGGCGGCAAGAGGCGTTGAGATCAGACGCTCTGCCGCTGCGGCGTCTACCAAATTTCATGGATTCGCAAGCTTATCCCGGGGCGCGACCGAGCTCTGCAATTAGCTTGGCGGAGCTTGCGGCGCTGGCCAGTTTGGCGGCGCTTGCGGTGCCGGCCAGCTGGGTTGAGGTTGGGGCGTCGGCTGCGCTTGTTGGGGCTTGGGCTTGGGTTTTGGCTTGGGCTTGGCCGTGGCACGCTGCGGCGTGACCGGGGGCGGAGGCGGGGGTGGCGGCGGTGGAGCGGCGGCGGCCGCCTCGCGTTGCGCCTTCTCGGCCGCCTTGGCTGCGAGATCCTGCTGTTTCAAAGCCGCCAGGTCCGCCGGGACCACGAGATAGCCTTTGTCCGCCATGCAGTCCTGTGAAACACCGGCTGCGCCGGGTGCTCCTTTGACAGAGCTGAAGGCGGTCTGAACTGAACCATCCGTGCTGTGTCCCTCGCCCTGACAGATCATCCGATCCGTCTCGAATTGCTGATAAAGCGCCGGATCGCCGCTCAAATCTTTTCCGTCGGCGCGCAAATAAACATAGCCGCTGCCGCATCCGGCGAGTGCGACTGCACCAAGCGTTAAAACCGCCATACGTAAGATCAAGACCAACTCCCCGCAAACGCGCGGCGATGATTGAACTACCATGACGCCAGCGCAAGGGATAGGTGAGCTTTGCGCCGCAATACGGTGAATTTGCGGATAATCTCGCCAGCCTTGAATTCACCCCGCGCGATGCAGAGATGGAGAAGATCGGCAGCCAAGCGGGCTAAGTCTGCGTGGAAGTCGCTTGGCGCGATGTTGCTCGGCGAGAGCGACGGAGGAGGAGCAGGGAGTGAGCGCAGGGGAGATGACACCATTCGTCGAGGCTAAGGGAGCGCGCATTCCGCTGCTCGGCCTCGGCACTTGGGAACTGCGCGGCCGCGTCTGCGCCCGCGTGGTCGAGCAGGCCTTGCGGCTCGGCTATCGGCACGTCGATACCGCTGAGATCTATGAAAACGAGCGCGAAGTGGGCGAGGGGGTGCGCGCTTCCGGCGTGCGGCGGAGCGAAGTCTTCGTCACCACCAAGATCTGGCCGTCGCATTTCGCCCCGCGCGAACTCGAACGCGCCGCGCGCGATTGCCTGGCGCGGCTGCGCCTGAGCGAAGTCAATCTCTTGCTGCTGCACTGGCCGAATCCGCAGATACCGGTCGCCGACACGCTGGGGGCGCTGGGCAAGGTCAAGCGCGACGGCCTCGCGCGCCACATCGGCGTATCCAACTTTACCGTGGCGCTGATCGATCAGGCGCTGCAGGCGAGCAAGGAACCACTGGTCTGCGACCAGGTCGAATGCCATCCGTTCCTCGACCAATCGAAGGTGATCGCCGCCTGCCGCCGGCACGGCATGGCCGTCGTCGCCTATAGCCCGATCGCGCGCGGCGGTGCGCGCGACGACAAGGTGC
>Ga0187782_10004687_pt1 | contig 10225 bp, 8 predicted proteins | sample 0715_SJ02_MP15_2_FD_132454 | JGI IMG/M metagenome (GOLD analysis project Ga0187782, IMG submission 132454) | Tropical peat soil microbial communities from peatlands in Department of Meta, Colombia - 0715_SJ02_MP15_20_MG | ecosystem: Environmental > Terrestrial > Soil > Wetlands > Peat | place...
ATGTCGCGAGTTGCATAAGAAGCAACAAAGAGGGTCACCGAGAGCGATGATCCGGCTACGGCTGCAATCCAGGCGCGTTTTCTGACGTTTCCCAGGTGCCTCTGCTTCCTTTGCTGCAAATGATGCCACCACTTCAAGTCGCTTCCAAGGTGATTCAACAGCAGCCACCCGTCTGGACACCTCGCCCTCCCCGTATTAGCGTAGAATAATCGTCGAGCGCCATGCCGGACGATCTAACCAATCTGAAAGACGACATGACCGCCTTCATCGAAGGCCACGGCATGAAGCGCTTCCACGCCTACGTGGGCGAGGAAGTGCCCAGCGTGATGTGGGATTCGAGCGAGAATCCCGAGAGCTGGAAGGATTTCGTCGAGCTGGCCAAGCACGCCGGCGCCACTTTCCTCACCATGAGCGACGTGGTGCTGGAAAAAGAAGACCTCGATTTCCTGGTCGATCGGCTGAAGAACGCTGCCTATCCCGACGAAGAGGACATCGAGGAAGCGCGCTGGCTGCGCACCTACGTCGGCAAGACCGGATTTGTGCAGCTCGGCTGGCCATACCAGGGCACGGTGTTTCTCTTCGAGGCGTCCACCGAGTGGTACGACCGCTACCAGCGTCTGGTGGATATGGCCGAGGAGTATGGCGGCATCGTCTTCGACGAGCCTGAGCAGGACGACGAGCACTGATCCGTGCGCTGGACCCTGAAAGCGGCCGACGAATCCCTCCTCAGCCGCCTGGTTTCCGAAGCTGATCTCGATCCGCTGGTGGCGCGCCTGCTCGCGGTGCGCGGCGTGCACGATCCCGAAGAAGCTGCGCGCTTTCTGCATCCCTCACTCGACCATTTGCACTCTCCCTACCTCATGCTGGGCATGAAGACGGCGGTGGAGCGCCTGCGGGCGGCCATCGAGCGCAAGGAGAAGGTGCTCATTTACGGCGACTACGACGTGGACGGTACCACCGCCATCGTCATCCTGAAAACCGCCATCGAACTGTGCGGCGGCACAGCCGACTTCCACGTGCCGCACCGCATCCGCGAAGGTTACGGCATGAAGGATGAGGTGATCGAGCGCGCTGCGGCCGATGGCGTGGGCCTGATCATCAGCGTGGATACCGGCATCCGCGCCTTCGCCGCGGCGGAAACGGCGCGCCGCGTGGGCGTGGATCTGATCGTCACCGACCATCACCTGCCGGAGGTCGAGCAGGGAGTGCCTGGAGCGCTGGCGGTGCTCAATCCCAATCAGCCGGGATGCAGCTATCCCTGCAAGGAGCTGTGTGGCGCGGGAGTCGCTTTCAAGATCGTGCAATCGCTCTTGGACGAAAGCGGCCGCGCGCGCCTGCTACCGTCGTTCCTGAAGATGGTTGCCATTGCCACCGTGGCCGATGCCGTCGATTTAGTCGGCGAAAACCGCGTGATAGCGCGCCTCGGCCTGGACGGCCTGTGCCGTGCCGTGAACCCGGGGCTGAAAGCTCTGATCGCGGTGTCGGCGCTTGATTCCGGACAGGCGATCAACTCGGGCGACGTGGCCTTTCGCCTGGCGCCGCGCATCAATGCCGCCGGACGCATGGATGTGGCGCAGGATGTAGTCGAGTTGTTTTCGACGCGCGACGAGGCACGTGCCCGCGAACTGGCCGAGCATCTCGACCGGCTCAACGCGGAACGCCAGGCGGAAGAGCAGCGAATCATGGCGGAGATCTACGAGCGCCTCGATAGCGACGCGGCGCTGCGCGAGCGCTACTGCATGGTCATCGACGGCGAGGGCTGGCATCGCGGCGTGGTCGGCATCTGCGCCACGCGAGTGGTGGAGCGCACCGGGCGTCCGGCGCTCGTGGTCGCGCGCGAAGCTGACGAAGCGCACGGATCGGGGCGTTCCATCGAAGCTTTTCACTTGCTCAACGCGCTTGAGTCCTGCGCCGGCCTGTTCACCCGTTTTGGCGGACACGCACACGCGGCTGGTTTCGCGCTGCCGTCCGACCGTTTGCCCGAATTATGTGAAGCGCTCGACCGCTACGCACGCGCCCGGCTCACGCCCGGGGATTTCGAACATCCCCTCAATGTAGATGCGGAGCTCCGGCTGGAACAGGTCACGTCCGAGCTCTACGCGCAGATCGAGCAACTGCGTCCGTTCGGGGTTGGCAACCCGGAGCCATTATTTGTGGCCCGCGGCGTGCGCATCGGGCTACCGCCGAAAGTGCTCAAGGAAAAGCATCTCAAGCTTCGCGTGGTGCAGGAGTCGGCGGCGAACAACGGTCGCCACGCCTTCGACGCCATGGGCTGGCGGATGGTCGAGCGCACTGAGAAAGAGCCGCTGGTCGCCGGAGACGTGCTGGACATCGCCTTCACCGTGGAAAAGAACTCGAATCCCGAGTTCGGCGGGTTGCGGCTCTCGCTGCGGGATTACGCCATGGCAGCGAAGGCGGCTGTGACGCGCGCATGAGCTGGCCAGGTGCACTGCAACCGCCAAGGCTCGAGCGTTACGAGCCCAAAGCCAACAGCCTTCTTCCCTTCGCGTAAGATAGAAGCAGGACATGCCCCTGGATCCCAAGCGCCTGCGCCGATGGTTTGCCGCTGTCGCGATCCTCGTGATCGCGGTTTCGCTCGCCTATTATCTGTACGGACGCCTTCGCACCTGGCGGGTCGTGGAGCGTGCTCCCGGCGCCTTGGGCGTGGAAGTGCAGCAGAGCACGCAGGGCTTCACGCTGTCGAAGTCCGAGGCCGGACGGACTATCTTCACGGTGCGCGCCTCAAATGCGGTGCAGTACAAAGAAGGCGGCCGTGCTCTGCTGCACGACGTGAACATTCTCGTCTACGGCCACCGCTCCGACCGCTTTGACCAGATCTCCGGGGACAACTTTGAATACGATCCCAATTCTGGCGACATCACTGCCCACGGCGAGGTCACCATCGACCTGGAGGGCAATGCGCAAGGCCCGCTTCGTCCCGATCAGGCCGCGCCCGTGGAGCTGAAGAACCCAATCCACCTGACCACCAGCGGCCTGACCTTCAATCAGAAGACAGGCGCAGCCGCGACCCGCGAGAAAGTCGAATTCCGTGTGCCCCAGGCCTCGGGCAGCGCCGTGGGCGCGAGCTACGACGCGAAAGCCAACACGTTGACGCTAGGTTCGCAGGTTCAACTCAAGACGCTGCAAGGCGCAATCATCCACGCGCAGCATGCAGTCATCACCCAGAACCCGCGCCTGATCAGGCTGGAAACAGCGCGCCTGGAGCGCCCGAACTCCGATGTCGACGCTGACCATGCGATTCTCTACCTGCGTGAGGACAACAGCATCTCGCGCATGGTCGCGAGCGGTAACCTGCATGGAACAACTCACGCGGAAAACCCAGCCGTGGTTGAGGCTGCTCAGGGTGACTTCCGGCTGGGGACGAAGAACGACTTGCAGTCCGGCATTCTCTTTGGAGGGGTGAAGTTCCAACAGGAAGGCCCGTCACCGGTCAGCGGCACAGCGGAACATGCCACGCTGGCGTTCGGCGCGCGCAGCGTGCTCAGCAAGATACGAACCGCAGAGAACGTCAGGTTCACGCAGCACCAGCGTGCCACCGCCAAGCAGGCTGCGCAGTCGGTGGAGCTGGCTGCAGACACGCTCGACCTTTTCCTGACTGGAGGACGGCTCGAACACGGCGTGACCGGCGGCGCGGCCAGGATCACGATCCGCCCGGAGGCGCCTTCTGCATCGCAGGGCGACACGATAGTCACCGCCGGGCGCTTTGAAATGGCCTTTGGTGCGGACAGCCGTCTGCGGACGATGCACGGCGAGCCTGACGCGAAGATCGTAGGCCGGGCGCCAGGCCAGCCTGACAAAATCAGCACCAGCCAGACGCTGGACGTTGCTTTCAATGCCGGCACCGATGGCGGCATTGAAAGCATCGTCCAGCAAGGTGATGTGCGCTACACGGATGCGCAACGTCGAGCCTTTGCCCGCCAGGCGCACTATACCCCCGGCGATGAGAACCTGGTGCTGACCGGCGCGCCACGATGGATCGAGGGTGGCGGCACGACCACTGCCCATGTGCTCAGGCTCAACCGGAATACTGGCGATGCCCTCGCTGAAGATGACGTCAAGACCACTTACCGGGAGCCCCGACCGCAGTCTGGCGGGCCGCTGCTGGGAGGCTCCGAGCCTATTCACGTGACCGCCAACCGTATGATTGCTCACCGGCAGAGCAATACAGCAACCTACTCCGGTTCGGCACATCTGTGGCAGGGAGGGGACATCGTCGAGGCGCCGGTGATCGAATTCGATCGCGCCAACCGCGTCATGGACGCCAAGGCTGATCGCCAGCCGGTGCTGACCGTCCTCGTCCAAAACGGCGGGAAGGCCCCAGGCACGCCGGTTACCGTAACCTCCACCAGCCTCCACTATTCCGATGGCGAGCACAAAGCGGTGTTTCGCGGGGCGGTGCTGCTCAAATCAGCCGAAGGGACGGTGAGTGCCGACGATGCCGACGTGTTTTTCAAGCCCAAAGCTCAAGACCACCATTCACAAAACGCCGATACGGCCACTGAGATCGAGAAAGTCATCGCCCGGGGTCATGTCATAGTCCAGCAGCCATACAGAAAAGCCACTGGAAATACAATGACTTACATCGCCGACGAGGATAAATATGTCCTCACTGGGGGACGCCCTAGCATTTTTGATGCCGAACACGGCGTCACCACCGGCGATTCGTTGACTTTCTACAATCGCAGTGATACGGTGCTGGTCGGAAGTGAGAGTTCCGCACCCACCCTCACCCAGACCCACACGGGCAAGTAGATGCAGACGTTGGCCACCGACGAGATCAGTAAGTCGTACCGCGGTCGGCGGGTGGTCAACGGAGTAAGCCTGAGGATCAGCCAGGGGGAAGTGGTCGGCCTGTTAGGCCCAAACGGGGCAGGCAAGACGACCAGCTTTTACATGATTGTGGGCCTGGCGCCGCCGGACACCGGGCGCGTGCTGCTTGACGACGAGGATATTTCCGACGTGCCCATGTACCTGCGGGCGCGCAACTATGGCATCAGTTATCTTCCACAGGAGCCTTCGGTCTTTCGCAAGCTCACCGTGGAAGAGAACATCCTGGCGGTGCTGGAGGCACAGCCCATCTCCTGGCACGAGCGGCGAGAGCGGCTGGAAAGACTGATCGACCAGCTCGGCCTAGCCGTCATCCGCAAGAACCGGGGATACGCGCTTTCGGGCGGCGAGCGGCGCCGGGTTGAGATTGCGCGCTGTCTGTGTATCTCACCCTCGTTCATGCTGCTGGACGAGCCATTTTCCGGGATCGACCCCATCGCCGTGCTGGACTTGCAGAAGATTATTTTTGACCTGAAGGCGAGCGGCATAGGAGTGCTGGTGACCGACCATAACGTGCGCGAGACTCTCTCGGTCACCGACCGCGCCTATATCATCAACGACGGCCGCATCTTCCGGACCGGAACGCCGGAGCAACTGGGCAACGATCCCGAGGTCAAGAGAGTCTATTTAGGCGAGAGCTTCTCGCTGGTTTAGGCAAGATTGCAGTGGTAATCGACAGGTAGCCGGAGAGTAGGTACCGTAGTCATCTAGGCCATTGCGCCCCACTAGGTTACAACAGGTACCGGGAAGAATTACACAGCGCCATGGTATTACTCCAGCCCAGACTGAACCTGAAGGTAAGCCAGAAGCAGATCCTTACCCCTGGTTTGGTGCAGATGGTCAGCGTCCTTGCTCTTAACAAACTGGAGCTAAAGGACATGATCAATGCCGAGATGGTCGAGAACCCGGTGCTGGAGGAGCTGGAATCGTCGGTCCCGCTGCTCGATGAAGTCGCAGGCCGGGAAGAGGACCGTGAGCACGACCCTTCCCAGGTGGCCGATACACCGGTCCTGGAGGGGGAGAAGAAAGACCCATTTGAGGAGATCGATTTCGGGTCCTTCTTCCAGGAGTATCTGGATCCGGGCTATCGCAGCCCAGCCTCCGAGATCATTGAGAAGCCTTCCTTCGAGAATTTTCTCTCCCGGCCCGGCACTCTGACCGATCACCTGATGTGGCAGCTTGGGGCCATGAGCGTTACGCCTACCGTGCGCGAGGCCGCTGAACTGGTGATCGGCAACCTTAACGAAGACGGCTATTTAATTGCCAGCGATGAAGAGTTGCTCGGCCTCCCTGCGCAGCCTGGAGATAACAAGGATGCCGGTGAAACCTCGGTTTCTGAGGCCGGCGCGCAGATCGAGCCCGATGCCCTGCAGTCCTCCGAGGTGTTCACGGGATTGGGTCCAGCCGAGGAAACGTCCGAAATCTTCGGAACCGAGCTAGAAAGCGCCGGCGTTGCGGTGGAGGAGGCGGTTGCCGAACCGGTCGAGGTCGGGCCAATCGAGGCAGCGGCCAGCGCCCCTGAGGCAAAAGTTGAGCGCAGGGTGCTGGAGTTTCCTCGTCCCGGCTTCACCCGCGAAGACCTGCACGCGGCCATCGAACTGGTGCGCCAGATGGACCCGGTGGGGGTGGCGGCGCGCGACCTGCGCGAGTGTCTGCTGAGCCAGCTCAAGTACCAGCAACACCTGCACAAGTCCCAGGGGCTGAACGGCGGGGTTAAAGAGGCGCTGGAGGATGCTATCGCGATCGTGGATCAGCACCTCCGTCCGCTGCAGAACAAGCAGTACCGTGAGATCGGAAAGGCGATTGGCCGTCCGTTGGAGGCAGTGATGGCCGCGCTGGACTACATCAGAACCCTCGACCCGCGGCCCGGGCTGCGCTACAACCGCACCGATGCGCGGTTGATCGAGCCGGACGTGGCTTTCGTCAAGCAGGGCGACGAATGGGTCGTAGTGATGAATGACGATGACGTCCCGCAGCTTCGCCTGAATCCGGCCTACCGGCGCCTGCTGAGCCGCGACGCTGCTGAAAAAGATGTGCGCACCTACGTCAAGGAGCGCTACAAGTCGGCCATCCAGCTGATCAAGAACATCGAGCAGCGCAAGCAGACCATCGTCAAGGTGTGCTATGCCATCATCGGCCGGCAGCGCGATTTTTTGGATTTCGGCATCGACCGGCTCAAGCCCATGATGATCAAAGAGGTGGCGGAGGAGATCGGCGTACATCCCTCCACCGTCAGCCGCGCCGTGGCCAGCAAGTACGCGCACACTCCCCAGGGAGTGTTCGAACTGCGGTACTTCTTCAGCGAAAGCGTGAACGGGCCCGAGGGCTCGGGCACCTCGCTGCTGATACTCAAACGCCGGGTCAAGAAACTGATCGACGAAGAGGATCCTGCGCGGCCGCTCACCGACGAGCAGATCACCCGGATTCTTCAGTCGCAAGGCATTCAGGTCACGCGTCGCACGGTCGCCAAGTATCGGGAGGACATGAGAATACCCAGTACGCACCAACGCCGGGTGAAGAGCTAGCATTTCCTGCCTTTAGCTTCCCTCATGCCGGCTGGTGGCGATGGGATTGGGTGCCCGCCATAAAAGCAATCGAAAAACGGTCGAAAAAGGAGTCCACATGAGCGTGGAATACACCGCCAGGCAGTACGAAGCCACTCCCGCTGTCCGCAAGCAAATCGATCAGGGCCTCGCCAAGCTGCATAAAATCCTAGGCACCGCATTCAAGACCAACGTCATTCTGGCAGCTGAAAAGCATCGTCACATCGCAGAGATCACCATCACGGTCCGCACCCATCCCATTGTGGGCGTCGCCGAAGCCGCGGACATGAGCTCAGCGGTCGGCGAGGCGCTGGAGCGCATCGAGCGCCAGGCCCTCAAGTACAAAGGGCGCTGGAGGGACAAGAAACGCCAGCCCAAGAAGAAGTGGAATGGAGAGGCCACGGCTGCCGAGCAGCAGGCCGCGGTGGGAGAACATGTTACGAGCGCGGTGCCGGTTGTCGTGCACACCTTTCCCGCGGTCGTGCGAACCACGGAGGCGCATTTGACGCGAGACGTCAGCTCCGTGGCTTTGCGCCCGCTCACCTTGGAAGAAGCCATCAAGGAAGCGGAGTTCCGCGACCGCGATGTGTTCGTGTTCCGCGATAACCAGGGACGCGTGAAGGTGCTTCATCGCACTAAGGACGGCAAGATGGAGCTGATCGAGGCGCCGTAAGTCAGGAGTCAGGAGTCGGCAGTCAGGAGTCAGGATTAGCGGGGCACAGCGATGTGCCCCGTTTGATTTTTGAGGGATTCTGGAACCCGTGGGTCAGGGGGGAATCATCCCGCTGACGGTGCCCCACATCTGCCTGCTTTTGGCAGATGTGGGTTTGGCGGCGCGACTGTGTAAGCCGCGCAGCGGCGACATTTGTTTTAGCCCCAGGCGTAAGCCCGGGGTAAGCTGGCATACAGAGACCCAGCCCCTCCAGGGGCGGCACACACGCGCATGGTGCGGAACTTTCGTCAACTTATCTGGATTCTTGTCTTGCTGCCGTTGGCGGCGGGACAAATTTCGCCACCCGCGCCCGCGTCTTCCGCCGAAGACAAGCAAAAGCTCAGCGACTCGCTCCTGGCCGCCGTCGATCGCGACGATCGCAGCCAGTTACAGGAACTGCTGGCACAGGGCGCCGATCCCAACGCCCGCGACGGGCACGGCGTGACGGCGCTGATGAAGTCGGCCGAGGGCATGGATGCGACGCTGACGCGCATGCTTATCACCGCGGGCGCCGACGTGAACGCCAAGGACGGCGTGGGCATGACCGCCCTGCTGACCGCCGCCGACGATGGCAGCCCGGAGATTCTGCGCCTGCTGCTGGCCCAGCATGCCGACGTCAACGCACGGGACGCCGATGGCTGGAACGCGGTGATTCTGGCTGCGGACGCGCATCGCGCCGACCTGGTTCGCATCCTGCTCGCCACCACCGCCGAATTCCTCGCGCAGGACAAAAACGGCACTTCCGCGTTGATGATCGCCGCCGCGGGTGACGATCCCGCAACCGTGACGGCGTTGCTGAATGCCGCCGCTCACGCCGATAAGCTACCGAGCGGCAAGCCGCGCCCTCGTTCGCAGCTTCGGCTGATGGTAGATGCGCGCGACCTGCGCGGCTGGACCGCGCTGCATCACGCCGCCTCCCGAGGCGCCGAGCGCACCGTTCGCCTTTTGCTGGAGCGCGGCGCCAATCCCAATGCCACCGACAACACCGGGGCGACTCCGCTGCTGCCGGCAGCCGAAAACGGCGATCCTGGGACGATTGAAGCGCTGCTGGCCCGCCACGCCGATCCCAATGCCGCAAGCTCCAACGGCAACACACCGCTGATACAGGCGGCGGACGCGGGCAACGCTGCCGCTGTCCAGTTGCTGCTTGCGCACGGCACCAATCCCAATGCCCACACCCGCGACGGCCGTACCGCGCTCATGGAGGCGGCTGCCGGCGGATACTCCGCTGTTGTCCAGATGCTGCTCGAAAAAGGCGCCGATCCCAGCGCCCGCATGGCGAATGGCGCCAGCGTCCTCACGCGCGCTGCCACGAAGCCCAACAACGATTCCGTGATCGAGATGTTAAAGAAGGCGGGAGCCAGGTAGATACCTCGGCGGGTTGACATTCGCCTAATATTCGCCCATACTGCGGGCGATATGGCGATCACCAAGCGGCAGCGCGAGATTTACGACTTCATCGCCCGGTTCGTGGCCGAGCGCGGCTACTCGCCGTCTTTCGAAGAGATCGGCGAGGGCACCGATTTGAGCTCGCTGGCTACGGTACACAAGCACATAACCAACCTGGAGAAGAAAGGGCTGCTCAAGCGTGACTACAACTGCAGCCGTTCCATAGACCTGCTCCCGCCGCGCGGCGCGCTGAAGAAGTCGCTGGCGGTCGCGGCCAGCGTGGGCGCGGAGTTGCCACTGCTGGGGCGCATCGCCGCCGGGCGTCCGGTCGAGGCCCTCGAGAACCCGGAGACCATCTCCCTTGCCGACTTCACGCGCTCGAAGGAGGTCTTCGTGCTCCAGGTGAAGGGAGACTCCATGCAGGATGAAGCCATACTCGATGGCGATTACATCCTGGTGGAGAAAACCAGTGCAGTGCGCAACGGTGAGATTGTGGTGGCGCTGGTGGACGGGACGGAGTCTACTCTCAAGCGCATCTACAAAGAAGGCGACAAGGTGCGCCTGCAGCCCTCAAACGCCGCGATGCAGCCGGTCATCGTGCCAGCTGCCGCCGTGCAGGTTCAGGGAAGAGTGATTGGAGTGCTGAGGAAGTATTAGTCGAAGTTAGTCAGAATTGATTCTGGCACGGTCCAGGAAATTTCGCAGCCCCTCTTCGCCGGCTTCTCCCTTTTTG
>Ga0187782_10004689_pt1 | contig 10224 bp, 7 predicted proteins | sample 0715_SJ02_MP15_2_FD_132454 | JGI IMG/M metagenome (GOLD analysis project Ga0187782, IMG submission 132454) | Tropical peat soil microbial communities from peatlands in Department of Meta, Colombia - 0715_SJ02_MP15_20_MG | ecosystem: Environmental > Terrestrial > Soil > Wetlands > Peat | place...
CCACGGGACGGGTGGACGCGAGCCTGCTCGTCCCAATAAACATCGGAGGGATAGACCCGCATGCCTTGAAAATCCAAACTCAATCCCGCCAAGACTATTGACTTCGAACAGAGAATCTACGGGGCGCGGAGGCAATTCCTAAAACCGCTTTCCCCACGCTGAAGGGCGGGGCTAAAAAACGCTGCGCCTACGGCGCGGGTGCCAGAGCTTCATTTACGCTGCCATCATCAGGTGATCACTGCCACCTTTGCGCGCTTGCCAACCCGCACCGTGAGCCGCAACGGGTTGGATTTAGTAGGTCCGGGTGAACCAGTTTGGGTGTAGTAGAGACTGGTTTGCTTCGCCCCGTCGATAGAAACCGCACCAGCCTTTATTAGCTTTGCCGCCTCCGTTGCCGAGGCTAGTCCTAGTTCTCGAATCAGTTTGACAATAGAATAGATTCCCACTGCGCCGCCATATAGGGGCTTTATGCGCTCCGTATACGTGTGCTGACCAACCCGGCGATTCAATTCCGCGCCCTGTGCTTCCGAGAGCTCTTCTTCGCCCTGTTCTTCCTCCACCGCTTCCGGGAAAGGAACAAAGATCTTGGCGGCCTCCACGGAGATCGACTCAATGTCTCCCGCTAGTATCTTTTGCTGAAACATCCTGGCCCAATTTTCGTCGGCGTTGCGGGCTTCGGCTTCGCTGTGGAAGCCGGCGACGATGGTGCGCGCGAGGCGCTTCTTTACATCCATGGGGTGCTGTTTGCCGGAAGCGACATCGGCGCGGAGCGAGTCGATTTCCGATTGCTTGAGGTCGGTGAGGAAGACCCAGTACTTCCACATGAGGTCGTCGGAGATGGACATGAGCTTGCCGTACATCTCCGAGGGCGGCTCGTTGATGCCGATGGAATTGCCGAGCGATTTGGACATTTTCTGCGCGCCGTCGAGGCCTTCGAGGATGGGCGTCATGAGGACGATTTGCGGCTTTTGGCCGTAGTGGCGCTGCAGCTCGCGGCCGCAGAGGAGGTTGAATTTTTGATCGGTGCCGCCGAGCTCGGCGTCGCACTCAAGGCAAACGGAATCGTAGCCCTGCATGACGGGATAGAGGAGCTCGTGGAGGCTGATGGGCTGCTCGGCCTGGAAGCGCTGGTGGAACTCGTCGCGCTCGAGCATTTGGGAGACAGTGAAGTGGGCGGTGAGACGGACGATGTCTTCATAGCCGAGTTTGCTGAGCCACTCGGAGTTGTAGCGGATCTCGGTGACGCTGCGGTCGAGGATTTTGAAGGCCTGGTCGGTGTAGGTTTTGGCGTTTTCGGCGATTTGTTCGCGGGTGAGCGGTTTGCGCGTGACGTTGCGGCCGGTGGGGTCGCCGATGAGAGAGGTGTAGTCGCCGACCAGAAAGATGACCTGATGGCCGAGAACCTGAAAGTGGCGGAGCTTGCGCATGAGCACGGTGTGGCCGAGGTGCAGATCGGGGGCGGTGGGGTCGAAGCCGACCTTAATGCGCAAGGGGCGGCCGGATTTGCGCGAGTCTTCGAGGCGCTCGCGCAAATCGGAGACGCGGATGATTTCGGCGGCGCCTTTTTGGAGCAGGTCGAGTTGCTCGTCGACGGGAAGAAAAGTGGGCATGGGTAAATTCAGTATAAGGTTCCGTGCATTTGGCCTCTCGCTCCGCACCTGTAGCCGGCTGGCAGGCGATGGCCGACTACGCACTTCAAAACAACATTCCTGCCCACTGAGTCGCGGCTTTCAGGCCGCGCCGGCTCTTTTCGAGTTCGGCTTCGAGCTGTGCCAGCTTACAGCTCAATTGCTGGTTCTCCAGAAGGAGATCGGCCACTAAGGTTAGCAGGCGCTCGTGCTGGACCTCCAGGGGCAATGCGCCCGCAACTGGCTCCCTGATTTCGATCATGATCTGCGTCGTATTCATCTCGGTCTCCGTCACCGACATCCCCTACACATCCTTTCGCCGGCTGCTGCGTTACAGTGGCGCCGCGGGAGGTTGGTTCCACAAAAGGAGTTTTCCTTGTTCCGTTCTTGCGGGAAGCCGATTTTTGGAATCGCCTTTGCCGCCTTAACGCGCGGAGCCAATCAATGCCGCCTCCTTCTGCCTGGTCAAGAGGATGCTTCTTAAGCAGCATCACCAGCACCACCGGCGTCGCCAATTCCGCAGATTCCGCTAACACCGCCAGCATCGCCAACTCGCTGCTTTCGTCACGCCTCGTCGATGGTGCGCGCCGCTGCATCGATGGCGGCCGCAATTTTGCTCACCTGCTCGGCGCTCAAGTCGTCGCGGCCGGTGCGCATCTTAAGCGCCATCCCAAGGTTCATCATCGCGCGCATGATTTGCGGCGAGCGTCCGCGGCCGAAGACCTTGCGGGCCCTTTCCATGCGCCCGAAGATCGCCTTCACCATGACACTGTTGGCTTTGAGGTGCTTTTTACCTGCTTCGGTGGCGGCATAGAGCTTCTTGTTGCCGTCGCTCGCGGTCACCTCAGCCAGGCCTTCTTCTTCGAGCAGCGTCAGGGTGGGGTATACGACTCCCGGGCTGGGCGCATAACCGCCGGAAAGCCGCTCCTCGATGGTTTTGATGATCTCGTAGCCGTAGCTGGGTTTTTCTGCGATCAACTGCAGGATCACGAGCTGCAGGTGGCCGCTATCGAAGAACCGCTCGCGGCCGGGTCCGAACCCAGGGCCGAAGCCGTGTTCGAATCCGCGTTCAAAGCCTTCCCAACGGCGGCCAAAGCGGCCGTGGCGGTGACGTCCGGGATCGCAGTTGTGTTCCTCATGCAAATCGTGCAGGCGATCATGCAATTCTCGAAATTGTTCAAACATATTGGGATTCTCCAATTCCTCTCGGCGGCCTTCCGACCTATCTACGATATATCTTAAGATATATCTAAAACAGATCGGCGTCAAGGGTTGGCCTGCGAGTATTTCTCAAGAGGGAAATTCAGTCCGCGCTATACTTGCGGCCATGGAACGATCTATCCGACTTCTTCAACCGAGTCGGTGAGAAGGAGGCCGTCCAGCGATGCCGGAGACGGTGACAATCCCTGCGAGGTACGTTTTTCCTTGACGTTGTCGGCTTCACGCACAATCTGAGCGTCGAGGCGCAGACGGAAATAGTAGGCGTTCTTAATGGTGTCGTGCTTGACGCCATTTCCGCAAATAAAGTTGACGCCAATGCGCGGATTCTCCTGCCGACGGGCGACGGGATCTGTCTCGCGCTCTTGAATATAGATACACCCTATGACATACATATCCGCACCGGTCTTTCCATCATTGACGGAGTCTAGAAACATAATGCGACCGCGAAAGATGAGCAGCGGAAATTCAAGGTCCGCATCGGAATAAACTCGAATGTGGATAACCTGATTACGGACATAGATGGCAATCACATCGCTGGAGCCGGGATCAATCTGGCTCAGCGAGTGATGAGCGCGGCAGATGGGAATCAGATCCTTGTTGGCCAGCCGGCGTTCAGGTCCTACTTCGCAGAGGCCAAACACGGGTTACGCTTGAGAGTTTATCAGCTTGTTGTCGACGGGTTTCCGGGGCTCGACGTGACAACTCCGGCCAATTTCAGGACTGAACCACCTGCAGAAGAAAAGCTTCCCAGGATCGTCGGTTATTACATTGCCCATGCGATGATGCATCGTGCAGAAATTGCAAGTTGTGTAAACAACGGTTAAGCTATTTACTCTCTGGTGGTGCGGCTTTGGATGCTCGCGCAAGATTCCGCCAATGCGTCAGAAAGAACTTTCCGCGAACCGAAGAGTCTCCCTCGCGTTGGTCGGCCGACGGCGACCTTCATGGAACAGTTCGAATTTTACGAATCACAGGACTTTTGGGTCTCCTCTGATCTAGCAGAATTCCTAGCCGGACAGAAACTTGGGGACGCCGGCCGATTCTACGAAGGCGAAGGTGACCTGAGCGAGTTTGGCGCACATTTTGCTACGCCTCAGGAGCAAAGGAAATTGAAAAGGGAATGGCCGGATATTTGGAAGGAATTTGATCCTGGAGGCACACAGCAATCTGGAGCCCTGAGCCGGTCGCGGTTCGCGCGCCGCCGAACGCGCTATAATCGAGTCATGAAGCGGCTCGCCTATATTTGCGCCCCTCCAGTCGCCCGCGCGGCTGCTGCGGCTTCGGCCGCCTAGACTTCCGCGTTACCTCATCCCCAAATCCTAAGCACGCTGTTTCAGAATCAGGGTCATTGTGCGTTCAGCAATGCGCATATGAACCCGCAACGCCGTTACACTGGAGGGATTATGGAAGAGTTTTCCCGCATACAGCGTCTGCCTGCTTACGTTTTCAACATTACCAGCGAGATGAAAACGGCCGCGCGACGACGCGGCGAAGACATCATCGATTTCGGCATGGGAAATCCCGACGGAGCGACGCCGAAGCACATTGTGGACAAGCTGATTGAGGCGACGTTGAAGCCGCCGACGCACAGGTATTCGGTGTCGCGCGGGCTGCCTCGGCTGCGGAAATCGATCTGCATGTGGTACAAGTCACGCTACGACGTGGACCTCGATCCGGAGGCGGAGGCGATTGTCACGATCGGATCAAAGGAGGGGATCGCGCACCTTTGTCTGGCAACGCTGGACTCGCGGGACACGGTGCTGGTGCCGAACCCGAGTTACCCGATTCATATCTACGGGCCAGTGATTGCGGGAGCGCACATTGTGAGCGTGCCCGTACACGACCAGGAGCAGTTTTTGAAGCAGCTTGAGGACTTGATTCCGCGGATGACGCCGCGGCCGAAGGCGCTGATCGTGAATTTTCCGTCGAACCCGACAACGGAGTGCGTGGATTTGCCGTTTTTGACGCGGCTGGTGGAGCTGGCGCGCGAGCATGGGTTTTACCTGATCCAAGACTTGGCATATGCCGATATCGCGTTCGATGGGTACAAGCCGCCGAGCGTGATGCAAGTGCTGGGCGCGAAGGACGTGGCGGTGGAGTTTTTCACGCTGTCGAAAAGCTACAACATGCCGGGTTGGCGCGTGGGATTCATGGTGGGGAACCAGCGACTGGTGGCGGCGCTGGCGCGGTTGAAGAGCTATTTCGACTACGGGACGTTTACGCCGATCCAGGTGGCGGCGATACACGCGCTGGAAGGGCCGCAGGAGTGCGTGGGGCAGATTTGCGACAACTACCGGCGAAGGCGGGATGTGTTGATTGAGGGGTTGAACAAGGCCGGGTGGAGCGTGACGAAACCCAAGGCGACAATGTTTGTGTGGGCGCGGATTCCGGAGGCGTACCGGGAGATGGGGTCGCTGGAGTTTTCAAAACTGCTGCTGACGGAGGCGAAGACGGCGGTGTCGCCTGGGATTGGATTCGGGGATTATGGCGACGGGCACGTGCGGTTTGCGCTAATTGAAAACGAGGAGCGGACGCGGCAGGCGCTGAGAGGGATTAAGCAGATGCTGGCGAAGGGCTTAGTACACGCGTAAGGGGATGTAACTTTCCCGGTGGGGGGCAGGGTTGGCCTCGGAGCTACTTATCTCAAGTTCCGCGACAGATGTCATCTAATTGTTGGCTTGAGCCTGGAGGATAGGGTGGTATGTCATTCCTAAGCTGCGTGCCCCATCTTTATCCAAAAGATAGGTTGACTTGATCTCGCTGCATGGAGTAGTTGTCATTCTCAGGTCGCTTCATTCCTGGCTCCCACAAAGAAGAGTAATTTAATTGTTGACTTGTGCAACCCGGATGGATTAGCTTGTGATTCGAAAGTTGCATTTAGCGGGCTTGTCCTTATTCCTTCCCCCCGACGAGCGCGCTGGGACCGATTTAAGGGACAAGCGCTCGTTATACTAGGAAGCAAGTTGGTCTCTGTTTTCCGTTATCGATCGTTATTCATTCGGGCTCTTCCATATGCAATGTTGCCCTGGATTGGCTGAGGTTCACCAGAGTCAAGTAAGCGGGTGAGTTAGCTGTTCTGTGTGTGCCGGGTGACAGGTTTTGTATCCGCGGAGAATGTTTCCGCGGCTGAGGGAGAATTTTACGTCGAAAACAGATCGAAAATGCTAAACCGATGATGGTTTAGCCGGGCCTTTCCAAATCTAAGGTTCCCCTGGGTTAGCTGAAGTTCACCACAGTCGAGTTATAGGTGGACTAGGCATTCTGCGTTTCAATGGGTGAAAAAAACACAGGGCTCTGCGAGAAGCCATCCGTAGAGCGAGAGGATATCCCTACGCTAAAGGACGGATTGAAGAAACCCCAACCCCCAACCAATTTCCCGAGGAGGTATCGTGGTTAAGCTTGGAAAATTCGTAATGGTTATGGCTTCGGCTGCCATCTTTGCCGGAGTAGCAATAGCGCAACAGGACCCCGGAGTTCAGACTGCCAGCCGCGGCACGGGAGCGAGCATTATCGGTTCGGACGATCCCAACGGTTTCACCTCGTTCTTTAACGACGGCCTGGGCCGCTTCCAGGAAGTGGAGACAGTCTCCGTCGGCGCGAACGTCGGCTTGGGGCCGCGGTTTAACTCTAATAGCTGCTCTTCGTGTCACGCCCAACCCGCCGTGGGAGGAACAGGCCCGGCCACCAATCCGCAGTTTACGTTCACAACCAAGAGCGACGGAATCGTATCCGGCCCGATTGCGGCCGGGAATACGGTGCCGACTTTCATCACCGCTACTGGACCTACGCGCGAGGCGCGGTTCCCGTTCTTCTTTACCAGCAGCGGCACGGTGAACACCAGCGCGCCGAATGGCGGCGTGGAAGACCTGTTTACCGTTGCAGGCCGCTCGGATCGGGGAAGCTGCACGAGTTTAGCTCAGCCCCCCTTTGCCGAAGCCCTGGATTTGAATAACGTGATCTTCAGAATACCGACACCCACGTTCGGCCTGGGACTGGTAGAAAACCTAGACGATTCCACGCTGCTTGCCAACCAGAAAACCAATCTGGCGGCCGGGGCCAGCCTGGGAATCTCCGGCAGCTTCAACCGCAACGGCAACGATGGCACCATTACTCGTTTTGGCTGGAAGGCGCAGAACAAATCGCTGCACATTTTCGCCGGCGAAGCTTACAACGTGGAGATGGGCATCACCAACGAGTTGTTCAACAACGAACGTCCGCTTCCCGAGGAGGAGCAGGCATCGGGACTGGTGGCGAGCTGCTTAAACCTGAGCGGCACCGGATATCCGGAAGACACGTCGAACCCGAACTCTTCACCGAACTCAGCGGTGCTGGACGATGTATCGGCATTCGCCAACTTTATGCGCTTCCTAGCCCCGCCGGCTCCTGGAACCGTGATCTTGAACGGGACGGCGGTGCCGGCGGCGACCATTTCAGCCGGACAGGCGATATTCAGCCAGATCGGTTGCAACGTTTGCCACAACCCGACACTCGGCCCCACGCAGGTCTCGAACTTTGTTCCGGCGTTGAGCGAGCAAACGTTCCATCCCTACTCCGACTTTGAAATTCACGACTTGGGCACGGGGCTGGCGGATAACGTCTCGCAGGGCAACGCAGGCGGCGACCAGTTCCGCACGGCTCCATTGTGGGGACTGGGACAGCGGATCTTCCTCGATTTCGATGGCCGCGATCTAAGCGTACCTGCTTCCATCCAGAACCATTCGAGCCCGGGAAGCGAAGCCAACGACGTCATCACCAACTACAACAACCTGAATGCGACCGAGAAGCAGGAACTGATCGACTTCCTGCGTTCTCTATAAGCGAGCTAGACGACTGCCGGCGGGACGCAAGATCGCGTCTCGCCGGCCTTGCATTTTATAATTTTGACAACAAATGCGCATCCGGCGAGGATGCGCATTTGACTTATTCGAACTTATTCCGAGGAAGAATACATGAAAGTGCGATGGTCCATCTGTTTGACAGCGAATGTTCTATTGGTCACTTCGGCTTGGGGACAGGCCGCTCCGTCAACAACTCCTTCCGGCGCAAATAAGTCCGACGTTGGCGCCGGGGGCGTTCCCAAGGGAGTGATTCTGGTGAAGGGCTCGTGGTGGAGCGCGAGCGACTCCGTCACTCCTCTGCCGGAAACGGGCAAGATTGTCGACAACGTCTATCGCAATGCTTACTTCGGCATCAATTGGACGCTGCCCAAGGATTGGACGCAGCAATACGAAGGACCGCCGCCTTCCGATATGGGGCGGTATGTGCTGGCGGAGATCGTTCCTGCCAGCACCTATGCGGGGCCATCGCGCGGGAGTGTGTTAATTACGGCCGACGATTTGTTTTTCACGCCGTTTCCGGTGACTCGCGGAGAGGAGCTTGTCGATTTCAGCAAAGACAATCTGCTGGACGTATACAAATTGGAACAACCACCAACGCAGGTGACGATTGGTGGACGGTCGTTCCGGTCTTTTGCTTACTGGGCTCCGGAGGCCAAGCTGCATTGGCATGTATTTGCCACGCAGATTCGCTGCCATGCGGTGCAGATTGTGGTGAGCAGCAGCGACACGAAACTGATTCAGGAGTTGATTCAGGATTTGAACTCGATGACCTTTCCGCCGGAAGATGCGTTGGCGGACGGAAATTCGGTTCCGGTATGCGTGAAAGATTATGCGACGGGCGATAACGTGATCAACCGCGTTGACCCGATTTTCACGGAGCGGCGCTACAATCCAATTCCGGTGCGGGTGGTGATCGGCAAGGACGGCAAGGTGAAGCATATTCACTACATCCGCGCATTCCCCGAGCAGGCAAAGGCCATCGGCGACGCACTGAATCAATGGAGTTTCAAACCTTACACGAAAGACGGACAGCAGGTGGAAGTAGAAACCGGCATCCAGTTCGGGACCGTGCCGCGCGCGCCGGCGGCAACTGCAAGAACGTCGCATCATGGTGAACAATGAGCCGGGTTCGGCATAGGGAGGGAATGTGGCGAAAGTTCGCAATGGACGTGGTGTAGGATGCGACTCGATTCTGTGGGGCCGGAAGAGAGGGTGGACCAGCCGGGCCGGCGCACGGGGACTGCGTTCCGGGATGGTTCGATGTGCGGCGATCCTGCTTTGCGGGTCGCAAGCTTTGTTTGCAGCCGATACGATCAGCGGCACGGTTCGCAATGGGACCACCGGCAGACCGGCAACCGGAGATGAGGTGGTATTGCTGCGTCTGGACCGGAGCCCGCACGAAGAGGCCCGCACCAAGATCGACGCGCAGGGAGGATTCACTTTCGACTTACGGGATCCGGGGCATCCGCACATCGTGCGAGTGACTCATCAAGGCGTGAGCTACGACAGGCAGGTGAATACCGGGGGGGCGATTTCAATCGACGTCTTCGATGCGACAGCCAAAGCACCGGGCGTGACCGGCGTGATCGAGATATTGCGGGCAGGAACACAGGGAAACGCTTTGCACGTCTCCGACATGATTGAGATCAGGAACGAATCGAATCCTCCAGTGACCCAGGCGGGCCGGCGAAGTTTCGAGGTGTATTTGCCGGCAAGCGCGACCATCGATTCGGTTTTGGCAGCCGGACCGGAGAAGGTTGCATATACGATCACCGCAGAGCCTGTGAGCGGCGAGCCGGGACACTATGCGGTGAACTTTCCGGTGCGCCCGGGAGCGACGAAGTTTGCCTTCAACTACGATCTGCCATATAACGGCCACGCGAAGCTTCGCACCAAGAGCATTTATCCGTTCCAGCAATTTGGGGTGATGATTCCGACCACGATGACCTTTGCTTCGCAATCGTCCGGGTTTAAGGCGCTTCCTGTAGGCGCCGATCGGTACCACGTAGAGACAGTAGAAAATGTCAAGGCTGGAGCAGACCTGGAGTTTGAGATCTCGGGAACAGGAGCGATCCCGGGGATGCAGGCGCAAAACCAGGCACGGCCGAATACAGCCGACGCGCCGAATGCGCCGGCTGCGACGGCGGGAGAGTCTGCGCCGGTAGTAGCTGCCGAAGCTGCTCCGAGTGCGAAAGCTGCTCCCATTGCGCGTTCCGCAGCGAAGACGTCGGCGCGGTCGTCGAATGCGTGGTGGTGGGTATTGGGCATCGCCGGGCTGGGACTGATCGTGAGCGTGTTTGTCGCGTGGCGCCGTCAGCGCATGCACGTCCGCGCGAGCGCAGCGATTGCGAAGGAGAGGCCGCCCGTAGAGCATTCGCCTGAATCCCTCGTCGATGCTTTGAAGGAGGGCTTGTTTCAGCTCGAATCGGATCGCATGCAGGGACTGATTGGCGGCGAAGACTACGTGTCAGCCAAGCGTGCGCTGGAAGGAACCATCGGCTGGGCTGTGGCGCGCGCCGAAAACCGAAGAGCCGGTA
>Ga0187782_10004690_pt1 | contig 10224 bp, 6 predicted proteins | sample 0715_SJ02_MP15_2_FD_132454 | JGI IMG/M metagenome (GOLD analysis project Ga0187782, IMG submission 132454) | Tropical peat soil microbial communities from peatlands in Department of Meta, Colombia - 0715_SJ02_MP15_20_MG | ecosystem: Environmental > Terrestrial > Soil > Wetlands > Peat | place...
CGCAGCTTGCTGGAGTGCAGCGGCACCGGCACAACAACCGCCGATGCGAACTCACCCGCGAACCCCTGGACCGCTTCAGCGAGCATGCGTCCCAGCACGCGAGCCGCCGGACGCACCCGGCCATACTTCAGCAGGTGGATCAGCTCGCGCAGCCCCCCGTCATAACTGCCATAGGCCATCGCACGCACGAACGGGGGGGCGGATACGCCGCAATCGCCGCAGACGGCTTGCGCCTCCGCGTGCGGGGTAAAAACCCGCTCTCCGCAGATCGCACACACCTTTCCGCGGATGGGCCCCATACCACTCAGACAATGGTTACAAACGGGCAACTGCGAGATTCTGGTGAGAGGAGACCGGCAGAGACGACAATCAGAAGGCAAAAGAGCCGCAAACACGCTCTGCGCCCCTGCATCTAAAAGCGACAATACGCGGCTTCGGGCTGCAAGGGGCCCCCTAATGCGCGTCGCGCCGGGAATCCCTCGGAGCGTGGCGCGGCTTAGCTCACTACTGCTGAAGACTAACCTCCTCGTCCGGCTCTCCGGGCGAAGGCCGGGAGCCGACGGCAAACGCCGCCCTTCAGTATAGCGAGGGACGTACCTGCGGCGCAATGTGCCCGAGAGAATCGTGAACCGCTGAAGGTGCGCCGAGGGTTGCCGAAACAATATTCAGCCTCTACACTGGAGCACTCCCTGACAGCAATCGAGCAGCGGGGGAGGGTCGCACTCCGGAGTTTGTCCGGGGTGGAGGGTGCATGCGGCGGCTGGTTCTTCTGGGTGCGGGCGGCCTGTTATTGCTAATCATGGGAACGGCGTGGCTGGGGTGTGGTGGCAGCGGAGCCGTCAGTTCGGTGGTTAATATCACCCTGAATCCCACGGCGCTTTCGCTGAATCGCGGGGCAACCGCCACGCTATCGGCATCGGCCACGGATATCTTGAACACAACCGTGTCCCCTCCTCCGCTGGAGTTTCACTCCAGCAATCCTTCCGTGATCACGGTCTCGACCGGCGGCGTAGTCTGCGCTGGACAATGGGACTCAAGCTTTGACCGGTGCTACACCTGCAGCAACCCGGACCTGGTAACGAACCAATGTCCGGCAAACAACAGTGTCGAGCTGCCGTTGGGGACGGCCAGCATCACGGCTACGGCTTCGGTAAACAATGTGATCATCACCAGCAGCACGGTGGTGGTGACCGACCATGAGCCCATCGACAGCGTTCAGGTAGTTCCCGCGGCTAGCACGCCGGTTTGCGCCGCGCCCCCGTCCAATGTTTGTGTCTCGCAAAACGGGACGGCGCCCTTCACACTGCAAGCTTTCAGCAACGATCCTGCGGCGTGCCAGCGCATCACCGGCTCGACCACGACTCCATGCCAGGTACCGAATGACACGGTGGGAATCGTCACCTGGTCGCTTGCGCCGGGGCAGGTGGCCACGGCCGACGCTGCTTTAAAGACCGCGACTAATCCTGTATGCCTGACCGCGGTCGCTCCCGGCCAGGGCACGGTTGTGGGAACGGTCGGCGCGGGCGGCTCCCTGGTCTCTGGCTCGGCTCCCTACGCCACATGTGCTGTGGCCAGCGTTCATGTTCACCAGCAGAACGCGACCCCCACCCCGCCGGACACCGAAACCTCATTTACCTCGCCCATCGGCGGGACTGTGCCTCTGGTGGCAGATGTTACGGATACTCTGGGCAACTCGCTGACCAATACGGTCTCGCTCAGTTGGCAGAGCACCCAGATCGCGCTGGCCAGCGTCAGCCCGAGCACCGCGCAGGGAGCGACCGTGCAAGCCCTCGCGCCCGGTGTCGCCAACATCACGGCTGCCTGTCTGCCACCATCGTGCAATGTCAACTTCACTCCGCCCGAGCCGGTCTATAGCGATAACTCGGTTACTGCCAATATCACCGGCACCACCGACAGCACCGTGTTCGTGACCACGGCGACGCCCCCGGCCACTTCCAGCTTTGCCAGCCAGCTTGTCCCCATCGATACCCAGACCAATTCTGCGGCGACAGCCTCGGTCCTGCCGGTAAACTCGGTCGTGAATTCGATGGTGATCGCTCCTGTGGGAAATTCCATCTTCATGGGAACAGCCTGCACCGCCGGTACGACGACCGGACCCAACGGTACTGCCTGTTCGGGCTTGTTGCAGTTCAGTCCGGTCACCAATGTCGTTAGCTCCCCCCTCCCAGCCTTTACCGGCACCATGCTGACTACCGACGGCAACCGCGTGGTTGTCTCCGACCCCTCCATTAATCAGTTGCTCATCCTCACCGGGGCCGGCACCTCTGTTGAAGCGATCCCGCCGATCAACATCTCCAGTCTGATTACGCCGAGCGGGGCCACGGAGAGCGGAAACACGGTCATTTTGACCACCACCACCGCCCATGGCTTGAGTGTCGGACAATCGGTGGTGGTGGCGGGAGTTGGGGTAGCCGGCTATAACGGCCTGTATTCTGTGCTGACCACGCCTTCCCCGACAACTCTCACCTATACCGATCCCAATACCGGCCTGGCGCCCTCCGGCGGGGGGTATTTGACGGGTGGCGTCTCGGCCGCCATTTCCCCGGATGGTTCGAAGATCTACATCGTGACAGGGCAGGGGACCCAGCAAGAACCGGGGGGGAAGCTGTATGTCTACCACCCGGGGTTGCCGCTGCTAACACAGGATCTCAGCGGGAATGGCACGGGCAGCATCGATCCGACTTCAACCCAGGCAGTGACCTTCCTTCCCACGGGCCAGATGGCCTACTTGGCCAACTCCGGCGCTCACGCTGATGACGTGGCGGCGCTGACCCCTCCCACCTGCACCGACGCCATTGCCGGCAGCGTCCCAGTAGGAAACTCCCCGACCCACGTGGTGGCCCTGTCCAGTGCTACGCTGTTTCCCTTCGGCTCTGTTATTCCAGCGGCGGTAGACGCCAACTCCCCTAATATTGACGAAGTGGACGTGGATGCCACCTCTGCCGCTGCCTGCCCTTTGGCGATTACGAATTCCATCACCCCCTATGGTTTCGCGGGCGTCAATAGCTTCACTCCGGTGCAGCTCCTGGTAACCCCCAACAGCCAGATTGCGAGCATCCTGACCAGCGACCAGGGCGTGCTGGTGTACAACGTGGGAACAAAGCAGACCTCGGTCGTCCCGCTTACGGGATCGCCAGCGCCGCAGCCGCTTTCCGGAGGCGTCACGCCCGACAGCGCCAGTCTCTATGTCGGGGCCACGGACGGCAACGTCCACCGGATTGATCTCACAAAAACGCCGCCCACCGACAGCCTAACCATCGCGGTGAGCCTCTGCCCGTCGGTTACCACCGGCTGCAACCCCGACTTCCTTGTGGTCAGGCCGGTCGCAGTTGTCGCCGCGCTTACCAAACTCGTAGTCAGCCCGGTCAATCCGACCGTCAGCGTTGGCCAGACCGAGCAGTTCGCGGCCACCGGCACGTTCTCAGACAACACCACCCGCGATATGACCGATTTTGTTACCTGGGCCTCCAGCATGCCGTCGGTGGCGCTCATCGGCCCGAACCTCGCAGCAGTTCCTCCGCTGACGACCCCCGGCTTGGCGCGGGCTATAGGCGCCGGCACGACGGTGATCACCGCAACCACCGCCGGTGTCGTTGGCTCAACCACAATGGTAGTGCAGTGATTTCTTGCTGAGAATTTCAGGAAGAGAACGCCGCTTCGTAATCTTCCGGGTCAATACCTTTGTAGGAAAGCGTGTGCTTCAGGCGCTCGCGCAGATCGCGAGGCGTGGACTCGATGAAGGCGCGTACCGCGGTCTCCAACCCTACGCGGTTTGCCGAGGCCTGGTCCGCAATGGTTTCCGCCCGGCGGTTCGCAGCTTGCTCAACTCCCTCCCGCACCGGGAGCGGCAATTCCTGCAGAAGGTCCTGGATGATCTCACGGGCTTCGTCAGTCCACGTCATAGGTTGGGAGATCACCCCGCCTTCGGTGATTCCACGAGTTCCCGAGCAACGCTGTCCAGCACCCCATTGATGAACTGAACCGACTCCGGCGCCGAGAAGCGGCGCGCAATCTCCAGCGCCTCGTTGATCACCACCGGCCGGGGAGTGTCCGGATAGCCCAGAAACTCCGCAACTCCCAGCCGCAGGATGTTGCGATCCACTGCCGCCATGCGGTCCATGCGCCAGTGCTCGGCATGGCGCTCGATCATCTGGTCGATTTCTCCGGCACGGTCGCTGGCCACGCCAAACAGGTCGTCGGCAAACCCGCGCGCTTCCTGCCCCACTTCGCCGCGTTCGCGCCAGAAGCTGGAGCGAACTTCTTCCTTGCTCTGCCTTCCCATGTCCGCCTGGAAGAGCATCTGCAATGCCAGCTCTCGGGATTTGCGTCGGGTGCCCATTGAAAGCAGTTGTCAGTTGTCAGTCGCCAGTTTGGGAGAACATCAGCGGCGTTTCCTGCCTCCTGCCTCCTGCCTCCTGCGATCTTTTCTGGCGACTGACGACCGCCGACTGGCGACTTGCAGACTCGCCATCTCCACCGCCGAGAGCGCCGCGTCCCAGCCCTTGTTGCCCATCTTCAGGCCGGCGCGATCGATGGCCTGCTCCAGGGAATCACAAGTCAGCACGCCATAAGCATGGGGCACGCCGGTCTCCTGCGCCGATTGCCCGATGCCGCGCGTCACTTCGTTGGCCAGGTGCTCGTAGTGCGACGTTTCTCCGCGAATGATGCACGCCAGGCAGATGACCGCGTCCGTCCGGCCACTGGCGGCGAGGCGACGTGCCGCTGAAGGAACTTCAAACGCTCCCGGCACGCGCATGATCGTGATGTCCTGATCGCGTGCGCCGGCGCGACGCAGCGCGTCCAGCGCCCCGCCCAGCAGGCGCTCGGTGATGAAAGCGTTGAAGCGGCTGACGACAATCCCGAGGCGCTTGCCTGAGGCAGCAAGCTTGCCCTCGCCCACTTGCGGCTTGGCGCGCCAATCCTTGTTGTACGAAAAAATTGCCAGCCGTCCGGCGCGCCCCGGCAGCTCCAGCGTGAACATGCGCGCGCCCCACTCACAGTCAGCGATCTCCTCCGCCACCGTGAAGCCGCGTCGCTTTGCCGCCTCGTACAGAACATCCGCCGAGTCGCACTCAACCACCAGGTCGGCCTGCGGAAAGCCCTGTCCCATGCCGATCTCTACCCCGGCCTCCGGTGCGTCCAGTTTGACGCCCTGGCTGCGGCGTCCCTTCCAGGATTCGCCGGGTGCCAGTCCCAGCGCATCGAAGAAATCCACCAGCGCGTGGAAGTCGGCCTCGCGTTCTGGCACCAGCAGCTTATGGATGGATTTGATCATCAAGAGAAACCTACCACGGAGGACAGAGCCACAGAGAAATCTAGGATCAGCGAAGGACTCTAACAGCGCCGAGATCCAAGAATTGCAAATCACCAATTACAAATTCTCTGTGTCTCCGTGCCTCCGTGGTGCGGTTCTATCTCCCCTTAAAGTTCGCCGCGCGCTTCTCCAGAAACGCCGCCGTGCCCTCGTTCTTGTCCTCTGTGGCGCAGATTACACCGAACAGCGTGGCCTCGAGATACAGGCCTTCCTTAAGCGGCATCTCCATCCCGTGATTGACCGCTTCCATCGCGTACTGCACGGCCAGCGGCGCATTGGCGATGATCTTCTTGGCAATGGCCTCGGCCCGCGGAATCAGTTCGGCGGCCGCAACAACTTCATTCACCAGCCCGATGCGATGCGCCTCCTGCGCGGAGATCATTTCGCCGCTCAGCACCAGCTGCATGGCCATTCCTTTTCCTACCAGCCGCGGCAGACGCTGCGTCCCGCCATAGCCCGGTATGAGACCCAATTTGACTTCGGGCTGCCCCAGCTTGGCGTTCTCGCTCGCGATCCGCATGGTGCAGGCCAGCGCCAGTTCGCAGCCGCCACCCAAGGCAAAACCATTGATGCAACCGATCACCGGCTTGCCCAGGTTCTCGATCAGGTCGAGCACCGACTGGCCACGATGGGTGTATTCCTTCGCTTGGACAGGGTCCTGCTTCCCGAGTTCTGCGATGTCGGCGCCGGCGACAAATGCCTTTTCCCCCGCGCCGGTAAGGATCACAACCCGCACTGCCGGATCGTCCTTCGCCATGGTGAACGCCCGGCGCAGGTCTTCCATGGTCGGGAGATTAAGGGCGTTCAGAACCTTGGGACGGTTGACGCTAATGTAGGCGATATTGGCTTTGGTGTCGTAAAGCAGATTTTCAAACTGCGTAAGCGTTGCCGATGAGGCCATAGGAATCTCCAATCGTCGGTTTTCCGAGACGAAATCGAGCAGCACAGCAAAACGCCAGTCCGCGAAGCGGACGGGATAAGTTAGCCCAGGGCGTAAGCCCTGGGTAAGCATAAAGATGAACCCGAGTCCCGGAGGGACGGCACAAAGACTAGAACCTCCCCGGCACCGGATTATTCGGGTCCGAGTAATCGTAAAAACCCTTGCCCGTCTTGCGGCCGTACCACCCTGCCATCACCAGGCGCTTTAGCAACGGTGGCGAGGCGAAGCGCCGTTCCTTGAACTCGTCATACATCACATGCGTGATGTAATAGGTTGTGTCGAGACCGACGAAATCCAGCAGCGTGAACGGTCCCATGGGATAGCCGCAGCCCAGCTTCATCGCCTGGTCGATGTCCGGGATCGAGCCCACGCCCTCTTCATAGGCGCGAATGGCATCGAGCAGATAGGGCACCAGCAGGCGGTTCACGATGAAGCCGGTCTTGTCGCTGGTCCGTACCGGCACTTTGCCCAGCTTCTTGGCGAAGTCGAAGATCGTCTCGTACACCTCACTCGCCGTAGCGATGGTCCGCACTACTTCGACCAGCTTCATCAGGGGCACGGGATTGAAGAAGTGCAGCCCGACGAAGCGCTCCGGCCGCTTGGTCGCAGCCATCAGCTCGGTGATCGAGATGGAAGACGTATTGCTCGCGAAGATCGCGTCCTTCTTCAGCACTGCGTCGATCGCCGTGTACATTTTCTTCTTCTCTTCAACATTCTCGATGATGGCTTCGATCACCAGATCGCAGTCGCGCAGGTCTTGAGCGTTGGTGGTACCTTTCAGCCGACTGCGAATCTCGTCCTTCTGCTGCGGGGTGATCGTCCCTTTTTCGGCGAACTTGCCCAGCGACTTCTCGATGCCGGCAACTCCCTTATCGATGAACTTCTGCTCGACCTCCAGCACGGTGACGTCGAAGCCGGCCGTGGCCGTGACTTGCGCGATCCCGGAGCCCATCAGCCCACAACCAAGTACTCCGACTTTTCTTATGTCCATAATTGCCTCTTGCTAGAAGATTCAGAGTCGCAAATCAGAAATCATAAATCGCAAATCCTTCGTGCCTTCGTGTCTCCGTGGTGAGAACTACTGCAGGCTCTCCACAATCAGCGCGATCCCCTGCCCGCCACCGATGCAAGCCGTCGCCAGCCCATACTTCTTCTTCCGTCGCCGCAGCTCGTAGAGTAGCGTCAGCACCAGCCGTGTTCCGGTCGCGCCCAGCGGGTGTCCGAGCGCGATCGCTCCACCATTTACATTCACCTTTTCGCGATCGAGTCCCAGTTCCTTCTCGACCGCCAGATATTGCGCGGCGAAGGCTTCGTTCACCTCGGTCAAATCAATGTCGTCTAGTTTGAGCCCGGCTTTCTCCAGGGCAATGTGCGTGGCCGGTACCGGTCCGCGTCCCATGATCTTGGGATCGACTCCGGCGATGCCCCAACTCACAATCCGCCCCAGCGGGCTCAGTCCGAGCTTCTGTGCATCGTCAACAGACATCACAACGACCGCCGCGCCGCCGTCCACGATGCCGCTGGCGTTGCCAGCGGTCACCGAGCCGTTCTTGCCAAAAGCCGGCTTCAGCTTGGCGAGACCCTCCATGGTTGTCTCCGGCCGGAGGTGATCATCTTTCTCGAACATTTCCCCCGTTGGTTCGCCTTTGCGGTTCTTGAGCGCGACCGGTGTGATCTCTTCCTGCAGACGGCATGCCTTCTGCGCCTCGCCCGCGAGTCGCTGCGAGCGCAACGCGAACTCGTCCTGCATCTGGCGCGTGATGCCCTGCTGCTCGCCGTAAAGCTCGGCGGTGTTGGCCATGTAGAGCCCGCAGTAGGAATCGATCAGCGCGACCATGAGCGAGTCTTCGAGCTTCCCTTCGCCCAGGCCAACGCCCCAGCGCAAGCCGCGGACCACGTGCGGCGCCTGCGACATGGATTCCATGCCGCCTGCCAGCACTGTCCGCGCTTCGCCCAGCATGATCATCTGCGCCGCGCTCACGATCGCCTGCATGCCGGAGCCGCATAGCCGATTCACGGTCAGCGCAGGTGTCTCGATGGGCAATCCTGCTCGCAAGGCCACGTGACGCGCGCCGTAGAGCGCGTCGCCGGAGGTCTGCTGCGCGTTGCCGATCACGCAGTGGTCGAACTCTTTGGGATCGAGGCCGGCGCGACGAATCGCCTCCTTGCCTGCGATCGCGCCCAGTTCCATGGCCGTGAAGTCACGCAGAACACCGCAGTAGCGCGCCATCGGAGTGCGCGCGCCGCTGACGATGGCGATGTCGGAGGGCTTCAGCATTAGTGTCTCCCCGGACGGTCGCAATGGGGCACTGCCAAACCGGCAAGTTTAGCAGCGGGCGGAGAGGGGCAGCAAGGAGCGCATCATTCGCCACACCGCCGCACGGCATTTGACCGTTGGCGAAACGAGGCGTGAGAAACTCAGATCGGCTGAAGCCGGGGCAGGGATTTACGCCACGGCAACGGGTTGCAGGTTGGGCGCAATCGAGTGCGCCTTGTTCCCGCCTTCAGTCTTGGCGATTTCCAGCGCCGCTTCGGCGCGGTTGATGACTTCCGTGACGATGTCCACCGGGTCGAAGCTGTGCTGAATGGCCGCTTCGGCGATGCCGACCGTGAGCGTGACCTCGCGATCGGTACCCGGAACCCGGATGGCCGCCAGCGCCTTGCGCATTTTATCCACCACAAAGAAGGCGTTTTTCGTGCTGGTGTCGGCCAGGATCAAAGCGACCGTGGTCAGGTCGTAGCGCACCGCCATATCGCTCTGCCGGACATTCGCCGTCAGGATCTGCCCGATCTGCAGCATCATGTCCTTCACCGCCGTTTCGCCGCACTCCTTCAGCAGAGTGGAGGCCTTGCCGAAGCAGAAGAGCAGGACTGTCACCGGGGACTTCTGCTGCTGCGCACGCCGGGTCTCCGAGAGCAGCACATCCAGATAGGACGACCGTTTCAGCAGGCCGGAGCGCTCATCGGTCACCGCCAAGTTTTTCACCAGGCTGCGCAGACGCGCGTTCTGGTATGCCTGCACCACCTGGTCGGCGATCGTCTTCAGCACCACGGCGTCGGACTGCCGCCACTGCCGCTGCGCGCCGCACTGTTCCAGCAGCAGGATGCCGGCAACGTGATCTGCGTCCATCAAGGGAACGGCCAGCAATGAGCGGATGTCCAGGGCCACGACCGCCGGCTGGATCGCCGCCAGCTCCGGAGATGCTACCGCGTCGGAGAGCAGAACTGCGCCGCGCTGTTCGGCCAGCGGCAGCACTACTCCGATCAGCTTCACGATGGCCATTACATCCGACTGCGGCACGCCGGGGGCGCAGTATTCCAGCGCCGCGGAAGGCGGCTTGCCGGGTGAGCACAATCCGGCGATGCAGCGGCTCACCTGCCAGTGCCGTCCGACTTCGTTCACCGTGGTGAACAGCACGCTCTTCACATTGCCCTGCCGGTAGATGTTGCGGGTGATCTCGGTGACCCGGGCAATGTTATCAACGGCTTCTTCGTTGGCGGCCGCCCCCGCCGTTCCGCTGGGCGCAGTCGTTCCGGTCTGGCCCGGCGCCGGGTGCCCCGCCGGACGCGGCACGCCCTTATAGTTAGGCGTGAACCCGGCTGTCAGGAACAATTGCTGCAGCTTCTGGTTCTTTTCTTCTTCGTAAGGAAAGAGCTTATTGATGTGCTCCAGCCGTTCCACCGCCTTGGACCTCATGGAGTATTGCAGGAAGATCTCCGCCTGCAGCACCAGGTCCTCCAGCACCGTGGTTTGCTCCTCTTCGGCAGCGGGCTGCAATTCCTGCTCCCGTACCGAGGAAGCGCTCTGAAAGCGGTTGGCGATGGCATTGAAAAAGGGGTTGTCGATCTTGCCGCGCAGCCGTTCCAGACGCTGCTGGTGGCCCGGTTCGTAGGGGTCCACCTCGGCGGCCCGGTCCAGGGCATCGCCCGCCTTCAGGAAATTTCCGGC
>Ga0187782_10004691_pt1 | contig 10224 bp, 5 predicted proteins | sample 0715_SJ02_MP15_2_FD_132454 | JGI IMG/M metagenome (GOLD analysis project Ga0187782, IMG submission 132454) | Tropical peat soil microbial communities from peatlands in Department of Meta, Colombia - 0715_SJ02_MP15_20_MG | ecosystem: Environmental > Terrestrial > Soil > Wetlands > Peat | place...
AAAGAGTACGGCGAGGTTCCCATGATCCGATGCAACCCCGGGCTGCTGAGTCAGGTTTTCATGAACCTGCTAGTCAACGCAGCCCAGGCGATCCCGGACCACGGCGAAATAAAGATCAGGACGTGGACGGAGGACACGCGTATCAGCATAGCCATCTCGGATACGGGATGCGGCATTCCTGAGGACCAGATAGGCAGGCTTTTCGAGCCCTTCTATACCACGAAGGAGGTCGGCAAGGGCACTGGCCTCGGCTTGAGCATCGCTTACGATATCGTGAAGAAGCACCACGGGGAGATAGAGGTGAGAAGCGCGGTTGGAAAGGGAACGACCTTTACGGTGTCGCTCCCCATGGAGGCTTGAGCACTATGGACGCAGGGGAAAGGAAAGAATATCCTGAGTGCGTCCTTCATCTCCCCTTTTCGACATTATCAGTGGCCTCAGGAATCGTTGCACATACGGAACGCAACACTCAGGTGACGCCGTGACTCTCGGTAATCTTAGAAGACGCAGGCTGTGGACCGGGCATAGAGAGGAAAGTAATGAACGCCATAGCCCCCAGCTTTTGTGCGACCCGCCTCATAGGCAGGAGATCATTTCGACCTGTTCTCTTGAAATCGACACTGCCGATGACCACAATGAGAAGAAAGGAGACGGCACCAGGGTAAGGGGGCCATGGCACTTTAATGTCCTTTCCGGAAACAATCATTCTCCCGTCCGGTAACGTGACGATCCGTCACGCTGTCCCCGGACGCCTTCGAATCAACGTCCCATCGATCAAGGATCGTGAAGACACCTCTTCCGGCCTCCAGCATTGGCTGTCCCAGCAGGAGCACGTGTCGACGGTGGAGGTCCATTCCGTGACGGGAAGCGTCATCCTTTATTACGACCCGGAGAGGACCGGACCGGACAGCCTCCTCCGTCTCGTGACGACGGGCCTTACGGTCCCTCCATCCCAGCCGAAGAATGGCCTTCATGCGTCGCCCGGCGCCGGGGCCCGTTCTCTCGTAGGCCGGCTGTGGTGGTTCGCCGCTCTCTCAGCTACTTTCATCTTCAGCCTCGCCCAAAGCCTGCTGTTCAATCCTGGCTTTTCGCCGGGGCTCCTGAGCATCGTCGGGATGGTGTGCGTGGTCGGGGCGTTCCCCCTCATCCGGCGCGCCATCCATGAGTGGCGAGAACGCAAGTCACTCACCCTCTTCCCCTTTCTCGCCGGCACCTGCATCCTCGCCCTCTTTGCCGGCGAAACCCTCACGGCTCTTGAGGTGATCTGGGTCACGGATCTCAGCATGCTCCTCGAGGACTATGTGGCCGACAGGTCGCGAAGGGAGATCCGCAGGACCTTGCAGGTCTCCGTCAAGAGCGCCTTTGTCCTCCGGGACGGCAGAGAGATCGAGATTGCGCCCAATAGTGTCGTCGTCGGTGACATGGTGTCGATCCGGGAGGCCGAGCGGATACCCGTCGACGGCATCGTCTTGAGCGGAGAGGCGCTCGTGGGTGAGGCCCACATTACCGGACGGGCAGAAGGGGCCTTGAAGAGAGAGGGCGATCTTGTCTATGCCGGCACCATACTCGAGGAGGGCTCGCTCGTGGTCCGGGCCGAGGGCGTGGGAGAGGATACGTATTTGGGTCGCATGGTGCGTCTTGTAGAAGGATCTTTGGCGAACCGCGCCCCTGTTGAGGGGAAGGCGGATATCCTGGCCAGGAGGCTCACGGGCCTCGGGGCCGTGGCCGTCATCGCAACCTTCGCCGTGACAGGGCAATTCTTGAGGGCCCTCACGGTCATGCTCGTCGCGGCCTGCCCGTGCGCGACGATCCTCGCCGCAGAGACCGCGGTGACAGCCGCCATCTCGAATGCCGCCCGCAGGCTCATCCTCATCAAGGGCGGCCTTTACCTGGAAAGGATAGGCGATGCCGACACCTTCTGCTTCGACAAGACTGGGACGATCACGACGGGTTCTCCGGAGATCACCGAAGTGGTAGATCTCTCATCTCGCAAGAATCCCCGCCCCATCGTTGCCCTGGCCGCGGCCGCGGAGGCTCGGAGCGTTCATCCTCTTGCAGATGCCGTGAGGCGAGAGGCAGCAAGGCACGGCATCGCTCCCTCGCCTCCCAGGTCGTCCAAGACGGTCCTCGGCAGGGGCGTGGAGGCCCGGGTCGGCAAGGACACCGTGCTCGTGGGCAACAACTCATTCATGAAGGAGTCAGGGGTAGACATCCTTGATTTGGAGGACGTTGAGCGGAGCCTTGCCGCCTCCGGGCACACCGTCGTCTTCGTCGCAAAGAACGGCAGGCTCAGGGGGATCATCGCCGCGAGGGACGCCCTCCGTCCTGAGGCAGCGGCGGCCCTCGAACGGTTGAGGGCCGACGGGGTCAGCGACCTATGCCTCATCACGGGCGACGCCGAGCCTGCGGCAAGGGCGGTTGCCGAAGGCCTCGGCTTCGACGCGTATGCTGCTTCGCTCCTGCCCGAGGAAAAGGCGCGCTACGTGGAGAAGCTGCGGGCGACGGGGAAGATTGTCGTGATGGTGGGGGACGGCGTCAACGACGCCCTTGCCCTGTCAAAAGCCGACGTCTCGGTAGCAATGGGGGCAGGCGGCGCGGAGGCGGCCATCGAAGCGGCAGACATCTCTCTCGCTGACAGCGACCTCAGGAGACTCGCCTCATTGAGGCACCTGAGCCACGGGACGCTGAAGGTTATCGACCAGAATCACTGGCTGGCCGTTTCTACGAATATCGTCGGCATCGTCGCGGGCGCCGCTGGATGGATCACGCCACTGGCCGCCGGCTTGCTGCACGTCTTACATACCGCGGGGATCATGCTCAATTCGAGCCGCTTGCTCACGAGGGGCATGGACGGTCCTGAATGAATTTCACTCCATCTTCCAACGGTAGGGGCACTGTGCATCGTCATACGGCCTGTCTTAAGGACGCTCTCCTAAGGAGAAGCACCTTTTTGACCTTTTCGTGCGGCGAGGCACTCCTCTCATGAAGGACGGGGCCGGAGGCATTCTGCCGTACGTCATCGGATCGGTCTACATCGCCATACTCAGCTCCACGGGCCTTAGTCTGTCCTACGTGCGCATCGGCAGTCTCATCTTACTGATCATTCTGGGACTCCTCGCATACAGGCAAAGGCTGAGGAAGAGCCTCTCGCCGGTGGAAGAAGGGTACCTCCTCTACGCCGCGGTCAACGCGGCCGGTTTCTGGCTCCTGCCCGGAAGCGTGGGCAGGGTCCTGAAGGGGGCCCCCGCCGCATTCCTTTACGGCTCTCTGTTTGCAGTGGCAGTGGTCCCGCGGTTGTTCGGAGGCCCTTGGTTCACCGAGTACTTCGCGCGAAGGAGCACCCCTCGCGCCGTGTGGGAGACCGATATCTTCAAGAACATCAACCGGAACATGTCGTTGATGTGGGCAGGTCTCTTTGCGGCGTCCTTTGTCGTCGCCCTAGTTCCATATGGGTTCCTGCCGCACCGTGGTCTCATGATCGCCTTGGCGTTCCAGATACTCCTGCCCGCCTTTCTGCTGCTTGGGCTCGGGGTACCCCTGAACAAGAAGTACCCCGGATACTACCAGCGACGAATGGGCATCGGGCCTCTCGGCCTGGCCGGGAGCACTGCTGAGATGCGGCCTGCCTCAACAACCGGAAAAAACAAAGAGGAGGAAGTCATGTCGGATCGTCTCAAAGTCGTGGCAATCAACGGGTCCCCCCACGCAGGGGGAGGCAGTACCAGCATTATGACGCAGATGATGGCTCCGGCGCTCTCCGAGGAAGGGATCGACCTGGAGGAGATATTTCTGGCGGAACACCGGATCGAATACTGCGTGGGGTGCGCCGTATGTATAGAGAAGGGGAAGTGCTGGCGCCAGGACGATCACGGGAAGATCGTCGAAAAAGCGCTCGGCGCGGACGGGCTGATTCTCTCGTCACCCGTTTACTTCAGGCACGTGACCGCCCAGATGAAGGCCTTTGTCGACCGCTCCCTTGAGTACGGCCATAAGCCGCGCACTTCGTGGAAGCCGGGCCTCGCAATAAGCGTCTCAGCCGGAATGGCGGAGACCGCGACTGCCGAGTACCTTGCGGGGCTCTTAAGGGTGTACGGCGCCTTCCCGGTGGCGAAGTTCACAGCCATCGCCGTGGCCCCCGGGGCGTTTCTCGGGAAAGACCTCGTGGAGGCGAGGGCCGTGGACATGGCCAGGGACCTGGCCAGAGCCATAAAGGAGAAGCGGCGTTACCCTGCCACTGACAACGATCTCTTCTTCTACCTCTTCATGGGGGACCTCGTGCGGCGGGAAAGGGCCTTCATGCGCGACGACTATAAGCACTGGGAGGAGTCGGGCTTCTATCACGGCTTCGAGTCGTACATCGGACAGCGTTTCTCAACCCCCCCTTACAATGAGGGCATGAGGAAGGAATGGCTAAGGGAGATGATCTCGAAAGAGGCGGCCAGGGCAAAAGGCAGCAGCGCGAAAGAGGCCGCAGATCGTCCGGCAGACCTTTCTGCGGTCACGAGCTGCCGGGAGCTGCTCAGGATGATGCCCCTGGGGTTCAAGAAAGAGGCTGCCGAGGGACTCAAGGCGGTCTACCAGTTCGAGATCACCGGGGGAGAGGAGTTCACGGCCCATCTGATCATAGCGGACAATACCTGCACTTACGTAGAAGGGCCGAGCGCCAAACCGGACGTAGTCGTGAAGTCTCCTGCTGATGTCTGGCTCGCCGTGGCCAAGGGTGAGATGAACGGTCAGGCCGCATTCATGTCCGGCAAGTACAAGGCGGAGGGGGACCTGAGCCTTCTTATGAAATTGGGAAAGATCTTTAGCCAATGATCGGCTTTTTTGAGCTTGCGGCACGTCGGTGAGAGGGGGGCCGAAGGGCGGCATAATATGTTGGTCGCTGCCCGGCTTCAACTCCTCGACGTCACGATGGCGTTCAGGACCACGCCAAGCACCGTGGAATAGAAGAAAAAGGAGATAACGCTGTGGACAAGGACCAGACGCCGCAACCGGTCGGAGGTGACGTTGACATCGCTTATTGCATAACTCAGCCCGATGGTAAAGGCGACATAGAGAAAGTCCAGGTAATTGGGGAGGTCGGTGCCGGGAAAGGAGAAACCCCCGCGCATTCCTCCAGGAAAGGGCCGGCCATGCTCATCGAAGTCGTCGAAATAGAGACGGGCATAATGCTGACCGAACGCGGTGTGCAGGAGAAGCCAGGACAGGACGACGGAGATCACGCCCAGTGCCAGCAGGGTGGTGGCGTGGGCCGCCGGACGTCGGCCTAGGGAAGTGAGGATGATGCCCAGTGTGGCGTTTGCCAAAAGGACCACTATGGTGACCACCATCAGCAGGTATCTGGGGCTGGGATCGTCCTTGGAGACGCGACGCTGGGTCGCGGGTGCGTCGGCCGTGAAGATGACCGTTCCCAGCAGGAGGAGATAGCTCCCCACTCCCAGAATCCAGCCAACAAGGATGGCCGCGTGCTCTATCCAGCCGAGGAACCGCCAGGCGGCAAGTCCCGCGCAGATCCCCAGGGGGACGCATATGAGCGTCCGTTGCCGGTCGCGTATACGCCACGCGAAACGATAGAAAGCGCTCCTCATCTATTCATGCCCCTCCTCGGATGTCTCGTAGCGTCGGTGGAACGCATCGACTCCCTCTGTGATCGAGTCATAGAAGTTTTCCGCTCCCAGAGCCGCCTCCACGCCCTGACGCCGCAGCAGCTCCCGCACCGGATCACGTACCCTGGATAAGCCGAACCCGATGTTTCTGGAAGCCAGTTCTGCGTGAAGCCTGATGAGCATGTCTCCGGCGGTCGTATCCACGAAGTTTATGGGCTCGGCATCCATGAGTACCTCCCGGACGGGTGAAGGGGCCGAAGCGATGGAGCGTCGTATCTCACCGGCGCAATGAGCGGCGTTTGCGAAGATCAGATTGCCGTCCAGCCGGAAGATCACGAGCCCGGGGATAGTCCGGACTTCAGGACGCCGCAGAATATTCCGGTAGACGTCCTCGCCCGACGCTTTCCCCAGTTGGGCCGTGGTAGGATGGCTGGCGTGATAGATGAGGACCACCAGGGACAATGCCACCCCAACCCCTACGCCGGGTAGCACGCCCAGGACGAGCACTCCCAGGAAGGCCGCCAGGGCGAAGAAGAAGTCCTCCCTGCTCACGACGAACAATTTTCGGAAGTAGCCGAAGTCGAGCATTTTTACCATGGCCCGCGCGACGATGGCGCCCAGCACGGCTTCGGGCAGGTTCTTGAAGAGGGGCATGAGAAAAACCAAGGTGAAGAGAATGAAAACGGCATGGAACAGCGCAGCCATCTGGGTCCTGCCGCCCGCATCCGTGCTCACCGCCGACTGGGACAGGCTGCCGGCAACAACGAAGCCGGAAGCGAGCCCCGAGCCGATGTTGGCCGCCCCGAGCCCGATCAGCTCCTGGTTCGGGTCGATCGGTCCTCCGGTTACCAGGGCCGCACTTTTGGCCGCGCCGAGAGACTCGGTGTAGTCGAGGAGGACTATGGCCAGGGCTCCGTGGATAAGGCCGGTCAGGCGAGAGAGGGTGAGGTGCGGAAGCCCGATGCGGGGCAGGCCTGCGGCAATGGCGCCTACGGCTGCGACTCCGTGCCGGTGCATGTCGAAGGCCCAAGCGGCAAGAATGGATGCCGCCACGACAGCCAGGCCTGAGGGAACCTTCGGAAAGGAATACGGCAGGGCAAATAAGAGAATGAGACCGGCCGCTCCCACCGAAAGGGTCAGGAGATGGGTGTTCGGCAACTGCAGGGCAAGCGCCCCGAGCCGCTGGAAAAATACGCCGTGACCGTCTGCCACGCCGAACATCTTGGGCAGCTGGGTCATTATGGTGGCCAGGGCTAATCCCTGGATGAACCCCTTCATCACCGGCTGGGAGATGAAGCCCGCAACCCACCCCATTCGCAGGAAACCGAGAATGAGGAAGCATACCCCCACCAACAGAGCGAGGGAGGCGGTCAAGGTCAGATAATCGCCGGAGCTCAGCGCGACCAGACCGGCTATGGTGTTCGCGGACAGGAGAGCAGTGGCAGAGTCGGGGCCCACCACCAAGGAGCGTGAGGTGCCGAAAACGGCGTAACCGACCAGCGCCAGCGGCACGGTATACAAGCCGATGACCGGATGGACCCCGGCGATGCCTGCATAGGCCATGGCAATGGGCACCATCACCGCCCACACCGTCAAGCCGGCGATGAGATCAGCCGGGAGCCAGACCAGTTGATATTGGGACAGCCAGGCAAGGATGGGAAACCAACTCATTAACGGCTTCCTCGCTGCTTGTGCGCCCATTGGTTGTCTTATTGTTTCACCCTCAGATAGGTACGACATACAGGGAACGCGACGGCATTTCCCCGCCTTCGATCAGGTGAAGAAAGGGCAGGGGACGAAAGTCGTGACGCGCAGTGTGACTTTATGCCCTGGCTCAACCCCTCTAGTCTGTCTATAATGTAGTACGGCCATGGATACTTCACGGAGGTACGCAAGATAAGGTTCATTACTCACCTCCACTAGGCCGATTGAGGCCTCACGTGGAGGGGCGAGCACTCCCCAAGGGAGCTTGACTTCCCGGCACGGGTGGCATTGGTTCTGCTTCGCTTCCGGTGTCGGACTTCCATGGATCGCTGTTCGTCCTCGAGCCGTATGCGGTTGCCATGCACACACCCGATTACGCACGTATTAAGATAATGATGATGATCGTGACGGCAATGGAGGAGTACCATGAATAGCACGAGCTCCCCACCGGGTCTCCTCTGGAAATGGTACGAGGAGGCCCTCCGGGTCATCTTCAAGGCCTACTTCAGGGGAGTGCACCGGATCAGAATCGAGGGCATGGAGCGGGTCCCGAAGGGAGCCGACAAGCTCATCGTGATCGCCAACCATGCCTCCTATCTGGACGGGCTCATCATCTGGACCTACCTCCGCCTCCCCTTCCGCATCGTGGTCGACCGGACCGTCGCGTCCCGCATGTGGCTCAGACCCTTCTTGAAGAACAGATACGTCGTCCCCCTCAACTTCATGAGCCCCTATGCCCTCAAAGACGTCGTCCATATGGTGGACGAAGGGCTGCCCCTGCTTGTCTTTCCCGAGGGAAGGAGGACATCGACCGGTCATCTCATGAAGATCTACGACGGGACCGGTTTTGTCGCCTTTCGGACGGGGGCACATATCCTGCCCGTCTACCTGAGTAACACATACAACACCCTCTTCGCGCGAAAGCACAAGGCACGGCGCGTTTTTGCTCCTCTCGCCATGACCGTCGGCGAGCTGCAGCCTCCTTTCAGCTTCGAGAGCCTGCCGAGCGGGAAGCGCAGGACGGCGGCGGCGAGAAGGATCTACGCGATGCTCAGCGATCTCTACCTGGAGACCCACAACAAGCCCTCCACCCTCGGCAGGGAGTTCTTCAGAATCTGCAAAGAGAATTCCTCGAGAATCGCGTTCGACGACTCGACCGGCCACAGGGTGAGCTACCGGGGAGCCTTGCTCGGCGCCCTTGTTCTTGGCCGGTACCTCTCCGGGCTCGGGAAGAACATAGCCATAATGCTCCCCAACCTCACGGTGACGGCGATCATTTTCATGGGTATGCAGATGTACCGCAAGACCCCGATATTCCTCAACTACTCCAGCGGAGCCGCCTCTCTCGATCTTGCCATGGGGCGCGCCGATGTTGATGTTGTCGTTACCTCCCGCCAGCTGCTCCAGAGGATGAGGCTGGCCGAGACGGTTCTCGGCCCAAGGAAGCGCATCTTCCTTGAAGACCTACACGATGAGATCGGCCTCGGTGACAAAGTCCGCGCCTTCTTCAGGGCCTTCTTTCCGGGCGCCCTCAACAAGATTCGCCCAAGCGAGGAGAAGGAGACTGCGGCCATCCTCTTCACGTCCGGATCCGAAGCAGCGCCAAAAGGGGTCTGCCTCTCCCATGAGAACATCATCACCAACGTGTATCAGGGGCTATCCAGGGTAGACGTGACACCCGATGACCGCTTCCTGAACGTCCTTCCCCTTTTTCACAGCTTCGGCCTCACCGTGGGCACCATCATACCCCTGTTCGCGAATGCGAGGACGTTCTTTCATTCAAGTCCCCTCCACTACAAGATCGTGCCGGAGCTGGCCTACGACAGGGAATGCACGATCCTTTTGGCCACCAACACCTTTCTCAACGGATACGGACGGAGGGCAAACCCGTATGACTTTCATACCATGCGCTACATTTTCTGCGGGGGTGAGCCCCTCACCGAGGCTGTGTTCGGGTGCTTCGCGAGGACCTTCGGCGTACGGGTCATGTCGGGCTACGGTACCACGGAATGCGCGCCCATGGTGAGCATCGGCAACGCCCTCCTCTTTGAGTACGGGACGGCGGGTGCTCTCCTGCCTGGTATCGAATACAGGATAGCGGCCGTTGAGGGCATCGACGACAAGAAAGGAGCGGCGGGGAGGCTCTTCGTTCGCGGAAAGAATGTGATGAAAGGCTATCTCAAAGACGAGGCAGCAAACCACAGGTACCTTGTCGAAGATGAGGGATGGTACGACACCGGCGACCTCGTCGAGATGACCGAGGAAGGCTCCCTGAAAATTATAGGCCGGCTCAAGCGATTTGCCAAGGTGAGTGGGGAGATGATCTCCCTTGCAGCCGTCGAGGACGCGTTGGCGGAGCTGGCCGGCCCCCGCGACCTTGCTGTGGCTGCGGTGAGCGACGAAAAAAGGGGGGAGAGTCTCGTCGTGGTGACGAACGATGCCCAGATAGATCAGAGGCGTATACGGGACACGTTGAAGGGACGGGGCTTTTCCGATCTCGCCGTGCCCCGCAAGATACTATACGTGAAGGACATCCCGAAACTCGGGACGGGAAAGATCGATTATGTAAGGCTGAAAAGGATGACCGGTCTTTCCTGATCGGCTTTGCCCCTTTGCGTGTTGAGGCGGAAGACGCCAGCCGATAAAATACTTATCGGGTGCCGGTTCGCCTCTCCCCTTGCTTTCACGGTGACGCAAAGGTGAAGTGGAGCCGCCAAGCAAGGGGTAAAACGGGAAGCTTACCGCCCCCCGGTCTTCCGTTTTCCTCTGGAATTCCAGGCAATCGTCAATCACGGTAGCATTACCCTGCCCCTTCAGGTTAGACTCTTAGAGCTTATCCGTAAATAGGAGCCACCTTCCTCCAGCAGATGATCGCAGCGGCGAGGTGTAGAAGAGCCTCGTAGCTTTCGGA
>Ga0187782_10004693_pt1 | contig 10222 bp, 7 predicted proteins | sample 0715_SJ02_MP15_2_FD_132454 | JGI IMG/M metagenome (GOLD analysis project Ga0187782, IMG submission 132454) | Tropical peat soil microbial communities from peatlands in Department of Meta, Colombia - 0715_SJ02_MP15_20_MG | ecosystem: Environmental > Terrestrial > Soil > Wetlands > Peat | place...
GGTTGCGACGATTTCTTCGCCCGACGAGCGTCAACGGCACAATCACTAGTCGACATGCGCTACGACGCACAGACAGGCTCCAAGGGCCTCGGACCATCCGATGTAATGTCCCCCCGAGTCCCTCTGTCGAACCGACGTGTAAGGCCCGGAGAATTTTCGATCGAGCGGTCGAAAGGAGTTTTTCAACAGAATAGGCCGAGTTGAGACCGATAAGCGAATCTGTCTGCAGTCGACCCGTCAGACACAGAAGGTCTGCTACAAAGCGGACGCTCAGAACAGCGGGAGCGGACGTTATCCGGCGCCCACTCTCTTCGGCGGCACAGCTTGTATTTCGTCGAGCGAAAGAGGCCGCACGCAGGCGGCCAGCTCGGCGCGGTGATGAATGCCGAGCTTTCGGAAAACCGCATTGAGGTGATCCTTAACGGTCTGCTCCGTGAGATCCAGCTCGCTGGCGATGCGTTTGTTGGACGCTCCCCAAAGTACCCGCGATGCAATCTCCTGCTGCCGGGGAGTCAGACCCATTGCGGCAAACCGCGAACGCAGAGTGTCGTGCGGCAGCGGCTCGAGCGACACGACTTTGTAGGGACCTGGTATCGTCTCCATGCCCACGGCGTAGCTTCCGTGGTCGGCATGAAAGGTCTTCTTCTCCCGACTGAGTGGCAACGGAATGGTCTCGGCTGATTTATCCTCCAAGATCTGGGCGGCCGCTTCGTTACTGTAGATGACGGTGCCAACGTCATTTAGGATGAGGATTCCGGTCGCGCGCGGTCGTTGATTCTGCTTTTCGAAAAAAAAGAGCGCACGTGAGAGGTGTGGGAGCAGCGCATTGATAAACGCGACGTCGCGATCGCTGAAATCCCGATCGTGACGCAGGCGATGCAAGGCCATCACTCCGACAGGGTGGTCCATATTTCCCACGGTCCCGGCCAAGCCCCAACAGCACGGAATCCGCGCGGCGAAATCGAGGGCGAATTCAGAATTGACGTACCTAGAAGCCGGTACCAGATCCGTTTCGCGCGCAGCGCGGTTTGATTCCTTCGTCCAACCCGTGGTGTTGAACGGGTCGAGGGCCCAGTAATATTCGGCGTACTCGCGAGCCAGTTGCAAACTCGCGTCGATCAGAATGGTGCCGCGAGCCTTCCATCTTGGGGGGCTTGTTCCTGCCACCGGCACGTAAACCGCGCTGTTGCAGCCGATCGTTTTTGCGAGTTTTTCAAACAGCGCCGGGAACAGCGCGTCCGGGGAGCTCGCTCCATACACCAGGTCAATGATTTCAAACAGGTCCCGGTAATCCTTACCCTTCAAGTCCGCGGAGAGTCCCACGGTCGTCTCCTCTGGGCAGGCCGCCTCTTCGGGCGGTTCGCAGATTTTATCGCATCGCTTCCTACCTCCGTAGGATGGATTCCGTCGCCCCTTCCAAACATCATTCCAGTATGTGATTCGTTGCGAAATAGAGGTGGTGCGCCGCAGCAGAGTCATCTGCGCGACGCGCAAGTGCCGACCAACGTACCAACAGGAGGAGGCCGCAGCTTAAGCGGGGCAAATCGCGAGACTGCGGAAAACTACGATGACCATGAAATCCATGACATCCCGTTTCATTCAAGTGCTTTTGGTGTTCCTCGGGTTTGTCTGCTCGTGGTCGGTGCAGGCCGGCGACGAGCGGGAAGGCAAAGAGCCGATCGTTGGGCTGTGGTTGATCACGGTCAGTTACGGCGGGAGCGTTGTCGACCACGTTTTCTCCGGGTGGACGAGCGACGGCTTGGAATTTGACCAGGACACCGCCTCACCCATGCTCACGGGCTACGTCTGTTACGGAACCTGGATCAAATTGGGAGACCACAAGTACGCACTTACTCATCCGTACTTCAATTACAGCGCCGGGACAATTACGGCTCCATTACCTTTTGTCGGTAGCGCACTTGGCACATGGGATGGGACGTCGGGATACTTTAACTACGTCGTAACCGTCTCGGAGGACGGTCAGACCTTCACCGGTGAAGAGAATGGAACGTCGTCCGAGGTCCCGGGACCTTGGCCCTATGCCGGAGCCCCGACTATCATCAGCGGAATTACGCTTTCGGCGAGAAAGGTCCAAGTCATCAAAAGCCTGCTCCCGTAACTGTTAGCCAATCGCGTCCACGCATCGTGATACTTGTGGGGCGGCTCGTCAGGGCCGCCCCTGCGCATTTCGCGACCCAGTGATAACAGCGGGTCCGAACGTCCGGTCAGCGGAAGATTACGGAGTTGAGCTCTGTGGCCGGTTGTGGGCCGACTACCGCCGAATCCACGCTCGCGACCCCAAGCCGCCGGTCGTTGCTGTCTGCTACTAGAGAGTCACATCGGCGTACAGTTAGACCACCTACTGGCTCAATTCGGGTCTGCCAAGGAGATGTAGATGCTGGAGCATGGCGAGGTGAAACGGGTGGACACTGGCCAAGTTGCCTGGAAGCCGTCGACGTTCGCTGCAAACGTATACGTTAAGGATATTGCGGTGACCGATGGCTGGGAAATGCAGATTGTCCGCTTCGAGCCGGGGGCAAGGCTTCCACTGCATGCGCACGAAAGAGCGGAATTTATATTTGTTCTAGAAGGCGAGCTCATCCAAGCGGGTCGACGCCTGGGTCCCGGCTGGGCTAGCATCTCGACGACAGGTACCGTCGACGAAGATGTGCACTCGGAAAAAGGGTGCGTGTTCGTGCTGGTCGATCGTGCCTGACCTGACTTCTGGGCCAGTCGAATCTTCGGTGCAGCGCTTCTGACTTAAAGCTCGCGATCGACCCGAAGCCGGCCGAACGTCCGTTATCGGGTGATCTGTCGGCTTCTGTAGGAAGACCGGTTGTGGCCCGACTGCGGAAGTTTCACGAACTGGCGCTATCGACCCGTTTGAGACACCGGACCTGCTCCATAGAAGTCATTCACAGCAGCCAGAGCAGCCGTTCGGCTGATTAAGCTAAGCTGGCGCCCGAGGGGGCTGGTCGGGCATGCCAGGGGTTTCCAACGCTGTATTCCTGAGCTACGCGTCAGAAGATGCGGAGGCTGCTGAGCGCATCGCAACTGCGCTTCGCGCTGCCGGCGTTGAGGTGTGGTTCGACAAGAGCGAGCTGCGAGGCGGAGATCTGTGGGATCAGAAGATCGTGCGCGAGATCCACGATTGCGCCCTGTTTATTCCCGTCGTCTCGCAACACACTCAGGAGCGGCTTGAGGGTTATTTTCGGCACGAGTGGAAACTCGCGGTCGAGCGCACCCACCACATGGCCGAGCAGAAGCCCTTCCTGGTTCCCGTAGTCATCGATGGCACAGGCGACAGGGGAGCAGTTGTCCCGGACGGTTTTCGGGCCGTGCAATGGACGCGCCTACCCGGAGGCATTACGTCCGCCGCTTTCGTCGATCGGATCAAGCGGCTGCTATCACCGGAACCCTCGCCATCAAGCATCGCGCCCAGTGCTGCAGCGCGCAGGGAGCGACTCAGTGGCTCCCAGCGGGCCAAGCCTCTCCTGCTCGCGATCCTTTCGGCCTCGGCCCTCGCGCTCGCCTATTTGGTGGCTGTCAAGGTCTGGCCGTCCAAGCGCGTGGCCGCCGCGGAACAGCCTGTCGCCGCTACGGTAGCACCATCCCCAGAGCCGGCTATTGCTCGGACGGTGCCGGTCCTCGAGAAGTCGATCGCCGTGCTTCCATTCGTCGACCTGAGCGAGAAGAAAGATCAGGAATATTTCGGGGACGGGATGGCCGAAGAGATTCTCGACCAACTTTCAAAACTGCCGCAGCTTACCGTCATTGGCCGGACTTCCTCCTTTCAGTTCAAGGGGCGCAGCGAGGATCTTCGTGAAATCGGCGACAAGCTGCGAGTCGCATACGTGGTCGAGGGAAGCGTCCGTAAGGCCGGACCCCGTATCCGAGTTACTGCTCAGCTAATCGATACAGCTTCTGGGGCTCAGGTTTGGTCCGACAGCTATGACCGCGACTATGGTGACGTTCTCTCGCTTCAGGACGCAATCGCGACGGGAATTGCTCGTGCTCTGCAACTTGCAATAGCAGTCGATGACACGCGATCAACTCGTCGTCTGCGTAGCAACGACGCCTACACGCTGTACTTGCGCGGGTTGTCCTATCTGGACCGGCTACATAAAGATCAATTGGTGCAGGCGAAGGACTACTTCGAGCAGGCGCTCAGGCTCGATCCTTCGCTGTTGCGGGCCGCCGAGGCGCTCGCCTTCACCTACATTGCAATTTCCATAGATGAAAATATCCCCGCTATCACAGCCCATCAGCAAGCCAGGGCCGCAGCCCAGCGCGCGCTCGGCATGGATGGCAATTCGGCGACCGCACACAGCGTGCTGGGCTACGTACATGCCTACAATGAGTTCGAGTGGAGCCTTGCGAATGCTGAGTTCGACAAAGCGCTATCCATAAACCCGCGCGACCCGGCGGCTCTATATCTCGCATCTCAGGTCGCGCACCCCCTCGGCCAGAGAGACGTTGCTGAGCAACGCATCAATGCGTCGCTCGCTCTTGACCCGCTCAATCCTTACGCCCAGCAAGGGCTCGGTGAGATGCTAAGGGACTATGGAGATCTTGAGGGTTCGGACAATGCCTTCCGAAAGTGCCTCGAGATCAGCCCGACTTTCGACGGCAGTCACCTCTACCTTGCGGAAAACCTGTTGCTGCGTGGACAGGCCGAAGCCGCGCTCGCGGAAGTGAGACAGGAAACCGCGTCCGACGCAAAGGACTTGGGCCTCGCGCTGGTCCAACATTCGTTGGGGCGCCACGCGGAATCAAACGCTGCTCTCACGAGGTTAGTGCGCGCGGATAGCGAACTCTGGCCATTCGCAATCGCCTTGGCTTATGCATACCGAGGCGAACCCGACGACGCTTTCCGGTGGATGGAGAAGGCCTATCAGCTGCGCGATGACGAGCTCATTTACACAGTCCGTTCACATCCGATGTTGGCACGACTTCGCGGGGATCCGCGCTACAGGACCTTACTCCGCGAAATGAACCTGCCTGAATGACGCCTTTCGGGTGAACCGAGCGCACGCACTCGATGTCCGGTTGCGGCCGACAGTACCCTTCCGCGCCGCCGCACCCCCTGACTGGCTGGAGTCGACCCTTCCGCGACACTCGCCACGCTCCATACCAGTCATTCACTAGGGTCATAGCGGACATCGCGCTCCCGCGCGCTTGTGCCTGCAAGTACGAAGCATGACGAATGAATCCCGAGCTTGCGCAGAGGATGGCGCAGATGGCCTCGTTTATTGCGAAGCAGCGGCAAAGGGGCGAATTTCCGCTGTCCGTTTAACGGACCTACAGAATCGCTTCATTGGCTATCCGAGTTACGCCACGCGCAGCGCGCATGTGGGAGCGGCGCCATAGCACCAAGGTCCCATGGACTCAGCCGACATAGTGTCGCTAGCGTCCGTCCTGCACGTGCCGGAGCCGCATTGTGGAGCGCACTGCTTCGCGCTTGAAGCGACTGAAGTCCGCCAAGCTGTCGCTCACGGCATGTCCCCCAAAATGAAAGGCACTCATGGCACTCACTGAATACAAACCCGGACAGGCGTTTCCCGGCGTCATTGGCCGAACTTTTGATGTATCGAAGCCGGCATGGCCTTCGCCCAATCGTGCCAAAGACGGAGCGCCGAATGTGCTGTTCATAGTCCTCGACGACACCGGCTTCGGCCATCTTGGCTGCTACGGCAGTCCGATCAGCACTCCGAATCTGAACGCACTGGCCGCTGATGGGCTGCGCTACAACAACATGCACACTACGGCGCTTTGCTCACCGTCGCGCTCGTGCATGCTCACGGGGCGCAACCATCACTCCAACGGCATGTCCTGCATTACCGAAGGATCGACAGGCTATCCAGGAGGCAACGGCAATATTCCATTCGAGAACGGCATGCTCTCGGAGATCCTCCAGCAGAACGGCTACAACACCTACGCCCTTGGTAAATGGCATCTCACTCCGGCCGAACAGGTCTCCGCTGCAGGTCCCTACGACCGCTGGCCATTGGGTCGTGGCTTCGAGCGCTACTATGGATTCCTGGGCGGCGACACGCATCAGTACTACCCGGATCTCGTGCGCGACAACAGCCAGACCGAGCCGGAAAAGACCCCTGAGGAGGGATACCACCTCACGCCTGATCTGGTCAGCAAGGCTAAGGCGATGATTGCCGACGCCAAGCAAGTAGCGCCCACCAAGCCGTTCTTCATGTACTTCTGCACCGGCGCTATGCACGCTCCACATCACGTACCCAAGGAGTGGGCCGACAAGTACAAGGGCAAGTTCGACGCAGGATGGGATGCGTACCGAGACCAAGTGTTCGCGAAACAGAAAGAGCTGGGCATCCTGCCTCAGAGCGCACAACTGTCGCGGCACGACCCTGATGTTCAGGACTGGAACAAGCTGTCCGCGGACGAACGGCGATTGTATGCGCGGATGATGGAGGTGTTCGCGGGTTATCTTGAGCACACCGACCACTACATCGGGGAGCTGATTGCCTTCCTCAAGGACATCGGCGAATACGACAACACCCTCATCATGGTGATCTCCGATAACGGCGCCAGCGCCGAAGGGGGTCCCACAGGCTCGGTGAATGAGAACAAATTTTTCAACAACGTTCCCGAAGACCTCAAACAGAACCTCTCAGCCATCGATGATCTCGGTGGACCAAAATACTTCAATCATTACGCGTGGGGCTGGACGCATGCCGGGAACACCCCATTTCGTCGCTGGAAGCGCGAGACCTATCGCGGTGGTACTTCTGACCCGTTCATGGTCATCTGGCCCAAGGGCATCAAGGCGAAGGGTGAAATCCGCACGCAGTACTGCCATGCGATCGACATGGTGCCAACGGTGCTGGATGCGTTGGGTATCGAGGCACCTGCGCAAATCCGCGGCGTCACACAGTCGCCGCTGGAGGGCTTCAGCCTGAAGTCGTCATTCGACAATCCGAAAGCGCCCTCGCTTCACATCACGCAGTACTTCGAGATGTTCGGGCATCGCTCCCTCTATCACGACGGCTGGCGGGCGGTGTGCCCTTGGCCCGGGACATCGTTCACCGAGTCCGCACTGAACTTCGGGGCGCCGATTAACTACAACAAGTTGATCGAGCTCGATGAGAAGGGCTGGGAGCTTTATAACCTGAATGAGGACTTCACAGAGACCAACAACCTGGCCGGCAAGGAGCGGGGCCGGCTGATCGCGATGATCGGGATGTGGTACGTCGAGGCCGGGAAATACAAGGTGTTGCCGATCGACAGTCGCGGAACCCAGCGCCTGGCCGAAGAGCGGCCGAGAATTGCGGAAGGCCGAAAGAAATACGTCTATTACCCCGATACACAGGTCGTGCCCGATAACTCGGGCCCCCGACTAATCGGCATTGCGCATTCGATTTCGGTTCATGCCAACGTACCCAAGGGTGGTGCGGAGGGCGCTTTGCTTTCAAATGGCGGCGTCGACGGTGGGTTCAGTCTCTACGTGCAAGGCGGCAAGCTGATCTACGGCTACAACTATGTCGCCGAACGGCACTTCAAAGTCCAGTCCGACAAACCCATCCCCGAGGGTGACCATATTTTCAGTGTTCAGTTTGCGCCGACCGGACCGGCCGACATACCGAAGGGCAAGGGCGTGCCAGCGAAAATCACCTTACTGATCGACGGTGCGCCGGTGGGGAGTGGCGATTTGCCGGTGACTATCCCGCTATCTATAGGGCTCGCGGGCGGTGTTTGCGTCGGCCGCGACGCCGGTTCGCCAGTGATGCCTAACTACAAGTCACCGTTCGCATTCACCGGCACGGTAAAGAAGGTGCTGGTGGACATTACTGGCGAGGCCGTTGAAGACAAGGCAGCGCAAATGAAGGTTTATCTCGCTCGCCAGTAAACAACGGGGACTTGGAAGCCCCCGAGGGTTCATCGGGTGACATGAACTGTTCGGGAGGCTCGGCCGGGCCGGAGCTTGCAGCCCTACAGCGGGATCAAACGCGCTGACCGACTAACGCACCTGTGGTGCCCAACCGACCGTCCGTACATGGACGAACTTTCAGCGAATCCCGGCCAGCGCGCGCCCGCTTGCGGGCAGGCAGGACGCGGCGCACCCCTTGGCACCTCCTGCGCGCCGCACGGCATCCGACGCTTGAGGTGCTGCGGGCGTGATAGTCTCTTTAGCGTGAGCGGCATCAAGACAATTACCTTGGCGGTGCCCGCGCTTTGCCTGCTGTCCTCGACGGTGTCGAGCCAGGAACAGGCGTCTGCGGTTCCCACGTACACGAGCGACGGCGGTCTGAAGCTTCCCGAGCACTACCGCGAGTGGGTGTACCTGAGCACCGGGTTCGACATGAGCTATCGCCCCACGATGCAAATGGGGCACCACATGTTCGACAACGTGTTCGTTGATCCCGAAAGCTACCGGCTGTTCCTGGAAACCGGTACGTGGCCGGACAAAACGATGCTGGTTCTGGAAGAACGCGGCGCGCGCGAACGCGGATCCATCAATCGCACCGGTAACTATCAGGATCTCAAGATAATGGGCCTAGAAGTGCACCTCAAGGATGAAACGAGATTTCCCGACAAATGGGCATTCTTTGCGTTTGATGGCAAGCCAGTCGGCAAGCTGCTTCCGCGCACAGCGGATTGCTACTCCTGTCACGCAGCCCACGGGGCGGTTGATACAACTTTCGTTCAGTTCTATCCGACGCTCCTACCGCTCGCGACTAGCAAGGGAACGCTCGCACGCTCGTATCTGGCCGAAGAAGCCGTCGCCAACACTGCCAAGTCGCGCTGAAGGACAGCATTGATGCGTCATCGGCGAAATCCAGTAAGTTTCTGCGATCCGGAATTCGCGGGTATCGCGAAAGCGGACCCCCATTGAGCGCCCGCTAACGGAAAAGCTGAACTAGAGGCCTCACTGGCTAGTTTTGGCCGCCTACTGCCGGATGCGTCTGAACTTCCGGATTCGACCTGGCTTGCCCTTCGGTTTTCCCTTAGCAGCTGGTCGGGGTAGGCTGAGCGTACATTGACGGCCCAGAACAAAAAATGCCTATGTCGGGCCGTCAGATTGGTTGGTGGGGGAGACTAAACGTGGTCACGAAGCGATTAACTGTGCTCACTCTGACGTGCTTGGTGGCTCTCGCGGGGTGGCCCCACGTTGCGCACGCGGCGCAATCCTCAGTCGTCGCAGAAGAGTACATGATCGAATCCGGTGATCCAGGAATTCGGCTGTTCGTTCGCAACAAGCATCCTGCGGGAATGACTCAATACCGTAGCGAAAAGACCGTGCTTTACGTGCACGGTTCGTCGCAAGCTGCCTCATGTACATTCGACCTTGAGATCGATCAGGAATCATGGATGGATTACATCGCGAAGCGAGGCTACGACGTATACCTCGTCGACGTGCGCGGATATGGTCGCTCCACGAAACCGCCGGAGTTCGCGAAGCCCGCCGAGGACAACCCGCCGGTGGCTCGAACGGACGTTGCAGTGCGCGACGTTGCCGCGGCGGTCGATTCCATCCTCCAACGCCGTCGGTTGAGTGGCCTCGACCTGATAGGATGGTCTTGGGGCACTGCGCTAATGGGGCGATACGCGAGCGAACACAAAGAAAGAGTCCATCGGCTCGTACTGTATGCACCCGTATGGCTGCACGAACCCCCGAGCGCTCCACCGACACTCGGCGCCTATCGAACTTGGACAATGGACGGTCAGCGGAAAATTCTGCAGACGGGGGCGCCGGAATCGAGCAGCAACGAATTGCTCTCGTCAGACGTATTCGCTGCTTGGTCCGCGGCAGAGATTGCGACCGATCCCGATGGCGCCAAGCAGAACCCGCCCGTCGTCCGTACACCCAATGGTTACTATGCTGATGATCGGGACTATCAGACCGCCGGTAAGGCGCTTTGGGAACCGGCGGAGATTACGGCCCCTACGCTTGTCATAGTCGGAGACTGGGACGGTGTCACGCCACCGGCGCGAGCCCAGGCAGTCTTTGGCAAGCTTGTAAAAGCGCGCGAGCGGCGCCTGGTTCAGATAGGCGAGGCGACACACATCGCTTTCCTGGAAAAGAATCGCCTGCAGCTTTACCGCGAAGTGCAGATGTTCTTGGACGAGTAGGGCTGATCCGGTAGCGGATTTCCGAGCGTCCGGTTATCGGCAATCAATGGGTGTCCGTTGGATGCCTGCTTTTGGGGCCGAAAGCAGCCGAACGAGTGGGGGTATCGGCGGCGTCGCA
>Ga0187782_10004694_pt1 | contig 10221 bp, 2 predicted proteins | sample 0715_SJ02_MP15_2_FD_132454 | JGI IMG/M metagenome (GOLD analysis project Ga0187782, IMG submission 132454) | Tropical peat soil microbial communities from peatlands in Department of Meta, Colombia - 0715_SJ02_MP15_20_MG | ecosystem: Environmental > Terrestrial > Soil > Wetlands > Peat | place...
CGCCGGGAACTGGCCATGGGCGCGAACCAGGCAGTGTTGATTTCGGACGACGCCTTCATGGGTTCTGATGGCCGGGGGATAGCCACCATTCTCAAAGAGTTTGTGCTGAAGGGTCACTACGACCTGATCCTCACAGGAGTCCAGGCCGACGACGGCGCCGCCCAGGTTGGGGGAATGCTGGCGGCAATGCTCGACTACCCGTTCGCATCTCTGGTGAACTCAATCTCGGTCGAAGACGGCAGACTGCAAGTCAGCCGCGAGATCGAAGGCGGCAACCGGGAGATCAACGAGATTGAACTCCCCTGCGTTCTTTCCATCCAGACTGGCATCAACGAGCCGCGCTACGTCGGAATGCGAGGGATCCGGCAGGTTGCTTCTGTACCCATCCCGACATTGGGGGCCGGAGATGTGGGCGTCAATCCGGTCACGGTGGGACAGAAGGCTGCAAGGGTAAAGCGGGTCGACTACTTCGTTCCTACGCGGAGCGAAGGAGCTGAACTGCTCTGCGGCAGCAGGAAAGAGAATGCGGAGAAGGTTCTCGAATTGGTAGCCGCAAAGGGAGGGTTGAAATAATGTCTCACATTTTTGCCTACATACTGCACAGAGCTGGCGTGGTCGACGATTCCGCAGCAGAACTGCTCGCCGCCGCAAGAAAGATCGACGTGAACACGTCACCTACCGCAATTCTTACCGGTTGTGGAGCAGACCTTGATGCGGCGTGCAGTTCGGTCCGATCACTCTACAGTGAGGTTTGGGAGGTTGGTAACGATGCCCTCGCCTATCCCAATGCAGAACTGGTTCGGCAGGCACTCGTGGCCATTTTGCCACGCAACAGCATTTTGCTGCTGCCGCACGACCACTTCGGAATCGATCTCTCGCCGGGCCTTTCCGTCAAGCTGGATTGCGCTTTCGTCCCTGACGCGGTGGCAATCGACTCCATCGAGCATGAGGTGCTACAGCTGGTACGACAGGAATTTGGCGGACAAGTGAGCGACCATGTTCGCTGCGATGTCTCGATGGGCGCTGTGATCAACATCCGTCCGGGAGCATTCAAAGCGGAGCAGACCGCGGCGACGTCCGGCGTGATTGTGGACAAGTCATCGGCGGTAGGTTCTCTCACAGCGCGGCGTCGCTATATCGAGACCATTATCGCCGAGTCTGGCGATGTAGACATCACCAAGCACAGCGTCTTGGTTTCAATTGGGCGGGGCATTCAGGAGAAGGACAACGTTGCGCTCGCCGAAGATCTCGCCGAAGTGCTGGGCGCAGCAGTAAGTTGCTCGCGCCCGGTGGTCGACGCGAAATGGATGGAGAAGTCGCGGCAGGTGGGGTCATCGGGCAAGACTGTGAAACCAAAGGTCTATCTGGCATGCGGTATTAGCGGAGCTTTCCAGCATCTCGCGGGGATCAAGGGAAGTCCGTTCATCATCGCCATAAACAAGAATTCGAAGGCTCCTATATTCCAAGTGGCCGACGTCGGAATCGTAGACGACATTCTGGAGTTTCTGCCGGAATTGACGCGGAGAGTCCGCGAATGGCGCGGCGTGGCCGCGTAGCGAGGAGGGCCGATGCTCGCACAAAAGACCCTGAAGCTGAGCTTGAAGTCTCTCAAGGAGTTTGCCAGGAAGCGCCTGCCCGACGAGACGCTCATCGAACTCGATGAGCGCGACGAATGCCCCTTGGATATTGTCCGCGACATGTGCAGCCCCGACAAACTGGGCATTCAACTCCTGTTTATTCCGGAAGAGTTCGGCGGCATGGGCGGAGGTGCGTTCGACGTGTATTGCATCTGCGAGGAGATGGCGCGGATTGACCTTGGTGTCGCCACCTCCGTGCTGGCTACCTTTCTTGGCAGCGACCCCATCACGGTCGGCGCAACTCCAGAGCAAAAGAAGTTTTGGTTGACCCGTATCGCTGATGAGGGATTGTTGTTGGCGTACGGCGCAACCGAACCAGAGGCTGGAAGCGATCTTGGAGCGCTTCGTACCACCGCGGACCCGGTCCTTCAGGACGGGCGCACCGTCGGATACAAGCTCAACGGAAACAAGCAGTGGATCAGCAATGGCGGGATCGCCGGCGCCTGCACTGTGCTGGCCAATACCCCCAGTGGTCCGAGTTGGTTCATCGTGGAGAACGGTGCGAAAGGCTTCACCCACGATGAACCGGAAGACAAGCACGGAATCCGCCTCAGCAATACCGCAGCACTTGCCTTCAATGACGTCTACGTGGACGCGGACCGGTTGATCGGTGGTATCGAAGGTCAGGGGCTGAATCAGGCCCAAGCTGTGTTCGGCTACACGCGTCTCATGGTGGCCGCATTCGGGCTTGGCGCGGGATGGTCCGCTCTCGATCGCGCGATTCCCTATTCGACCAAGCGCATCCAGGCGGGATCACCCCTGTCGGAGAAGCAAGGGTACACACACAAGCTGATCGTGCCGCATGTTGCTCGCCTGGAAGCTGCCCGCGCTTACATCGAAGAGACGGCCGAGCGCATTGATGCCGGAGAAGGAAGCCTGAATACGGAAGGGGCCATCGCAAAGTATATGGCGAACGAGGTGGGGAATCAGGCGGCCGACGCCAGCATCCAGGCACTTGGTGGGTACGGTTACACGCACGAGTATATGGTGGAGAAAATCAGCCGCGACGTTCGCATCACCACCATCTACGAAGGTACTTCGGAAATCATGGAGATGACCATCAGCCGGGATCGGTGGCAGCTCCATCTCAAGACGCGAGGCCAGCACTATCACGAGCAGGCGCGCGAGTTGGAGGCGCTGCACTCGCAACATCCGAATGTAGGGGCGAACATAGCTGCGCTGGCCTGCCACGCCCTGGCTGAAGTTATGGAGAAAGCACGCGTTGGGCGACTCACGCGCTATCAGCACGTCCTCCTGCGCCTCGGAGAGTGGATTGCCTATGCCGAGAGTGCTGCGAGCCTGGCGCGCCGTGTGGTCCGACTTGCACAGGGCAATTTGAACGAGAAAGCGAACCGACGTTTTGACGCGACGGCGCTGGCAGCTTTGAGCAGAGTCTTCGCGCGCGAAGCGGCGCTCAAGGTTACGGAAGACAGCATCCGCTGGGTCTGCGGAACTGGCGCCCTGAGCGATGCCGAGATCGCCGCTTTTGAAACAAGCTTGCAGTTGTCCGCCGTTCATCGGGCTCAGGTCGGCCTGATGTCCGACATGGATTTCATAGCCGACGTCCTCTACGCTCGCGCGGCCAAGCCTGCACTGGCCGCCTGAGCTTCAAGACGCCCGACTCTCTGTCACAGCAGCCTGCCAGGGTCGCACAGGAGCGTCATCATGGAAGACACAGCCGGTCGTGCCATTGCAATTGTAGGAGTGGGAGCCATTCTGCCCGATGCCGTCAACGTCGCGGCTTTCTGGGAAAACATCAAGAAGGGCCGATACAGCATCACTGAGGTTTCACCGGATCGATGGGATCCAGCCTTTTATTACGATCCCGATCCCAGCGTCCCTGATAAGACTTATTCGAAGATCGGGGGCTGGGTGCGCGATCAGGTTTGGGATCCTGTGAAGTGGCATCTGCCGGTTCCTCCCCGTGTCGCCGACGCTATGGACCAGGCGCAGAAGTGGGCGATCGCTGCAACACGTGAAGCCCTTGCAGACTACGGCTACCCACAGCGTCCGCTCGATCCAGATCGGGTGGCGGTGATCCTCGGCAACGCGATGGCGGGGGAGAAACACTACCTGACTGCACTGCGGGTGCACTTCCCGGAATACGCGCACGAACTCGCCGAAATAGCGGCTTTCGCCGCATTGCCTGAAACAATCCGCAACGAGATCACGCGCGAATTGCACAACCGGATCGGTAAGCACCTGCCTGAGATTACAGAGGACAGCATGCCGGGCGAGTTGTCCAACTGCCTTGCCGGACGCATCGCGAATCTCCACAACTTCCACGGTCCGAACTACGTGTGTGACGCCGCGTGCGCATCGGCCATGGCGGCTATGACGGCCGCAGTGGAAGGACTCATTGAGCGGGATTATGACGCGGTGATCACCGGCGGTATTGACCGCAATATGGGGGCGCCATCCTTCGTGAAGTTCTGCAAAATCGGAGCACTATCGGCTACCGGTACGCGCCCTTTTGCCGAAGGCGCCGACGGCTTCGTGATGGGTGAGGGGACGGCCATCTTCTTATTGAAGCGGCTTGCCGATGCCGAGCGCGATGAAGACAACATCTACGCAGTGATCCGTGGCATCGGGGCGTCGAGCGATGGTAAAGGAAAGGGAATCACGGCACCCAATCCGGTCGGCCAGAAGTTTTGCCTGGAGCGCGCGTGGAAGAACGCCGGTTTGTCAGCCGCCACGGCGACGCTCATTGAAGGTCACGGAACATCCACACGGGTGGGGGATGTCGTCGAAGCGCAGAGTCTGGCGGAAGTGCTCAGTCCTCATCAGCTTCCTGTTCATTCGATCGCGCTGGGCTCAGTTAAATCGAACATCGGTCACCTCAAAGGTGCGGCAGGTGCAGCCGGAATACTGAAGACCGCCCTGGCGCTCCGAGATAAGGTACTACCGCCCAGCGTCAACTGCGAACATCCGAGTCCGGATATCGATTTTGCTCACTCGCCACTTTACGTAAATACCGAATTGCAGCCGTGGCAGGTTCCAGCGGATATCCCTCGGCGTGCCGGAGTGAGCGCCTTTGGATTTGGAGGAACCAACTTCCACGTCGTACTGGAAGAGCACATCCCTCACCGGCTGACGGGAAATGGGAAGCACTCAGTTTCCGTTAGCGCCCTTCCCCAAGATGCAACCAACGAGGCAATCATGAGTGTTTCTTCTTCTCCATCTTCTGTTTCTTCATGCGCCTGCAAGGTGCCATTGCGTGGCGCCCTCGTGATCGGAGCTGCGTCAGAGAAAATGCTGGCCGAGCGCCTGAGCACGGTCATGAAGCAAGCTGAGGCCGGTCACGCAGCTGAACCGGTGACTCCGGCAGAAACCGATCTGCGGGCACCGGAGCGTCTGGCGATCGACTATGCGGACGCGCCCGACCTGGCGGATAAATCGGCCAAGGCGCTTGGAGCCTTTGCTTCGAATCACCCAGTCGTGTGGAAGGCTCTGCGCGCCCAGGGTATCTTCCGCAGCCACGGTCCGGCGTCCAAGGTAGCGTTCCTCTATACGGGCCAAGGCTCCCAGTACGTGAATATGCTGCGACCACTCTACGCAGCGGAGCCGATTGTGGCGGAGACTTTTGCCGAAGCGAATCGGGTGATGACTCCTTTACTGGGCAAGCCGCTCACAGAATTTATGTTCGTCGATGAAAATGACCCGAAAGCTGTCGCGAAGGCTGATGAAGACTTGCGCCAGACAGCAATCACTCAGCCCGCCGTGCTGACGATCGATCTCGCGCTGACGCGTTTGTTGGCGGCTTATGGGATCAAGCCCGACATGACAATGGGACACAGTCTCGGCGAATACGGTGCGCTGGTTGCAGCCGGCGCCTTGCCTTTCGAGAATGCATTAGAGGCGGTCAGTGCCCGTGGTCGCGGGATGACTCAAGTGGCCGTGGCCGACAAGGGTAAGATGGCTGCGGTGTTCGCACCCCTGAACGAAATTGAACGAATTCTGAAAACGGTCGATGGCTACGTTGTCATCGCCAACATTAACAGCGTTCGTCAGGCGGTCATTGGCGGCGCGAGCGATGCGGTCAAACGAGCGATGGCAGTACTGCAAGAGGCTGGTTACGAAGTTTCTGAACTGCCGGTCAGCCACGCGTTTCATACGTCGATCGTGGCCCCCGCCAGTGAACCTCTGCATAAGGAACTTGAGCGTCACCACCTTGAATCGCCACACCTGCCCATTGTGGCCAACGTCAATGGTGAGTTCTATCCAACCGGGCACGGCGTCGTGCCGCAGATGCTGGACCTGCTCTCGAAGCAGGTCGCATCTCCGGTTCAATTCGTCAAAGGCCTGCACACCTTATACGCTGCTGGCGCACGCATTTTTGTGGAGGTTGGGCCGAAAAAGGCACTGCAAGGTTTTGCAGAGGATGTGCTCGGCGAACGGGGCGATGTGGTTTCGCTGTTTACGAATCATCCGAAGTTCGGCGATATCGCGTCATTCAACCAGGCGCTGTGTGGCCTCTATGCAAGCGGATTGGGCCAGGGGGGTCCTGAAGTCGCTTCCGAGAAACCAGCGCCGTCCCGTTCGGTCGTATCCGCCCAAGTGGACAAAACGACGCCCACAGCGGCCGCTGCCTCTGCCGAACGTGTTCCGACGGCATCGGTATCGGGGCAAAACGGCGATCACTTCGCTGAACTCGGTCATTTCTTTGCTGACGTTCTCGAGAGGGGCTGGCAGATTTATCAAGGCAGCGACCGCCCGTTGGCTCGTCTTCCCGTTGTGATTACTGGGGCAGCTCTCGGTCTGCCCGGCACCGAGCATGTTTTCGATGACTCCAATCTTGCGCGCATTCTGGGAGGCGAACAGTTCATCGATCTCATCCCCGCTCGCTTGCGCAGGGCGATGCTCGAAAAACACATCACGCGGCTAGTCAAGAGCGATAACGGAGGGCCGATTTTCGAGACCATCAACAATATTGCCGATGTCATCAAGCTGGCAGGACGAGGAGGAAAGTTCGATCTGGAAAATGAATTTGGCGTTTCCGCTGACCGTCTTGGCGCGCTCGACCGCGCCACTCAGCTGGCCATTGCCGCCGGCATCGATGCCTTACATGACGCAGGCATTCCGCTCATCATGCGCTACAAGACCACAACCAAAGCGACGCAGCTTCCGGACCGGTGGGCTTTGCCCGATTCTTTGCGCGATGACACAGGCGTGATCTTCGCCTCTGCCTTTCCGGGTTATGATTCCTTTGCTGACGAAATCTCCCGTTTCTACACCGACTATTCCCGCCGTGAGCAATTGAGCCTGCTGGAGAGTTTGCTTGCGCGAGCCGCCAAGACCGATGGCGACTCGGTTCTTGAACAAGAAATTGAGCGGCGCAAAGAAGATCTGCGCGATGCGATTGAAAGAGAGCCGTACGTTTTTGATCGCCGATTCCTGCTCAGAGTCCTGTCGATGGGGCATTCGCAGTTTGCGGAATTTATCGGCGCCCGCGGTCCCAACACCCAGGTGAATGCGGCTTGTGCGAGTACTACCCAAGCCGTTGCGCTGGCGGAGGATTGGATTCAAAAGGGGCGTTGCCGCCGAGTCATTATTGTCTCGGCCGACGACATCACTTCTGACCACAGCATGGAATGGTTCGGCGCGGGATTCCTGGCTAGCGGCGCCGCTGCGACCGACGAGGCCGTGGAGGAAGCTGCGACCCCGTTTGACCGTCGGCGGCACGGGTTGATCGTCGGGATGGGCGCTGCGGCCTTAGTAGTTGAGAGCGTTGAGGCTGCTCGCGAACGGGGAATGCAACCGATCTGTGAAGTGTTAAGCACAATCACAGCAAATAGCGCCTTCCACGCCACCCGTCTCGACGTCCAGCACATTGGCCAGATGATGGAGACTCTGGTATCGCATGCCGAGCGTCATTGTGGAATTTCGCGACGCGGCATCGCGCCTCACACGGTTTTTGTGTCCCACGAAACCTACACTCCCGCTCGCGGTGGAAGCGCCTCAGCGGAGATCAACGCGCTGCGCCGAGTCTTCGGCGACGCTGCTGACCAGATTGTGATCGCCAACACCAAGGGGCTCACCGGCCATGCGATGGGAACGGGGATCGAAGATGTCTTGGCGGTGAAGTCACTTGAGACCGGCCTGGTACCCCCCGTGGCCAACTTCAAGGAAGTCGACCCGGAGTTGGGCGTGTTGAATTTGTCCAAGGGTGGTGCCTATCCCGTCGAATATGCACTGCGTCTTGGCGCGGGATTTGGATCGCAAATCAGTATGTCTTTGTACCATTGGATCACCACAAAAGACGGCGCGCGCCGTCGTCCGAATGCCCTGGGCTACGCCTATCGCATCGTTGACGAGAAAGCCTGGAAATCATGGCTCAGCCAAATCGCAGGTTATTCGACAGCGGATCTTGAGGTCGTTCATCGTACTTTGCGGGTACGCGATCAAGGCGCACCGGCGCGGTCGACCGGAGTCACTCTGCAATCCGAACTAGCGCAAGCACCCGCTTCAACCGAACCGCCCGTTTCTGTAGTAAATGCAGTTCCGCTGCCTATTCTGATCGATCTCGTCGACTCCAACGCACGAACTGAAGCGCAGGAACGCGTGCCGTTGACGCCGCCAAGAACGGTTGTAGAAAGTGATCCAGTAACGGAACGACTTGCCACCGCGCAAAACACCCCGCCATCGACGATAGCCGTAGCGTTGCCTTTGGTCAAGGAGGAGCGCCAAGTCAAAGCTGCCCCGCCGATGCCCCCGCCAGTGCCGCCCGAAAGCGGAAGCGATGATCCGGTGAAGGATCGCATCCTGTCGTTGATGGTGGAAAAGACCGGGTACCCGCGAGACATGCTCGATCTGGACCTCGACTTGGAAGCTGATCTCGGCGTCGATACGGTCAAGCAAGCGGAAATGTTTGCCGCCATCCGGGAAATCTATAACATTGCGCGCGATGAGAGCCGCAAGCTCCGCGACTATCCCACGCTGGCGCATGTGATCCGATTCGTACACGAGAAGAGGCCGGATCTGTCAGGCGCGACGGAGGCATCTTCTTCTGTGCAGGCACCATCCTCGCCCACAGCCGTTCCCGTAGTGCTCCCCGCTTTTGCGGTAGCAGCTCCGGAGAGTACTGATGACCCAACAGAGAGGAAGGTGTTGCAGATTGTGGCGGAGAAGACAGGCTATCCGGAAGACATGTTGGACCTGGATCTTGACCTGGAAGCCGACCTCGGCGTCGATACTGTCAAACAGGCAGAAATGTTCGCAGCAGTGCGAGCCGCGTACAACATTCCACGAGACGAAGGTCTCAAGCTGCGCGATTTCCCAACGCTGGCTCACGTAATCAAGTTTGCACATGACAGGGCGGCGGTTCAGTCAACTGCTCCTTCATCGCCCGAGAACAAGGAACCAAGAAAACCAAAGCCACCCCGGTCCGTATCTTCGCCGGTGAGCCAAGCGGCGCGTCCCGTACTGACCAGCCTGGATGCTGCCAATCGAATTCCGCGTCGCGTGCCCGTACCGATCTTGCGTCCTCCGCTGCCTTTCTGCAAAACGACCAATGTGAAACTCGACCGCAGCAGCCGGGTTGTCCTAATGCCTGACCAAGGTGGCGTGGCGGAGGCGCTGACCAACCATCTCCAGACACTCGGAGTCGAGGTACTCCGCATCGACCCAACGTCGAACACTGAGGCGTTGACACTGCTTCTCAAGAACTGGGCTGCGTCGGGCCGAGTCGATGGAGTCTATTGGCTCCCGGCGCTCGACAAAGAAGAGGACCTCAGCAGACTGGATTCTGCCGCTTGGCACGGAGCTTTGCGGTTACGTGTCAAATCGTTCTATGCCACGATGCGTGTTCTCTACGAGCACGTCGCGAAGCCAGGCACGTTCCTTATTTCGGCGACTCGGCTTGGTGGTCTACATGGATATGACGAAGTCGGAGCATTCGCCCCGCTCGGTGGCGCAGTTGTCGGCTTCGCCAAGGCATATAAGCGGGAACGCATGGAGTCGCTGGTGAAAGCAATCGACTTTGAAGCGGAGAAAAAGGCGGCCGAAATCGCCCAGTTGCTGATTCAGGAGACGCTCCGCGATCCTGGAGCGGTCGAGATCGGATATAGGACGGAGCAACGCTGGAACGTTGGTCTTCAGGAACAACCGGCCGCCGATGGACGGCCGGGTATGGTGTTGAGTGAGAAGAGCGTTTTCGTCATTACGGGAGCAGCCGGAAGTATCGTGTCGGCGATCACAGCGGACCTGGCGGCGGCATCAGGCGGCACATTCTATCTGCTCGATCTGGTTCCTAAACCCGATCCAAATAACCCGGATCTGAAGCGTTTTGTCAGCGACAAGGAAGGCCTTAAACGCGAACTATCCGAACGTATTCAGGCTCGCGGTGAACGGGCTACTCCAGCTCTAGTGGAAAAAGAACTGGCGGCTCTGGAGAGAGCACAAGCCGCCCAAACCGCAATCGATGCTGTGCGTGCGGCTGGAGGTACACCACACTATTTCAGCGTGAACGTTATGGACCCGGAGGCCGTGGCAGGAGTGATCGAGCAGGTGCGACACGGCAGTGGTCGCATCGATGTGTTGCTGTACGCTGCTGGAATCGAACGAAGCCACTCCTTGCCCGACAAGA
>Ga0187782_10004696_pt1 | contig 10219 bp, 11 predicted proteins | sample 0715_SJ02_MP15_2_FD_132454 | JGI IMG/M metagenome (GOLD analysis project Ga0187782, IMG submission 132454) | Tropical peat soil microbial communities from peatlands in Department of Meta, Colombia - 0715_SJ02_MP15_20_MG | ecosystem: Environmental > Terrestrial > Soil > Wetlands > Peat | place...
CGCGGCCTACGCGCTGCACCCGGCCTTCGGCGAGGCCGAGATCCTCGAAATGCGCGCCGACGTCAGGCCCGCCTTTCCTGACAACCTGCCGCGCGTCGGCGAGCGCGACGGGCGGATTTTCGTCAACGGCTTCTACCGTCACGGCTTTCTGCTCGCGCCGGCGATGGCCGAGCGGGCGGCCGACATTTGCTTGCGGCAGAGCGAGGTCGCGGCGTGAAGCTTCTCGTCAACGGCGCCGAGCGCGACATCGAGGCCGCGACCGTCGCCGCCGCGCTCGCCGCGCTCGCCTACGAGGAGGCGGTCGTCGCCACCGCCCTCAACGGCGAATTCGTGCCGAGGCGCAAGCGTGCCGAGACGGCGATCCGCGAAGGCGATCGGCTCGAAATCCTCGCGCCGCGGCAAGGCGGGTGAGGAGCGTGGAAAATGCCGACGCGACGTGTTACATGTAACGACGTTTTTCCGGAGGCGTCATCATGGCGAAGTCCGTTGCAGCGCGGGTAAAGGCTCGGCGTCAGGCTCTTCGGCGGGCCGGCCTGCGCCCGGTGCAAATTTGGGTGCCCGACACGCGCGCTCCGGGTTTTGCGGGCGAGTGCCGCAGGCAGTCCCGCATCATCGCGGAAGCGGAAGGGGCGGACGCGGCTCTCAACGCATTCATGGACGGCGCGCTCTCAGATCTTGCCGCGTCCGACGAATGGCGATGAAGCGCGGCGATATCGTCAGAGTTTCGCTGCCAGGCGACTATGGGAAGCCGCGCCCGGCGCTCGTGATCCAATCCGACCTCTTCAGCGAGCACCCGTCGGTCACGGTTCTGCCGGTGACGAGCGAACTGAGGGACACGCCCCTCTTTCGCATCAGGCTTTCGCCGGACTCCGAAAACGCATTGAACCGACAGTCCGATGTGATGATCGACAAGACAATGACGATTGCTCGGTCGAGGATCGGCGCGCCATTCGGACGCGTGCGAGCGGACGCGATGCTGGAGATCGATCGACGGCTAGCTTTGTTCCTAGGCATTGCGAAATGAGCGCCTCACGGGAGTTCGGCGCCGCGGAGGAAAGCGGCGGGACAATGAGCGCGCAGCCGCTCCGAGAGAGCGTTGCTGCGGCCTCAGTCTCGGAGGGCCTCCGCCTCTACGACGCCGAATTCTCTTCACGTCTGCTGCTCGGCACGTCGCAATATCCCTCGCCGGCGATCATCGCCGACGCCGTTAGAGCGAGCGAAGCGGAGATCGTCACGGTGTCGCTGAGGCGCGAATCCTCCCGCCTGCGCGAGGGGCAGGATTTTTGGCGGCTCATCCGGGACTTGAACGCGCGCGTGCTGCCCAACACCGCCGGCTGCCACAGCGTGAAAGAGGCAGTCACGACCGCCGAGATGGCGCGCGAGGTCTTCGATACGGACTGGGTCAAGCTTGAGGTGATCGGCGAGGCCGACACCTTGCAGCCCGACGTCTTCGGCCTCGTCGAGGCGGCGCGGATCTTGAACGAGGCAGGATTCAAGGTCTTTCCCTATACGACCGAGGACCTCGTCGTCGCCGAACGGCTGATCGAGGCCGGCTGCCGGGTGCTGATGCCGTGGGGAGCGCCGATCGGCTCAGGCCAGGGGCTGAACAATCCGTTTGGCCTCAGGGCGATGCGCGCGCATTTCCCCGACATTCCGCTCGTCGTCGACGCCGGCATCGGCGCGCCGAGCCATGCGGCGGCGGCCATGGAGCTCGGCTACGACGCCATCCTGCTCAACACCGCCGTCGCCAAAGCCGGCGATCCCGTCGTCATGGCGCGCGCCTTCGCATTGGCGATCGAGGCCGGCCGCGCCGCCTTCGAAGCCGGCCTCATGCCGCCCCGCGACATGGCGGCGCCGTCGACGCCGGTCTTGGGGAAGGCCGTGCTCTGACCCATCTCCTCAAACCCGCCGCCCCAACAGAGAGGATGGTGCTCGACCGCTTTTACCCAATCGTCGATTCCGCCGATTGGATCGCGCGCCTCGTCGGCGTCGGCGCGCGCCTCATTCAATTGCGCATGAAGAACGCGAGCGATGCGACGATCCGCCGCGAGACGCGGGCGGCGCTTCAGCTTTGCGCCGAGGCTGGGGCGCAGCTCATTCTCAACGACTATTGGCGCGTCGCGCTCGACGAGGGCGTCGACTTTATTCATCTCGGCCAAGGCGACCTCGACGGCGCCGACATGGCGACGATCCGTGCGCGCGGCATCCGGATCGGAATCAGCACGCATGACGACGCCGAGCTAAAGCGCGCGGTGGCGCTGCGGCCGGATTACGTTGCGCTCGGGCCGATTTTTCCGACGCGGCTGAAAGCCATGGCGTTCGGCCCGCAGGGGCTTGACAAGATCGGCGTCTGGAGGCGCCGCATCGGCGACGTTCCGCTCGTCGCGATCGGCGGCTTGACGCCCGAGCGTGCATTGGCCTGCTTTGCGGCCGGCGCGGACGTTGCCTCGGTCGTCACTGACATCACCCTCAATCCCGATCCCGAGGCGCGGGCGCGTGAGTGGATCGCCGCCACGCGGCAATAGATTGAGGGCGCGCCTCAAGATCGCGTTGACGATCGCCGGCTCCGATTCCGGCGGCGGGGCGGGAATCGAGGCCGATCTTAAGACCTTTGCGGCGCTCGGGGTTCATGGCGCCGCGGCGATCGCGGCGCTGACGGCGCAGAACACCAAAGGCGTCTTTGGCGTCGCGCCGACAACGCCTGAGTTCTTGACGAAGCAGATCGACGCCGTGCTCGACGATTTTTGCGTCGGCGCGATCAAGATCGGCATGCTGGCGACGGCGGACAACGTCCGCGCGGTGATAGGCGCGCTCCGCCGGGATGCGCTTTTTCGAAGCGACGTCACGAGAGCCAGCCGCGCGCCGTTCGTCGTCTGCGATCCGGTGCTGAAAGCGTCCTCGGGCGATGCGCTGAGCGGCGACGGCTTTCTCGAGGCGCTTCGCGACACGTTGCTGCCGCGCGTTGATCTGTTGACCCCGAATCTCGCGGAAGCGGCGCGTGTCCTCGGCGAGGCTGAAGCGGGCGATGAGAAGGCGATGCTGCGCCAGGGCGAGGCGATGCTCGCGCTTGGCCCCCGCGCCGTGTTGATGAAGGGCGGCCATCTCACAAGTGACGACGCAGTCGATTGGTTGGTCACCAAGGAAACAAAGCGCCGTTTCGCCGCGAAACGCATCGCCTCGGCCAACACGCATGGCACGGGCTGCGTGCTCTCGAGCGCCATCGCGGCGCGGATTGTGCTGGGAGAGGAGCTTGCCGACGCCATCGCGGCGGCGAAGCTTTTCGTCTCAGAAAGCATTCAGCGCGGCCGCGACGTGACGCTTGGCCACAGAGCGGGTCCGCTTCAGCCGCTCAAGCTTGCTGCCAGTTCTCGACCTTGAGCCCGGGCACGCGATTCCGCGCTGGGACTGGCCGGCGGAAGGAGCCGCGTGCGCTTGCCCGAAATCGTCAAGCGCCGTGCGGCGCGGTTAGGCGGCTTCGAAGATACGATCGCCCGGCGGCGGTCAGCCTGACCACCGGCGGCGTCCCGTGCGTTCGCTCGATCAGCCCGTGGGGGAGGAGAAGGCCCCGCGAAGCCTATCTCTGCTCGGCCACCGAGGGTCTGAGGTCGTGCCCGGCGAGCGCGAAGATCTCCAACGCCCTGTCGAGCGAGATACCATTGCGCTGAGCGACGGCGAGCGGGTGCTGGGTCGGTTCGAGCTCGATAAACGGCCGTATGAGTCCGTCTCGCGGGTGAACGCGGCACTTGAGGCCGAGCGTGTCGGGAAAACCGGGAATGCGATTGGCAAACCAGCCGAACCATGGCCCGAGCTTGCCTTGCCGATCATCGTTGAAGTTGCCGTAGTAGACTTCGAAGCTGGCGGAAGACAGGCTCGACCAGACGCCGAAGCTCACCCTCTCTTCCTCCCCGCCGACGAGCGGCAGCGAGAGAATGCAGCGGACAAAGACGTGTTCGCCAATGGAGCAAAAATCCTCTGTCAGAGTGTCTTCATCAAGGCGGAAGCTTTCATTTGGCAGCGGCGTCCGGTCCCCACGCCAAAACTCCGGCCAGCCGAAGACGAGGTCGAAGAGGCCGTGATGCAACGCGCCGCAGCCCGCGCAGACGAAGCCGCGTTCTTTCAAACGGCGCCAGCGAGGGTCGGCGCTCAGAGGGGACAAACGGCGTTCTCCATCGAGCCGTTAGCCGGGGCCAAGCTGGGGCGGCCGAACGAGCCCGCGCCGTGAACTTACCTGCGAAGCCGCGCTCCTGCTATGGCGGGGTCGATGAACAAGTCCCACGAGCTCGCCGCGCCTGAGGCGGCGCAAGATCGCGCGTCGCGCCCCTCGCCGATGATGGCGCAATATCTCGCCATCAAAGCCGCCAATCCCGATTGCCTGCTCTTCTACCGGATGGGCGATTTCTACGAGCTGTTCTTCGACGACGCGGAGAAGGCGAGCAAGGCGCTCGGCATCGTGCTCACTAAGCGCGGCCGGCACGAGGGCGAGGACATCCGCATGTGCGGCGTGCCGGTCGAGCGCGCCGACGACTACCTCCAGCGGCTGATCGCGCAAGGGTTCCGCGTGGCGGTCTGCGAGCAGCTCGAGGACCCGGCCGAGGCTAAGAAGCGGGGCGGCAAGGCGGTCGTCAAACGCGACGTCGTCCGCCTCGTGACGCCGGGCACCATCACCGAAGAGAGGCTTCTCGAGCCCGGCCGCTCGAATTCGCTGCTGGCGCTCGCCAGGATGCGCGGCGAGGGCGCGGCCTACGGGCTCGCGGCGCTCGATTTGTCGACCGGCGCCTTCACGCTCGGCGACGCGGACGAGGCGAGCCTCGCCCTCGAAATCGCCAGAATCGAGCCGCGCGAGATCGTGGCGGCGGAGGCGACGCTGGCCGAGCCGCTGATCGCCCGGCTCGTCGCGGACGCCAGGATACCGGCGACGCCGTTCGCGCGGGAGACGAACGATCCGGCTCACGCCGCGGCGCGGGTGGCGGAGGCCTTCGGTGTGGCCTCGCTCGACGCTTTCGGGCCGTTCACGCGCGCCGAAATCGCGGCGGCGGCGCTGGCGCTCGCCTACGTCAAGCGCACGCAGCTCGACGCTGAGCCGCTCATCGACAGGCCGACGCGGCGTCGGCGCTCGGAATTCCTCGAAATCGACGCGCCGACACGCGCCAATCTCGAGCTGACCCGAACGCTTGCCGGCGAGCGCGAAGGCTCGCTGCTGGCCTCGATTGACTTGACCTGCACGAGCGCCGGCGCGCGGCTCCTCGCGGAGCGGCTGGCGAGCCCGCTGATCGAGACTTCCGCAATCAACGCGCGCCTTGATTGCGTTGCGGCGCTGATCGACGCCGAGGAGGCGCGAGGGACTTTGCGCGACAACTTGAAAAGCGCGCCCGATCTCATGCGCGCGCTGACGCGCCTCAGCCTCGATCGCGGCGGGCCGCGCGATCTGGCGGCGCTGCGCGACGGGCTTTTCGAGGCGCAGCGTATCGCAACGGCGCTGAAGCGCATGGCGGATTTGCCGCCGATGCTCGACGCGGCGAAGGCGCGCCTCGCGCACGATGCGGGAGGGCTCGCCGAGGCGCTCGACCTGCAGCTCGCCGACGATTTGCCGCTCGCAAAGCGCGACGGCGGCTTCGTGAGTTTAGGGGCCATTGCGGAGCTCGACGAAGCGCGAGCGCTGCGCGACGAGAGCCGGCGCGTCATCGCCGAAATGCAGGCGCGCTACGTCGAGGAGACAGGCGTTCGCCAGCTTCGCGTCAAGCACAATCACTTCCTCGGCTATTTCGTCGAGGCGCCGCAGGCGGCGGGCGAAGCGCTGTTGAAGAGCCCGCACGCCAAAACCTTCGTTCATCGGCAGACCATGGCCGACTCCATGCGGTTTTCGACGACCGCGCTTGCCGAGCTCGAAGCACGCATCGCTTCCGCCGCCGATCGCGCTATTTCGATCGAGCTCGAAACGTTCGAGCGTCTGCGCCAGCGCGCGCTCGCCGAAAAAGCGACGCTGAGCGACATCGCGGCGTCGCTCGCCGAAGTCGACGTCGCCGCCGCGCTCGCCGAATTGGCGCTGAGCCGCGACTGGTCGCGTCCGAAGGTCGACGATTCGCTGAGCTTTGTCGTGCGCGGCGGACGCCACCCGGTCGTCGAGGCCGCGCTCAAGGCCGAAGGGCGGCCCTTCGTCGCCAACGACTGCGATTTGTCCGGCGCAGACGACGGCGGGCGCCTCGCGCTTGTCACCGGCCCAAACATGGCGGGCAAGTCGACCTACCTTCGGCAGAACGCGCTGATCGTGCTGCTTGCGCAAGTGGGCTCGTATGTGCCGGCGGCCGAAGCTTCGATCGGCGTCGTCGACCGCCTCTTCTCGCGCGTCGGCGCGGCCGACGATCTCGCCCGCGGCCGTTCGACCTTCATGGTCGAGATGGTCGAGACCGCGGCGATCCTCAATCAGGCGACCCCACGCTCGCTCGTCATCTTGGATGAGATCGGCCGCGGCACGGCGACGTTCGACGGATTGTCGATCGCGCACGCCTGCGTCGAACACCTGAATGCAGTAAACCGCTCGCGCGCTTTGTTCGCCACGCATTTCCACGAGCTGACGCGGCTTGCCGAGACGTTGCCGCGCGTTTTCAACCTAACGATGCGCGTCTCCGAGTGGAAAGGCGCGCTGGTCTTTCTGCACGAGGTCGCGCCCGGCGCGGCGGATCGCTCGTACGGCGTGCAGGTGGCGAAGCTCGCCGGCCTGCCGGCAAGCGTCGTCAAACGCGCGCGTGCGCTGTTGACCCAGCTCGAGGCGGGAAGGGGTGGCTCGACGAGCCTCGACGCGCTGCCGCTCTTTTCCTACGAGCCCGAGCCGCCGCCGAGCCCGGATGCGGTGAGGACCGCGCTTGAAGCGCTCGACCCGGACGCAATGACGCCGCGCGAGGCGTTGCAGGCGCTCTATGAGCTGAAGAGGAGGACGAAGGAGACTTAGCCGGGTTCGACGAGGGCGCGCGATTGTAAGGCGGCTTCGAACTCGGCCCGTCAGGTTTGGCTACTGCTCGCGCAGTTCGAATTTTCCCTCCCGATAATCGATCAGCTTGTTCTCGAACTTGTGCGTGGCGTCATCCTCGAACATCATGCGCACGCCACTGACGATCTGGATGACGTCCGGCGGAAGCTCGCGGCAGTAGAAACCACCCTCAGAGAGCTGCGGATCGTGGGCGACCCAATACGTGTCGTTCGGCCCTTTCGACAGCGAGCCCAAGTCGAATGACAAGGCGACGACCTGACAGGCAGGGTTCGATTCACGCAGGGCGTTGGCGAAGGCGTTGACTTGCGCCATGGCCGCGGGCGTCAGCTTGGTCGTTCCAAGTTTGGCGGCGAGTTTTCTAAACTGCGCGTCGCTTTCGGCCGTCCGTTTCGCCGTGGCGTAACCTCTTGCCGTTAATTCCGCCATTCGTTCGCGCTCGAGGACGGGATAGTCTCGGTGCACGTAGGTGAGCGCAAAATCGAATTCGGGTGCGACATCTGTGCGCGCCTGCGAACAGGCCCACAAATCGTCGGGCGCGCAGGGCTTGGGATTGGTTTGCAACGGACCATTTGCGCGATCGGCGGCTCCCTCCAAGGCCCAGGCGAGGTGGCGCGCCGTGACTTCGCCAATGCTCTTGGGTTCGCCTGCCGCACGTTTCGCCGATTGATCCGGATCCGGTTTCGAATTCGTCAGGTCTTTGCCCGCAAGGTCGGGATAGATCGCGTCGATTGGCGCGACGACCTCGCGCTGCAGGTCGGCGATCAATTCCCGGAACTCGGCGACGTTCGGGTCTTTCGGCGCCGGGGCGACGTCCTTTTCCCAGCGCAAGAAGCGGGCGCAAGCGCGCTGGATGTGTTTGAGGACGGAGGTCGCGGCGTCCCGGTCGATGCGCATCCTGATCTGCCGGCTCGCCGGCGAGCTACTCGATACAATCGCCGCGCAAGGGTCCGCGCTCGCCGTCGGCTCGGAAGAGCCGGCCGCGCCATGCGCTGGCAATGCGATCGCCAAGACGGTCGCCGACAGGGCGACCGCCACCGCCTCATACGTTGGCGATCTCAGCGCCCGGCGCAGGACGTCGCGACCGATCCGGTAACCGGCGACATTCAATCAGAAAGGCCCATGACGAAGGCAATCGCTGCGTTCACGCGCCGAAGGTCGTCGCGTGCAAGCGCCCCAATAATCTTACCGATGCGCGCGCGTCTGACCGTCGTCGGCTTATCGGCCATGATTTCAGAGCGTGCGCGCAATCCGTTTGCCGGCGTCGGGTCGATCGCCACGCGAATGTCTCCAGCGTCTGAGAGCTCGGACGTCATCGGACAAATGACAACCGACACATGATAGGCCGGCAACGCGTCAGTTTGAACAACGACCGCTGGGCGCGGCTTGCCGTAGTCGCCGGTCGCCGCGACGACCACAACGTCGCCGCGTTTCATCGGCGATCGGAACCGGCGTCTTGGTCGAATTCCGAAACCTTCTCGACCCAGTCGAGGGAGGCTGCTTCTTTCTGTGGATCGAGACGAGCGACGGCTTGCGCAACTCTCTGGCGCACGGCGAGCAATCTTGCGTTGGGCGTTATGATCCGAATCTCTCGCAAGTCGTTCGAGCGACGACGCTTTCGCATCGCCTTCATTCTGTCGGCTGCCGTGGTCATGACGGCTCTAAACTCGTGTCCGGAGAGCGTAAAAGCGTAACGCGTTACGGGCTGCCGCGCAATAAGGGAGTTTGCGATCTCGTGCGCCGCCCTTAAAGGATTTGCGCCGCCTCGCACTTCCGCCGCCATGACCTCGCCCAGCCTCCTCATCGCCACTTCCGGCGCCGCCTATCTCTATGTCGTCTCGCCGGGGCCGGCTTTTCTCGCGATGTTCACGTTAACGGCCGCCAAGGGCCGAGGGTCCGGAGCGCGGTTTGTCTGCGGGCACCTCGTCGGCGACACGCTGTGGGGCGCGCTGGCGGTGGCGGCGATCGTCGGGGCCAATCGGCTGGGGCCCACTCTGTTCGAACTTCTTGGGCTCGGCTGTGGGCTTTACCTCATGCTGCTCGGCTGGCGGGCCCTGAGGACGCGGAGCGACGCCAAGCCGCAACCTATCGGCGGCGGGCGCCCGCTCGCCACCGGGCTCCTCTTCGGGCTGACCAATCCCAAGGCCTATCCGGTGGCGCTCGCCATGTTCTCGGCGATTGTCGCGCCTTACGCCGACGGCCTGGCGCTGGCCGATTCGCCGCGACTGTTTTTTGCCGCCTTCGCCGGGTTTCTGGCCGCCGACGCGACCCTCGTCTTCGCCGCCGGCCTCGCGCCGATCAGGCGCTTTTTCCTGACGCGCGGCGTCGCAGTGACGCGAATCGTCGGCCTGATCTTCATCGCTTTCGGCGCGCGATCGGTTTATGACGCCGCCAGCGGCGCGCTTCGGCGCAGCGCCTGAAACGCCGTGCACGAAAATGTCAAGGGAAAAACACACTCACCCTCTTGGCAGACGATCGTCATCCCGCTAAATACCGCCGCTCGGGGTCGGCGGCGCAGAGCGACCCCAATGTCAGACATGGCTTCCGCCGCGGAACTGCGGGCTTCGGAACAGAAGGCGCAGGAACGCAGGCGGTAAGAAGGGCCCGGAGACCGGGGGGCAACCCTTGTGTCTTTTCGGGCCATGTCCTGTCCGAGACTGCCGGCGCGCCGGCCTGCTTTGAGGGGCAGGCACGGCGCTTAATTCCCTCCCGCAGACCTAAAGCGGGGCGAAAGGGGGCCTGCATAGACGGGGAAACCGGTTTTCGCCGGCCGCTTCAAAACGAGCGGCTGACGGTTGGCGGTTCGAACCTTCTCATCCGGCGATGGACCGCTCGGTCCGCCTCCGGGGACAGGCAAGACGGCCGTCGTTGATGGCGCTCTTGATAAAGGGCGCGGCGACGATGGTCCTGGTGCAGTCGGCGAGACTTGAAAAAGGTCTTGCCAACCGGAGAGAAGCCAACGTGGATAGAGCGGAGAAGAAAGCGGCGGTCGACACGCTTCACGAAGTCTTTTCAAAGACTTCGGTAGTGGTCGTCGCTCATTATTCCGGTCTGACCGTCGCCCAGATGCAGCGTCTTCGCAAGCAGATGAAGCAGGCTGGCGCGTCCGTTCAGGTCGCAAAGAACCGCCTCGCCCAGATTGCGCTCAAAGGCACGGACGTCGCCTCGATCGGGTCTCTCTTGAAGGGCCCGACGCTGATTGCGCATTCGCGCGATCCGGTGGCGGCGGCCAAAGCG
>Ga0187782_10004697_pt1 | contig 10219 bp, 4 predicted proteins | sample 0715_SJ02_MP15_2_FD_132454 | JGI IMG/M metagenome (GOLD analysis project Ga0187782, IMG submission 132454) | Tropical peat soil microbial communities from peatlands in Department of Meta, Colombia - 0715_SJ02_MP15_20_MG | ecosystem: Environmental > Terrestrial > Soil > Wetlands > Peat | place...
ACAGCGGCGGCACTCTCACCGAACTCGTGCAGGGCACCGACGGGAGTTTCTATGGGACCACCTCCGGGGGCAGCGGGACAGTCTTCAAGTTAGACGTCGGGCTGGGCCCCTTCATAAGAACCGTGCCCACCACCGGAAACGTGGGAACCTCAGTCATCATCCTGGGTAACAACCTGACCGGCACGACGGCGGTTAGCTTCAACGGCACAGCGGCCACATTCACCGTCCCGTCGAGCACGGAAATCCTGGCCACCGTTCCCGCGGGAGCGACAAGTGGAACGGTGCAGGTGACGACTCCCAGCGGCACGCTGGCGAGCAACGTGCCCTTCGTGGTGGCAGCGCCGCCCACCGCTCCGCCCAATTTCAGCCCGCCGGCAGGAACCTACTACGACACCGCGCAGGCCATCACGATCTCCGACTTCACGCCCGGAGCGGTCATCTACTACACCACCGACGGCACAACACCCACTACCAACTCTACGCTCTACACGGGACCCCTCAGCATCGACGTGACACAGACGCTCGGAGCGATTGCGGTCGCCCCCGGCTATGCCACGAGCGAGGTGGCCACGGCCGCCTACACCTTCGACTTCGTGCCGGTGGCCAGGGTTTCTCCGGTGACCCTCACCTTTGCGGGAATTTTCGTCAACACCGTCAGCAGCGCGCAAGCCGTAACGCTCAGTGATCCGGGAAGCGCACTTCTGCAACTCAACGGCATCGCCGTCAGTGGAGACTTTGCGGAAACCAATAATTGCGGAAACTCTCTCGCCGAGGGCGCGTCGTGCACCATCAACGTGACTTTCATACCCACGACGGGCGGCACACGGACCGGCACGTTGACGATCACGGATGACAATGACAGCACGTTGTGGGCCGCCCAGACCGTGAGCTTGAGCGGCGTGGGCCAGGACTTCAACTTCTCCACGCCGTCCGGCTCTTCTTCCTCGCAAACCGTCGCGCCAGGGCAGACGGCAACTTACACACTGTCCGTGGGAAGTTCAGGGGGCATGACCCAAACGGTGAGCTTTACGTGCACGGGGGCGCCTTCCGAATCAACTTGCACCGTTTCGCCGAATCCGGCGTCACCCGGCAGCAATGTCACCGTAACCGTCACCACCACGGCGCCCTCGATCGCAGTTCCGCGCCGCTTTTCTCCACCACTGTGGCCAACTTACCAGTTCCTGTTGATCGTTGCCGCCCTCTGCTTGGCCCTAGCGGGGAGCGTGCTCGCTCGCAAACGTGCGGCAACGCGCCGGCTCGCCGTGCTTCTGCCGCTCGCAGCGGGATTGCTGCTTGCCCTGGCGCTCGCGTCTTGCGGCGGAGGGGGAGGCGGCGGGGGACCCAGTAATCCAGGGACACCGGCCGGTACTTACACAATAACCATTACGGGCACGTCCGGATCAGGTTCGGGCGGCCTGATCCACACCACGAATCTCACACTAACAGTTTCGTAGCGCCCGTTAGAAGGCCAGCACTTGCTAACCCCAAAGCGCGGGTTAGGCGCTACGTTCGAAACCGTAAACCGCCGGAGCCTTCTTCCCCTTGACTATTGACAAGAGAAACTGTAGAGTGTTCTGTCGATAACTGAGAGGAGTGGCCATGAGCAAACCGACCGACCTGGTGCAGGGCACTTTGGATGTTCTGATCCTGAAGACCCTCGCCCTCGAGTCCATGCACGGTTGGGGCATCGCGCAGCGAATCAAGCAAGTCTCGAAGGAAGTCCTGCAAGTCAACCAGGGGGCCTTATACCCGGCCCTGCACCGCCTCGAGCAAAACGGCTGGATCAAGGCCAAGTGGGGCGAGTCCGACAATAACCGCCGCGCCAAGTTCTATTCCTTAACCCCAGGGGGGCGCAAGTACCTGGAGCTAGAGGAAGCCCACTGGCAAAGGCTCTCCGCCGCCATTGCGCTCGTCTTGGAGGCTTCGTGAAGTGGGCAGGCAGCTACCAGCGGAATCCTGTAGGGGCGAGGCGGCGCCTCGCCCCTACGCTTGGTCTGCAGGGGACGGCGAGCTGTCCCCCTACATCCCAAGCTGAAAGCTGAAATGATGCGCTGGCCCTGCAAACTCCCGCTACGACTTCGCTCGCTTTTCAAGCGTGGTCGTGTCGAACAGGAGCTGAGTGACGAACTACGTTTTCACCTCGAAAAGATGACCGAGGAAAACGTCGCAAGAGGGATGACGCTGGAAGAAGCCCGTTACGCCGCCCTGCGCGAGTTGGGCGGGGTTGAGCAAATCAAGGAGGAGTGCCGCGACATGCGCCGAGTGAACTGGATCGAGAATCTCGTTCATGACCTCCGCTACGGCGTTCGCCAATTGCGGCGAACTCCCGGCTTCGCAGCCGTGGTAGTCACCGCGCTGGCCCTCGGGATTGGCGCCAACGCGGCAATGTTCAGCGTTGTCAATGCGGTGCTGCTGCGCCCTCTGCCTTTTCGCGACCCCGGCCGGCTGGTGGCAATCGAAGGCATTCCCGCGGTCCAGTTCAATGGCCCACACACGCATGTTATCGGCTGGCAGGACTGGGTGGGAAAGAGCCGGACGCTTACGGACGTGAGCGTTTACGAACGCGGCGGAGTGAATGTCTTCGGGGGCGACCGGCCCGAGCATTTACCCGCGGCGGCGGTTTCTGACGGATTCTTTCGACTGCTGGGCGTGGGGGCCATCAAAGGGCGCATATTGCTCCCCGATAAGGATCAACCCGCCCGCCCGGAGGCCGTGATCAGTTACGACCTATGGCAGGGGCATCTGGGCGCGGATCCAAACATCCTTGGCAGAAACCTCGAATTGAGCGGCAAACCCTTCATCGTAATCGGCGTGATGCCGCCCGGCTTCGAATTCCCTGGCGAAACGCAGGTATGGGTTCCGGCGACGGTCAATATGGAAGAGAACCTCTTCGCGGAGGGCGGGATTGTGAATTTCCAGATCGCCCGCCTGAGCCCCGGGGCGACGCTGAGTCAGGTCCGCGCTGAACTCGAGGTATTCCTGAAGCAGCTTAACCAGGGAAATCCCGCCCCGTTCAATGCCAAACCGAGCGTCACTCCGCTGCGTCTTCAACTGGTCAAGGACTCACGCCCCGCGCTGCTCGTGCTGATGGGGGCAGTCGGCTTGGTGCTGTTGATCGCCTGCGCGGATGTCACGAACCTTTTGCTCGCCCGGAATGCGGCGCGCTCGCGCGAGTTCGCTGTGCGCTCGGCCATCGGCGCCGGCCGGGCCCGTCTGATCCGGCAACTGCTTACGGAGAGTGTGCTGCTTTCGCTCGCAGGAGGCTCCGTGGGGCTGCTGGTTGGCGCCGGAATGGTGCGGCTGGAGCGAGCCCTTCTTCCGCTCAAAGAGACGCCCGTGAGCGGTATTCGCCTGGATGCGTGGGTCCTGGGATTCACATTTGCCGTCGCCGTACTCACCGGTGTTTTGGCCGGCCTTCTCCCCGCCCTGGGAAGCTCGCGGGTGATCCTCAGCGAAGCGTTGAAAGAAGGCGCGGGCAGCTCATCTGCGGGCTTTGGCTTTAGCCAACAGCATCGTCTGCGGATGGTTCTGGGCATCGGAGAAGTGGGCTTGGCGCTCATCCTGCTCATCGGGGCAACCTTGCTGATCCGGAGCCTGGCGCGCCTCAGCACGGTCAATCCCGGCTTCCGCACTGACCACCTGCTGACCGCGCGGCTGTTTCTTGCCGGCCCGGACTATGCCAAGGTGGTGAGCCGCGGCGCTTTCTTCGAACGAGTGCTGGACCGCGCGCGCACGTTGCCTGGGGTGCGCGATGCCGCCTGGACCAACTCGCTTCCCCTCGGCGAGGGAGTCTCGGTTATGTTCAGCGTCGGCATCGAAGGATCACCAAACCCCAAGCCGCAAACGTCCGATAAATGGGCGCTCTACCTCACGGTCAGTCCGGATTACTTTCGGGCGATGGGCATCCCACTTCTTGCCGGACGCGCATTCGATGCACGCGACCGCGACGGAGCGCCTCGGGTGGCCATCATCAGCCGGGCGATGGCCCGCCTCTGCTGGCCCGCTCAGGACCCCATTGGAAAGCGGCTCACGATGATGGACCCGCCGCAGTGGATGACGGTGGTCGGCGTGGTCGGCGATGTGCGTCAGTGGGACCTCTCGGACGCTCCTGAACCAGGCATGTACCTCCCCATCCTGCAAGCGCCGTCGCGTTCCGCCTTCCTGGTTGTTCACACCTCTGGCCCTGTTTCCGCAACCGACGTTGCCGGCGCCGTGCGTGCTGTCGATCGCGGAGAGCCGGTGGCTTCCACGCGCACGGGGGACGAACTCCTGGCGCGCTCCACCGCCTCGCCTCGTTTCAGAGCCTCGGTGCTTGGTCTCTTTGCCGGCCTCGCCTTAGCGCTCGCCCTCGTCGGCGTGTACGGCGTCATGGCCTACTCCGTCAGCCAACGAACGCATGAGATTGGTATTCGCATAGCGCTAGGGGCCGAACGCCGGGGCGTTTTGCGAATGGTGTTGATGAAGGGCCTGCTCATTACGCTGCTCGGCGTGACGGTCGGCGTCGGTGGCGCGCTCGGCCTGACACGCTTTATGTCCAGCTTGCTTTATGAAATCAGGCCCAGCGATCCGCTGACATTCGTGGCAGCCTCTTTGCTTGTGATAGCTGTGGCACTGCTCGCCTGCTACATCCCCGCGCGCCGGGCGACGAAGGTCGATCCCATGGTGGCGCTGAGGTACGAATGAAGTTTTCAGTCATCAGTTCTCAGTTATCAGGAAGAGCCTGCCTCAGCCATCCACACGACTGGCGTGCGGCGGTCGTACGGGACTTGCAGGCATGGAGAACTGAGGACTGAAAACTGAGAACTGACAACTAGACATGCGCTGGCTTTACAAATTCCCGTTGCGACTCCGCTCCCTGTTCAAGCGTAGACGCGTCGAACAGGAGCTGAGTGACGAACTCCTCTTTCACCTGGAAAAACTGATTGACGGTAACCTCACAAAAGGGATGACGCCGAAGGAAGCCCGTTATGCAGCGTTGCGCGAGCTGGGCGGGGTTGAACAAATCAAAGAGGAGTGTCGCGACATGCGCCGCGTGAACTATATCGAGAACTTCTTGCAAGATGTCCGCTACGGCATTCGCCAGTTGCGCCGAAACCCGGGCTTTACGGTCGTGGCCGCGCTCACGCTCGCGCTCGGCATTGGCGCCAACAGCACGATATTTAGTGCCGTCAGCGGCGTGTTGTTGAAGAAGCCTCCCGTGAGGGACCCCCACCGTGTGGTTTTGGTCCTGTCAATCAATCGGGAGAAGGGTTGGGGCTATGGCCCCGAGCATCCTGTTTCTGCCCCCGACTTTCTCGACTGGCAAAGCGAGAACCGCGGCTTCGAAGAAATGGCCGCCATCGCGCCCTGGGCCGACTTCAACTTGACTGGACAGGGCGACCCGCAACGGGTCGCAGGGACTCGCGTTTCCGCCAACTTCTTCCATCTCTTGGGTGTTAATACGTCTTTAGGCCGCACCTTTGCCGAGAGCGAAGACCAGCAGGGTCGCGACCACGTAGCGATTCTCAGCTACGGCCTCTGGCAGACTCATTTTGCTTCGGACCCGAGTGTGGTTGGCAAGATGATCAGACTGAACGCGGAATCATACACCGTGGTGGGTGTGATGCCCGCGAGCTTCAAGCTTTTTATCTTTCCATCCCAGCTCTGGATTCCACTCGCGTTTGATTCGAAACAACTGAGTCCGGCGGGACGCCAATCCCGCTCGTTTTATGTTTTCGCGCGCCTCAAGCCCGGAAAGACGGTTGAGCAGGCGCAGGCGGAGATGGCCGCCATCTCGCGCCGTCTCGAGCAGAGCTATTCCGAGGCGGACAAGGGCTGGGATGCGAGTCTTATTTCGCTTCAGGAGTTCCAGATTCAGGACTTCCACATCCGCGCAGCTCTCATGGTGCTGGTGGGAACCGTGGGTCTAGTACTGCTCGTCGCGTGCGCCAACATCGCCGGCTTACTGTTAGCGCGCGGCGGCGGACGCCAGCACGAAATCGCCGTGCGCGCGGCGCTGGGGGCAGGACGCTGGCGTTTGATTCGGCAGCTCCTTTCCGAAAATGTCCTTATTGCCATGGCTGGCGCGGCCCTGGGCTTGCTCCTCGCTTGGTCGGGAATCCGCATCCTTCACGCTGCCCTCCGCTACAATGAGTGGGTAAGTTCCATGGAGTTCGGCATCGACACGCCGGTCCTTATCTTTACCATCAGCCTTTCGCTGCTCACAGTTTTGCTATTTGGCCTGGTGCCCTCTCTTCAAGTTTCAAGGTCCGATCTTCACGCGACCTTGAAAGAAGGCGGGCGGACTGGGGGTGTGGGTCCCGCCCGCAGCAATATTCGGCGCATATTCGTCGTTGCACAATTCGCGCTCGCGCTAGTCTTGCTTGTCGGGGCGGGCCTGATGATTAAGAGTTTTCTCGAAGAAATAAGCGCCAACCCCGGCTTCAATCCGGTAGGACTGTTGACGGCGGAAGTTTCCCTTCCCGCTGCCAAATATCAGAGCCCATTCCAACAAGCCGCTTTCTTCAAGGAGGTGGCTGAGAAGCTGCAAAATCTTCCGGGCGTCGTGTCCGCAACAGCCGCCGGGAATCTGCCACTCAGCGCGGAGGTGGGAAAAGTTCCCTTCAGCATCGAGGGCCAACCAACCACTCCGGCGCAAGAACGCCCACAAGGCAGATACTACGCAGTCGGTCCGAACTACTTGCGAACGATGGAAATCCCGCTGCTCAGAGGGCGCGCGTTCACGGACCTAGATAATGCAAGCACATCTCCGGTTCTTCTGGTCAATGAGGCGTTCGTCCGTCGCTTCTTTCCAAAGGGAGACGCTCTCGGTCAGCATATTAGCCTCGATACCGAGAATGGGGTTTCCTCCCCCTGGCGTGAGATCGTGGGCGTCGTCGGGAATGTGAAGGACTGGTTCGGTCAACCGGGTTTTGATCCGCAGCTTTACCTCCCGTATGCCCAGGCGCCCTCCGCGGGCATGACACTGGCGGTGCGAACCAAGGGCGATCCGGAAGCTTTGGCTTCCGCCGTGCGCGCGACAGTATGGTCTATGGACAAAGACCAGCCGTTGGGCAACGTGATGACGATGCGTCAGTTTATCGAGGCCAGAGGAGAGGCTGGGGACCGCTTGATGGGCCAACTGCTCGGCCTCTTCGCCGGCTTGGCGCTGATTCTGGCCGCCGTGGGAATCTATGGAATCATCGCCCACGCCGTTGCCCAGCGCACCCACGAGATCGGAATCCGCATGGCACTCGGCGCAGAAAGCGGCAGTGTTTTGGGGCTGGTAGTGGGAGAAGGAATGAAGCTTGCCGTCCTCGGGTTGGCGATTGGGCTTGCTATGGCATGCCCGCTTCCCCGAGTGTTTGGTGCCGCGTTTCTAGGCTTCAGTGTCCATGTCTCTTGGATCTTTATCATTGCCCCTACCCTCGTCGTCGTTGCGGGGCTGCTCGCTTCCTACATCCCCGCGCGCCGGGCGACGAAGGTCGATCCCATGGTGGCGCTGCGGCACGAGTAGGTGTCAGGTGTGAGGTGCCAGGTGTCAGATACCGGCGGGAGATGGGAACCCTGTAGGGGCGAGGCGGCGCCTTGCCCCTACACTTGCCCTACGTGGGGGGCGGCAAGCCGCCCCCCTACAATACAAGCTGATGGGTGACGGGCGGTAGCTCAGCGCTTTCACCAGCCGTCGTCGCAGGATGAGTGAATAGGGGGAACCAATCCTCCGGCAGACTCGTAGGGAGCTTTGAGAGAAGAACCAACTGAAACGTTTGGCCAGATGGAGGAAGAATGCCTCAACCGGTTTTGCCCGTGACGTTGACACTCCTGCTGGGGGCTTCTGTCGCTATCGCGCAGCAGCCTTCTGTTAAACGCCCCGACGGCAGCCAGATTGCCCCTTCCCAGATCGACGCCACGGTCACCCAGTTGATGCAGGCAGCCCACGTAACCGGGTGTGGAATTGCAATTTTCCACGGCGGCAGAATTGCCTATCTCAAGGCCTACGGTCTGCGCGACGTCGAAAAGGGTTTGCCGTTGACGCCCGACTCCGTGATGACCTCGGCATCCCTGAGCAAAGCGGCGTTTGCGACCATGGACATGCGCCTGGTGCAAGAAGGCGTGCTTGATCTCGATAGGCCGATCTTTCAATACCTGCCCAAGCCGCTTCCCCAGTATCCGGCTTATGCAGACCTCCAGGGAGACGATCGGTATAAGAAACTTACCTTGCGCATCCTTTTGAGCCATACCAGCGGCTTCCCAAATATGCGTGCCTCCGAGGACGATCGCAAGCTCAAGATTCACTTCGAACCCGGCACGCGCTACGCTTACTCCGGAGTGGGAATCAATCTTGCGCAGTTGGTCGTAGAGACGGTGACTGGCAAATCGCTCACGGTGTTAATGCAAGAGAATCTCTACCGCCCCGTTCGCATGAATCGCACCAGCATGGTGTGGGAGCCGGGGTTCGAGAGTGACTTTGCGAACGGTTATGACGAGTACGGTCGCTCGCTGGGGGCGGAGCGGTGGTCCGCTCCCAACGCCGCGGGGTCGATGCAGACTACGCTGCACGATTACGCCACTTTCCTGAGCGCGCTGATGCAGGGAAAGGTACTGAACACCCGAACGTTCGGAAAGATGCAAGACGCCCAAATCAGCATTCATTCTGCGCATCAGTTTCCCCCGCTGGCAAGCGAGACTACTACCGCCAATGACAGCATTCGCCTCCGCTATGGTCTGGGCTGGGGACTTTATTCCTCGCCCTACGGAAAGGCCTTCTTCAAAGAAGGCCATGACGAGGGATGGAGGCATCTGGCGCTCTTCTTCAGGAACGGGAGCGGAATCCTGATTATGACCAACAGCTCCAATGGCGAGGGGATCTTCAAGCCGCTTATTGATTCCCTTCTGGGCGCAACCTGGTTCCCCTTCGATTGGGATAGCTATACACCGTACAACCTGCTTCCGCCGCTGCCCAAATTGAAGGAGCACAAGAAAGTCTCCCTCACCCTGGCCCAACTGAACCGGGTGGTTGGCCGGTACGCGCTGCCGCCCGATGTGGTCCTCTCGGTTACGGTCGAGAATGGCCGCCTGTTCGTTCAGGAGAACGACGAGCAAAAGCAAGAGTATCTGGCCGAGAGCCCGCAGGATTTTTACTCGGCAACCTCCAGCGATGAGTGTACCTTCAAACCAGCAGACGGAGGCCCGGCTCAGGTCCTGGTGTTGCATCTGGGCGATAAGGATGTTGAGCTCAAGCGCATTCAGTGAACGCGCTCGACTTGCGCAGCCGGGCGCCATCCTGAGATGGGTGATGGGGGAAGTCTAAGAAAATGCCGCGGACCCCAAAACCGGGGGTCCGCGCTACCGTCAAACAGGAGTGCCGAGATATGCGCCAAGTGAACTTCATCGAGACCACGATTCGCGACATCCGCTACGGCCTTCGGATGGCCGCGAAGTCACGCGGGCTGACCGCGACACTGGCGATCACCCTGGCGCTAGGCATTGGCGTCAATACGGCTATCTTCAGCGTGTTGAATGGTTGGCTGCTCCGCCCGCTCCCCGTTCGAGCGCCGGACCAAATCATGTATCTGGCTTTTCAACCGAAGGGCACGACTGAATCGAAGTTTTCCTACCCCGACTTTCTAGATTTCCAGAAGCAGACAGATGCGTTCTCCGATCTATTCGCTTACGTGCTCAGCGGCGGGGCCGGATTCAGTACCGGCGGCGTAGCAACTGAATTTGCCGCCGGCCCGGTAACGGGCAATTACTTCTCGGCTCTTGGCGTGAAGCCGCTGCTCGGCCGGCTATTGCTCCCGGGCGAGGGTGAGAAGCCGGGCGAGGGGCTGCTGGTGGTGCTTGGCTATTCCTTTTGGCAAAGGAGATTCGGAGGCGATGCGGCCATCGTCGGCAAGCAGGTTCTTATCAACGGGCAACCCGCCATGGTTATTGGCGTCACGCCAAAGGAGTTCCACGGCGTGTTTTTTGCTTTTGATATGGATGGCTATCTCTCGCTCAATGCGGTTTCACTGACGCAGGGCTCGAGCGGGTTCTGGACTGACCGCGGCGCCCGAGACTTGATGGTGCTGGGAAGGTTGAAGCCCGGCATTAGCATCGCCCAGGCGGAGAGTTCGCTGGCCGTCATTGCGCAACGCTTGGCCGCCCAATATCCCGCCACGGATAAAGACTTCACCGTGCGCGTCATTCCGGAGCGATTCGCCCGGCCGGCACCTTTCGTCACCAATTTCGTCGCCGTCAT
>Ga0187782_10004698_pt1 | contig 10219 bp, 9 predicted proteins | sample 0715_SJ02_MP15_2_FD_132454 | JGI IMG/M metagenome (GOLD analysis project Ga0187782, IMG submission 132454) | Tropical peat soil microbial communities from peatlands in Department of Meta, Colombia - 0715_SJ02_MP15_20_MG | ecosystem: Environmental > Terrestrial > Soil > Wetlands > Peat | place...
GCTGTTCCGAGCCATGGCAAAGTAGCGTTCCAGCGTAACCTTTCCTCCGCCGAACCGCTCCGGGGCGGCGCCGAGAAGAACGAGCGCGTCGAGCACCTGATCGTAGAGCGAGAAGTCATTGGACGGAATGAAGTTGATTCCAGCGGCTTGTTGCAGCTTCCAGTGTTCTTTCCGCAGCGACGAAGCGACCTCCAGCAGCTCTTCTTCCGTACGCTTCCCGCTCCAGTAGCCTTCCAGCGCAAACTTCAATTCCCGTTGGCGGCCCATTCTCGGGAAACCCAGATTTGCGGTTTTTAGTGTTGGGGCATTGGGGGACGATTCATTACCTGCAGCCATTTTGGCTCTCTCCTGTCAACGGGAAGAACCACCTATGCGCAGGCATGGCCGTCATTGAAGAACACAACGGAGCATTGCGGCGTCTACCGGTTCCAATCCACGAGAACGGCATCCTCAAGCGCACCCATGGTCAGCGTCCAGCGCTTCCATGGCGGTGGGGCAGGCTGGTCTTCGGACTTTGGGCTCCCTACTCCGTTGCCGCTTCCCATCTCGAATCGAGACGGTGCGTTGGCTCGCGCCGTGCAACGTTTCGTTCCCATCACCGCTGCGGGACAGCGCTGGATTCGCACCAGCTTCCCGTTTAACAGGCCTCTTGGTGACGGCCCGACCTGCACACCGGTATCTTACACTGAGGAGTCATTCGCCGCGTCTCCTTTTGGCCCAATTTGGCAGAAAACGGGGGCCGGACCATCTGAATGATGGGTTTACGAAATCTTGCCAACTCCGGCTTGACAAGAAACTGCATTAGGTCTACCTTTGGTAGCGTTACGGTTCCTCAGAAACCCAATATCTGGGGCCAAGAGGGAAGTTGGTCAAAGCCAACGCTGCCCCCGCAACTGTAAGCGAAGAGCCGCCGTCTGCTCGTGCCACTGCCCCCTTGGGGTGGGAAGGCCAGATGGTTGCAACGACTCGCAAGCCAGGAGACCTGCCGTAATCGATTTGAACGTCCACGGGCGGGGTGTACCGGCGGGTCGCTTGCAAGGCTCCGTGGCCTTCCGCCATCAGCTCCCTCGCAAGTCGTCCTTCCCGAGACATCGCCGATCCGTTTCGAGGCAGCTCCGATGTCGAACACCACCGTCCAAACGCCTTCGTCCATCATCAAGCGCAGCGGCGCCTCGGTTCCTTTCGACGGTCAAAAAATTCAATCCGCAATCGAGCGCGCCGGCAAGGCAACTGGCGCTTTCGATGCTAACGAAGCCCAATTGCTCACCATCCAGGCGTTGAAAGTTATCGCCCACCGTTTTCAGGACCGCTCGCCTCACATCGAGCAGGTCCAGGACATCGTAGAGCAGGTTCTCATCTCTGCCAATCACTTTTCCACCGCGCGCGCCTACATCGTCTACCGTGAACAACGCTCCCGGCTTCGCAGCGACCAGCGCACCATAGTCGATGTCGCATCGTCGATCAATGAGTATCTCGACCGAGCCGACTGGCGCGTGAACGCTAATGCAAACCAGGGCTATTCGCTCGGTGGATTGATTTTGAACGTAAGCGGCAAGGTGGTGGCCAACTATTGGCTCTCCCATGTCTACCCGCCCGAGATCGGGCGCGCCCACCGCGAGGGCGACCTGCATATTCACGACCTGGATATGCTGGCGGGCTACTGTGCCGGCTGGTCGCTCCGGACATTGCTGCTCGAAGGCTTGAACGGCGTTCCGGGCAAAGTGGAAGCCGGTCCGCCCAAGCACTTGTCGAGTGCAGTCGGCCAAATTGTCAACTTTCTTGGAACTCTGCAGAATGAATGGGCCGGTGCTCAGGCATTCAGCTCGTTCGATACCTATATAGCCCCTTTCATTCGCAAGGACAACCTGTCCTACGAAGAGGTTCGCCAGGGCATTCAGGAATTGATTTACAACCTCAATGTGCCTTCGCGCTGGGGCACGCAGACGCCATTTACGAATCTCACATTCGACTGGACATGCCCGGACGATCTACGCGATCAGTTTCCTGTGATTGGCGGCCAGACCATGCCTTTCAGCTATGGCGAACTGCAGCCGGAAATGGACATGATCAACCGCGCATACATCGAAGTGATGACCGCCGGGGATGCCAAGGGGCGCGTATTTACTTTCCCCATTCCTACATACAACATTACGCCGGATTTTCCGTGGGAAGGCGAAAACACCGACCTGCTCTTCGAGATGACCGCCAAGTACGGCCTGCCTTACTTCCAGAACTTCGTGAATTCGGAGCTGAGGCCCAACATGGTGCGCTCCATGTGCTGCCGTCTGCAACTTGATTTGAACGAATTGCTCAAGCGCGGCAATGGCCTGTTCGGCTCGGCCGAACAAACGGGATCGGTTGGGGTTGTGACAATTAACTGTGCTCGCCTCGGCTATCTGCACCGGAGCGACGAGCAGGCGCTATTTGGCCGGCTCGACGAGCTGCTCGAGATAGCCCGCACTAGCCTTGAAATCAAGCGCAAGGCGATTCAGCGCCACATGGATAATGGGCTTTTCCCCTACACCAAGCGTTACCTGGGAACGTTGCGCAATTTCTTTTCGACTATCGGCGTCAACGGCCTGAACGAAATGATCCGCAACTTCACCGCCGATACAGACGACATCGCTACCGAGCGCGGCCGTGCACTTGCTTTGCGCTTCCTCGATCGCGTGCGCGAAGGCATCTTGCGGTTTCAAGAAGAGACCGGTCACATGTATAACTTGGAGGCTACTCCGGCCGAAGGCACCACCTATCGTTTCGCCCGCGAGGATCGCAAGCGCTTCCCCGATATTCTGCAAGCGGGGATCGCCGAGAACCCCTACTATACCAACTCCAGCCAGCTTCCTGTCGCCTATACCGACGATCCATTCGAAGCCCTTGAAATGCAGGAGGCCCTGCAGCAGAAATACACCGGCGGGACCGTCCTTCATCTCTACATGGGCGAGCGCGTTACCTCGGCCCAGGCGTGCAAGAGACTCGTCCGCCGCGCCCTCCAAAACTTCCGCCTGCCTTACATAACCGTGACTCCAACATTTTCCATCTGTCCCACTCACGGCTATCTCTCCGGTGAACACGTCTTTTGCCCCAAATGCGATGTCGAAATTCTGGCTAGGAAAGAACAAGCCGCACAGCAAGACTCATTGACTCACTGAGAGGAACCTCATGCAAACCGCAGCCGCCACCATCGATCGACCGCAAACCACAACTCTTAGCGACGAAGAACGCCAGCCCTGCGAGGTCTGGACGCGCGTCATGGGCTACCATCGCCCGGTCTCTTCCTTCAATCGCGGCAAGCAAGGGGAGTATCGCGAACGGAAGTGCTTCGTTGAATCCAAATGCGAATAGCCTCAAGGTCGGCGGGCTTACGCGCCTGTCGACGTGCGACTGGCCGGGCCAGCTCGCCGCCACAATCTTCTGCCAGGGCTGCGCATGGGACTGTCCCTACTGCCACAATCCCGGACTGCGCGCGCCGCAAACTGAAGCGGCGATCCCGTGGGCATCGATTCTTCGGTTTCTCGCGAGCCGCCGCGGCTTGTTGGACGCCGTGGTCTTCTCCGGTGGCGAGCCCACGCTGCAATCCGCGCTGCCTGATGCTGTCGCCGAGGTCCGCGCACTCGGCTTTCGCGTTGGGTTGCATACGGCTGGCATGGCTCCTGAGCGCTTAGTGGCTTTGCTGCCTTTGCTTGACTGGGTCGGCTTCGACGTAAAGGCTCCGTTCGGCAGCTATCTCCGCATTACGGGCGTCGAGCATAGTGGTGACAAGGCACTCAAGAGCTTGGGATGTTTGCTTGCAAGCGGTGTTGCTTACGAGGTCCGTACGACGGTTCATCCCTCGCTCCTCAGTCTCGCCGACATGGTCGAATTGAGAGCGCAGTTGCTCGAACTGCGCGTAGAGAATTTCATCGTTCAGCAGTTTCGCACGCAAGGAGCGCTGCGCAGCCGGTTGCCCCGTTCAACCGGGAATCTGTCGCTGCCGATCGAATACGGAGCCCAATTTAGTCACTTTGCTGTGCGTTGATCGCTCTGGGCCATCGCTGCACAGCTTACGGGATTGTGATCACCGCCGCTGCGATTTGCCTATGGGTTGAGATGGAGCGGAGGCTGCTTGGCCGTAGGCAAATGTGCGTCTAGGATAAGAGCAACAGATGCCGCAATCTGACGCATATCGATCACGCCGAGATCGCGCCCGCGAGCGATACCTTGTCCCATGGCAAAGAACGAAGCTCGCATCTCGGGGAATGACGGCAGATAACCGTGGGTACCGCGGGTTCTTGGTAAATCCGTAACCAGCGGACCCGAAAAGGCGCCTGCGAAGGTGAAGCCCGGCTTCAGAGCGAGAATGAAGGCAGCGTTCGGGAACCCGCCCAACGGTTCAAAATCCTTCTTGTCGAGAACTTGGGCAATGCCGTTGGCCGGATCGGCGGCGAGGCGCGTAAGCAGCGCGCTGACTCGGTCACGAATCTTCGTGTCAGCCGGATCGTGAAGCATGATAGCGGCAAGGCCTCCACTGGCCCAGGGCTCGGCTTTCCACGAGACAATGGCGTCCTTCCCGTCGGGCCCGCTCTTTGCGTCGACCAAACCAGCTTGGAGAAACGGAATGGCAATGTTGAGAGCGTGGTGGATTTCGGCAAAGCCGTGATCGGAAACGATAACGATGACCGTGGACGGGTCGATCTTCAGGGCTGCGTCGATCAATTCGCCGACCATGCCATCGATGGCTTCGAGATTTTTGTTGGACTCGGCACTGAACGGACCCGTCATGTGCTCGGTCTCATCGAGCGAGCTGAGGTGAATCGTCATGAAACCGGGACGGCGCCGGTCGAGGATGTCGATCGAGTAGCGCGTCCGGATTCGGTCGCCGTCGATGCTGGTGTCGTTGCCCATCATGTAAGGTCCCAGCCGCTTCTCCATGTCCAAGAGCAAGCCGTCGGGGCGGGAGATTGCTGCCATCAGCTCGGTGTCCTGCAGGTTGGCGGAGTCGGGTTCGACCGAGGCCTCTGCGCCACGCCAGTACTCGGGAATAAGCGTATCCACGGGAGCGTTGACGCTGACGGGCCAACTGACCGAGGCGGTCGAAATTCCTGCCTCGCGCGCAGCGTCCCAAAGCGTTGGGACGTGGATGTCGCCGGCATACCAATACCATGCGCCGCCGAAACTACGAAGGGGGTCGAAGAGGGTGTTATTCAAGATGCCGTGCTCGGCAGGCCACACACCCGTAATAAGGGTGGTGTGATCGGGGTATGTGACCGTGGGCACGACAGCGAGGACTCCGTCGGCATATGTGCCCTCGATGAGAAAGCGGCGGAGAGTGGGAATGCACAACCCGTGCTCATCGGCATGGGTGACGTATTCGGGTTTCAGGCCGTCGATGGAAATCATGAGAACAGGCGCTGCATGAACCGTCGGCAGAGCTAGGGCGATGGCAGCAAAAAGCAGCGTGTGAAGGCGGTAACGGTGGAATGTGTGCATAGGGTCAGTAGAACCGGTGCATAGAGTAAATGAGTTAATTCGAAGTAAAAATAAATGTTCAACTGGAGAGGTGCCTTGTATTTGATGGCGATTTCGCCGAACAGAAAGCTGATCGTTGACTTCCGCGAAAAGAAATACGGAGTTCTGCGCAGCGTCTTATCGATGGGCATTTGCCTCATTCTTGGTTGGGAACGTCTCCCATCGGGGTATCCAGTTTCACAACAGACCAAGAATAATTGCCAAATATTCACAACATATGGAGCTTGCACTATTGCCCATCGCAAGATATAGTCACGCTATTCCTCGGCCTCTCTAACGAGAGTCGAAAGGGAATCCGGTGAAAGTCCGGAACTGCCCCGCAGCGGTGAGCAGGTACGAAAGTCGAAACGACACTGGGTCATAGGCCTGGGAAGTCCGACGAGTAGGGTCGAGCCTGCAAGTCCGAAGACCTGCCCGGGAAACATTCGCTGACGCCTCCGAGGGGAGGCAAGGTGGCAGGGACCGTCTCCTTTCGGAGCCCATCCGCTGTTTCCCCGCATCCCTCCGTGAGGCATAAGGAGATTCCCCTTGCCTGCGCTGACTCGCGAATTCCCCAGCCAATCCACACCTTCATTAGCCGAGTTCCCCAACGGCCACGGCCCGCATCCGCAAAGCGCGGCCGGGCTTCAGGTGATCCGCCGCAATGGTGCATTCTCGCCATTCGGCGCCGGTAAAATTGCACTCGCAATCACCAAAGCTTTCGTCGCCGTAGAGGGATCCGACGCTACCGCTTCGCGCCGAATCCGCGCCGCTGTGGAGCTGATGACCCAACAGGTCGTGGACGCTTTGAGCAGGCGCGCCGAACCGGGCCGTCCCATTCATATCGAGGACATCCAGGATCAGGTGGAACTGGCGCTGATGCGCAGCGGCGAGCACAAGGTAGCTCGTGCTTACGTGCTCTATCGCGAGGAGCGTGCCCAGGAGCGCCGCAAGCGCGACGGTCAGCTTGCCGCAGTGGCGCTGCCCCGTTTGAATGTGCGCCTCGCCGACGGCCGGCAGGAGCCGCTCGATGAGAAGCAGCTCTACCGGGACATCTCCGACGCATGCGGGGGTCTGGACGGTGTCTCTGCCGACAGTGTGATGACTGAAGCACGCCGCAATCTGTATGACGGCATCCAGCTGCATGAGCTTGGCCTTGCCCAGACCATGGCTGCGCGTACGCTCGTGGAGCAGGAACCAAACTACTCATACGTCAGTGCGCGTCTGCTGATGAACATCCTGCGCGAAGAAGCACTCGCGTTTCTGTTCCCGCGCGCCAAAGGCTCCCAGCAGCATCGTGACGTCGAATACTCCGACTATTTCCCCGAGTTCATCCGGCGCGGAATCGAGCTCGACATGCTCGACAAGGAACTTGCAAATTTCGACCTGGCGCGCATAGCCCGCGCACTCAAGCCGGATCGCGATCGCAACTTCCAACTGCTCGGCCTGCAAACGCTCTACGATCGCTACTTCCTGCAAAGCCATGGCGTGCGTTACGAATTGCCGCAGGCGTTTTTCATGCGTGTTGCCATGGGCCTCGCCGTTCGCGAGATCGACCGCGACGAACGAGCTATCCAGTTCTACGAACTGCTTTCGTCGTTCGACTTCATGTGCTCGACGCCTACGCTTTTTAACTCCGGCACGCAGCACCCACAGCTCAGTTCCTGCTTTCTCACCACCATCTCCGACGATCTCGACGGCATCTTCAAGGGCATCAAGGATAATGCCTTGCTCGCAAAATACTCCGGCGGCCTGGGCAACGACTGGAGCATGGTGCGTGGCCTCGGCGCCCACATTCGCGGAACCAACGGCCAATCGCAGGGCGTTGTGCCATTCCTGAAAGTCGCCAACGATACGGCCATCGCGGTGAATCAGGGCGGCAAGCGCAAGGGCGCTGTCTGCGGCTATCTCGAGACCTGGCACATCGACATCGAGGAATTCCTCGACCTGCGCAAGAACACCGGCGACGACCGTCGCCGGACGCACGACATGAACACCGCCAACTGGGTGCCCGACCTCTTTATGGAACGCGTGGAGGAAGATGGTCCGTGGACCCTGTTTTCGCCCGACGAGGTTCCCGACCTTCACGATCTCTTTGGCAAGGCATTCCGAGAGCGGTACGCATTCTATGAAGCCAAGGCGCAGCGTGGCGAACTAAAGGTTTCCCGCACCGTGCGCGCAGTTGACCTGTGGCGCAAGATGCTCACCATGATCTTTGAGACCGGCCATCCGTGGATCGCCTTCAAGGATCCCTGCAATCTCCGTTCGCCGCAGCAACACGCCGGCGTTGTCCACTCGTCGAACCTCTGCACTGAAATTACGCTCAACACGAGCGCCAAAGAGATTGCCGTCTGCAACCTCGGCTCCATCAATCTGGCAAATCACGTCGCAACGTCGGGTATCGATGTCGTCCGCTTGACAAAAACGGTGAATACCGCAATGCGCATGCTCGACAACGTAATCGACATCAACTTCTACACCGTTCCCGAGGCCCGCTTCTCGAACCTTCGCCATCGGCCCGTCGGTCTCGGCATCATGGGCTTCCAGGATGCGCTCTACACGCTGCGCATCGCCAACGCGTCGGAAGCGGCAGTTCGGTTTGCCGACGAAAGCATGGAGCTGATCAGCTTCCTCGCAATTTCCGCTTCGGTCGACCTCGCAGCCGAGCGCGGACGCTACGCCACGTTCGAGAATTCGCTCTGGAGCCGCGGCATTCTGCCCATCGATTCGGTCGAGCTTCTGCAGGATAGTCGCCGCCACTCGCTGCAACTCGACCGTTCGGCCAAGCTCGACTGGCCGGCGCTGCGAGACCGCGTAAAGACCGTCGGCATGCGCAATTCGAACACCATGGCCATCGCGCCTACCGCGACTATCTCCAATATCTGCGGAGTCACGCAGTCGATAGAGCCCACTTATCAGAACCTCTTCGTGAAGTCGAATATGTCCGGCGATTTCACCGTAGTGAATGCGACTCTGGTTCACGATCTGAAGCAGCGCGGCCTGTGGGATGAAGTGATGGTCAGCGACCTGAAGTACTTTGACGGCTCGCTCGGCTCCATCGATCGAGTCCCCGGCGATCTCAAGCAACTTTACGCAACGTCGTTCGAAATCGAGCCGACCTGGCTCATCCAGGCTGCCGCGCGGCGGCAGAAATGGATCGACCAGGCCCAGTCGCTGAACCTCTACATCTCGCAGCCCAGCGGCAAACTACTCGACGCTCTCTACCGCGAGGCGTGGCGTTCCGGCCTCAAGACCACATATTATCTGCGCTCGCGCAGCGCCACGCACGTTGAAAAGTCCACGCTCAAGGGCACCGACGGCAAGCTGAACGCGGTTCAACTCGAGCCGTCAGTGGGCAAAGCGTGCCTGATTAACGACCCCGCCTGCGAAGTGTGCCAGTAACGGCATCTCAGTTGGAAAAAAGGAGAAGCGATGCTGGATTGGACCGAAGTAATCGAAGAGAAGCCCGCTGAGCTGGTGCTCACGCCGCCAAAGGCAAAGGAGGATTCCGGCAGTACGGGCCTCGGCAAAATCGCGCGCGGCGCGGCCCGGGTCAGCGTCGATGACAAGGCGATGATCAACTGCCGCGCCGACGTCAATCAGCTTCTTCCGCTCAAATACCGCTGGGCGTGGGAGAAGTATCTCTCAGGCTGCAACAATCACTGGATGCCGACTGAGATTTCCATGCAGGCCGACATCGCCCTGTGGAAGAGTATCGAAGGCCTTTCGCCCGACGAGCGCCGCGCCATCAAGCGCAACCTCGGCTTCTTCGCAGCCTCGGAATCCCTGGTTGCCAACAACATCGTGCTGGCCATTTACCGGCACCTCACCAACCCCGAATGCCGCCAGTACCTGCTGCGCCAGGCCTTCGAAGAAGCAGTACACACTCACACCTTCCAGTACATCGTCGAGAGCCTCGGCCTCGATGAAGGCGAGCTCTTCAATATGTATCGCGAGGTCCCTTCTATCACTGAGAAAGCAGCATGGGCTCTCGAATACACGCAGAACCTCGCCGACCCGTCGTTCGCCACGGGCGCCGCAACGGCGGACCGCGCATTCCTCCGCGACCTCGTCGCTTTCTACGTCGTCTTCGAGGGCATGTGGTTCTATACCGGCTTCGCGCAGATCCTTTCGCTGGGACGCCGCAACAAGATGGTGGGCATCGCCGAGCAGTACCAGTACATCCTTCGCGACGAATCCATTCATCTCAACTTCGGCATCGACGTCATCAACCAGATCAAGATCGAGAATCCTCACCTGTGGAGCGACACCTTCCAGCAGGAGGTTCGCCGCATGATTCAAGAGGCCGCCGAACTCGAAGCCGCCTACGGCCGCGACACCATGCCCAACGGGTTTCTCGGCCTAAGCGCCGGCCTGTGCGAACAATATATGCACTTCATCGCCAACCGGCGCTGCGCTCAACTCGGGCTGGAGCCCGTTTTTGCCGCAACCGAGAATCCGTTTCCATGGATGTCGGAGGCGATGGATCTCAAGAAGGAAAAGAACTTCTTTGAGACGCGCGTAATCGAGTATCAAAACGGCGGTTCCTTGACTTGGGAATAATATGCCGCTTGCTCGAGCTGACGGACGATCGAAGAATTGCCATTTGCCGTTGTACGGTAGATACTTCTTAAGAAGGGGTTTTGTGAACCTGCTAGCGGGAGTAGTTCAGTGGTAGAACGTCAGCTTCCCAAGCTGAATGTCGCCGGTTCGATCCCGGTCTCCCGCTCCA
>Ga0187782_10004699_pt1 | contig 10218 bp, 9 predicted proteins | sample 0715_SJ02_MP15_2_FD_132454 | JGI IMG/M metagenome (GOLD analysis project Ga0187782, IMG submission 132454) | Tropical peat soil microbial communities from peatlands in Department of Meta, Colombia - 0715_SJ02_MP15_20_MG | ecosystem: Environmental > Terrestrial > Soil > Wetlands > Peat | place...
CGGATGATGCAATGCGGCATTGGGAAATGCAACCACTGCGCCATTGGCCATCGCTATGTCTGCCAGGACGGCCCGGTTTTTAATTACGGTCAGATCAAGGAGCTGGTCGAGTAAAGAGCCCATGTTTTATAGGGCCAGGATTTGCGCCGGCAAGCCGTCAGCGGGGCAGCGTGCCCGGCTGAAGTAGCGAATATGAGTCTGCGAGAACTGCTTCACACAGCGACGCAAGGCAACGTGGTCGTGATGGGCATGGGCAATCCGTGCCGAGGCGACGACGCAGCGGGAAGTCAGGTGGCGCGACAGATTTCTGAGGGACCGGGCCTACACGTGATCGATGCCGAAGATACTCCGGAAAACTACCTCTGCCAGATCCTGCAACACCAACCTGACAGCGTCGTATTCATTGATTCAGTCGATCTGGGTTCTGCTCCCGGTTCAGTGGCACTTTTGGAGAGTGGCCAAACGGCCGGGTATTACCCGAGTACTCACCGTGTTCCCATGCGGCTGCTTGTGAGTTATCTCGAAAGGACGTCCCGCGCGCGCATATTCCTGCTTGCGATTCAGCCGCGTCAAACGGAATTCCTCCAAGCGATGAGTGCAGAAGTGTCTTCGAGCGTTGAGGCCGTTGCTGACGTGCTGAACGATGTTCTCCGTGCGCGAAGCGCTCCTGCCAATGCCGGCCGCGCAAGCTCGATGAAAGGGGTGGTGCCCGCGTGATCACCACGGTTGCAATCATTATGCTGGTATTACCCGCGGCGGGAGCCTTGCTGTCAGTGCTTCTGGGAAAACGCGCCCGCCCCGCCGCTCTTGTGGCTGTCGCCATCGCAACCGGGCTGGCCATATGGGTCGTAGCCTCGGCCCATGGCGCCTCTTACAGTGAAATGCGGTGGAGCCTTCCCTGGTTACATGGCATCGTGGCCACGCCCATTCTGGGGATTCTCATCGATCCCTTGGCTTCGTTGATGTTACTGGTTGCGGTGCCTATCGGTTTGCTCACGGTTCTGTATTCGACCCAGTACCTCACCGACAAAAACCTCGAGCACCCGGTCTCGAGTCAGCATTATGGGCGATATTACTTCTGGCTCCTGTTGTTCATCACCAGCATGGTGGGCGTGGCTACTGCGCCCAATTTCCTCCAGCTCTTCGCCTTTTGGGAGCTCACGACTTTGTGTTCTTGGGCCCTGATATCTTTTCGCCAGAACGAGCGCAGCTTGCAGGCTGGATTCAAAGCCCTGTTGATGACCTACTCCGGCAGTGCTTTTTTCCTGCTGGCCATCCTCATCATTTTCGCCCGCACCGGCTCATTTGCGTTTTCCGCTCTGGGCGCGCTGCCCGAGGGTTTGAAGCTCACAGTTATGATCTTTCTCCTGATTGCGGCTTGGGCGAAGGCGGCGCAGGTGCCTTTTCAAACATGGTTGCCGGATGCCATGGAGGCTCCCACGCCTATCAGCGCTTACCTGCACGCGGCCGCAATGGTCAAGGCGGGCGTCTACCTCATGGCTCGAGTCATGAGCGGCGGGTGGGAGATTCCCACCAAAGTCGCGTTGCTCATGGCCGTCATGGCGCTACTGACGATTTTCGTCGCGCTCTCCTTCTACTTTGTGCAGGATGACCTGAAGCGGTTGCTGGCCTACTCCACCATCGCTCATCTCGGCTACGTGCTCCTGGGCATCGCGATAGGAGGGCTGGGGTCAACTCTGGGGTACCAAGGCGGCGTCTTGCACATCATTTGCCACGGTTACAGCAAGGCCACTCTCTTCTTCTGCGCGGGCGCCATTGCTTATGCTACCGGGACTCGCTCCATATCGGCATTACATGGTCTGGCAAAAATCATGCCCCTCACGGCCACGGCGTTTTTCGTGGGGCTCCTGAGTGTCACCGGAGTTCCACCGCTGGCATGTTTCTGGAGCAAGTTCATGATCCTTTCAGGCGCCATGAGTCTTCGGGGACCCATCGGGCCTCTCATCCTCATTTTCATCCTTTGCGAAACTCTGGTTTCCTTCGGTTGGATGCTTTACATCGCTCAGAAGATCTTCTTGGGCGCGCCCTTGGCGGCGGTTCCGGCCGAGGTCGACCCTCCTTTTGCGATGAACGCCACTTTGGTCATTCTGATGATCGGTTGTGTGGCAGCACCCTTTGTGGGCATGCCTTTGGTGCAGTTAATGGGGAAATAGAATGGTCAACCCCGTTCACGACGTCGAAATCAGCTTCTTGATTCTGGTCGCGGGCTCGCTCGTAAGCCTGCTCTTTGCGCGCCGCCGGAAACTGTGCGGCTGGGTCAGTTTCGCCTTCGTTTGCGCCTCCTCCGTGTACACCGGGCTGGGGATTGTGGGAGCCAGGTCGGTTTCCTCGGGCGAGCAGACGCTCCTACGTTTGCCTCAATTAGGCGCGAGTCTCTCACTGCGGATTGATCCCCTCAGCGCCATTTTCCTTGGCATCGTTGCCCTGATTGCGCTGCTCAGTGCACTTTACTCCGTGCGATACATGGACCATTACGGGCACGATGATGTGGCGAAGTTTTTCCCCGTTCTGCTTCTCTGCGTCGCCAGCATGACGGGGGTTCTGGTGGTCACGGATTTCCTGTTTTTCCTCATCTTCTGGGAATCCATGACATTGACCTCGTATTTTCTGGTGACTTTTGAGAGCGAGAACGCGGCCAGCCAGCATGCTGGGCTGAAGTATTTCATCATCACCCACGGCGCCACGCTCTGCATGGTGGCTGCCGCCCTGTTGCTCTGGAGGACGTCAGGCTCATTTTCATTTGCCGGCATCCGGCAAACGCTGTCTGCCCTGTTGACCACTCGACCGCTCCTGGCGCACACGGTCATCTTTCTCTTCTTCCTGGGATTTGCTACCAAAGCCGGCGTCCTGCCGATGGGCGACTGGCTTCCCGATGCGCATCCTGTTGCGCCCTCAGGCATGAGCGCCACGCTTTCAGGCGCGCTCGTCAAACTGGGAATATATGGCCTGGTTCGCCTTTTCTGCTCTTTTCTGGCCGTGTCTCCGGCGCTCGAGATATGGGGAATCATCCTGGCGCTTGCTGGCACGGGATCTCTATTCGTTGGGACTCTGACCGCGCTGAGGCAGATCGACACCAAGCGTTTGATGGCGTTCCATACCATCGGGCAAATCGGTTACGTCTGTCTCGGGCTTGGAGTAGGGGTCTACTGTCTCGGAGCGTCCCCTGCCCTGGCCTCGATTGCCCTCGCCGGGGCGATTTTGCACACCATCAATCATGCCTGCTTCAAGTCCTGTTTGTTCTTGGGAGCAGGCTCAGTGCTCTACCGGACCGGTGAACGGGACATGGACAAGCTGGGGGGCTTGGCAAGTTTCATGCCCTACACAACCGGGACCACAGCCATAGCGTCGTTGAGCATCGCAGGCGTGCCGCCACTTAACGGGTTTGCCAGCAAGTGGCTGATCGTAGCCGGCTGCCTGCTGGCAGGAGTGCGATTCCCCTTGTTTCTGGTGCTTGGATTAGTGGCACTCTTTATCTCGCTCGCCACGCTCGCCTCTTTCTTGAAGGTGCTCGGCTCCGTCTTTTTCGGCAAGGCGGATGAGAACCGTGGAATCCGGGAAGTGCCGATTTCGATGGTCGTGCCTCAAGTTGTGCTGGCCGGCCTGTGTGTTTTGCTTGGCATCTTCCCCCAACTTGCATTGCCTATCGTTGGGCAGGCGATTAAGGGAGTTACTGCGCTGCCGATTGCGAGCTTCGAGGCGACACCCCTGTGGGGTGGTCTCTCACTGGGGGTCAACGGATCATCCGTGGCTTACTGGGCACCGCTCGTAGCACTAGGGGCTTTGGCAGTTTTGGCGGCGTTCGCCTGGAGGATTCAAAGGGCAGGTGCGGCGGAGACAAGGTCTGTGCCCGTCTGGTACTGCGGAGAGGAGCACGCTGTAGACAAGGTCCGTTACCCTGCCAGCAGTTTTTACCTGCCCTTCAAGCACGCCTTCCAAGGGATCTATCCCAGCGCGAAGGTGCACGTGCCGAGATTCCCTGCTCCGCTCCGTCGCGCCCTCAATTTCGACCAATGGCTGTATACCCCCGCGACCAAAGCCATAGATAAGGCCGCCGACCGCGTCAGCAGGACGCACGTCGGAATCCCGCAAATCTACCTTCTGTGGATCGTCATCGGCGCCATCCTGGTGACTGCAATCCTGGTGTGGGTCAGGGGCTGAGAGGTGATGAGCATGACAGATCAGGCGACCGTTACACGGGTTAAGGAAACCGTCGCCGCGCGCTGCGACGGCGCTCTTCTCTCCGCCACCCAACCTCACGCCGACACGCTTCAGTTCAAAATCGAGAAAACGGCCTTGAAGGCTGTCGTGGAGGGTCTGGTTCACGACCTGCAAGCTCGCTTCCTGATTTCCGTGGGGACCGATGCCCGGCCCCTTACCGGTGATTTTGCCATCCTGCACCTGTTCTCGCTGGACCGCGAGCACCTATACGTACTGGTCGAATCTCACACGTCCGACAAGGACCTCAGCGTTCCGTCGATCACCGAAATCATTCCCGGAGCCAATTGGGCGGAGCGGGAATTCCGGGACGCAGTCGGTGTCCATCCCGAAGGGCATCCTGATCCGCGCCGCCTGCTCCTGGCAGACGATTGGCCGGAAGGCATGTTCCCCTTGAGAAGGGATTTTCCATACAACTACCAACCTCCGCCTGCTAAAGAAGCAAAGCCGCAACTGCGCGAGCCCCCGCCGGGCGCAAGCGTGATGCCGATGGGGCCATTCTTTCCGGTACTCGAGGAGCCTGCCTATTGGCGCTTGTTTGTCGAAGGCGAGACGGTGGTGGGGTGCGACACTCGAATCTTTTACAACCACCGCGGAATCGAAAAACTCGGTGACAGCGTTTTGACGTACAACGGAATCCCCTACCTCGCCGAGAGGATTTGCGGAATTTGCGGCTTCATTCATTCCACTTGCTATTGCCAAGCCGTTGAGAAAGCCGCCGGCATCGATGTGCCGCGCCGGGCCAGATACATCCGAACCATCATGCTGGAGCTTGAACGTATCCATTCCCACTTGCTTTGGTTGGGTATTGCCGGGCACATCATTGGTTTCGACACTGTACTCATGCAGACCTGGCGCATCCGCGAACCGGTGATGTGGCTGTGCGAGGAGATCTCCGGGAACCGGAAGACGTACGGCATGAATACGGTGGGCGGGCTTCGGCGCGATCTCCCCAATCAGATCAAACCTAAACTCCTCGAAACGCTTGCCACGGTGGAAAAGGAGTCCGTGGCGGTTCGTAATGCGATCATCGGGGATACCACCTTGCACGCCAGAACCAAAGGAGTCGGCGTGCTGTCGAACGAGTGGGCGAAGCAGATTTGCACGGTGGGCCCGCCGGCTCGTGCTTCCGGGGTGGACATTGACGCCCGCCTCGATCACCCGTATGCAGCTTATGACGAGCTGCCTCCCCGAATTGCCACGCAAACGGCAGGGGATACTTGGGCTCGCGTGGTAGTGCGAGTGACCGAGTTGCTGGAGTCGATTCGGCTTGTTCGCGAGGCGCTTTCAGCGGTCCCTGACGGTCCCATTTGTGCCGAAATCAAGGATGAGATTCCGTCGGGCCGGGTCGGGGTGTCGGTGGTTGAGGCGCCAAGAGGCGAGGCAGTCCACTTTGTACTGACGGGTGGTGATAACCGCCCGTACCGGTGGAGAGTTCGCGCTCCTACCTATCCGAACCTGCAGGCTATGCCGGCGATGGTTGCGAGCGCGAACATTGCGGACGTGCCGATTACCCTGGGGAGCCTGGACCCATGTTTCTCATGCACGGAGCGGCTGGAGACGGTCGACCGCAAAACGAATAGGGTGAGGGTTTATTCCCATGCGGAACTTCTGGAGATCTCCAGGAAGAAAGGCTCCATCGAAGGTTCAAGTCCGGCCGTTAAGCGAGGAGGGTCGCAATGACAGCCTGGCTCATCAAGACTTTCCTGCTCTGCGTCCTGAACGTGGCAGCCGCTCTACTCTTGTCGCCTCTTTGCGAAGGCATGATGCGTAAGCTCCGCGCCGCTATCCACTCCCGAGTCGGCCCGCCCGTCACGCAGCCCTATTGGGACATCTTGAAACTCCTGGGGAAGGAGGACCTCCGCAGCACAGGAGGAGTTGCCTACGCGGCGTTGCCGGCACTCACGCTGGGTTCGGTGCTCTTTCTCGCCACGCTAGTGCCCATGGGAAGCGATGCGCCGCTGGCCTTTGCAGGCGATCTGATCGTGGTGCTCTATATCGCGGCCATGAGCAGTGTGCTGATGATGATCGCTGCCTTCGCTAGTGCCAGTCCCTATGCTTCCATTGGGAGCTCTCGCGAAATGATGATGCTTCTCTCGGTTGAGCCAATTATGGCCATTGCTCTCGCCGTGGGTGCGTTCAAGGCGGGGACCCTGACCTTAGGCGGCATAGCGAGTTGGCAGGCGAGGAATGGACCAAGCATTAGTATGGCGGTAGCCGGGGTTGCCTTCTTCCTGGCCCTGCAAGCGGTGGTGGGTAAATTGCCCTTCGACATCGCCGAGGCCGACCAGGAAATCATGGGAGGCTCACTGGTGGAGCAAAGCGGTCCCCGGCTGGCGCTATTCCGATGGGCAATTTGGGCCAAGCAACTAGTGCTCACTTTTTTGCTGGTACAAGTTTTCTTTCCTTGGCCGCACACTGGAATCTACCTAGTGGATCTGATCGCTACGCTTGCTAAGGTGCTCGTCCTGCTGATCCTGGTAGCGCTGGTGGATGTGGTGAATCCAAGACTTCGTGTCGATCAAGCCATGGGCTATTTCATGCGCGTGGCGGTGTCATCGCTAGCGGCCCTGGCTTTTGCTGTGATTGGAAAGTAGCGGGGGTTTTAACCCGCCGGCGGTGAAATGGCGCCGTAAAGCTGCCGCCAAGCTAGGGGCGGCCAGGAGGCTACGGTGTTCCTGAGCAAGCTGCGAGAAGCGCTGATATGCTTGAAAGCCGGGCGTGTCACCCTGGGGTATCCATTTACGCCGCAGGAGCCTAAGCCTGGGTTCCGCGGCAAGGTGACCATCGATGCCGATCTATGCTTCGGATGCGGTGGGTGCGCCAACGTCTGCCCAGCCAGCGTAATCGTTGTATCGGATGTCGAACAGCACAGGAGGAGACTCGAGTTCTTCTGGCGAAGGTGCACCTATTGCGGCAAGTGCGAAGAGGTTTGTCCGGAGAAAGCCATCCGCCTTAGCCAGCAATTCGAAACCGCCACCAACGCTCCCCAGGACATGTACATGCGGCTGGAGGTTTTCATGGGACCGTGCCAGAGGTGCGGCCGGTGCTTCCCGCCTCCCACGGCGCTCGACCGCATGATGAAGACCGGCTTCAGGGAAGGCTTGGGGGGAGGTCGCGCATGAGCCCGGAAACGCTGCACAGCGGTCTGATCGAAACCCTTAGCTTGACGATGGTGATTACCTCCGTGGCGGCGGTCGAGACGCGCCGGCTCCGGCTCTCGATCTTCGCCTACCTCTGCCAGGCGCTGCTCATCGTGGGGCTGCTTCTGAGCTTTGCTGCTGTCAACAAAGCGCTGTACTGGTGGGCGGCCACCGCTCTCATTACCAAGGCCATCCTGACCCCCTGGTTCCTTTTCCGCGCCATCCACGGCGTGGAAGACCGCGAATTGAAGCCGGTAATCGGTTTTGGTCCCTCCACCGTGATTGCCGCCTTGTTGATGTTAAGTTTCTTCCGTCTCACTCACGGCCAAATGGCCACTCTTTCACCTACTGCGCTGGGACAACTTGGGGTGTTTAGAACGAACTTGGCAGTCGCTTCCACCGTTTTCGCGCTGGGTTTGTTCGCGGTCCTGACGCGCCGGGATGCCATAAAGACCGTGATCGGTCTTTGTCTGCTCGAAAACGGAGTGCATCTGAGCTTAGTGAGCTTGGCTCCCGGCTTGCCCGAGACCGCACTCTTCGGCGTCGCCACAGAAGTCGTTGTGACGGTTTTCCTTCTCCTCTACGTCATCGGGGGAGTGCGGAAGGTTTTCGGCTCCACCGACACATTCGAGTTGCGGGAATTAAGGTGGTGAGTATGTCTGGAGAAGCGCTCAACGAGGTATCGGTCCTGCCCGCCGCTGTATTTCTCTTGCCGGTGCTGGCGGGGGTGATCGTGTTTTCGGCGACGCGGATGGGTCGAGCTTTCCAACAATGGGTTTCCGTGTTGACGGCGGCGCTGGTCGCCGGGTTGGGTGGTTGGATGGCATATCGCACGCTCTCGGGCGTCGTGCTTACCACCTGGAGCCGTGAGCTTCGCGTCGATGCCTTGAGCGCGCTCATGGTGGTCATTATCTCCGGCATCGGACTGCTCGCGTGCATCTACTCCACGCGATACCTGGGGGAAGGCAAAGCGGAAGGCGTTGCCGCTGGCCGTACGCGGGTCTTCTATGGTCTTCTGATGTGGTTCCTGGGGACCATGTTGTGGGGCTGCGTAACCAACAACGTGATCATGCTTTATGTGGCCATTGAGGCCACTACGCTCACCTCCGGTCTGCTGGTGGCTTTCTATTGGGATCGGCGCGCGCTTGAAGCTGGTTACAAATACCTGATGTTGCTGACCATTGGGATTACCTTCGCCTTGTTCGGATGCGTGTTGCTTTACGCCGGCGCGGCCAGTACTCATAAACTCGCCGGCGCGAGCGCATTATTGATTAGCGACATTCGTGGCGTGGTTCAATTCATCCCCCGAGGCACGGCAGCCATCACTATCGCGTTCCTGGTCATCGGATTCGGGACCAAGGCCGGGATTGCGCCGTTCCATCCTTGGCTTCCTGACGCGCACGCCGAGGCGCCTACCCCTGTCAGCGTGCTGTTGTCGGGCGTGATGATAAAAATGGCTGTCTATGCCCTAGCCCGTACGGCGAGCATATTCTATCCTGCCTGGCCTCAGGTCACGATCTTCCTCGTCGCCCTGGGCACGGTGACAATGCTCCTCGGCATCATCCTGGCTTTGACTCAAAACGATCTCAAGCGCCTGCTGGCCTATTCATCCGTTAGCCAGATGGGTTACGTCCTGGCCGGGATCGGACTTGGAACCTACCTGGGTTGTTATGGCGGCCTCTTCCACTTGCTCAACCACGCGGTCTACAAATCCCTGTTGTTCATGTGCGTGGGAGCTGTGATGTACGCCACGGGCGCTAGGCGAATTTCGGAGCTCGGTGGGCTGGCCAGCCGGATGCCGATCACGAGTGCGTGTTTCTTCCTGGGTGCGCTGTCCCTGGCGGGTTTTCCTCCTCTCAATGGATTCTGGAGCAAGCTGACCTTATATCTGGCCTTTGCCCACGCGGGTCTGTGGTGGGCAGCGGTCATCGCTATTCTGACCAGTGTTCTGACCACGGTGGTCATGGTTCGCGCCGGCGTTAAAGTATTTTGGGGAAATCGGCTTTCGGGGTATGAAGTTACGGCAACCCCGAGGGAAATACCAGTTCGGATGAGCGTTCCCATGGTAGTGCTCGCCGGTACGTGTGTGTTGCTCGGAGTCTTCCCCCAGGCGCCATGGCCTTTGCTGAACCGTGCGGCAACGGTTTTGGCAACCCTGGGAAGGTGACCCTCTGAGGTGTTGTCATGTTGAAACGTCTTTGCAAGAAAGCCTTCACCAAGGCGCTTTGGGTATACCACGCTAACACAGGGGCATGCAACGGCTGCGATATCGAAGTGATTAACGTCCTCACCCCCTATTATGATGCCGAGCGATTCGGGATCAAGCTCGTGGGCTCTCCGAGGCATGCGGATGTGCTGTTGGTATGTGGACCTGTCACCCGCCAGGTTGCCCCGGCCCTGAAGCGACTTGTGGAAGCGGTTCCCAACCCGAAGCTCACGTTTGCAATCGGGTCGTGTGCAACGGGCGGAGGCTGCTGGTTCGACACCTACAATATACTCGGGGGCGCAGACAAAGTGATTCCAGTCGATTTCTACGTTCCCGGTTGTCCTCCCCGGCCGGAAGCCATCCTTTATGGGGTGGCCTATGCCTTGGGATTGGTGCCCAAGAAAGTGGCCGAGGAGAAGCTAAGTCAAGAGACGCTTGAGGAGTTGGCGCGAGGCAAGTCGATTGTGGCGGGGAAACTCCCCTGCGAAAGTCCGCCACCTGTCAGCTAACAATCGCCAGAGGTGTTGCCATGGAAACTATTCAGGCTGTCCTAACTGCACATCCGTTCTTCGCTGACTTCCCGCCACATCACGTCGAGCTCGTTGCCGGGTGCGCCTGGAATGTGCACTTTGA
>Ga0187782_10004700_pt1 | contig 10218 bp, 8 predicted proteins | sample 0715_SJ02_MP15_2_FD_132454 | JGI IMG/M metagenome (GOLD analysis project Ga0187782, IMG submission 132454) | Tropical peat soil microbial communities from peatlands in Department of Meta, Colombia - 0715_SJ02_MP15_20_MG | ecosystem: Environmental > Terrestrial > Soil > Wetlands > Peat | place...
CATTCCGATATCGAGATCACCGATCTCCCTTCGGTCGGGCAGGCACTCGAAGGCATCCAGCCGCAGCTGATCGTGAACACGGCCGCGATGCACCATGTCGAGAACTGCGAGAGCGAACCCGAGAAGGCGTTCGCCGTGAACGCTCTAGGACCCAGAAACCTAGCCGTCGTGGCGCGGAAACTGGGTGCGGCTTTGATGCACGTGAGCACCGATTACGTGTTCGATGGGAGCAAAGGGAGCCCCTACGAAGAAGAGGATAATCCCCTGCCGCTCAGCGTCTATGGCATCACCAAGTTGGCTGGCGAACACTTTGTGCGCGCGATGACGCCAAGCCACTTTATCGTTCGCACCTCCGCTCTCTACGGGAAAAGCCCGTGTCGTGCCAAAGGGGGCCTGAATTTCATAGAACTGATGTTGAAGTTAGCGAAGGAAAGAGGAGAAGTGCGCGTCGTGGATAGCGAGGTGGTTACGCCGACCTCCACGGCAGAACTTGCACAGCAAATGCTTCACTTGAGTCGTTCGGATTGCTACGGCCTCTACCACGCCACGGCAGAAGGTAGTTGCTCGTGGTATGAATTCGCTCGAGAAATCTTTACGATGACGGATACGCCGGTCCGTCTGAAAGTAGCGGCACCGAGCGAATTTCCAGCCAAAGTGGCTCGTCCGAAATACTCGGTCCTCGAGAACCGAGCCCTGAAAGACCTCGGTGTGAACCTGTTCAGACCGTGGTCCGAAGCCCTGCACGATTACCTAGGAAATCGAGTCAAGTCGCCCTCTGCCGAATCGCTCCCCTAGCAGAGCTTCTGGCGGTAAGACCGCCCAGAAGGAGTCAATCTCACTGTCTGTCAAGGACTCTACATGTCAGATAATCAAACAATTCCCTTCCTGGACTTAGTCGGCCTTCATGAAGAGATTGAGAAGGATCTCATCGATGTATTTCAGAGCACGCTGAAGACAGCGGGCTTCATCGGCGGACCCTACGTGGAGGGATTTGAGCGCGACTTTGCGCACTTTACCGATACGGCCCACTGTCTAGGCGTCGCAAGCGGGACCGACGCGGTCCGGTTTGCCCTGCTGGCCGCAGGCATCGAGCCGGGTGACATTGTTCTTACGGTGCCCCATACCTTTATCGCAACCTCGGAAGCGATCAGCCAGGCAGGCGCACGGCCGGATTTTGTAGACATCGAGGAACACACGTACTGCATGGATCCCGCCAAGCTTCAAGAGTATTTGGAGCAATGCTACTTGGAACCCGAGACCGGCAGACCGTTTCACCGTAAATGGAAGTCACCGGTCACGGCGGTGGTTCCGGTGCATCTTTATGGGCAAGTCGCCGACATGGATCGAATTCTGGAAATCGCGGATCGCTACAATCTCATCGTGGTCGAGGATGCCTGTCAGGCGCACGGCGCAGAGTACTTTTCCAAAAAAGAGAATCGCTGGAGAAAAGCAGGCTCCATGGGCCGGGCGGCTGCTTTTAGCTTCTATCCAGGGAAGAACCTGGGCGCCTGTGGAGAGGCTGGAGCGGTCACAACGAACGACGCAGCACTAGCGCAGAAGGTGCGCATGCTTCGTGATCACGGCCAATCGCGCAAGTATTACCACGAGATGGAAGGTTACAACGGACGATTGGACGCGATCCAAGCCGGGATCCTGCAAGTCAAGCTGCGGCACCTCCCGGAGTGGAATGAAAAGCGTCGGCAGATGGCGGCCCGTTACAGCGACTTGCTGCGCGCGTCTACCAGCCTCGTTTTGCCATGCGAGCCATCATGGTCCCACGGTGTCTATCACCTCTACGTCGTGCGGACGACGAAACGAAACCAGCTGCAAGAGCAGTTGACCAAGTCTGGCATCGGCACGGGCATCCACTACCCTGTTCCCATTCATCTTCAGAAGCCCTATTACGCCATGGGATTTAAGGGAGGGGATTTCCCCGTAACTGAGAAGGTAGCCGCTCAAATACTTTCACTCCCCATCTATCCCGGATTGAGCCTGACCCAGCAGAGTCGGGTGGTTGAGGAAATCGTGCGGATGGAAAAGATCACCGGGGGCCCGTTGTCTGCCCAACCTGCGAGAGCCTAACGGTACATTGTCACGGAATTGAGCACAGCCGACACCCAAATTCGGGAGAGTCATCGCAAGGATGGCAAGGTGTCCGCGCGCCCGGCCACGAAGAAAATATGGATCGACCTGGATAACTCGCCTCACGTTCCTTTTTTCCTCCCTATCATGGAAGGGCTGGAAAGAAGGGGTTATCAGATCCTGTTGACGGCGCGCGACTCCTACCAGGTCTGCGAACTGTTGCGCCTGCATCGGCTCTCTTGCCAGGTCGTGGGTCGGCACCATGGAAAGAACTGGTTCCTGAAGGTCTTGGGGACCGCATTCCGCGCCGGCCAGTTGCTACCGCTGGTCATGACGGAGAGACCTCACCTTGCGGTGGCGCACGGCTCGCGTGCCCAGGCAATCGTTGCTGCGTCCTTGGGGATTCCGAGTGTGATGATGTTTGACTACGAATTCTCAAACGCGGCAGGACTCTTGCGTCCGGACTGGGTCTTTGTCCCAGACGTAATTCCAGAAGAGCATATCCGTCAGAAACCGCACCGCGTCCTCCGATACCAAGGATTGAAAGAGGATGTGTACGTCCCGCGTTTCAAGCCGGACCCCAATGTCAGACACCTTCTGGGCGTTCGACCGAATGAACTGTTCGTTACGGTGCGTCCGCCCGCTACCGAGGCGCACTATCACAATCCCGAGAGCGAAACGTTTTTTACCGAAACCCTCCGGTATCTTCTGGGCCACCCAGATGTTCGGGTGGTGATGCTGCCGCGCAACGAGACCCAAGCAACAATTCTTCGCTCCAGTTGGGGACGAGCGATCGAGGAGGGCCGCATCATCATTCCTGAACAGGCTGTTGATGGTCTAAACCTAATCTGGAATTCGGACCTCGTCATCAGTGGCGGGGGGACGATGAATCGTGAAGCAGCGGCCCTGGGAGTGCCCGTGTTCAGCATTTTTCGAGGACGCATGGGTGCGGTCGATCGGTATCTTGCGCGGACCGGTCGGCTCACTCTTATCGAAAGAGTAGAAGACATACCTACCAAGATCGTTCTCGAGCGACGGAAACCGGCTGTTTGGGGATCAGCGAATCACAGTGGAGCTCTCAACTGCATTGTGGATGCCATTAGCTCGATCGCGGAGCATCAATGCCTACCCGCGCACCGCTAAATTCACAGCTGTCGCTGTCCCCGGCGGCTTCGCAATTTGGTCGCGCGCCGTCGATCGATGTTCGAGAGCTGATCCTTCGCGCAACGCGCGGCCTCGCGGCCATGCTTGACGAGGGAAGCCAGCTGTTCTGTCATCGATTGGTGCGCACTGAACGCGGAATCGTCCGTGACGGTTTGTCACCTCGATACACGATCATGACTCTCCTCGGGCTCCGAGAGCTGGAGCACGCGGGCATGGATTCGCCCTTTGATACCCAAGGGCTCTATGCCTCTCTTCTTCGCGACACAAACTGGATTCAGGGGGTCGGGGATTTAGGATTGTGGATCTGGCTGACTGCCACCTTTGATCCCGACCAGCTCGAGGGCCTTTTCTCCGCATTTGAGTGTGAAACAGCCTTGGATCGCTACCCCGACGCAAGGAAAGCATGCACGATGGAATTGGCCTGGTTCCTGGCGGGGTTGGCGCACGCGGCCGAGGCCTCTCCGAAGCTGATCAGCACCCTGACAGATTTATCGGTGGAAACCTACCAACGGATGGAACAGAATCAAGGCGAGTACGGCCTGTTTGGTCACCTAAACACGAGGAATTCTCTTGCAGGGCGGCTACGTGGCCGGATTGGCAGCTTCGCAGATCAGATCTACCCTATCTACGCGATGTCGAAGTTTGCAAAGGTTTTTCAGGTGGAAGACCCATTGGGCTCTGCCCTGGAATGCGCCACCGCCATCTGCAGTGCGCAAGGAGAATCGGGGCAATGGTGGTGGCTGTACGATGCACGCACCGGCCGTACATCCAGCCGTTATCCCGTCTATTCGGTGCACCAACATGGCATGGCGCCTATGGGTCTCCTCGCAGTTGAGGAAGCTACCGGGCAGTGCTTCAGCCAGTTCATTTACAAAGGACTGTCGTGGATCTACGGCAGAAACGAGCTCGGCGTCGACATGCGAGATGCCGCGGAGAGCCTGATTTGGAGGTGTATACGTCCCAAGAAAAGCCCGAGCAAATACTGGGAAGTGACCTTGAGCGTTATCCGAACACCCCGTGAAGACGCCGAGGTTGGCTCACTCAGGGTTCTCTATGAACAAAGGCCGTACGAATTTGGGTGGTTGCTTTTCGCACTTGCTAGAAACTCCGGAGCCGCGGGACGCTTGAAAGGTTTTTAGCACCCAGGTTCTGAGCGCCTCAGCGGGCACAATGGACCAAACAAAGACATTCAAGATCATCACCGTCGTTGGCGCACGTCCCAATTTCATGAAGGCCGCGCCAATCCTCGCCGCGCTGCGAGATCACAACGAACGTCGGGCCACCTCCGGAGCCAGAGATTCTCATTTCATCCTGCAGAACCTGCTGGTTCACACGGGCCAGCACTACGATGAATCGATGTCGGATCGTTTTTTTGCCGATCTGAACATTCCAAAGCCGGACGTGCATCTGGGAGTCGGATCCGGCTCGCATGCCACCCAAACGGCGGAGATCATGAAACGGTTTGAGGAGGTCCTGCTTCGGGAGAGGCCGGACCTATTGGTGGTTGTGGGTGATGTGAACTCGACTCTGGCCTGCGCCCTGGTAGCCGCCAAGATCTCGTTCGGCGCAGACGGAGCTCGGCCGATGATTGCGCACGTAGAGGCAGGCCTGCGGTCGTTCGATTGGAGCATGCCAGAGGAAATCAATCGCATCCTCACTGACCGCGTAGCTGACTTACTATTTGTAACCGAAGCGAGCGGGCTCCGCAACTTGCGCGAGGAAGGCATTTCCGACGAGAAGATTCATTTCGTCGGCAACACGATGATTGATTCGCTCCTCGCTTTCAAAGGTCAGGCCGAACGCTCTTCCATCCTGGACACGATGGGTCTTCGGCACCGTGGCTCCCATCAGGGATCGGCGAATGGCACGATCCGCTATGCCTTGTTGACACTCCACCGACCCTCGAACGTCGATCAACGCGACACTTTTTTGAACATCTTGGAAGGGTTGGAAGAGTTGTCTCACACTTGCCCCGTTATCTTTCCCGCGCATCCGAGAACGCAGAAAAGAATTGCTGAATTTGGGTTCGAACGTTTCTTCAGCGACGGGAGTGAGTGGCAAAACGGAAATCCGCGCTTTGCTGACGAGAACGGGCGTATTCGCATAGTGCCGCCGCTTGGATACCTCGATTTCATGTGTTTGATGGGCAACGCCGCCGTGGTCGTGACAGACTCAGGTGGCATCCAGGAAGAGACTACCTGTCTGGGAGTTCCTTGCGTGACGGTCCGTGAGAATACGGAGAGGCCCATTACGGTCCAAGTCGGAACAAACATGCTAGCAGGAACACGTAAGGAAGGCATCCGACGGGCCGCGCGGCAACAGCTCGAATCGAAGGTCGCTCGTTCTGTACCCGAACGATGGGACGGCAAAAGTGCGCAACGAATTGTTGAAGTAATTTGTAGAGAGATTGAGAAAAAGCACCTGCTCTGATATTCATCGCAGTGGTCCAACCCACAGCAGGAAATCTCCAGCGGATTTTAAGAAACGGTTCGACGAAATGACGCGATACGCAGTCATCACTCCAGTCCGTGATGAAGAGAGGTACATCGAGAATACTCTGGAATGTGTACTCCGCCAGACAGTACTACCCGCAGAGTGGATGATTGTTGATGATGGTTCCACCGATCAGACGGGAGCCGTGCTCGATCGGTACGCGGCTCGACATCCCTGGATTCATGTCATCCACCGCGCGAACCGAGGCTTTCGGAAGTCAGGCGGGGGAGTGATGGAAGCGTTCCAGGACGGGTACAGTGCCCTCCAGTGCTCGGACTGGGATTTTATCGTTAAGCTCGACGGGGACCTCAACTTTGCCCCGAACTATTTCGAAAGATGTTTTGAGTATTTTGGCAAGGATCCTGAACTTGGGATCGGCGGCGGCGAAATCCACCACAAGATTGCTGGACAAATGAAACTCGAGGAAAATCCTCGGTTCCATGTGCGGGGGGCCACAAAGATCTATCGGAGAGCCTGTTGGGAAGCGATTGGGGGGCTCTGGCCAGCGCCGGGATGGGACACGATTGATGAAGTCAAAGCCAATATGTTGGGCTGGAAAACCTATGCCTTTCCAGACTTACATCTTTTTCATCATCGCTTCACGGGATCGGAAGAAGGATTATGGCGTGACCGGGTGAAACATGGAGTCGCCTGCTACGTTTCCGGGTATCATCCGCTGTATGTCGTAGCTAGTTGCCTGCGTCGGTTACCTCAGAAACCTTACGTGATTGGTTCACTCGGAATCATGTATGGGTTTCTGAAGGCGCACGTCACTCGCCCTCCCCGCTTGGAAGATCGTTCATACTTGGCATACATACGCGACCAGCAACTGAGGCGTCTCTGCGGTATGCAAACGATCTGGAGATAATCTCGAACTCGGACCTCTGAGATTCGATCTATGTGCGGAATCTGCGGAAAACTGATGCTTGACCCCGATGCGGTAGTGTCGTCCGCACTTGTGAAGGCCATGGCGGACATGATCGAACACCGCGGTCCAGACGACGAAGGGTATTATGTCTCGGGGCAGGTCGGCTTGGGTTTTCGGCGCCTCTCGATTATTGACCTTCAAAGCGGGCATCAACCACTCTCCAACGAAGACGGTTCGATCTGGATCGTCTTTAACGGGGAAATCTATAACTATCAAGAGCTGCGAACGCTTCTCCTGGGCAGAGGGCACGTCTTCCGGACACGGACCGACACCGAAGTGATCGTTCATCTCTATGAGGAGTTTGGCCCTGCATGCCTGGAAAAGCTGCGCGGCATGTTCGGTTTTGCGATTTGGGACCAAAAGACCAGGACCTTTCTTCTGGCAAGAGACCGAGTTGGAATTAAGCCCCTCTATTACCATTTGTCCGACACATCTTTGATTTTTGGCTCCGAAATAAAGGCAATTCTCGCAGATCCCGCGGTCAAGCGAGAGATGGCCCCGGAGCTGATCGACAGGTTTTTGACCTTCCTATATTTGCCGGGCGAAGAAACATTGCTCAAAGGAATCCGAAAGCTTGCGCCGGGCCACTATCTCTTAAGCAGGGATGGCAAGACGATCCAAAAGCAGTACTGGGATCTAGGGTTTGCAGGGTTACCACAGAGCCGATCTTTGGAGGATGCAGAAGGCGAATTAGTGAGTCAGTTGGCCGAAGCAATCGGATTGCACATGATCGCCGACGTGCCGGTAGGCATCCTGCTGAGTGGCGGAGTGGACTCTACGGGTGTCCTGAGTTTCGCTGTCGAGGAAACCGATAAGAAAATCAGCAGCTTCACCATCGGCTTTGCGGGGGCTGGAGTAGCCGATGAAAGGCCATATGCCCGCTTGGCTTCCGATACTTTCGGGAGTCAGCACCATGAAATGACCATCTCGGCGGACGATTTCGCGGCTTTCCTGCCTAAGTACGTTTGGCATATGGAAGAGCCTGTGTGCGAGCCGCCAGCGATCGCCATGTATTACGTCTCCAAGTTGGCAAAGGGGTATGTCAAGGTACTTCTTTCGGGCGAAGGCGGAGACGAGGCTTTTGCGGGCTACAGCAATTACCGCAATCTCGTTTGGCTGGAACGGGCGAAGCGTGGACTTTCTTTCCTGAAGACACCTGCCGCAAGAGGGCTGTCGCTTGCTGACGCGATTTTTGACCTGCCTCGGGTAGCCAAGTACGTTCCGCTAATGAGTGATCATTTTCCTGCGTACTATTACAGCCGAACATCCAATCCCCATCGCACTACAGGAAACCGGCTGGGTACGGTGTATTCTTCTGCGTTTCTCCCAACAATCGATCGGGAGCAGTCCATCCAACCTGTGCGTACGCTTCAAGCGCGTGTTCAAGACCAGAATCCACTTGACGCGATGCTTTATATCGACACCAAGACGTGGCTGCCCGATGACTTGCTGATCAAAGCCGATAAGATGACGATGGCTAACTCGATTGAACTGCGCGTCCCGCTCTTGGATCACAAGATTCTGGAGTTTGCGGCCTCTTTGCCACCCAGTTTCAAGCTGCGGGGAGCGACAACAAAGTTCCTACTGAAGAAGGCGTTAACTCAAAGGATTCCGAAAGAGATCCGGGACCGAAAGAAGACCGGGTTCCCAGTGCCCTATGAGACATGGCTTCGGAAAGATCTGAAGGATATGGTCTGGGGAATCTTGACAGACCGCAAGACGATCAATCGAGGTTATTTCCGCAAGAACGCGGTCGAAGATCTGCTCCGGGCCAACTCCAACGGGTCCGACTATTCCAAAGAGATATTCTCGCTTCTTAGCCTGGAGCTTTGGCAACGTACGTTTCTGGAGCGCGAACAAGTTGCTTTACACTAGTTTTCAGCCGCCTGTGCGAAACTGGGCTGCCAGAACCTTCTGGCACCTGCCGGGCTGTTTCGGAATTGCAGACCTGCTCGGGCCGTCGTATAAGTTGCGCTGTGTGGTTTTTCATAGTATCTCGAGTTCGGAAACTCCCTTTACCACTGGAATCAACGTGCGAACGACCCCTGAGAGATTTGAAGCGGCACTCGAATTTCTTACCGCCCACTACGTCCCCGTGTCTCTGGACGATATTTTGGCGGACTCAGACGGCAGAGCTCTTCCGCCACGAGCGGTGCTCGTGACGTTTGACGATGCCTATCGATCGGTTGCGGAATTGGCTGCACCGCTCTGCCAGAAGCATGGCGTTCCGGCGGTCTTTTTCGTAAACGCTGCATTTCTGGATAACAAGCGCTTGGCGCCAGATAATCTTGTCTGTTATGTAGCTAACATGAAGGGAATGGAGGCAATCAACGCGGCGGCCCAAACTGTGCGTGGCGCCGCGAATCCAGTGTTGCGTTCTCTGGCCGACGTCTTCACGAGGTTTTTCCCTTCGCTTTCGCTAGCCGAAAGAGATGCTTTCCTTGAATCGCTCCGAAACTTAGGAGAGATCAGTGAGGGCCGTCTGGCGAAGGAAGCAAGCTTGTACGTAACTACCGAGCAGCTCCGCTCTCTGGCCCGCTTCAATATCGAAATTGGGAACCATACGTACACCCATGTGCATTGCAGGGTTCTGTCGCAAGCGGAGCTTCGTCAGGAAGTGGACAGGAATAAGCAAGAGCTCGAAGATCTCTCAGGGAGGAAGGTGCGATCTTTCAGTCAACCGTACGGCTCTTCGAAGGATCTGACTCCGGAACTCGTGCGTCATCTCAAGCAATCCGGACACGAATTCGCCTTTCTCAGCGAGAGCTCTACCAACCCCCGAGGCGCTGACCCGTTCTTTCTCGACCGTGTCAACAGTCGAGTCGACGGCGACGACGTCTTCTTTCTTGACCTCGAGATTCTTCCTCGGCTTCGCGCCGTAAGAAATCAGCTATTTCGTAGCTCTGGGAATTTAGTTGAAAGGATTGGCAGTCCTCAACGAGACGGAAATTGAAAGCTACCGGAATGAATTTGGGAGAGCGACAGGAGGTAGTGGCGTGCATCGGGAAAAGAAAGCAATGACCCGTGAGGAATTTCTGTTGCAGATGGATGAAATTCTTGGCCTGCAACCAGGAACGCTTCAAGGCCATGAAAAGCTGGAGAACCTAGAGAATTGGGACTCCACCACGTTGATAAGCGTGATTCTACTGGCGGACGCCAATAACAGCGTGCCCATCACTCCGGACCAAGTCGTGGGTTGCTCCACCGTTGCCGACCTACTGCGCCTGGCTCAGGTGGGTGATAGCTCGTCTCAATCGTGACCCAGTCCATACCGGACGCAGTACACCCTAATGAAGCATCCGCGACAGTCGACCAACCGTCAGTTGAACCGCCACCGCCAAGACCCACGGCTGTCCGTCCTTTGTGGAGGTTAGTTATGGCGGCAGAGACCAATACATTGCAACCAGGAGCCTTGAAGGCTTTGAGGCTTCCCATCGAACCGGCGAGTCTCGTGCGCCAGCGCCAGTCTCTCAGGAGGGAACTGCTCAATCAAACGAATCTGATCCCGACCCGAATTGCTATTCTTGGTGGTTCAACTACCGCAGAAGTAA
>Ga0187782_10004701_pt1 | contig 10218 bp, 11 predicted proteins | sample 0715_SJ02_MP15_2_FD_132454 | JGI IMG/M metagenome (GOLD analysis project Ga0187782, IMG submission 132454) | Tropical peat soil microbial communities from peatlands in Department of Meta, Colombia - 0715_SJ02_MP15_20_MG | ecosystem: Environmental > Terrestrial > Soil > Wetlands > Peat | place...
GCATGGTCTTCACCTCGTTCCGTTACTACCTGCCGTAGAACTGGATTAGGCCTCGCGTCGCACCGTTCGGCGCGAGGCCATTGTTCAACGGCTCACTGAACTTTCTGGAGGGGCCCATCCCTTCGGAAACACTGCCGGCCCGGTTTTGGCTCACTCTCCTTTTCCGGGCCGGCGGTGCCAACTTCTCACGTCCCCAAGCCTGCTTCCGTGATCCTCTGTGTCCTCTGTGATTTAAACACTTTGCACCCGGCCATTGCATCATACGGGTGCCGAGTCGGGAAACGTCGCAGCAGCGGTTGCGATGAGTTCAGGACGCACGGCAAACTGTTTCATCCCGCCGTTCACACGAAATTTATTCCCCTGTAATCCTCCTTTAACAGTGGCGCAGGTAGAAGATGAGCGTCACCAAAATCAGTATTGTCCGGCCATAGATTCCTGCTTGATTTCGCGGTGTGCGCAAATGAAACCGGGCAAAACTTCAAAAGGAGAGGACTTTATTTCATGCATGCGATGAAGAATTTATGTCTCCTCATGGCTCTTGCGCTGGTGGGCTTGAGCGCCGGTGCGTGGGGCCAGACTGATGCCAAACCGAAAACCAAAAAAGCGAAGGCTGCGATTACCGCGGAGGATGTGCAAGAGCTGAAAAACGCCATCGCCGCGCAACAAGCGGCCCTGGCGCAGCAGCAGCAGGAAATTCAGCAGCTGCGGGAGGAGTTGCGCAGCCGGGACCAGTCTGTCCAGCAGGCGCAAAACACGGCGTCAGTGGCCGCTTCCAAAGCGGACACGGCGCAGGCTCAGGCCAATCAGGATCAACAGGCGGTTGGCCAACTTAAATCAGACGTGGCCGACCTGCGGACCAACGTCGGCAACGCGACGATGAGCATTCAGGAAACGCAAAAGACTGTCAACGAGGCCATTGAAAGTCCGGCGGCGATTCATTTTAAGGGAGTCACGCTCACGCCGGGAGGCTTCCTGGCGGCAGAAACGGTGCGCCGCAGTCGGGCCTTAGCCGCCGACATCAACACCCCGTTCAATAACCTCACCATGCCCGGCGCATCGCAGAGCGCCATGTCGGAGTTCTTCGGTTCCGGGCGCCAGTCGCGAGCCGGCCTGCTCGCCGAAGGCAAGCTGAAAATGGCGAAGTTGACCGGCTACTACGAGACGGACTTCCTCAACGCGGGTGTTACCTCCAACAACAATCAAAGCAATAGCTATCCCCTGCGCCAGCGCCAGGCGTGGGGCCAGGCCGCTTTTGACAGCGGTTGGAGCGTGACCGGGGGCCAGATGTGGAGCTTGGTGACGGAAACCAAACATGGCGTCGATAACCGCACCGAAGCTACGCCGCTGACCATCGACGCGCAGTACTCGGTGGGCTTTAGCTGGGCGCGGCAATACGGCCTGCGCGTGGCCAGGAACTTCAATAACAAGCTCTGGTTTGCCGCGGCGCTGGAGAACTCACAGGCCACGTTCACCAGCCATGGGAATTCCGCGAACTTCCTGGTGGGTTCGGCGGGCGCGGGCGGCGGACTCTACAACTCTGCCATTACCGCGTGTTCGTACAGCAGCAGCCTGGGCATCACCACCTGCACTCCCGCCTATCCCTACTCGTTCAACCCGGCGCCGGACATCATCGCCAAGGTCGTGTTTGAGCCCGGGTTCGGCCACTACGAGGTTTTCGGCCTCTACGACCGCTTCCGCGACCGCATATTTCCCTGCGGCGGCGTAGCGATCGGTTCTCCGTGTCCGGCCGAAGCGATCTCTATCTTGACGGCGGGCAGTGAGGCGGCCGGGGCGACAAACGCCTCCACCAATGCAGGCGGCTTCGGCGCAAACGCGCGCTGGACCATCGGCGGGCACCTCGACTTGGGTCTGCACGGCCTTTTCGGCAAGGGCGTGGGCCGCTATGGCTCGGGGCAGTTGCCTGACGCGGCCATCGAAGCCAGTGGCGCTTTCGCCCCGCTGAAGAATGCCCAGGGGTTGGGCACGCTCGAATGGCACGGGCCCAGGCTCGACATCTATCTCAACGCCGGCCTGGAGTACGCCGGCCGCTCCTATGACACCAACCTGCTCAGTGGTCTCAGCGAAGGCTACGGATCGCCTTTCTTCCCCAATTCCGGCTGCTACACGGAGATCGATCCGCCCAATGGCAGCGGTGTGCTCCCGGGCAGTCTGGGCAGTTGCACCGCGGACACGCGGGCAGTGATCGAAGGCACTGCCGGCTTTTGGTACCGCTTCTACAGCGGACCCAGAGGCAGGATGCAGTTCGGCATGCAGTACTCCTACGTGACGCGCCAGACCTGGGCCGGCGTCCCCTCCACCAACCCGCCGCTGTCCGGATCGCCCGAGGGAGTCGATGGCATGTTCTTCACTTCGCTGCGTTACTACCTGCCGTAGGGCCGGTTCCAACTTGCACGGCGCGCTTGCGGCCGCGCCGTGCACTTGATTTTTCTGAGTGGCGATTTCCCCTGGAAACGCCAGCGGTACGGTTTTGGCAATGTGTGGCGCGGGCACTCCCTTCGGCAAGCTCAGGGCAGGCTCTGCCCGCGGGGGCGTGCGCTCCGCCGGAAACGCGGACAAGAATGTCCGCGCCACACAAGGGTGTCCGTGCCATACGGGCCACTCTCCTTTTCCGGGCGGTGGTGTTAGCTTACATTTATGGCTGGACATGATGCCAAGTTATACGATAGACTTTATAAACATTGCGAGCGCATGAGATCGAGGCGTGATTTTCTTCAATTTTCGGCGGCGGCCCTCATAGCGGGCGCCGCGCCGCACGCCCTGATTTCGGCGCTACCTCCTGGAGCCCTCCCCTCCCTCCCACAAACGCAATCCCTGCCGGTCGCGGGCGAAGACGACATGCTTCTTCGCTCGTACCGGTTCCTCGATCTGGAGACTCCAGTCGAATATTTCAAGACCTGGCTCACGCCGGTGCCGCATTTCTTCGTGCGCAATCACATGCACGAGCCGATTGAGATCGATGCCCACAACTGGCGGCTCGCGATCAATGGAGAGGTCGAAAAGCCGGTAACTCTCAGTCTCGGCGATCTCGGGAAACTGGAAACGCACTCGGTGGTGAACACGCTGGAGTGCGCCGGCAACGGGCGCGGGTTGTATCGTCCGCAGGTGCCGGGGTTGCAGTGGGGCAAGGGCGCGGTGAGCACGGCGCGTTTTTCCGGTCCGCGGCTGCGCGACGTGTTGCAGCGTGCCGGGGTGAAATCTACAGGCAAGCACGTCATGTTTCGTGGCCTCGACGAGGTCCCCGGCAAAGTTCCGCCCTTCATTCGCAGCATCCCCATCGAGAAAGCTCTCGACGGCGACACCCTGATTGCCACGCATATGAACGGCTCGGCCCTCACCCGGCACCATGGATTTCCGGCGCGCGCCCTTGTCCCGGGCTGGATCGGCGCCGCCTCCTGCAAGTGGCTCACGGAGATCAAAGTGCTGGAAGCCGAATTTGTGGGCAATTTCATGAATCCCGGATATCGTTTTCCGAACCAACCGGGGAAGCCGGGCGAGGCAGTGAAGCCCGAAGACATGCATCCGCTCACCGCGCTGAATGTGAAGTCGGTGATCGCGGCGCCGGGCGATGGCGCCACGGTAAGGGCGGGCAAGCTGACGGTACAGGGCGCGGCCTGGGCGGGCGAAGCCGAGATTGCAAAAGTGGAGATTTCCACCGACGGCGGGAATTCGTGGAGTGCGGCCAGGTTGGGGCACGATCAGGCGCGCTACGCCTGGCGCTTATGGAGCTACGATTGGAAGCCCGAGCGAAGCGGCGACTATACAATTTCGTCGCGAGCCACGGATACGCAGGGCAGGGTTCAGCTAGCGACGCCGGTGTGGAATCCCAGCGGGTATCTTTACAATGCAGTTGATCAGGTGAAGGTGCATGTTTCTTGAGCCAAGCAAGACCGGGAAGGGCACGACTTGCAGTCGTGCCGTTAAGCAGGAACAATCACCGCGGCTTCAAGCCCCTGAGGTTTTGCCTTTTGCCCGTGGAGCCAACCAATTCGCGACAGTGCGGCTCGGAATCACGCTCGCCGCGATACTGATCGCCTCCCCGTTCCTTGCCGCTCAGAAAGTCTCCATCCCCAACGTTACCGCCGACCTTCCCCCCGGCCCGATGCAGGCGAAGGCGACGACGGTGTGCATGGAGTGTCACGAGGCGCGCATCATCCTTCAGCAACGCCTGAGCAAGGCCGCATGGACGAAAGAAGTCGACAAGATGATTAAGTGGGGAGCGGTGGTCGATTCCGCCGACCGCGATGCATTGATCGATTATCTGAGCACGAACTTCAGCCCCGACAAGCCAGCGTATGAGCCACAGAGAACGGCGGGCGGAAAAGCCGCAAAGTAAATCGCTCGGAAAGTCATCACGATTTTCTCCGCGTCCTCCGCGCAGCTTCTTCTCTGCGTTCTCCGCGTTTTAAGATTTGGTCGTTCGCCGGGAACAACAAAGCGCTGCCGACCCAATGTCCACAGGTTTTGCGGGACATTACGGCAGCGCCGCCACTACTGAGCCCAAATGCTGATCCGATCTTAGGGAGACCCAAGCCCGATTTCTAGTACATGCCTGGGTTCCGCCAACTTAGTTCCGTTAACTTAGTGGGAGCATCACTGGAAGGTTTACTGCTGATTTGAAGCATCCTCCGCGCGTTCCCCGTGCGACCCCGTGCCCTCCGTGGTCGCGCTTTTCTCCGGCCGCAGCAAAGGAAACAAAATCACATCCCGGATGGTGCGCGAATCGGTAAGCAACATGCACAGCCGGTCGACACCCACCCCGACACCTCCGGCTGGCGGCATTCCGTAGGAAAGCGCGCGGATGTAGTCTTCATCCATCTGGTGCGCTTCTTCGTCGCCGCGCTCGCGTTCTTTCAACTGCGCCTCGAAGCGGCGGCGCTGATCTTCCGGATCGTTGAGTTCGCTGAAGCCGTTGGAGATCTCCATCTGTCCGGCGAAAATCTCGAAGCGCTCGGTCCAATCGGGTTCGTCGGGCTTTTGCTTCGACAAGGGCGATACGGCCGTGGGGAACTCGGAGATGATCGTGGGCTGCGTCAGGTGTTCTTCGGCGACGGCTTCGAACAAGGCGGCAATGGTTTTGCCCGCAGGCTCGTTGGGATCGTAGGCCATGTGAGCGTGGGCGCGATTGAAGCGCTCGACCAGTTTCCGGACACTGTCGTGGGAAGCGAAATCCGCCACGTCAGGTCTGGCGCCGGCTGCTTCCGGCCAGAAGGTAATGATGGCCTCGCGCATGGTCAGCCGCTGCCAGCTTGCCCAGTCGATTTCCTGATCGCCCCATTTTGATGTGGTGGCGCCGTTCACATCCACCGCAGCCTGCGTGATCAACTCCTGCGTCAGGTCGATCATGTCGCGATAGTCGGCGTAGGCCTGGTAGTACTCGAGCATGGTGAACTCGGGATTCCATCGCCAGCCGAGTCCTTCGTTGCGAAAATTGCGATTGATTTCGTAGACCCGATCGAGCCCTCCCACCACCAGCCGCTTCAGATAAAGCTCGGGAGCGATGCGCAGGTATAAATCCATGTCGAGCGTGTTGTGATGGGTGACGAACGGCCGCGCGACAGCACCGCCTGGTATGGGTTGCATCATGGGGGTTTCGACTTCGATAAAGCCATGCGCCTCCATGGTGCGGCGCAGCGACTGAATCAGCTTGCTGCGCTTGAGGAAAACATTTCGCACCTCAGGGTTCACGATCAGATCGACATAGCGCTGCCGATAGCGCAGTTCGACGTCGGTCAGCCCGTGCCACTTCTCCGGCAATGGCAGCAGGTCCTTGCTGAGAAAGGTGATTTCCTCCACATGAACGGTGAGCTCGCCGGTGCGGGTGCGAAACAAATATCCGATGACGCCAATGTGATCTCCCAGATCGAGCAGTTTGTACAGCTCGAATCCTTTCTCGCCGACATTATCTTTCTTCACGTAAATCTGCAAACGCTGCCCATCCTGCTGCAAATGGCAGAACCCGGCCTTGCCCATCAGCCGGATGGCCATGATGCGCCCGGCCACGCGCACGGTAATCCGCGGGTTCTCCAGTTGTTCGGTTGTTTTGTCCGAGTAATCGGCCAGAATCTGTGGGATCGTGTGGGTGAACTCGAACCTGGTGCGGTAGGCAGTCTGGCCGAGAGCTTCGATCTGTTGCAGTTTCTGCCGCCGCTGTTCGTAGATGTTTTCGTCGAGGGCCAAGGGACCTTCCTGATGAAATGAGGGAACAGCGATTATAAATGGGCCACAGGCGATGCGGGCGGCGGCGTGTGCCGGGAGCTTTTTTCGGAGGCGTCATCCCGAGCGGAGCCGCTTTCCAGGCGGAGCGAGCGATCTCCAACAGCATGATCCGTCCCACGCGAGATTCCTCGCCCCGCTGGTGAAAGCGCGGGGCTTCGGAATGACGCCTCCCCAGCCTGTGTACTGTGGTACGCTGGTACATATGGTGGACGAGCAGAAACTGCTGGTGGAGCGCGTGCAGACCGGCGTGCGCATGGAAAAGCGCCTGCTGAAAATCCTGAAAGCTTTCGCCGAGTACCACGACATGACGCTGGGCGATCTGCTGGAGGGCATCGTGCTCCACGCCTTCGATGGCAAGACGCCCTTCAGCCAAGCCTCCCTGGAACGCATTCAGGAGCTGAAACACTTCTACGAGTTCGACCTCGATTCCAGCGCCAGCCACCGCCTGAGGGAAATCAAGGCGCGGCCGGCGCGCAGACGCACAAGAGAAAAAGAAAAATAGGATGGCAGCATGGAACAGCGAATGAAATGCGCCCTCACCGGACTGCAATGGAGCCTGGGCATAGTGATCCTGATCGAAGCGATCCTGTTCGTGCTGCCCAGTGCGCGCCACGAGTTTGCCCGCACTCACATGCCCGATGCGCTACGCCAAATTCTGGGCTGGGGAGAGATCCTGGGCTGTATTCTCCTGCTTATTCCGCGCACTGCGGTCCGCGGGGCGTGGTTCCTGGTTGCGGTTTTTGTGCTCGCAATCGCCATTCATCTTCTCCACGGGTTCTACAACGTCGGCAACCTCGTCATCTATGCAGCCGCAGCATGGACCGTCGCGGCTGCCAGACCGTAGCTTGCTGAATTCCACAGAAGGAGAAATTCGTGATCTTCTTTCATGCGCTTTTGATGTTCTGCGCTGCCGCTTTGGCGAGCGATGCGGTTTCCACGAAAGCCGCGCGGCAAGTGTGCCGGGTTGGAAGTTTCGAGTTGCCATGTAGCGCCGCCGCAGCTTTCCCGCTGTTCAGTCCGGAGTGTGAGCGGGCATGGGTTAAGGGATGGAATCCGCGGCCATTGTTTCCGGACACGATCGAATTCCGCCGTGACACGGTGTTCCGCGAAGGGGAAGGTGCGGGGGAAGCAATCTGGACAATCGTCGACGTGGACGAGCGAGCGCTCAGGGCCGAATACGTTCGTGTGGCTCCGGCATCGCACACGGCGCACATCGTCGTGAAAGTTGAAGCCGTTGACACAAATCGCAGCCATGTGACCGTCAGCTACACGATTACCGCCTTCGGAGATCATGCGGCGGCTTTGTTAGAGGCGTTTTCCGAGGAAGCGTACGCTGCGAAAATGCGCAACTGGCGGCGCAATATCAGCGCGTATCTTGAGACGTCTTATCTCGAGAAATGCAGGAGCGACAGACCGCGTTAGCTATGGCTCCTTTCAAGGCGTTGCTGGTCGAAGGGACGTCGGGTGTCGGAAAATCGACGCTGATCGACGCTCTGATTCGCCGCCACGCAAGCTCGGCGCAGCCCAGAAAAATCCGCTCGCTGATTCATCTTGCCCAGTCGCATACCTACGGCCCGCTGGCCGGGCGCGAAGACCGCGGCACGCTGACGGCCGAGGACAGCGTTCAGCACCTGCAAGCGATTCTCCACATGCTTCAATGGCTGCACGCCGCCGTGCAGGAACATTCCAAGCCCTGGTGCTTCGTCATTCTCGATACTCTGCATTTGACCCACTGCGTGCGTCCGGGAGTTGTCGGCTGGAGCGATGTCGAGCCTATCGATCGCGCCCTGGCCGCTCTCGGGTGCAAATTACTCTTCCTGCACGCGCAGCCGCAAACGATTTGGGAGCGCGGAATCGCGCCCAGAGCCAACGAACAGTTTCTTCAGCAATATGCAAAAAAGTTCGGACGCACGCACGAGGAGATCCATGAGCATTTCGTCCGCGAGCAGGAAACACTCTCAAACCTCCTCACGCGCTCTGCCATGCCCAAACTCCTAATGAGGTACGATGAAGACTGTGGCAAGGCGGTGGAGGAGGCATTCCGCTTCTGGCGATCTTGAACTCGCCCGTGATCGGCGGTAATATTTCACGCGAAGCTTCTTATGCCGCAAAACTACGTTCCTATATTTATCTTCATCGCGATTGTGTTGATTCTGCTGCCGCTCACGCTCCTGCTGGCCAAACTGGTGCGTCCGGAGAATCCGAACAAGGTTAAGCTGATGCCCTACGAGTGCGGCATCGATCCCGTGGACGATTCCCGCGGCCGTTACACCGTGCGTTACTACATCATCGCCATTCTGTTCGTGGTGTTCGACGTGGAAACCATCTTCCTGTTTCCCTGGGCGGTGAAGTTCAAAGCTCTCGGTCTATTCGGGTTCGTCGAGATCCTGATTTTTTTGGCGATACTGATCGTGGGCTACATCTGGATTTGGAAAAAAGGCGCGCTGGAGTGGGTGTAGAACATGTTGGGAGAGCGGCCCTCGGCTGTCCAGGAGCGCGGCTCCGCAGTTTCGCGTTGAATCTTATTTGCTTTGAATCTTGGCCACAAACCCCAACCCGGACGTCCCGCCCGAATCAGTTTTCACCGCCAGCCGCTGGACGGAAGGTAATCTTATTTTCCCCACAAGAATTGTGGTCACTCCGAACCGGGTGAGCCGGGTTAAGCGGCGGCTGTTTGGCAGCAATGAAGAGACCATTGCCATGTCGATGGTGGCGTCGGTGCATATTTCGACCGGCGTGATTTGGTCCGAAATTGTGGTTGAATCCAGCGGGGGCGCCGACCCCATCACCAGCCACGGGCATCGCAAGGCCGCTGCGCAGCGAATCCGCGATCTGATCGAGATGTATCAGGCGCAAGCACAGAAACAGCGTCCGGCGTAACATTAAATTTTGTGAAGCAAGTCCGCGGTTTTTGTGACCCCGCTCGTTGACACTCCCACTCGCAAGCTGATAAAAGTGAAAGTTCTCTCCGTAATCCTCTGTAGACGAGGTTTGTTAGTCCCCAAGCTATGCCGGAAGAGACTAAACCGCCCGCTTCACCCCCGCCTGAAGGCGAAGCGAAGCCTGCTGCACCGGCCCCGTCCGCAACTGCCGCACCACCAAAACCGGCTGCACCCACGCCAGCCAAGCCCGCTGCGGCTGCAGCGGGGGCGCCGGCCGCCAAACCGGCCGCACCTGCGAAGCCGGCCGGGCCTGTGCCCGTTCCGTGGGACTCGCCGATGATCGCCAAGCTGAAGCGGTCCTACGGTTCCGGCATCGAGCCGCTGACCTACGTCGGGCAGAATTACATGGTGGTGGATCGCTCGCTGATTCCCGAGATTCTTGAGGTGCTGCGCAACGAAGAGCAGTTCGATTACTGCGTAGACCTCACCGCGGTTCATTATCCCCAGCGCGAAAAGCAATTTGATATCGTTTGGGTTCTCTACTCGTTCCCGCGCAACGAGCGCATTCGCGTGAAAACGCAGATCAAGGATGGCGAGACGCTGCCCAGTTCGGTCCCCATCTGGGCGACCGCCAACTGGCTGGAGCGGGAAGTGTACGACATGTTTGGCGTCAGGTTCGACGGGCATCCCGATTTGAAACGCATTCTGCTGCCCGATGGCTGGAAAGGCTATCCGCTGCGCAAGGACTACAGTATTCTGCAACAGGACAACGAATGGGTGCAGATCAACCTGGGGATTGAAAGCGGGCAGTAGAACCGAATGACCGATCAAAACACGCTCTCGCCGCTCGATCTCGACACTCCCGACAAGACTTATCTTGACGCGAACGAGCTCGTCATCAACATGGGGCCGCAGCATCCGGCCACGCACGGCGTGCTGCGCGTCATTCTGCGGCTGGATGGCGAAAAAGTTCTCGGTCTCGAGTGCGTGATCGGCTATCTGCATCGCGGCGTGGAAAAGATCGGCGAGAACCGCACCTACACGATGTTTAACCCGTACGTCGACCGCATGGATTATGTGGCCGCGGTTTCGAACGGGC
>Ga0187782_10004702_pt1 | contig 10217 bp, 5 predicted proteins | sample 0715_SJ02_MP15_2_FD_132454 | JGI IMG/M metagenome (GOLD analysis project Ga0187782, IMG submission 132454) | Tropical peat soil microbial communities from peatlands in Department of Meta, Colombia - 0715_SJ02_MP15_20_MG | ecosystem: Environmental > Terrestrial > Soil > Wetlands > Peat | place...
AATATTCCAGAATCAATGACTTAGCGGCGATTTTGCTTCTTCTGGTTGTCAAAGAGCGTCCCAAAATGGGATTGGGGTGGCTTCGAGGGCGATCTTTGGAGACGTGCGCACCTCGGCCCTAGCCCGCAGGTGATCTCCATTGTCGCCGGTAGCTGGTTCGTTGTCTGTGACGATTTGCACAGATGATTTGTGATGAAAAAAGCGTTGAAGGTGGTTTTCAGGTCGCCCGATGACCCGATGTTTTTACGGTCTCCGCCAGGGCAGGAGTGCGGATGGGCCCTGTATGAAAAATTTTTCAAACTGCACCACTACCCTCCTGGCTCCCGACCTTGGGGCGGGTCCCGAGTAGCAGGCTGCGGAAAAACTGGTCCCCGAAGGGAAAGCGTTGCCTCAGCGGCTAAAGCCGCACTCAAAACAATGCACTTACCGCAGCGCTGAAGCGCTGCGCCACCCAAAATCAAGTGCAAGATCGACTTTGTCCGCAGCCTGCTAGGTAGCTGTCCCGGCCCGAAACGCGAGTTCGAGGAAGATTGCGTTACACTCCACCTAGGCTGTGAGCGTCCAATGGGAGATGATCAGGCGCATTTTGACTTTCCAGCTGGTGCGCGATGTTGAAGGTTAAAAAAATTCTTCTGCCAGTGGATTTCCCGAACGCCTCGCCGCGGGTGGTTCATCAGGCTGCGACCTTGGCCCGCCATTTCCATTCTGAGATCGTGATGCTGCACGCCGTGACCGCGCGAAGCCATGCCGCTGGCGTGCCCGAGGACGACGCCGAGCTCGCGCGGTGGGATTTGCTCGCCGCGATGGTTAAACAGGCGCAGCAAAACCTGGGCCAGTCTCTCCGGCGCGAGTTTGAGGGCCTTGCCGTCCGGCCCATGTTGGTCAAAGGCAACCCGGCCGCGGTGATTGTGGAGACGGCTGAGGTGGAAAAAGCCGACCTGATCATGATGCCGTCCCATGGCTTCACATTCAACCAATTTCTGCTGGGCTCCGTGACTGCGAAAGTACTGCACGGAAGCGAGTGCCCAGTTTGGACGGGAGGCCACGTGGAAGAATCGCCAGCGCAGGAGTTTGCCCTCCGCAACGTTCTCTGCGCCGTCGATTTCAGCCCCCGTAGTCCCCACGCTGTCTCCTGGGCCGCGCAAATGGCCGCCGAATTCGATGCCCATCTTACGCTTGCTCACGTCACTCCCTCGGTGGAGCTTTGGGGACCTGGCGGCAGCTACGAAGTTCCGGGGTGGAAAGAGTCTCTCGTCGGCGATGCCTCTCGGCATCTCGCAGACCTTCAGCAAGACATGGGCATCAAGGCCGACGTATTCGTCGGCTGTGGTGACGTGCCTAAAGTGCTGAGCCAAGCTGCGCAGCAGACGAAAGCGGATTTGTTGGTTACCGTATGCTACCCCTATGGGGGTAACCTGCGGATCCACGGCTACGCAATCATTTGCGCCCTGCCGATTCCGGTTCTGAGCGTGTGAGGCTCTGACTCGCTGCCCTCGGGGGCTAAAGCCCTCATTCTTCCAGGACCTGGAACGGCACGACTGAAGTCGTGCCCTACCCGAAAATTGTTTATGGGATTCCGCGCCAACTCGGCGGCTCTGATAGCGGACATTACTCCGCCGAGCGCGCCTGCTGCACCATCTCTACCAAAACCTCTCTGGTTTCTGCCGGGTTGCTCACTTCTCGCAAGAATGCAATGCGAGCACCCTTCACACCATCCTGGGTTTTCAAGCGCGCATGAAACCCGAGGCGGTCGACCGCGGTCATGGTTGCTTCCTGCGACTCAATGCGTGCAAATGCCCGGGCGAGCAGAACGAGGGCATCCTTGTGGTCAGCATTCATGTGCTGAATAATTTTGGCCATCGAGTCAGCGAGAGGGTCGGGCTGGGCACGGTCGTATTCGGAGGCAGATACCCAACCCATCACTCCGAAGCCGCCCACATAGTAAACATCGACCGCGTCCAGGCGATAAAAAGAAAAGTCTTCAAAATCCACCCAATACTTGCTGTTGGCGTAACGGGCCAAGTAGAGCTTGCGAGCCTCAGCCAACTCGGGCTCCGGTAACGGCAGAACATTTCCTACCAGCGTGACCCTGGATGCTCCGAGCGGATCACCGCCGGCGTCATTCTGGGTCACCAGCAAGCTGGCGCGCGGGTCTGCCTGCAAGTTCTGCGTATGCATGGCCATGGTGCTGATAAGGAAGATCGGACGCCCGCGAGCGTCCAAAGCGTAGGGCATCACGGAGCCGAAAGGAAAGCCCGGCTGTTTGCGCGAAAGGGTTGAGAGGCTTCCGATGCGGGCCAAGTACAGCAAAGTGCGCGCGCGCTCGGCGAACGAAGGCTCAGGGACGGCGGGCTGATCACTTGCCACGCCCGGGCCGGCATGTTTTCTGCTGGAGGAGGAAGACATCGCTGCCCACTCAGTTTAAATAACGGTGCTGGGGGTTGTACAAGCGAAAGGTAATCACCCAAAGGTATCGGCTCTGTAATGAGGGCGACATACGTCCAGGCATCCGCGGAGAAAATTTAAAAGAAGATTCGGTCGGGTGCGAATCCGATCTCGATCTGAAGGTTACTGACCGACTCTCCGAAAGATAGGAACGAACCGTCGGCCGCTTCCATTACAGTCCAGCAATCTACAGCCGATCTACTCAGCAACACCCGTGATTAAGAAGAAAAGTAAGTGGTTTCTAACTCACCGACAAAAGGAAAACTTATGAAGCCGGAAAGCGATGAAACTCGGATAACTGCGGGAGATGAGGACTAAGGTGGACTAACGAACGGACATATCTCGACTGCGGACGGTTTCCGCGCGCAATCGGGAGATGGCCGGCTGGGGCCGGAATGAGGTCAGGCAGGTACTCGGATGGAGGGCAGTAAAGAACTCGCGGCTTCGAATCGCGGATTGCCGGACCGGTCTTGCGACCTGGCCGGGCTAAGGGCCAACCATGGCAGTCTGGAGCTGCTGGCGGCCGCGATTGGACAGATCGGCGAAGCCATCGTGATTACCGATACCTCAGGCACGATTCAGTATGTCAACCCAGCCTTCACCGGAATAACGGGGTACAGCGCGGAAGAAGCGGTTGGCCAAAATACGCGGTTGCTGAAGTCCGATCACCAGGACGCCACCTATTACCGGCAACTTTGGACGACGATCCTCGCGGGCGAAATCTGGCACGGCGAGCTCATCAATCGGCGCAAGGACGGGACGCACTATACCGGGGAAATGTCGATTACGCCGGTTCGCGACCCGGGCGGCGCCATCACCAACTTTATTGCCATCCAGCAGGACGTGACAGGACAGCGCGCCACTGAAGCCGCGTTGCAGAACAGCGAAAAGAGTTTGGCAGAAGCGCAGCATATCGCCCCGCTGGGAAGCTGGGAGTTGGACGCGCAGATGACCGAGTTTCGCGGCACTGCCGGGTTTTTTCGCATCTTCGATTGCACACCCGGCGATTGCACCTGCAGCGATGGCACGCCGGGCGCGGCTGCCTTGCGTTTCAGCAAGATGCTGGACGCCATTCCTGCCGCCGATCGGGAGCGCGTCGAGCAAGCGATAAAGAACACGCTTCAGACCCGTGAACCTTTCGACATCGATCATCGAATCGTGCGCCGCGATGGCACGATACGTGTGGTCCGCAGCCGCGGTCAAGTGGTCGGCGGCCAGGAGGGCAGGCCGGTGCGCCTGGTCGGTACGACTCACGACATCACAGACCTCAGGCTGGCGCACGAGAAGCTGCGGCAAAGCGAGGAGAGGTTCCGGTCTCTGGTCGCCAACATTCCCGACGTCATATGGAGTTCGGACGCTCGCGGGCAGATCCAGTACATCAGTCCCAATGCCGAGCCGGTCTTTGGGTTTACCTCCGAGGAGATGTGTGAAAAGGGTGCGGAAATCTGGTTCGAGCGAATCAGCGAGAAGGATTCCAGTCGCGTCGAGCAGGCTTTTCACCAACTCTTTTCGGAAGGCCGGCCCTTCGATGTGGAGTACCGGGTGCAACGCAAGGACGGCGAGTGGATCTGGGTTCACGATCGGGCATACCGAACTTACGAAAGGGACGGGGTCCGCTGCGCGGATGGCGTCATTTCCGACATCAGCGAGCGCAAGCGGGCGGAAGAGGCGCTGCACGAGAGTGAACAGCGCTATCGTCTTCTGTTTGGTGAAATGGTGGTGGGGTTTGCGCTGCTGGAGGTCATTTATGACGAGGATGGTAAGCCCTGCGATCACCGCTATCTGGAACTAAACCCCGCCTTCGAAAAGCACAGCGGCTTGTCCCGAGACAGAGTTCTGGGGAAAACGATTCGTGAGGCTATTCCCGACATAGAGCCCTTCTGGATTGAAACGTACGGGAAGGTGGTGACGACAGGAAAATCGGTTCATTTCGAGAACTACGTGCAGGCGCTCCAGAAATGGTTCGAAGTGACCGCATTCCGCACTCGCCAAGGCCAAGTGGCCGTCACCTTCGCCGATGTCACCGAGCGCAAGCGTGCGGAAGAGGAGCTGTACCGGTCACGCCAGATGCTTCAGTCCATCCTGGATGCCATTCCTCAGCGCGTCTTTTGGAAGGACCGGAACTGCATCTACCTAGGCTGCAATCAGTCTTTTGCGACCGATGCGGGTGTGAACAACCCGGCAGAGATCATCGGAAAAAATGATTTTGACCTCAGCTGGAGCGGGAGGGCTGAACTTTATCGCGCCGATGACAAACTGGTGATGGATGAGGAATCTGCCAAGCTCAACTTTGACGAACTCCTGGGCCGGCCCGACGGAGATCCGCGGTGGGTCCGGACCAGCAAATTGCCCTTGCGGGACCAGGAAGGCGAGGTGACCGGCGTCATCGGAATCTACGAAGACATCACCGACCGCAAGCGGGCGGAAGAGGAACTTCGGCTGGCGCAATTCTCGCTGGAACATGCCTCGGATGCCGTGCATTGGATGAACCCACAAGGCCGTATCGTCTACGTCAACCAGGCGGCGTGCCGTTCTTTAGGACGCTCGCGCGAGGAGCTTCTTTCTCTGTCGATCCCTGATATAGATCCGCTTTTCCCGAAGGAAGCGTGGGATGCAGTCTGGGCGAAAGTCAAGGCGCGGGGCTCGATCAATTTTGAAAGCCAGCACCAAAGCAAAGACGGGCGGATTTTCCCGGTGGAAATCGCCGCAACTCACCTGGAGTTCGATGGCAAGGAATACAGCTTCGCCTTCGCGCGCGATATCAGCGAGCGCAAGCGGGCCGAGGAGGCGCTGAGAGCGTCGGAAAAACGCTATCGGCTCCTGTTTGAGCGCAACCTGGCGGGGGTCTTTAGCACCACGTTGGAAGGGCGCTTCCGGCAGTGCAATCCAGCCGCCGCTCACATGTTTGGCTGTGAGTCGCCCGCGGAACTTCTAACTTTCCCGATTACACATTTTTATCACGCGATTTCCGATCGCGAAGCTTTACTAACAAGACTCAAATCCGAGAAAAGCCTTACCAACTACGAGATGAGGTTTCGGCGGAAAAACGGCGATTCCGCCTGGGCGATGTTAAATCTAAGCCTGGTCGAGGACGATTCAGGCGCCGGCAGGGCTATTGAGGGCACGTTCGTCGACATCACCGAGCGCAAGCGCGCCGAAGAGGCGCTGCACGAGAGTGAACAGCGCTATCGCCTCTTGTTCGAGCGCAACCTCGCGGGAGTCTTTCGATACACCGCAGAAGGCAGGGTGGCCGATGCCAACGACGCTTACGCGCATATCCTGGGTTATCCCTCGGGCAAGGAACTCATGGGTCTTTGCAGGACAGGTCTGTTTTTCGACGCCTCCGATGCGGCAGGCATCTGGGCGCGCTTGCAGGAAAAGAAAGCACTCACCGATCTGGAAGTGCGCCTGAAGCGCAAGGACGGCAACGCCGTGTGGGTCCTCGAAAACGTCAGTTGGGTGGGGAGTGAAGCCGGGACCGCACCCCTGGTAGAGGGCACATGCATCGACATCACCGAGCGCAAGCGGGCGGCCGAGGAGATGCGGAGGGCCAAGGAAGCCGCCGAATCCGCCAACCTCGCGAAGAGCCAGTTCCTAGCCAATATGAGCCACGAAATCCGCACCCCGATGAATGGCGTGATCGGAGTGGCCGGATTGCTTCTGGATACGCAACTGACGCCGGAGCAACGGCAGTATGCGGAAATTGTGCGCAGCAGCGGCCAGGCGCTGCTGGCCGTGATTAACGACATTCTGGATTTCGCCAAGATCGAGGCTCGCAAGTTGACGCTGGACACAGCCGACTTCGATCTGCGCACAGTGCTGGAGGATGCGGCCGCCGTGCTGGCGATCAAGGCATCCGAAAAAGGTCTGGAGCTGACCTGCGAACTGGAGCCGGGAACCCCTTCGCTGCTGCGGGGCGATTGCGGGAGGGTCCGCCAGGTTCTGGTCAACTTACTGGGAAATGCGGTGAAGTTTACGGCTCAGGGCGAGGTCGCCATCCGGGTGCGAAGCGAGGCGGAGGGAGAACGCACGGCAACGCTGCGCTTCACGGTGAGCGATACCGGCATCGGCTTTCGGCAGGACCGCGCCTCCGCTCTCTTCGAGCCGTTCGTCCAAGCCGATGGCTCGAGCACGCGTCGATACGGCGGCACCGGCCTGGGTCTGACCATTTCCAAGCAACTGGTGGAGATGATGGGTGGCCAAATCGGCGCCGAGAGCGACGAAGGCAGGGGCTCGAAGTTCTGGTTTACGGCTGTTTTTGAGAAGCAACAGCGACCCCGCGCGCCGGTGACTGGAGTGCAGCCCAGTCTGCTCGGCGCCAAGGTGCTGGTGGTGGACGATAGCGCCACAAACCAGTCGCTGGTACGCAGCATTCTGAGCTCCTGGGGCTGCCGTCCGGAAGAGGCAGGGGATGGAAACTCCGCCCTGGCCATTCTGCGCCAGGCCGCCGAGGGGGCTGACCCTTTCCAGATCGCATTATTGGATATGAGCCTGCCGGGCATGGACGGAGAGGAGCTGGGGCGACGCATCGCGGCCGATCCTCAATTGAAACAAACAGCGCTCGTCTTGATGACCGGCTTTGGCCGACACAGCGACTTGGCACGCCTGCTGGCGCTTGGGTTCTCCGGGCACGTGATCAAGCCGATTTGGGAGCGCACTCTGAGAGAAGCTTTGCTTGCCTTGCGCGCAAAGGGAAACGGCGCCGCAATCTTTTTCGAGCCTCTCGCTCAGTCCCCGAGCACAGTCCGGGCAAACCGCCAAGCGCGGATCCTGCTGGCAGAAGATAACTTGACCAACCAGGAAGTGGGGGTCGCGATGTTAAAAAAACTCGGCTATAGCGCCGATCTGGTCGCCAACGGTGCGGCCGCCCTCGAAGCGCTCCGCAAGGCCGACTACGACGTGGTCCTGATGGACTGTGAGATGCCCGAGATGGACGGCTACGAGGCGACAAAACGCATTCGGGACCAACGTGCAGGGACGCGCCACCCTGGCATTCCTATCATCGCCCTCACCGCCGACGCGATGACCGGAGACCGCGACAAATGCCTTCAGGCGGGAATGAGCGACTACATTGCCAAGCCGGTTGAGCTGCGGACGTTGGCTGACGTCTTGGAGAAATGGCTGAATACCCCCGCCCACGCCGACGCCGCAGATTCTCCCGCCGGCGAGTCGCCCGCAAACACGGAAGCGGTCTCCCACCAGACGGTTTTCAATCACGAAGATCTGCTCGCACGTCTCATGGGCGACGAAGGCCTTGCCGGCAAAGTCATTGCCGGGTTTCTGGACGACGCCCCGCGCCAGTTGCGCAGCCTGAAGAAAATGCTGGAGGAGGGCGATACCGACGGGGCGCGGCGGCAGGCGCATACCCTCAAGGGAGCGGCGGCCACGATATCGGCGGAGACTCTGCGAGCGCTCTGCTCCGAAGCGCAGGACGCGGCGACAGCGGGGGAGTTGAGCCGCGCCTTGGCTCTGCTGCCACGGCTGCAAGAACAATTGGAACTGCTTAGGACCGCCCTGAAGAAGTCAGGGTGGTGTAGTCAAGCCTCAGGAGGGGATCACTAATATGCGCACACTTATCGTCGAAGATGACTTCACTAGCCGGCTTCTGCTGCAGTCGCTCCTCTCAAGATATGGCGAATGCCACGTCGCGGTTAACGGCAAAGAGGCGGTGACGGCATTTCGCGCCGCCCAAGAGAGCGGGCAAAAGTACGACCTGATCTGCATGGATATCATGATGCCGGAAATGGATGGACAGACCGCCCTCAAGGAAATCCGCGCTCTCGAAGAGGCCGGGGGCACGCTCTCCACGCACGGAGTAAAGATCATCATGACCACGGCGCTGGACGATGTAAGGAATGTCGTCCAGTCGTACAAGTCATTGTGCGATGCCTACTTGTTCAAGCCAATCGATACCGGAAAGTTGCTCGCCAACCTTAGAGACCTTTGCCTCGTGTAGGGCTTCTTGCACCTTACTTCGCCACGCGGAAAGTCGTCCAGGCATGCGCGTTCATATCCCGCTGCAGATCTTTCTGCCAGGCGAACTCGGGGTGCGCGCGCATATGTTCAGCCGCCTTGAAGTCGATGCCGCAGGCATGACCCGCGGCGGCGCTGAAACTCATTTCTGCCGCTAGGCTCGCGTCGGCAGCCTTGTTCTGGACGGCCCCAGCCATTCCGAAAGGTGGCTGCCACGGCTCATCGCCTCGCGGCGAAAGGTCGATGTGCCCGTCCAGGGTGCGTTCGTCCGCATCTTCTTTGTTCTCGTATGTGTCGTAATGGTCGGCGAGAAAGCGCTGCGCCGCCGCCAAGTCGATCTTGCCCTTGTTCTCGGCCATTAGCTGCTCCCAGCGCAGGTGGCGGGCATTGGCGCTCTCGCTCATATCATGGGAGTCGAAGTCAGTCTCCTCGCGGATGAGTTTCTCGTTAATCGGGAAATTCGAGCCCACAAAATACCCGTCCTTCTTCCGCTCCAGCGTCACGTTCTTTAGTCCTAACTCCAAACGGCCGATTTCGTTCTTTCCGATATCGGCGATCAGCCAGGTATTGGCATAACCGCCGTTATTGCCTTCCTTCATGATGCGCGCAAAATCATCAATGGACGCCGAATACTGCGCCGCCTTGCGCGCCCGCACAAATTCCGGAATCGCGTCCGGATCGTATCCGAAGAAATGGCCAATCGTGGTTTCGGTAATGACGATCCCCGCCGAATTCACGACGAAATCGTCGGCACTGTGGATGACGCCGGGCAGCCCGTCCATGAGCATGCGGCTGCCCTTGGCCGGAACAATATCGAAAACGATTGTCCAGCGCTCGCCGTCCAAGTAATTCGTCCAATTGTTGTGAGCGATCACGACCTTGCCGTCTTTCGTATAGCTGCCCGTAGCCACAAACGCGCTGCAATGCTCGGGAACGCCCAGCGCAGCCGTGGCCTTGATCCCGTGTTTCCGGTCGTATTCCTTGACGTAGTACTCCCATTCCTCGGCGGCATTCAAAGCCACCACATCCCACAGATCGATCTTCATTCCGACGCCGTGCGCATTCACGCCATCGGCGATTCCCTGTAGCTCCTCCCGGTACTCGGGTTCAATGTGTGGCCACATCATGTTTTGCGCGGCATCGCGGAAGAACTGCCAGTCTTTTTTACTCTCGTGCATCTGTTCGAGGATTGTGACTTTTAGCGTGTCTTCAATCTCCGGCGCCAGCAGGTAGCCGTTCTGAAAGCCGATTTCGTGCGGCGTGCCTTGCAGATGCACGAATGTCCAGCCGTTATTCTCGGATCGCCGAAAAGCACCTTTCAACTCGGCCTCTGGTGTGGCCGCGCGAGTTGATGACGCGGATGAGATCGACCAAGCAATTCCCATCAGAAAAAGTCCAGCTAAGATTACGCAGTATCGGCGCATGAGCGACCCCAAGGGATTTCAGAATTCAGGAAATTCTAGCAGAGTTCGACGAAAACGCCGCCCGCTGACACCACCATCAAGCTTCTCGACGATGCGGTAGTGCGCGATGGGCTGGCCGGTCACTGACGACGGAAATGAAGATCACGCAACGTTTTACAAGTCGGTTACGCTGCGTGTATGTTAATGATTCCTTAGTTTTTCTGTATCTCCACAATTGGAACTTAGATGTCCATGCATCTAACCGCATTAGTAGCTTTCCTGGCGTTCACCACGTTGGCGCAGAGAGCAACGTCTGCCTCCAACATGCAAGCACCACCGCAGGCGGCGGAGACAAGATCGGCGCCGGAGCGCGTGGAGGCTGATACACGGCGCGTA
>Ga0187782_10004703_pt1 | contig 10217 bp, 7 predicted proteins | sample 0715_SJ02_MP15_2_FD_132454 | JGI IMG/M metagenome (GOLD analysis project Ga0187782, IMG submission 132454) | Tropical peat soil microbial communities from peatlands in Department of Meta, Colombia - 0715_SJ02_MP15_20_MG | ecosystem: Environmental > Terrestrial > Soil > Wetlands > Peat | place...
CTGGTCGTCTTCTCGTCCTGGGTCCCTTGGCGGCTGGCGCTCGGCGCCTATCTCTTCGGCGCCGTCACCATCCTGCAGCTCCACGTCCAGGGCTTCGGCCTCGGCATTCCTTCGCAGCTCATGTCGTCGCTGCCTTATCTCGCCACCATCCTGGTGCTCGTCGCCATCTCGCGCGCCCGCGGCCGCGGCGCGACCCCGGGATCGCTCGGTACGCCCTTCGTTCCGGATCACTGAGATCGTGTTTCGAACGTTACGCGGGAAGAAGGGGAGACGCCGGTTGCAACTGGCCTGACGCGGCGTTACGCCATAATGTAATCGAATCGGGATTGCCAGGGACTGACATGGCAGACGTCCGGACCGAGCCGCGAGCGGCGACGACGATCATCGCCGCCCTGCTTGTCGGGTTCGCCGGGCTTGCGGCGCTGGAACTGGCCGGCGTGGCGCTCGTCTTCGGCGAGGCGGCCTGGCGCCCGATGGCGGCTGCGGGCGCCGCGCTGCTCGCGACCTTCGCGGCGCTTGCGTGGCTCCTGGTCCGCGGCTTCGCGCGCCCGCTCGATCGACTTGCCCTCGATCTCGCGATCATCGCCGGGGAGAATCCGGGCTATGCGCTTGCCACGAGCACGCGCCCCTGGCTCGGCCGATTGATGCAGAGCATCGACGCGATGCGCGCGCGCCTGGCAAGCATCGAATTGCGCGGCGCGCAGGCGCTTGGCGAGGCGCAACGGCGGGGAGCGGAACAGAAGCGTTGGCTCGAGGCCATTCTGCTCGATCTCACCGAGGGCATCATCGTCTGCAACCTGCAACACCAGGTCCTGCTCTACAACCAGGCCGCCGCGGAAATCCTGGGCGGCGCGCAAAGTTTCGGGTTGGGCCGGCCGATCTTTCCGTCGCTCACCCGCGAGCCGGTGCTGCATGCGCTCGAGCGGCAGATCCAGCGCTTGGAGACCGGCTGGGCGGGGCGGGGAACCCGATTCATGTGCGGGACGGCCGAAGCACAACGCTTGCTCGGCGCCCGCCTCGTCGTCGTGCGCGACGCCGCCGGGAGCCCCAACGGCTACGTGCTCAGCTTCGCGGAAACCGGCGAGGAAGACGCGGCGCTGGCAAAGCGCGACGATCTCCTGGATCTGGCAACCGAGAGCCTGCGCGCGCCGATCGCGAATTTACGCGCGGCGGCCGAGACGCTTGCGCAAAGTCGGGCTCTGACGGAGGCGGAGCGATCGGCGGCTCGCGATGCCGTGCTGAGCGAAAGCGCCGCGCTCGGCGAGCGCTTCGATACGCTCGCCCGCGGTTATCGCGAGCTCGGCGAGGGCCGCTGGATCATGGCCGAGATCTATTCGAGCGACTTGATCGCCTCGCTGAAGCGGCACTTGATCGGCAGTCCCGTGGTGGTCACCGAGACCGGATTGCCCTACTGGCTCTACGGCGACAGCCTGTCGCTGCTGGTCCTGCTGGAGTTCCTGCTGCGGCAGCTCCAGGTCTCGACCAGGGTCGAGGCGTTTGACATCGCGTTGTCCCTGAGCGAGAAGCGAATCTATCTCGATTTGGTGTGGAACGGCCCTCCGGTTGCGACGGGAGAGCTCGAGTCCTGGCTCGACCGGCCGCTCACCGGCGGCCTCGGGCCGCTGACCGGACGCATCGTGCTGCGCCGTCACGGCAGCGATGCCTGGAGCCAGGCCGCGGGCCCCGACGCCGCGAGACTGCGGATCTCGCTGGCGTCGGCTCTGGCCAAGCCGCCGCGAGAACGGCCCCTGAGGCCCGGGCGGCCGGAATTCTACGATTTCGATCTCTTGCACCGACCCGCGCCGGCCGGTCGCTTCGCCGAATATTCGCTCAAGGAGCTTACCTATGTGGCGTTCGATCTCGAGACCACCGGGCTCATGCCGACCGAAGGCGACGAGGTTATCTCGATCGGCGCGGTGCGGATCGTCAACGGCCGCATCCTGACGAGCGAGACCTTCGAGCGGCTGGTCAACCCCGGCCGATCCGTCCCGGAAGCCTCGGTTCGCTTCCACGGCATCACCGACGACATGGTGCGCGACAAGCCGCCGTTTGCGATGGTGCTGCCCGCGTTCCATCGCTTTGCCGCCGACGCCGTGCTGGTGGCTCACAACGCGGCGTTCGACATATCGTTTCTCTACCGCGCGGCCGGCACGTCGATCTCCTTCGACCAGCCGATCGTGGATACACTGCTGTTGTCGGCCTATCTCCATCCGGAGGAGACGGATCATTCGTTGGACGCGATCGCCGCGCGGCTGGGGCTCGAGGTGGTCGAGCGGCACAGCGCGCTGGGCGACTCGCTGCTGACGGCGGCGATCCTGTTGCGGCTTCTCGATCAATGCGAGCAGCGCGGCATCTTGCGCCTCGACCACCTGCTCGCTTCGACCGACATGACGGGCCAGCTCCGGGCACGCCAACTCGGATTTGAGCGGCGGAGCGCCAAGGAATGAGCCCCGCTCGCCGGCGGCGTCCTTCTCGCGGCGGCGGCCCGATGCTCAGCCGAAAACGGGACTATGGTCGGCAACCAGCCGCTGGCGCCAGTGGTGGATGCGCCGGCACGCCTGCACGAGCCGTTCCGCCGCTTGCCGGTCGAGCGATTGCGGCTTGATGTAATTGTCGGGCACGCGGGACTCTGCGATGCGAGCGAGTTGATGGCGCAAGAGAAGCTCCAGAAGGAACGCCAGATCGCCGCTCAGCATCCCGGCATCCTCCGGCTCGAGCACACGGGCTTCCACGAGGCCGGCAAGGCGCGCGGCGGTTCCGGTCGCCGCAACCCCGTTCTTGAGCGCCAGCAGGCGCACGATCTCGATCAGCGGCTTGGTAGTCCGGAGCTTGAGGTCGATCGCATCTTTCTCCGGCCCGTCCTTGGCGATCAATTGCCCGAACACATCGACGCTGCTCGCGTGCTCCCTCTGCAACCAGGACATCTGCGCGAGGAACGGCAAATTGTTGCGCGCGGCGCCGGTGACATGGCGGCGAAGCGCGTCGGCGATCTCGGGCGGCCCGGCAACGCCGCGAAAATCGTAAAAGATATCGGTGAACATGATCGCCTCGTTGCCGCGCGCGTTCATCCATTCCGTCACCTGCATCCGCCATTGTTGCAGGGTCTTGCGCCAGAGGGGGTTCGTCGCCATGACGTTGCCGGCGCACAGGGGAAACCCCGCCCGCGCGAGGCCGCGCGTGAACCGCTCCGCGAGCTCGGCGAAGTAACGGTCGATCCCGTCGTGTTCGGCATCCGGATGATCGGCGAGGATGAATCCGTTATCCTGGTCGGGGTGCAGCAGGCTCTCGCCGCGGCCGGCCGAGCCCATCACGAGCACCGCGAAATCCACCGGCGGTTCGCCCCAGCCGTCGGCGGCCATCGTCTCTCGTGCCTCGCGCAGGACCGACCGGGCGATGTCGTCGTTGAGCACGTTGATGAGCGCGATCGTTTCGGCGGCGGATTCCCGGCTCGCCAGGAGAGTCGTGGCGACTGCCGCCTGGGCCGATTTCACCTCCGGCGAGGCCGGCGCGGTTTCGCCGACGATCGCGGCATCGAGCCGGGTCAGGATCTCGCCGGCCAGAAAGCCTAACACGCCCGCGGTCCGCACGAAGCCGATGGCGCGGCCGGTCTCGTCCACCACCGGAAGGCAGCGGCGACGCTGGCGCCGCATCTCGGCGATCGCTTTGTAGATCCGGTCCTGCGGGCGCAAGGGCGAAACGCGGCGCCCCAAGGCGGCGGCCGGCTGATCGGGCGCGAGCGCGAACAAGGCGTGCTGGACGAGATCTTCGGCCAAAAGCAGACCGGCGACGCGGCCCTCGGCATCCGTGATCAGCGCGGCCGTCTCGCCGGCTTCCCGCATCCGCGCCACGAGACCAAAGAGCGGCTCGGTCTCGGAGCCGGTGACGAGAAGCGGCTCGACCACCTGATCGACCGTGCCGCTCAGGCGCCGCAGCCACTCGCTCATGCCGCCCGCTCAGAAAAAAGGTGCCGCACCAAGCGTGCGGCACCTCACGTCAATCATCCAGCCTTCGATTACTCGGCGGCAACCGGCCTGCCGCTCGCTTCGACGTCGGCCAGCGTACCCAGAATGACGCGGCGCTCCGCCTGAGCGAATTCCGCCTCGGCCGCCGGCTCGCGCGTGAGCAGCGAGACCACGATCCCTACGACGAAGGACAATGTCATGCTGATCAGGCAGGGATTCTTGAGCGGGAAGTACCACCAGTTCTGCGAGACCTTCGCAATGTCCTCGTGGAGAATGTCGACCTGAATGGTGGGGCCGCAATAGAGCAGCACCAGGGATCCGATGGCGCCGACCAGGATGGCGCCTACCGCGCCCCAGGTGCTGAAGCGGCGCCAGAAGATCGCCATCACCAGCGCGGGGAAGTTCGCCGAGGCCGCGATCGAGAAGGTGAGGCCGACCATATACGCCACGTTCTGGCCGCGGAAAATGACCCCCAGCAGGATCGCGCAGACGCCGAGGATGACGGCGGCGATGCGAGCAACGCGGAGCTGCTCGCTCTCCGGCGCCTGTCCTTTTCTGACCACGTTGACCCAGATGTCGTGGGACAACGCCGCCGCGCCGGAGAGCGTGAGCCCGGCAACGACCGCGAGGATGGTGGCAAAGGCAACCGCGCAGATGAAGCCGAAGAAGGCCGAACCGCCGACCGCGTTGGCGAGCAGCGGAGCGGCCATGTTGCCGCCGCCGCCGGCCGCGAGGATACCCTTCATGCCGACCAGTACCATGGCGCCGAAGCCGAGCACGAAGGTGATCAGATAGAAGGCGCCGATCCAGATCGTCGCCCACGCCACCGAGATGCGCGCCTGCTTGGCGTCGGGAACCGTGTAGAAGCGCATCAGGATGTGCGGCAGCCCGGCGGTCCCGAACATGAGCGCGAGGCCGAGCGAGACGGCGTCCCACGCCCCCGTCACCACCTTGGTGCCGGGCTTGAGGACCTGGTCGCCGTTGAGCTCGGCGGCTTTGGCGAACAGGGCCGTCGGACTGAAGCCGAACTGCGCCAGCACCAACAGGGCCATGACCAGGGCCCCGCCGAGCAGGAGGCAGGCCTTGATGATCTGCACCCAGGTGGTCGCCAGCATGCCGCCGAACAGGACGTAGGCCATCATAACGGCGCCGACGATGACGACCGCGATCGTGTAGTCGAGGTCAAACAGCAGCTTGATGAGCGTGCCGGCGCCGACCATTTGGGCAATCATATAGGTGAGCACGACGGCCATCGTGCCGATCGCCGCGGCGATCCGCACCGGCTGCTGCTGGAGGCGGTAGGCAACGACGTCGGTGAAGGTGTATTTGCCGAGGTTGCGCAGCGGCTCCGCGATCAGGAACAGGATGATCGGCCAGCCGACCAGCCATCCCGTCGAATAGATCAAGCCGTCGAAGCCGTTGAGCGCGACGAGGCCGGCGATGCCCAGAAAGCTCGCCGCACTCATATAGTCGCCCGCCAGCGCCAGGCCGTTTTGAAATCCGGTCACGCCATGCCCGGCGGCATAGAAATGCTCGGTCGTCTTCGTTCGCCGGGCCGCCCAGTAGGTGATGCCGAGCGTCAGCGCGATGAAGCCGAAGAAGAACACGACTGCTTCGATGTTCATGATTTTCTCCCCCAGCGCGCTGCCCGCGCGATTTCGTCGTCATAATGGTGGTTGGCCCATCGCACATAGATGATGGCGAGTATCCAGCAGGAGATGATTGTCAGCGCGCCCAGCAGGATCCCGACGCTGAGCCCGGGGCCCAGGAGAATCGAAAGCAAGGGCTTGCCGAAGGCAACCAGCAGGATGAAGCCAAAGTAAATCACGAGCACAAGCACGCTCAGCGTCAAAGCGATCTTCCAACGCTTCGCCGCGATGGCGTGAATGGGACTGCCGACGTCGCTCATACCCTCCCCTTTCATTTGTTATGACGCAGATTTCCTAAAACAAAGCACTGTAACATAGCACCAACCTTGACCTGAAGCAAACCGGCGAATGATCCGGGCTCGATAAAGAGGACCGGTCCCGCTTCTATCTCAACGGGTTGCGGGCCGCGGCCGGTCGGCCACAAGATCATTTTTTAGTTGAACCGAGGGACTTGGAACACTGGGCCGTCCCGCGAGCCGTCGGCGAGGGGCGCCTCCGCCGCCGGCATCGGGGCCCGATGCCCGATCGGCGCGCGGCAGCGGGCGCCAATGGAGCGGCCGGCAAGATGATCGGCCGGCCGGATGACCCGAGCCGTCCTTCCCGGCAGCGGCGTCCCGCCATCGGGGGCGGTCCTTCCCCCTCTCTCGAATTCCGTCGCTGCCGCATAACGTTCTGATGCTGCAAAAGCGAACGGTTCTGCGCTATGCTTCCGGGGCATCGGGGCGTCTTTTTGGACGAGAGCAAGTCGTTGCTGCACGGCAATTTTCTCGGAACCCGCGCTCTATGCACCTCGCTCGCTTGAGAAATCCTGGCTAAGCCGCGGATCGGCCGGCCCGCGGCCGCGGCCCGCGCGGGACGGTTTCGCTTTGGGGGGCCGCAGGGAGAGCTCTCCCGTCGCCAACGGAGGACAAAGAATGATCAGACGCGAATTCCTGAGGGGGACTGCCGTCCTGGCGAGCCTGCCGCTGGTCGCGCGCTACGCGCAGGCGGCCGAAAGGCTCAAGGTCGGCTTCGTCTATGTCGGGCCGGTGGGCGATTTCGGCTGGACCTACCAGCACGACGTCGCCCGCAAGGCCGTCGACAAAGCGCTCGGCGACCGGGTCGAGACCACCTATGTCGAGAACGTGCCCGAAGGGCCCGATGCCGAGCGCGCGATCGAGGGCCTGGCGCGGTCCGGCTGCAAGCTCATCTTCACCACCTCCTTCGGCTTCATGGATTCGACGGTCAAGGTTGCCAAGAAATTCCCCGAGGTGAAGTTCGAGCACGCCACCGGCTACAAGCGCGCCGACAATCTCGCCACCTATTCGGGCCGCTTCTACGAGGGCCGCTACGTCATCGGCCAGATCGCCGGCAAGATGTCGAAGAAGGGCGTGGTGGGCTACGTCGCCTCCTTCCCGATCCCGGAGGTGGTGTCGGGCATCAACGCCTTCATGCTCGGCGCCTGGACGCAAAGGCCGGACATGAAGGTCAAGATCGTCTGGGTGAACTCCTGGTTCGACCCCGGCAAGGAGGCCGACGCCGCCAAGGCGCTGATCGACCAGGGCGCCGACATCATCACCCAGCATACCGACAGCCCGGCGGCGATGCAGATCGCCGAGGAGCGCGGCGTCTACGCCTTCAGCCAGGATTCGGACATGATCAAGTTCGGTCCCAAGGCGCAGCTTTCGGGCATCATCGACAACTGGTCGGGCTATTATGTCGAGCGCACGAAGGCGGTGCTCGACGGCACCTGGAAGTCGGGCGATGTCTGGGGCGGGCTCGGCACCAAGATGGTGGTCATGGCGCCTTTCGCCAACATGCCGGATAACGTCAAGCAGATGGCCGAGGCCACCACCGCGGCCGTCGCCTCGGGCAAGCTCCATCCCTTCCACGGCCCGATCTACAAGCAGGACGGCACGCTGGCGGTGAAGGACGGGGCGGTGCTGCCCGACCCCGACATCTTGGGCATGAACTGGTATGTCAAAGGCATCGACGAGAAGGCGCCGGGCTAGGAGCCTCTGGAGGGCATAGGGTGGGGCTGCGCCGTCGCCGGCCCCGGCGGCGCGACGGGGAAGGGTCGTGTACGCCGCCGGGGCGAAGCCGCTACAGTCTCGCGCGGGAGAGCGGTATGGCGGCCATGGCGGCGGGGAGGCGTGCATGAGCGGCGAGCGCTTCATGCGCCGGGCGATCGCGCTGTCGCGCGAACGCATGGAGCAGGGGGATGGCGGCCCGTTCGGCGCCGTCATCGTCAAGGACGGCGTCATCGTCGCCGAAGGCTGGAACCGCGTCACCTCGACCAACGACCCCACCGCCCATGCCGAGATCGTCGCCATCCGCGCCGCCTGCGCAGCGCTCGGCAGCTTCAGCCTCAACCAGTGTGAGATCTATGCGAGCTGCGAGCCCTGTCCGATGTGCCTGGCGGCGATCTATTGGGCGCGGCTCGAGCGCGTCTATTACGCCAATGACCGCGCCGACGCGGCGCGCATCGGCTTCGACGACGATTTCCTCCATCGCGAGGTCGCAGCGCCGCTGGCGGCGCGCCGCCTGCCGATGATCCGCCTGCTCGCCGAGGAGGCGCGGCTCGCCTTCGAGGCCTGGGAGAAGAAGCCGGACAAGACGCTCTATTGAGCGCCGCCCAGCAGGTCGAGCAGCAGGTTCGCCACCACCTCGGTTGCCATGATGAGATCGTCGAGCCGCAGGTGCTCGTCGGCGCCATGGGCGTTGGCCTCGCCGATGCTGCGCGGCCCTGCGCCATAGAGCACGGTCGGGATGCCGGCGGCGGCATAGTGCCGGGCGTCGGTGTAGAGCGGCACGCCGTGAGCTGCGACCGGCGCGCCCAGGATGCGGCTGGCATGCCGCATCAGCGGCTCGACCAGCCGCTCGACCCCGGGCAGCGGCGCCAGCGGCTGCGCCAGCAGAATGCGGCGGACGGCGCAGCGCGCCGAGGGATGCGCCGCCATCGCCGAGGCGATCACCTCGCGCAGCTCCTGCTCGGCGGAATCGGCATTCTCCTCGGGGATGATGCGGCGGTCGAGCCGCAGGACGACGCGGTCGGGCACGACGTTGGTATTGACGCCGCCCTTGATGAGCCCGACCACGAGCGTCGGCGAGTCGATGCCGGCGACCGAGGAATGGCGCTGGGCATAGCCACGGCGATGGCGATAGAGCGCGGCGAGCACCTCGGTCGCCGCCTCGAGCGCGTCGACGCCGGTGGCGGGAAGCGCGGCATGCGCCTGCCGGCCGGTGATCTCGATCTCGAGATGAAGGCAGCCGTTATGCGCGGTGACGATGCCGTAGGAGAAGCCGGCGGCGACGGCGTAGTCGGGCCGCGTGATGCCGCGCTCGAGCAGCCATTTCGGCCCGATCGCGCCGCCGGCCTCCTCATCGACGGTGACGTGCAACTCGACCGATCCGGCGAGCGGCGCGCCGCACTCGCCGAGCGCCAGCAGCGCGAAGGCATAGGTGGCGACGTCGGATTTGGAGACGGCGACGCCGCGGCCGTACATCGCGCCGTCAACGATCGCCGCGCCGTAAGGGTCCTGCGTCCAGCCCGCGCCCGGCGGCACCACGTCGCCATGGGCGTTGAGCGCCACGGTCGGGCCCGCGCCGAAGCGGCGGCGTGCCACCAGATTGACCGCCGAGACCATGCCTGCCGCGCGCGCCTCGGCGGCCGGCACTTCGTGCCGTTCGACGGCAAGGCCGAGGCTTTCAAGCAGGCCGGCGGCACGCGCGGCGAAAGGCGCGCAATCGCCCGGCGGATTGTCCGAGGGGCAGCGCACCAACTCGGCGAGGAACGCGGTCTCGGCCGGAAAGCGCCGGAGGACGGCGTCGTGGAGGCGCCGGCGCGCGTCCTCGCTCACGGCGCCCGACCCGTGCCGACGGACGGCGCGAAATGGCGGATGAAATGGAGCAGCGCCGCCGCGCCGATCTCGGCGTCCTCGCCGGCGATGGCTTCGGCGGGGTTGTGGCTGATGCCGCCGCGGCAGCGCACGAACAGCATGCCGATATCGGTGAGTGCGGCAAGCGCCATCGCGTCATGCCCGGCGCCGCTCGGCAGGCGCCGCACCGCCAGTCCCTGCGCCGCGACGGCGCGCTCGAGCTGCGCCATGAGCCAAGGCGCGCAACGGGCGGCGGGACCGTCATGGGTCTCGGTCACTTCGAGCCCGACGCCGCGGCGCGCGCAAATCGCCTCGAGCCCGCCGAGGATGTCGCCGGCCGCGCGCCGGCGCTCTTCATCCTCGGCGGCGCGCAGGTCTAGGCTGAAGGCGGCGCGGCCGGGAATGACATTGATGGCGCCGGGTGCGACGGCGATCTGGCCGACGGTGCCGACGAGGCGCGCGCCTTGGGCGCAGCGCCGCTCGACCAGCAGCACCGCCTCGGCGGCGGCGGCGAGCGTGTCGTGGCGCAGCGCCATCGGCACCGTGCCGGCATGGCCGGCCTCGCCGGTGAGAGTGACGGCGTAGCGGCTGGCGCCGGCGATCGAGGTCACCACGCCGAGCGCCAGACCCTCGGCCTCCAGCACCGGCCCCTGCTCGATATGGAGCTCGACATAGGCGAGCACCTGCTCAGGGCGCCGCGCTGCGGTCGCGATCCGCTCCGGCTCGAGCCCGAAGGTGCTGAGCGCGTC
>Ga0187782_10004704_pt1 | contig 10214 bp, 9 predicted proteins | sample 0715_SJ02_MP15_2_FD_132454 | JGI IMG/M metagenome (GOLD analysis project Ga0187782, IMG submission 132454) | Tropical peat soil microbial communities from peatlands in Department of Meta, Colombia - 0715_SJ02_MP15_20_MG | ecosystem: Environmental > Terrestrial > Soil > Wetlands > Peat | place...
AACACCTCCTCAATAGAGTCTGCAATTGCCTGAACCTGACGCTGGCTGAAGCCTGTGCAGATGAGGAATGCGCCGGTAAACGCGCCGAGTCCGGAGAGATCCAGCAGCGTGATGCCAGCGGCTTTCCGGTCCTGCGCGGCGGCAACAGCGGCGCGGAGCTCCGGGTATCGCTCGATTAACGGTAGAGAGCCTGTTTGCAAATGTAATCCTCCACGCCCCGAGGGACGAGTGAACGGATGGAGAGGCCACGCGCTAGGCGGCTGCGGATGACAGTCGAGGAAACGTCCACGTGGACGCTCGGAATCACATGCAGCGTCGAGCGCCGCAGCCGCAGGCTTCCACGGGGGATCGATCGCCGCAGCGAGGATTCTGCGGCGAGTATGCCTGCGGGAAGCACGGCCCGCAGCGTTTCCAGGCGAAAACCGGGACGGCTCACAACAATGAAGTCGCAAGCGTCCAGCAACGCTTCTGACTCGCGCCAGTTTCCGATATTCAGAAAGGCGTCCACACCGACCAAAAAATACAGATGCGCTGAGCGCGGCAGCCGTTTCCGGTGAGCGCGAATGAGATCGATTGAATAGGCAGTGGCGCTGCCGGAATAATCCGGGCCGGCCTCGGCGAGCGACAGGCTCAAATGAGCCTGGCCGGCGCAGGCCAGCGCGACCATCGCGCACCGATGCGGATAAGGACTGAGCGGGACGCTCGATTTATGGGGCGGCCTTCCGGCCACTACAAAATGCACTGCCTCCAGCCCGAAGCGGTCCCGCGCAGCGCATGCCGCTGCCAGATGCCCGCGATGCACCGGGTCGAAGGTTCCGCCGAACAGCGCCAGCGATTTCATCCCAAGCGGCGGCGAAGAAAACGCCGAGGTCACGCGATCTGTCCTCCGGAGTTGACGGAGCTCGGCGCGTGGGTTTCGGAATTCTGCATGGCATCAACAGGCTCGGGCCGCGGTATGGCATCAAGCGCATCAGCCATAGCGCGGACAAGGGTCTGAATGCCTTCGCCTGTGGCGGAGGAAATGGCGTAGAACGGGTAGGAGTGCGAGGTGCAGTGGGCGCGAAGGGCTTGGAGCGGTCCGCGGTCCGTGACGGCGTCCAGCTTGGTGGCCACCACGAGGAATGGTTTTTCCCCTAGCGACGCGCTCGTAGCGAGCAGTTCGCGGCGCACGACCTCAAAATCGTGGACGGGGTCACCGGACGTTGCGCCGCTCACATCCACCAGGTGGGCCAGCAGACGCGTGCGTTCGATGTGGCGGAGGAAACGTGTTCCCAGCCCAGCGCCCTTATGCGCGCCTTCAATCAGCCCGGGCAAATCGGCGACTACAAAGCTGCGTCCGAGGCCGGGACGGGAGCCGTCAGCGGATACGACTCCGAGATGCGGCTCGAGCGTAGTGAACGGATAATCGGCAATCTTTGGGCGCGCGGCGGAAATGCGTGAAATGAGCGTGGATTTTCCGGCATTGGGCAGCCCGAGCAGGCCGACATCGGCCAGGAGGCGGAGCTCGAGCCGCAGGTGATGTTCTTGTCCGCTCTCCCCGTCCTCAAACTCGCGCGGCGCTTGATGCCATGGCTTCGCGAAATGCTGGTTGCCGCGTCCACCGCGGCCGCCGCGGGCCGCCACGAAGCGCTGGCCCGGCGCGGAGAAATCAAAGAGCAGTTCGCCGGTCTTGTCGTCATAAACAAGCGTGCCGACTGGGACCTCGAGCACAGTGTCCGCACCGGACTTTCCGTGACAGTTCGAACCCTGCCCATGGCGTCCGGAATCAGCGTGGAACTCGCGGTTGAATCGAAAGCGCAGCAGGGTGTTTTCGTTGGGAGTGGAAAACAGCAGTACGCTTCCGCCCGATCCTCCATCGCCGCCTGAAGGGCCTCCACGAGGCACGAATTTCTCTCGGCGAAACGCGACGCAGCCGCGGCCGCCATTTCCAGCCTTCACGTAGATGCGGGCTTCGTCGACAAACACGGAGCGTGGTCTGCCATTTCCTGGGAAGACTATGACATGCCGGGGAGAAAACCGGAAGTCGTCGCGAGCGGCGGACTTGCGAGCTAGCTCGCGGGGGCCTCGGCCGGATCCACGCTGATGAACCGGCCCATACGGCCCTTGTCCTCGTATTTCACAACGCCGGTGATTTTTGCGAATAGCGTGTCGTCTTTCCCGCGGCCCACGTTGCGGCCCGGCTTGTATCGCGTGCCACGCTGCCGGACCAGGATCGAGCCGCCGCTCACCAGTTGGCCGCCAAATCGCTTGACGCCCAGGCGCTGGCCCTGCGAGTCGCGTCCGTTTGTCGACGAGCCGCCACCTTTTTTGTGTGCCATTCCCGATGCCTCAGAGTTTGATTTCTCCGACCTCGATGGAGGTCAGGTGCTGACGGTGGCCGCGCTGAATCTTGTACTGGTTTGTCCTCTTGTACTTCAGCACCGTGAGCTTCGGCCCGCGTGCCCGTGCCACAATCTTGCCCGAGACGCTGGCCTGCGCCGCGGCCTTACCGGTAATCATTTTCTCGTCGGTGCGTACCGCGAGCACCTCGCCGAAGTGCACGACGTCACCGACCTTGCCCGGCAGCAATTCCACCTCAATACGGTCGCCAGGGGAGACGCGGTACTGCTTCCCGCCGGTACGAATCAGGGCGTACATGGAGCCTCCAGGAGAGAAAGCCAAACTATCATTATAAGAGGCGCTCTGCAGCGTCGTCAATGTTAGCTTGGAATTCCGTGCAGAGCACAAATTGCTGGCCATTCCTCCGAGTGATCAGAGCGAGAAGGGCGCGAAGCGTCCGGCAGAGGGAAGAGGTAGTGGAAGTAGTGCCGAAATGGGACCAAGGAAAAAGAAGGCGATATGTTCCGTTCTGGTACAGCTAGAGAATCTGTTCGACAACGAGTGCCGATATGGTCTTGACAGAGTTTCAAACGACTCGCAGACTCTGTGTGGGTGTGACTCTGTCCTCTTGAGGGAACCCGACGCGACGCGAGTTCGCTTCCGGACGCGTTTTGCTTCGGCCTGTGTGTTTACAACCTAGCCGAACGGGCCTTGTTGTCTCCCATCTCTTTGCAGCTCTCCTGCTGCTGATTTCCGGACGTGCTGCTGCGCAAGCACCACCCAGTTCGAGCTCTAGCGGAACCGGACAGTCGTCAGGGAAGAGCGGCCAAACGACGACCATCCTTTCCTCCCCGGGGATCGTAGGGTTGGGTGAATACCTAATCGGCCCGAACGATTTGCTCTCGATCACTGTGCTGGAGTCTCCGGAGCTGACGCGCGACGTGCGTGTGGACTCGAACGGGACGCTCGCGCTCCCTCTACTGGCCGAGCACCCTCACGTGGGGGGACTCAGTCTATCGCAGGCTGAGGCATTGCTGAAGAAAAAATACCAGGAAAGCGGCATTCTGAACGATCCGAATATCTCCGTCACGTTGAAGGAACTTGAGAGCAAACCGGTGACTCTTATGGGCGCGGTGCACCAGCCTGGGGTCTTCCAAGTCAGCGGCCAAGTTCGTTTGATGCGGCTTATCAGCATGGCTGGCGGTCTGGGCGAAGACGCGGGAACGACCGTGCAGGTCATTCGCGAAGATAGCGCTGGCAACCAGCAGGTGACCAACGTGAGTGTGGAAGACTTGCGTCAGGGGCGGGCAGAAGCCAACCTGATGGTACGCGGCGGGGACACAGTGAACGTGCTGCCAGCGGGGGCGGTGTATGTGATCGGGGCAGTAAACCACCCCGGCCGCTTCCTGATTCCCTCCGCAGGCGCTCAGACATCAGTGCTGAACATTCTGGCGATGGCTGAGGATTTGAAGCGCACCGCGAAGCCCGCCCATTCCGTGCTGCTCCGCCGCAAGAACACGGGCACCGATGTGGAGCAGATTCCCGTGGATCTCTCCAAGATTTTGGCTCGAGAGCAGCCGGACATTCCGGTGCAGGCCAACGACGTGCTGTTTGTGCCTGACAGCACGGCGAAGCGTGCATTCGCGCGGGGGCTGGAAGCGGCAATCCAGGTGAGCACAGGCCTGGTGCTGCTCGGAACGGTTCACTAGAGGCAAGGGAGCGGGACGACCAGAGCGGCTGGGTCAGGGACTTGAGGTGGCCGCCGGGGGAACGAGGGGATGGATTCGACGCGCCCGAACGGGCTTGGCAGAGGAAGCGGGGATGGCGGGGACCGCAAGCCCGGCAGCGCGCTGGAACGCACGGTGCGCAGCGGGACGGGCGCGCTGCTGGCGGATTCCGGGGGCTGGCGCTCGGCCCTTCCAGCGGCCGTTCCCGACCATCTGACAGCGGCTCTTCCGCTGCGGGACCTGCTCCGAATCCTTCACAAACACCGGCTAATGATCGCCACCGTGGTCAGCGTCATGGTTGCCGTGGTAGCGGTGGTGACCTACCGGATTCAGCCGGTGTATGAAGCCGCGGCGCGGATCGAAATCAACGGCGAGACGCCTGACCTCACAAATCTGCGCGAGCTCTTTCTGCAAATGCCGACCACGGAGGATTACGTCCAGACGCAAGTGCGCATCCTGCAAGGCGACGACCTGGCCATGCAAACGGTGCGGGCGCTCCATCTGTACGAGGACCCGCAATTCGCGGTGCGGCCTGCGGGAAGCAATGAGAACGCGCCGTTCACTTCGGCGGAAGAGCTGCGGCTGATCGAAATGTTCCACCAGCATTTGATCGTGGGCGCCATCCGAACCAGCCGGCTGGTGGAAGTAAAATTCGACAGCACGAATCCGAAGCAGGCGGCGGACGTGGTGAACACCCTGTCCGACCTCTACGTCGAGAACAATTTCCGAAAGAAATACGAATCGGCCATGCAGGCGTCCGACTGGATGGCCGAACAGATGCGCGAGCTGAAAGTGAAAATGGAGCAGTCGCACGAGGCGCTCATCAAGTACGAGCGCGACAACCAAATCTTCGCGCTCGACCAGGGCCAGAACGTGACAGTGACGAAACTCGGCGACCTGAATAAGGACCTGACGGAGGCCGAAGCCGACCGGATCGCGAAGGAATCGCAGTATGAGCTCGTGAAAACGCATCGCCTCAATGACCTCACCGTGGTGATGCAAAACTCCATGATCCAGGACCTGCAACACCAGCGCTCCGGGCTCTCCAACCAGCTGGCCGATGCTCGCGGTACGCTTGGACCGAAGCACCCCAAGGTCCAGCAGCTCGAACGCCAGCTTCAGGAGGTTGATTCGCAGATCCAGTCGCAAGAGCAAGTGGCCGCAAGCCGCATTGAGAGCGATTACCAGGCTGCGTTGAACAAGGAGCAGCTCTTGCGGAAGGCCTTCGACCAGCAGAAAAATGAGGCGAATCTGCTCAACTCCAAGCTGGTGGAGTACAGCCTGCTGCGGCGTGACTACGAAACCAACCAGCAGCTTTACGAGGGCCTGCTACAGCGTCTGAAAGAGGCGGGGATATCCTCCGGGCTGCGCTCGAGCAACATTCACGTTGTGGACCGTGCGCGCCCGCCAATCAGCCCGGTGCGACCGCGCAAATCCCTCAACCTGATGCTCAGCCTAATCGTCGGGGCGGCACTGGGCTGCGCCCTTGCGCTCTTCAACGAGTATCTGGACAACTCCGTGAAAATCCCGGAAGAAGTCGAACAGCTTGTGAATCTCCCGGTTCTGGGCATCATCCCGGCGGTCTCCAGCGTGATGTCCTATGCGGCCAGGCGCAGGCCGCTCCCGCAGTCCGCGGCCACAACGGGGACGACCTCGGAACTCGCCACAGTATCGCAGCCGCAGTCCGTGGTTTCGGAAGCGTACCGGGCGCTGCGCACTTCGATTCTGCTTTCCACTTCGCGTCATGCACCACAACTCATCCTCATTTCCAGCGGACAGCCGCGCGAAGGAAAGACGACCACGGCGCTCAATTTGGCTATCACGCTGGCGCAGCGCGGCGACCGCGTGGCGCTGATCGATACGGACCTGCGACGGCCCCGCATTCACCGCTCGTTCCAGATGCCCAACGAGCGCGGGCTGAGCACTTTCCTCACCAGCCAAGCCGCGCCGGAGGATTTGGCGCGTCCCGTGCGGCAGGTGCCGAACCTTTATGTGATTACGTCCGGTCCCACGCCGCCGAATCCTGCGGAATTGCTGAGCTCGGAACCGCTCGAGGCGCTCTTCGCGGAGCTGCGCCGGCATTTCGACTTCATTGTGCTCGATTCGCCTCCGGCGATCAGCGTGGCGGACAGCATGATTTTGGCTGCGCACGCGGATGGCGTGATGCTTGTGGTCCACGGCGGCGTGACTACGCGCGAAACCCTGAAACACACGGCGAAACTGATGAACAGCGTGAACGCGCGCATCCTCGGAATCGTGTTGAACAACGTGGACGTGCGGTCGGTGGATTACAAATACTACTACTCGAACTACTACGGCGACTATTACCGCCACTTGGTCGAGGGGCACGGCTATGGCTATGGGCATGAAGAGAAGGTCGATGGCCGGGCCGAGTCGCGGTCCAGGTCGTAGGGCGGCACAGAAGATTCCGAGGTGAGAGGGTCAGGGGCTGAATTTCCCGGGCATCGCACGCCCGGCTGGAGGTCATTTGCTGGACGCGCGGCGGATTGAACGCAGGGTATGCCCGCATCGCACTGAACCTGGCGGCCTCGGAAACCGCTGACGAACGATGGAACTGGTCCTGGAACGCTGGCCCAGCAAGATCCTCGCCGCCGCTCTCGCGGTGGCGGCCACCTCGGTACTGTCTCTGGAAGTGTGGAAACATGTGGAAGCCGACCGGCTGGCGCAGGAAGGAACCGTGAGCAGTCTCGAGCATGCGCTGCGGCTCGAGCCTCAGAATGCGGAGTTCTATTGGCGCTTGGGCCGGGCTCAGCTTTTCTCGGAATCCGGAAGTCCGGCTGCTGCCGTTGCTGCTCTCGATAAGGCCACGCGGCTGGATCCGCACTCCGGCGCCTATTGGGTGGATCTGTCGCAGGCTCGAGAGAACGCCGGCGACATTACCGGCGCCGAACGGGCGCTGGATGCCGCGCGGAGGGCCGAACCGCGCACTCCGATGATGTTATGGCAATCCATGAGCTTTGCGTTGCGCAATAACCAGCCGGAGCGGGCACTGGAATTAGGCCGTGAATTGGTAGCCGTCGCCCCGCCTTACGCGGCTCGAGTTATTCCGCAACTCTCCGAAGTAGCAGAACTCAGTACGTTGATCGAGAGCGTTCTGCCCCCGGATCGCGCTGCTATTGACGACCTCACGGCCTACCTCTGCAACGCCATGGACCCGAAGTCCACCGCTGCGCTCTGGAAGCGCGTGATGGCTCTGGGCGTTCCTCCCTCAGGCTTCTATCTCCAGCGCTTCCTCGATGCCCTGATTGACCGGGGCCAGGGAGAACTTGCTGGCCGCGTGTGGACGGATTCTGTCAAGCGAGGGTGGATCGGGGCGGACGCGGAAGGGCTGGCCGAGCCTCTCTACAACGGCGATTTCCGGCGGCCCATGCTCGGTTTTGGATTCGATTGGAAAGTGATCCCTCAGCAGGAAACTTCCGTGTGGGTAAGCGACGAGGGACCACAACCTGGCCAGCCGTGCATGTGCGCTGATTTCGGGGCCCAGTCGCGCGCCGATTTCTACCACATCTCGCATCCCGTGGTCGTCGAGCCCGGCGATCAGTATCTCTTAACCGCAAAGGTTCGTGTCCGGCATCTGGCCACACGCACCGGCGCCTTCCTTTCGGTTTCCGGCATCGGCGCAGCCGGGCAGCAGTCTGCTATGACGGATCGCGTGGTTGGCACAACGGGATGGGAGGACGTTTCCACGGAGTTTGCTGCGGGTCCTGAGACGCATCTGGCGCAGGTCGTGCTCTTGCGCCCGGGTGTGGCTGCCGACCAGCCGTCCGCCAGCGGGCAAGTATGCCTTGCGGACGTCCAGTGGCGCCGGCTCCAGATTGATGCGGTTGCGGGGAAAGAACCTGCGCGCGCGAAAGGCGCGACAGGAGTGGCCCGGTGAGCGTGCTGATCAGCCACGCCGAAGCCTGGGCGGTGCGCGAGAAATCCGCCGAAGCCACTCTAGCTGGCCGTATCGCGGCGGGTGGCGTGTGCGCCGCGCTGATTGCTGCTCCGCTCGCGTTCGGCGCTACCTCGCGTTTTGCGGCGCTGGTATTGGTGGCAATCTCCTGGAGCATTTTCATGCTCTGGTTGCTGGGCGAAATTTTTCGCGGGCGCCTGCCCTTGTTGGGACACCCGATGGCGGTTCCGGCGCTCGCGCTCCTGGCATTCACCGCGTTACATTGGACGGTTGAGCTGTCACCCGCTCCCGTGGCGAGCGAAATCGAATGGCTTCGCTGGCTGGGCTACATCGCGCTTGCCATAGCCGCCGTGGGCAGCGTGGACACGCCGCCGAGGCTGCGAAACTTTTGCGCCGTACTGGCTGCAGCGGGATTCCTTATCGCTGCCATGGGCATCGCACAGTACCTCACCGCGGATGGCCGGCTGTACTGGACCTGGAAGCTGGAAAACGGCGGTCGCATGTTCGGACCATACGTGAACCGCAATCATTTTGCCGGGCTGATGGAGATGCTGTGTCCGCTGGCGCTTGGTATGGCGCTCGTGCCGGATCACCGGCTGACACAGCGCTGGTTCTGGAGCGCGCTCGCGGTGGTGATGGGCGGAGCTGTGGTGCTCTCGGGTTCGCGCGGCGGCACCCTTTCCCTGGGGCTGGCTGTGATTGTTTTTTCGCTGCTAATTGCGGCACAGCGCGCCGGAAAGCGCGCCGTAATTTGGCTGCTGGCAGCCATGTTCGTAACCGGCGGCGCGGTGCTTGCTCTCGAACGCGGGGAGTTGCTGGCGCGCTACGAATCCGTTCTCCGGCCTCACCAATTCCAGCAGGAAGACGCGGCGGCCTATCGCATCGTCGCGTGGAAGGATACGTTCCAACTGATTCAGGAGACGCCCGTTATCGGCAGCGGGCTGGACACGTTCGGCACGCGTTTTCCCGCGGCGCGTTCTTTCGCTACTGATCTCGTATGGACGCACGCACATAACGATTTTCTGCAATTTCTTGCCGAGACGGGACTGATTGGCGCGCTGCTGGCGGCCTGGATGTTGTTCGCCGGCGGGCGCGAGGCGGCGCGCAACCTCTCGCGAAGCAGCGGCACGGCCACAGGCGCGTTGCTCGCCGCGATTGCTGCGGGCTGCATCGCTTTTCTGGCGCATGGCTGGTTGGACTTCAATTTTCACATCCCGGCCAATGCGTCGTGTTTCGCCGTTCTGGCTGCGCTGGTAGCGGCGCGGGGCTGGGACGAGGCGTAAGGCTTTTTCTTTCAGTCAGTTACAGCGTCTTTGCGATGTGACTGACGAAGGCGGAGCTGTGCTTCAACTTGCCCAGACGGAGCTCAATGATGCGCTCGCGCCAACTGCGTGCGTGCTCCCGTGCGCGGAGAGTGCTTCGCCGTGGTTCGCGCTCTACACGCGCTCGCGATTCGAAAAGCAGGTGGCCGAGCAGCTCGAACGCAAGCGATTGCCCGTATTTCTTCCATTGCGAATGGAGGTACATCGGTGGCAGGACCGTTACCAGAAGGTTGAAGTCCCCATGTTCCGCGGATACTTGTTCGCGCAGTTCGCGCCCCAGTCCGCGGAGCGCACGACGATCCTGCGCACCCTGGGCGTCGTGCGGATTGTCGGTTTTGGCCAGAACGATACGGAAGTCCCTGCGGAGCAAATTGCAGCGCTGCGCCGGCTGGCGGATGAACGGGCGCTGCTGCACCCGCACCGATATCTCCGCGTAGGCCAGCGCGTCAAAGTGGCCAGCGGCTCGCTGGCGGGTGTTGAGGGGATTCTCGTGAGAATTAAGAAGCAGGACCGCCTGGTCGTGGCCGTGGACGCCATCCGTCAGGCCGTCGCGGTCGAATTGGCAGGCTACGAAGTGATCCCAGTCTAGGCCGCACCCATCTAGTACGCATATCCTGTTATGAGCACGAAATCAAATCCAGTCACCGAAGCGCTGGCGGTCGCCGGCGGGCGGAAACCGATCGAGGCCACGGCTCAGCCTGACGCCCACGCGGCTTCGGTGAAGCGCATCGTGCCGCCCGGCCGCTTTTGGACCTTGAACCTCAAAGAGCTGGCTGGGTATCGCGAACTGCTTTACTTTCTGGTCTGGCGAGAAATTAAAGTACGGTACAAGCAGACAGTCATTGGCGCGGGCTGGGCAGTAATCCAGCCGGTCGCCACGATGCTGGTGTTCACTTTGTTTTTCGGCCGGCTGGCCAGGATTCCTTCAGG
>Ga0187782_10004706_pt1 | contig 10209 bp, 8 predicted proteins | sample 0715_SJ02_MP15_2_FD_132454 | JGI IMG/M metagenome (GOLD analysis project Ga0187782, IMG submission 132454) | Tropical peat soil microbial communities from peatlands in Department of Meta, Colombia - 0715_SJ02_MP15_20_MG | ecosystem: Environmental > Terrestrial > Soil > Wetlands > Peat | place...
AGCAGCTTGATCACTTCCACCGGCTGAAACGGCCCAAGATTGACTTTCGAATCGCTGCCCGTCGGGCCCGATCCCAACGCGATCAGCAGCACAAATAGTAAGAAACTCGCCAGGAGCGGCGCGTAGATCCACTTCGAGAAACGCTTGTAATCGAAGAAACGGAAGAGCGGCAGCAGCAGCACTGCGCACCCCAGCGCCACGCCCCACGAGAATTTGCTGAACTCCAGAGTGTCGCGCAGCGGATCGCGCAAGCTGATCGCCAGAATGAGTCCGAGCCCACTGAGCAGATGCACCGCCGGCAGAATCGCCGGGTCGCCGCGAAATCCCTGGCGGCGCCACGCCAGATGCACGATATAGAAACTTACCAGGTACAGCGCAATCCAGCCTGCGAACGCCTGCCGGTATTCGCGCGGCGTCCGCACCACGAGCATCGGCTTCAGCTTCGCCACCGGAATCAAGGCCAGGCGGAGTTCCCCCTTGCGCGGTTTCCCCTGCTGTCGCGCCATTTGCTGCTGAAGCTGATCGCGCAGCGTGTGCCATTCCGGCCGGCTCTCAATCTCCTTCTGGCTCACCCGTAGCCGCGCCAGCGCTCCTACATTCGGCAATGGCCGGTGCGCCTGGATGTACCTCGCGATTCGCTCCGCCACAAGCTGACGCTCTGACGCATCCGGGAAAATCTGAAGCGCCGGCAATAACTCATCCGGCTTGGTCACAGCGTTAAGATTCAGCAGTTCGCCTTGGCTCAGCCGCGCTGACGAATCTGCAAAATTCAGCGTCTTGGCGAACAGAACCGCAGCCAGTCCCGCGCAAACCAGCACCGATGCGCCAATGAGCCACGGCAGCTCGCGCCGTCGCTCCATAGGCGCAACCTTCTCCCATGGCCCGATCTGGACGACAGTCCGCTGCTCCCAGCTCTTGGTTACCGCCACGAGCGCCTCTTGGGCGGTTTCCGTGGCAGCACCGCCTTTTCATTCCTCGTGCGAATCAATTGCAGCTTGGCTCGATCGCCTTCGAGGCGTTCCAGGCTATCGCCGGCATTTGAGAATCCTTCGATCGGCTCGTACAGATTCGCCGCGCGTTCGAGATCACCCTGCGCGCGTGTGACGTACTTCGCGGCATCCGGCGAAGTTGGGTTCGCCTTCTCAGCCTGCCGCAACTCCTGCTCGGCGCGAAACAGATATCCGTCCGCCTGTTCTTCGGCCTCACGTGGACCGGCTTTGAATCCCAAGCGCTCGGCAACGGACATCTCAGCCGTTGCCCTGCCGGTATTGTGAAAGCTGTAAACGTACAACCGTGCCAGAGCCAGGTGCGGGTCCGGCGAGCGCGGCAGGTCGCGGGCCGCCTCGTCGAAGCTCGCCTTCGCTTGCATCGCCGTCTGGCTCGTTTGCGCCTTCGCCGGCAGCGTGAGGTAGCCGTTGCACAGCGCCAGTTTCCCCTTGGCCGCCGCGTCCGATTCATCCAATTCCAACGCGTGCAACAGGCACACCCGCGCTTTCTGCCAATCGAAATCACTTGGCGACGGATCGGAACTGTTCCGGTACTGCTCGATCACGTCATCTGCTGCTGCCAGCAAGCTGACACGAAGCGGAGGCGTCAGCCAACCCACGGGTGAATAGCGCCCCAGCGGAAGGTTGCGCTCTCGAAGCTGCTTGTACAGGTTCCAATCAGCCTCGATCTCCGCGATAGAACTACGACTGTAATCGCGATGTCCCCGCAGCGGCCGGCTATCCGCCCAGAAGCGGTAAGCAAACTGAGTTTCGATGTACAAAAGCGCGCCAATCAGCAGGCCCACGGCGATCGCCGCAATCGGAATCCACGACTTCTTGACAACCGGTAGAATCGCCCGCGCGCGATCGACGATCTCGGCGGTTTTCTTCGGCGCCGCCCGCGGCGAAGTTCGGTCTTTCTCCACCGTCGGATTCACTTCCCACGCCCGCTGCTTCTCGCTCCCCGCCTGCGTCGGACGATCCCCGAGAAACGCCCGCAGATCCTGCTCCAGAGCCGCCGCCGTTGGATAGCGATTCTCGATTTCGCCCGCGAGCGTCTTGCGGATCACCGCCTTCAGCGCCGCTGGGCACTCGTCCGGCAGCGCCCGCGGCGGCCGCTTTGACCGGATCAGCTCTTCCAGCTTCTGCGTGCTCTGCGCCTGATACGGCGGAAAGCCCGCCACCATCTCATAGAGCGTCGCGCCCAGCGCCCACAAGTCCGAATGCGGATCCACCTGTGCCCGCCGCAGCCGCTCCGGCGAGCAGTAACTCGGGCTTCCCAGGTTGTGATACGTCAGGTGATGCGTGAATGTGATGGCCTTGGAGATGCCGAAATCCAGCAGCCGCACTTCGCCTGTTGGGCAGATCTGGATGTTTGCCGGCTTGATGTCGCCATGCACCACCGCGCGCTTACGCCCGTCGATCTCGATTTGAAACGAGTGCAGCCGGTCGAGTTGGTTGGCAACCTCCGCCGCGTACCCCGCCGCCCGCATGGGATGGAGACGCTTCTCCGCCTGCATAATCTCCGCGATGCTTTGCCCTTCGATGTACTGCATCGCGATGAAGTAGCACCCGCTGCGATCGCCCGAGTCGTAGACTTCGAGGAAACGCGGGTCGGCCTCGTGAAGCTGCCTCTGAATTTCCGATCCCCGCCGCTCGGCTTCGAGCACGATTTGGGTCCATGGGTCCGCCGACTGCTCAACGATCTTCAGTACCGTGCGCCGGTTTTGCGCCGAGTCCATCGCCAGGTAGACATCCGTCATCCCCCTGCCCAGCTTGGACAAGATCTCATACTTGCCGAACTGCTTCGCGTGCAGCATTTCAAGCCGTTGAGATCTAATACGTCACGGGTGTGAGCGGGTTTCACGGCTGTGACAGGATGGAGAGGATTTAATGGCGATCGATGAGCCGGACTACCCGGTTCAGCATTCGCCGCCACCAGCTTCTGATTTCTCGAACCTGCGTGATGGCGTGCCGCGCATCACCCAGGAATTCCGGCCCCGTAACCAAGATGACGCTGATATTGTCCTTTCCTCCCGCGCAGTTAGCGGCTTCCACCAGTTCCCGGGCAACCGCCGATGGATCCCCGCAATATCGCTGGATAACGGTGTTGATTTCCTCCGCAGTCAGCATATCGCTTAGCCCGTCGGTGCAAAGCAGTAGTGCCGCGCTCGGCCGGAACGGAAACGACCGGATTTCGATAAACTCGGCATCCGTGGCCTCGCGCGGGCGTGACCCTACATCCCGAAATACTTCATTCCGCTTGGGATGCGCCATGGCCTGGGCTTCGGTCAGTTCGCCCCCATCCTCCAGCTCTCCCACCAGCGAATGGTCTGACGTCAGCTTCCGTATAGTCCCGTTCCAGACGAGGTATAGCCGTGAATCGCCCACGTGGCCGACGGTTATCTGTTCGTCGCGAACCAGCACCAGAGTCAGGACGCACGCCATGCCCTGCCATTCCTCATGCTGCTGGCCCAGGCGGTAAATCTCATTGTTGGCGGCGGTAATCGCGCCGGCAACATCAGGTTCATTTTCATTGAGATAGCGTGGAATCACTTCTGTAGCTGTTTGCGCCGCCATCTCGCCCGCCGCACGCCCCCCCATCCCATCTACTACCAGGAATACTCCTGCCGCTTCGTCGGTATACACGCGGTCTTCATTGTTATCCCGAACGAGACCCGGGTCGCTCGCCGAACCCGTTCGGCAGCCTAGAGTTGCAGTCATTTCCGAGTCTCGAAAGAAAGCGTGAGCACCTGCGCGACCCCGATCGATGCCCGATCAGGTAACGCTTCTTCGACCCCTTTCTTTAACCGCTTTCCTTCCAGCCACGTACCGTTGACGCTTTTGTCCACAATGAAGAACCGGCGAGTGGCGGGATCGCGCCGCACAACAAAGTGCTCCCGCGATACCTCGTCGTTGGTGTACAGGGCCAGATCCATCGGCTGATCGTCACCGCCGCGGCCCACGCGAACCGTGTTCTGCGAGACCAGATAGAGTTGCGGCCCGGAGTCATCCTCGTAGCGGATCTCAGCGTAGACGACTTCCGAAGTCCTCCGTGTCACGGCGGGCAGGCGGGGACTTGTGACCGATGGCTCGCGGCCCATCAGCGTGGTCTTGGTGCCACGGAAGCCAGGCTGGGCGGTTTCATTCAACTCGGAGTGAATCTCGACGTCGCCGGCGGGAACTGTGCCTTCGGTGTCCGGAAGGAACTCCAGAATCCAGTCCCGGCCCGCGATTTTGAATTCCTTGGCCTGCCGGCCGGGGCGCATCACTCCCAGAATTCTGGGCTTCGTGTTGAGTTGGGCCACGCGAGCACCCAGGGCACGTTTGGCATCCTCGGCGATCAGGTCAAACACGCCTTCCAGCCGCGAGTAATCGTCAGGATGAAGATACAGGCTGAAAACGCAGGGCAGGAGGACGCTGTAGCCCATCTCGAACTGCCCCAGCTCCATGTTGCGGATCAGTTCGTTGATAACGGCCTGGCCGCTGAGTTTGCCTGGCACGGGCATCGTGTCTCTCTGGGCCATGACTCCTCCCAGAGCTTCGACGTATTGTAGCAGGGCGGGTTTCGCTTACTTTCGCCGAAGCAGCCGGACTCGTTTCTTTATTCGGCGAACACTATTTCAAGAGACAGGAACGCCCCGCTCCACGTGCGTCAGACGCCGACCGGCGTTTGGTGTCGTTCACTTCGGATTTGGGTTGTCGATGGTGGCAACCGGTTTTAGAGGATCGCTCACGCGGTAGATCTCTGCCTTAGCATAACGAGAGCCAACCTCCTCAAAGTAGCGGACGCAGAATTTCTTGGCGCCCTCTAAAGTTCCGTAGTACGGAAGTGGATCTCGAATTTCTCTTTTCCCCTCCGCATCCACGAAATAGATATCGTGCCGTTCAAACTCCTCCATTCAAGCTCCAGGGTGAAAGAGCAGGCAGGCCGGCCCACAACGGGGCCGGGAGAACATACGGCCAACGCTCGCTCTGTTCTGTATTCAGAACAATGTTAACTAAATCTGCTCATTCGTCAATAGTGTTTTCCTATTGTTTTCAGCACTTGTTCTGAATTCAGAACATAGGGGCGCTGATGTAAAATACAGCGATTTCCGCGACACTTTCCTAAAGGACCGGTGTTCAGTCTAAGGTGCAACGGATTGGATACATCGTAGCTGCGGGAATCCTGGCCGCTGGGCCAGGTTTTGCACAGACCACCGGGCCGGCGCTCCTGAACGACCACGCCGCCGCCCGATTCTTGGACCAGGCGACATGGGGAGCCACTCCGGCCTCCATCGCCCAGCTCCAGCAGGTGGGCATCACGAACTGGTTGAGCGCGCAGTTCGCCCTGAACACCTCCGACCTGCCGGACCAGCCCCTGCTTGCCGCGGACGGAAAACCCAATACGAATCTTGGGCCTGTGCAGGCCGCGTTCTTCCAGAATACCGTTTCCGGCCAGGACCAACTCCGCCAGCGCGTGGCCTTCGCGCTCAGCGAGATCTGGGTGGTATCGGCGCAGTCGGGCGTCCGGCAGGCTTATGCGTATCCGCCTTATTGGCGGATTCTGCGCGACAACGCCTTTGGCAATTACCGGGACATCATCAAGTTGGTATCGCTCAATCCCGCCATGGGCCGGTATCTCAACGTGGCGAACAACAAAAAGGCGGATCCGGCCGAGGACACGGCGCCAAACGAGAACTATGCGCGCGAGCTGATGCAGTTGTTTACGCTGGGGCTGACACAGCTCAACCCCGATGGCAGCCCAGTGCTCGACCAGAACCAGAATCCGGTGCCGACTTTCGCTCCGAGCGTGGTCACCAACATGGCTAAGGTGCTGACCGGGTGGACGTACCCCACGGCATCCGGCGACGCGCCGAAACGCGACAACCCGCCGTACTTCATCGGACAGATGTACGCGGTCGAGCACAACCACGACACCAGCCAGAAGACGATTTTTGGCAACGTGGTGATTCCGGCAGGGCAGACGGCCGAGCAGGATCTGGAATCTCTATTGGATGCCTTGATGCAGCAGAACACCATGGCGCCGTTTGTGAGCAAGCAATTGATTCAGCACCTGGTCACCAGCAATCCCAGCCCCGGATACGTGGAGCGTGTTTCGAATGTGTTTCTGAACGATGGCAACGGCGTCCGCGGCGACATGCAAGCGGTGATCACGGCCATTCTCACGGATCCCGAAGCGCGCGCCAATGACGACCCAAATGCCACCGTCAATCCGAATTTCGGGCACCTGCGTGAGCCGGTGCTTTTTTTGGCGAACGTTCTGCGAGGCCTCAACGCAACCGTCGGCGCCGGCAACAAGATCAACGGCTACGCGAGCGAAATGAGCCAAAACCTGTTCAATGCGCCCAGCGTGTTCAGCTACTTCTCGCCGCAGTATCGCACGGTGCAAGGGTTACTCGGGCCGGAGTTCCAGATCTACTCGACTCAGACGGTGGCCGATCGCGCCGACATCGTGAACGGAGCTTTGTATCGCGCTTCCCTGGATGGCACAACCACCATCAGCCTGGCGCCATTTCTGCAAAACGCAACCAGTACCGACGCCATGGTCGATTACATCAGCTATGTCTTCCTGCATCACTCTATGTCGCCGGTTCTCACCCAGCAGGCCATGGATGCGGCCAACGCCGCCAGCACCCCAGAGGCACAGCTGAAGGCAGCGCTCTACGTCGTGCTGACGTCGGGCGAGTACCAGATCATCCAATAAGGACACAAAATGGTCACACGTCGCGGATTCATTCGCATTGGCGCAGCAACGGTTGGGTCACTGGCTCTACGCCCGTTCGGCGTGTTGCCCGCTCTGGCGCAGAACGGTCCCAATTATCGCGCGCTGGTCTGCGTTTTCCTGTTCGGCGGCAACGACTCGAACAACTCGATCATCCCGATGGACGATGGCAGCTACCAGGCATACCAATCGCTGCGCGCCGGCCTGGCGCTCACGGGCAGCGATCTGACGCCGACCGTCACGAGCGTGTCAGGATCGCCTTACGCGTTTCATGCCAAGCTGGCCGAGGTGGCGAGCTTGTTTTCGAGCAAGGAACTCGCGGTGGTGGCAAACGTCGGGTCGCTGGTGCAGCCGCTGACGCAAGCGCAGTATCAGCAACAACAGGCGCCCATTCCGCTGAATCTGTTTTCTCATTCCGATCAGCAATTGCAATGGCAGACGTCGCTTGCGCAAGGCAACGGTTCCACGGGCTGGGCCGGACGAGCCGCGGACTATATCGCATCGCAGAACATCAACTCCGGCGCATTCCCGACGTTTGTCTCGATGAACGGCAATAGCCTGTTGGGAACCGGCACCGAAACCCAGCCGGTTGCATTGACTCCGGGGCAATCGCTGGAGCTCAAAGGCTTCAATAGTACGCCGGCCTCGCAGGCCCGCCTGGGTGCGCTGACCAATCTGCTGACGCTGGATAGCGGCATGTCGCTCGTGCAGGCGGCCAACAACACCATGGCCAATAGCATGACGGACGCCAAAGCTCTGGACGCCGCGCTGGCCAAGGCCACGCCGCTCCAGACGCAATTTCCGAAGACCAACCTGGGTGCGCAGTTGGAGCAGGTGGCGCAGATCATTCAAGTGCAGGCGGATCTCGGGATGCGCCGGCAGATCTTTTTCTGTTCGCTGGGCGGCTTCGACACGCACACCAACGAGCTGGTGACACACAACAACCTGTACCCGCAGGTGAGCCAGGCGCTGGCGGCGTTTTACGAAGCCACGCAGGAACTCGGGATGGCGCAGAATGTGACGACGTTCACAGAATCGGATTTCAGCCGCACGTTCCAGCCGACTTCAGGCGGCGGCAGCGATCACGCCTGGGGCAGCCATCATTTCGTTGTGGGCGGTGCGGTGCAGGGCGGGCAGGTCTTCGGCCAATTTCCCACGTTTGAACTCGGCGGACCGAATGACGCCGACGTCCGCGGGCGCTGGATTCCGACGACTTCGATCGACCAATACGGCGCCACGCTGTGCTCGTGGTTCGGCATTCCGGACAACGCGTTGGCAACGGTTTTTCCCAATTTCCCCAACTTCGGATCGCAGAAGCTGGGATTTTTGGGGTGAGGGCGGATCTCTGACCGCTTCCTCCGGTCGCGGCTCGGTTACCTGATCGCGCATCCACTTGCCCTCCGTGGGGGCTCAATCGAAAGATGGTGACGCCGGAGGCTTCTCGAACGTCCAATTAGAAATGCAGGCATCCCTGGACGCGACGCGGATTTACCCTCTGGACGAGTTTTACGAAAAAGCGGAATTGCCCCTGCCGCCGATGACGCCCATCGCCGGGTCCGAGGTTCCAGAGCCCTACCGCAATCTCCTCGTTCATGCGCGCGATATGACGCCGACGCTCGAAGGCGCATACGGCCGCAACATCCAACTGCACGTCCTCCAGCGGTCGCTTTCGGATGGCGTGCTATCGCGCGAGGTCGTGCTGATTCCCGACGGCAGCGCAGCTCCCGCGGCGTTCGGCGTCATCAAAATCAACCTGGAGCGTTTTTCGGAACACGTGCGAAAACTTGTGCTCGAATGCCAGCAGCCCTTGGGAGCGATTCTGCGCAGCGAAGACATCGCGCACACCAGCCGCCCCGACCATTTTTTTCAAGTGTCGGCGGACGCGCTCATCCAAAGGGCGCTGCACCTTTCTGAGCCTTGCATGCTCTACGGCCGCCGCAACGTGCTTCTCGATGGCGATTCCCGCACACTGGCTCATGTGGTCGAGATTCTGCCGCCCACTAACGGCTTCAAGTGAGCTTCATTTGCTCCGGGGCGGCGAAGACACGCGGGAGAGAAACGTCTCGATAAAGCGGCGCGCATCTACTTGTCGCGCCACGCTCGTTGTCGCGTGGGCGTCAAGCGGCAGCCGTTCGGCGGGCGTGAAGATGGTCATGCCGTGGGTCAGGTCGCCCGCCGTTTCCACGTGCACGCTTCCGAGCTGCGTTTCCACCAGGTGAGGATTCAGCGCCACGGCCACGGCTAGCGGATCGTGAAGAATCGGATATTGTTCCGGGTGGCCGTTCTGCCAAAGCTCGATGAGGCGCACCAGGAACTGGGATGCGGGATTGCCGGCATCACGCAGCCGTTGCAAGTCCGCTGCATTCAGTTTGCATTGCAGGGTCACGTCGAGGCCGACCGCTGTGATGGGAACTCCTGAGCGGAAGACAATCTCCGCGGCGATGCGGTCACGCTGGATGTTGTACTCCGCGGTGAGGAGATTGAAAGCGCCGCCCATCAGGACGATGCGCTCGATCTTGTCTTTGATGCGCGGTTCGCCTTTCAAGGCCAGAGCGATGTTCGTCAGCGGGCCGATAGGCACCAGCGTGATTTTTTGCGGCGACTCGATGAGCGTAGCGATGATCAGCTCGTACGCGCGACGGCGCGGCTCTGGGAGCGAGTCCGCCTCGGTCAGCACGGAAAACTGAGGAGCGCGGCCGGTGTGGATCGGGTCGAGCAGCGGCTCAGGCGCGCCAGTGCCGAGAGCAACGTCGTGCCGCCCGTAGAGTCCGAGCTCTTTCCACGCCAGGCGCGAGCGGCCTTCGGTGTCGTCGCTGACCGTGGTGACAGCACGGACATCCAGCTCAGGCGATTGCAAAGCGAGAGCCAGCGCGAGAGCGTCATCGATATCATCGCCGATGTCGGTGTCGAGAATGATCGGAATGGGCTGCTGTGCGCGGCAAACAGCGGCAAAGAGCAAGAGGGCGAGAACAGTCAGGCAATATCGCATAGTGTTCGTAGACAACCGGACTTGTCCGGCCCCTACATTCTACTCGCTGTAAAGATTTGTAAGTCGTTGATCCCACGGGCAACCCAGTCCAGCCGCCCGCATCCCTATAGATGGAAGTGGAAAAGAGGCGGTTATGAGGGCTCCATGGGTAAGTAGCGGATTGGCAACGTTCGTCCTGCTCGCGGGGGCATCGCTGGCCATGGCGAATTCCCTGGCAGTACCGGGAACGGTCAACTACGTCGAAGGCCAAGTCGCACTCGATGGACAGAACCTGCCCGCGAAACTGAATGGATCGACGCTGCTCGAAAACAATCATGTGTTGGATACGGGGCAGGGCAAAGCGGAGCTCCTGCTCACGCCGGGGGTGTATTTCCGCTTGGGGGACAACAGTGAAGTGCGCATGGTGTCACCGGGCTTGGCGGACACGCGCGTCGAGCTGGTGAAGGGCTCTGCCATGCTGGAAGTGGACCAGCTCTATAAGGAGAACAATCTCTCCGTGGTCGTCG
>Ga0187782_10004707_pt1 | contig 10207 bp, 8 predicted proteins | sample 0715_SJ02_MP15_2_FD_132454 | JGI IMG/M metagenome (GOLD analysis project Ga0187782, IMG submission 132454) | Tropical peat soil microbial communities from peatlands in Department of Meta, Colombia - 0715_SJ02_MP15_20_MG | ecosystem: Environmental > Terrestrial > Soil > Wetlands > Peat | place...
CGCGGCGAGGGCCCAGGATCCAGGCAATCGCGAGAGCGGTGAGGCCGCCCACAGCTTGCACCGGCGCGCCGCCGGCGGCGTCCGCGAAGCCGATCTGCGCAAGCCACCCGCCGGCCCAGACCCAGTGGCCAAACAGAGGATAAATCAACCCAGCCAGCAACGCCGTCGAAACCGACGCTGCGCCCAACCGCCACCGGTCCAAACCTGCGCCGAGAGGAATCACCGCGGCGAGTGCGACGCATAGCGTTTGGAACCAGAGGACCAGGCTGGCGCGTGAGCCATCGAGCGGCAAGCCGCGCAGGAAGAGCGGCTGCGCGGCGAGCCAATTCCATTGTTTGCCGGCGATGGTTCCGGTGTAGGCTGGCCCGCCGCTGAAGCCCTGGATGGCGAAGCCGGAGACGAAATACGCAGTGGCGGCGACCGCCACGACGCAAAGCCCGGCGAGCATCGCGTGCGAAGCGCTCCGCGAGCGGCCCAATCCGGTGTTTATCAGCACAATGCCCGCGATCGCCAGCGGAACCAGCAGAGTGCAGCCGAGCACGAGCACTGGGCGCAGGTCCGGCCAGGCTGGCACGGCGGGATTCACCGCTTCGCCTCCCGACCCGCCGCGTGCTCGCGGGCAACCAGGGTGAGTCCGAAGAATTCGGTCGCGATGCCGGCGGCGACAAAGGCGCAGCGCGCGAGTGCGCCGCCCAGCAGCAGGAATGCTGCCAGGACAATGGCCCAACCAGAAGCGAGCAATAGCAATCCTGCCAATCGCATAGAACGCAATGGTTACAGCATAGCCGATTAGCAAACAGAGCTGGTTCGCCGTGGGAACCTGATTTTTGCAATCTCCGCTATAGAAATTATCTATTCGCTTCTGGCATGAAAAAGTCGTAAAAAACAAATAAGAGACAAGCTTGCCTTGTATCTGCCGGCTTGCTCGATCCAGCTCCGCTCGCTGGTCCAAATCAATTATTCGGGAACATTCGAAAGGATAAAGGATCATGATGCGATTCCGCGGAGCAGCCCTTCTTATCGCAACATACCTGACAGCCGGGACCGCCGCCGCGCAGACTCCCGCGACCTCAGATTCGCAGTCATCCACAACGCCGGCGCCGTCCGGGCAGAGCGCTCCCGCGGCCGATCCCGCGCCCCCCAACCCTTACCACCAGTTGGGCATGGACTTCTCGTTTCTATTCGACGGCTATGTGGACGGGAATTTCGACGATCCCGCTTCGGGCTGGAACGCGCTGCGCAATTTCGATATGCGTTCCGACACGGTGCACTTCAACATGGGGAAGGTCACCATCGACCGCGCGCCCGGACCGGTGGGCTTCCACGTGGACGCAGGCTTCGGCGAGATCTTCGACGTGGCTCACGCCAGCGACCAGGCCCCCAAGGGCTTGAAGTATATCGAGCAGGCATATGTGGACTTCAAGCCGAAATCGTGGAAAGGCGTCGAGATTGATGTGGGCGAGTTCGTTACGTCGGCAGGCGCGGAAGTGATGGACGTCAACGGAAACTGGAATTACTCGCGCTCGCTTCTGTTCACCTGGGCGATTCCGTATTATCATTTTGGAATCCGCACGTCCTTCCCCATAGGCACTCATTTCACCGGCGGTGTGCAATTGGTGAACGGCTGGAACAACGTGTACGCCAGCAATCAAGGCAAGCTGGTCGGCTTGAACGGCGCTTATGCCTGGAAAAAAGTCACCTGGACCAATGTGTGGTACGGCGGCCCCGAACGCGACCAGGCGAGCCCCGGATGGCGCAACCTGCTCGATTCGGTTGTGCAGGTGAACGCGAACGACAATCTCAGCCTTTACATCAACGGAGACTACGGCCGGAACAAGAACATCGGGCCTGGCTCCGCGCAGTGGGACGGGATTGGTGGGGCGCTGCGCCGCGCGCTCGGCAAGAAGGCCGCGTTGGCCGCGCGCCTCGAGATCTTCGACGACGTCAACGGTTTCTCCACCGGAACGGCGCAAGCCGTGAAAGAAGTCACCCTGACCGGCGAGTACAAGCTGACCGATTGGCTAACCAGCCGCCTGGAATTCCGCGACGATTGGTCAACCCAGCCTTTTTTTGAGAATAATCAAGGCAATCTGACTAAGAATCAGCCGACCGTGTTGCTCGGCATGATCGCCTATTTTGGGCCTAAGAAGTAACCATTTTAGACATCATCACAGGAGCAACCGATGGCTGACAATTCCGAAGTCAAAATGCAACCTACATTGGGCCTGACAGGCCTCACCTTCAACGCCATGGCGCTGATCGCGCCCGGCGCGTTTCTCTGGCTGACCTTTTTCATCCAGGCGACCACCGGGGCCACTTCGCCGGCAATGTGGATTGGCATCGTGATCGCGCTGCTTCTCTGCCTGGCGACCGCCATCTGTTACGCCGAAATGGCGAAGTTATATCCCGGAACCGGCAGCTCTTATTACTTCGCCGAGCAGTCGTTTCTGAACCATGACACGGTGTGGCGTTACGCGCGGCTTGCTAAATTCATCATCGGCTGGGCATCGCATCTCTACTACTGGATCTATCCGGGCGTGATGGTCGGCGTGATGGGCATTTTGATGGGTTACCTGGTTGGCACGCTGTGGCCCAATTTCATGAACGCTTCGAACCCCGGAATGCTATTCATGATGGCGGTGGCGATCGTTTTTTCGTTCGCGGTGGCATATATTGCCCACCGCGGCGTGGTCGGTTCGACGGCGGTCAACATCGCGATCAACGTCGTTCAAATATCGGCATTGGTGGTGTTTGCCGTCATGGCGCTGGGATACCGCTCGAGCCATCCGGCGGGAACGCCCGGCTGGCAGTTCGATGCCACTTCGGGCGACGCCTATTCGTATGAGTTCGACATCACCAAGGCCATCGTGAACGGGCAGGCGACGGACACCATTGTGCGCGATGCGCAGGGAATTCCCAAGCCGAAGCTGGACGCAGCGGGAAAGCCCATGCCGTTCCGTGTAACTTATCCCGAGAAAGACGACAAGGGTAACTTCCTGTCACACGGCAGCGCAGGTTCGGTAGTAGGTGTGCACAACCCCGGCTGGGCATTCATTCAAGCCACGGTGGCGATCCTGATTCTGGTTGGGTTCGAATCGGTGACCGCGATGGGAGGCGAAGCACGGAACGCCAAGCGCGACGTTCCTATCGCGGTAGTTGTTTCGTTGCTGGTGCAGGGGTTGTTCTGTTACCTGTTTGAGTATTTCGCCGCGAATTACTTTCTCAACGCGGGATACACCATGCAGAGCGCCACGGGTTCGGCCGCGCCCATCGGCGACATGATGATCATTGTCGGTAACGCTATGTTCGGCGCGGGCGGCGGAAGGATCTTTATGCTGGTGGAGGCGTTTACGGTGTTCCTGGCGCTGATCGGCACCACGCTTTCCTGCATGAATACGGGAGCGCGCGTGACCTACGCGATGGGCAAGGATAAGGAAGTGCCGGAGCACTTCGGCCTGTTGCACTCGAGCAATCTGACGCCGCACCGCGCCATCTGGACGTTGGCCGCGATTTCGGCGGTAGTAGGATGCGTGGCGGTAGCGATGGTATTCGGCGATGCGTCCGCGCCTACCGACGCTTCCATCAAGGCCCTGCCGCAAGGTATGTGGTCGAGTTTCGGCTACACGACCCACGACGGAATGGCGGCGCTGCCAAATTCGCTATTGACAGTGACGCTGGCGTCGAACTTCGGCACGTTTCTGCTGTACGGGCTGAGCTGCATAACCTGTATCGTGGCGTATCATAAGCACCCGAGTTTCAAGCCGATCCGCCACCTGGCGGTCCCGGTATTCGGCGTGGCCGCCAACGTTGCCTGCATGGCGTTCTATCTGGTCGGCCCGTTTCTGGGATATGGCACGAAGATGGAGCCGCTCGCGGCGCTGGGGGTTGCCGCCGTCTGGGCGATTTACGGCGGCATTTACTTCACCCGCGCCGGCAAGAGGGCCGGCCGTACTACGCTGGTGGTGAGCCGGGCCGAAGCCTGACCGCGGGTTTCGCCGGGAAACACGGAGCGGACGGTACGCAGAGTTCCGCCCGGATCCGTTTTGTTTATGTTGGAGATCGAGTTCGCGCAAGCCTCGGATTGTGGCCGCGTCCGCGACCACAACGAGGACTACATTGGTTGCGTCGCGCCCCGGACTGAGGCCGAGGCGCGAACGCTTGGTTTCCTGTTTGCGCTGGCGGATGGCGTGGGCGGCGGCGACGCCGGGGAGGTGGCGTCGCGGCTGGCGGTGGAAACCGTCCTCGAGGATTTTCGTCGTGCGGCGGCCGGAACCCCTCATGCCGTGCTGCTGCCGCGGCTGGTGCAGCAGGCTAATGCGCGCATCTTCGAAAGCGGCGTGGAACAGGGCGGCGCTAACATGGCGACCACGATAGTCGCCTGCGGGCTTCGTTATGACCGCGTGGTGGTCAGCCACGTCGGCGATTCGCGCTGCTATCGCATCCGGCACGGCCACGCTGAAGCGCTCACCCGCGATCACACAATTGCCGGCGAGCACGTTCGCCTGGGCTTGATCACGGCGCGCGAGGCTTCGGGCGCGGAAACGCGCCATCTGCTCAGCCGGTCGCTCGGCCCCGCGATGATTGTCGCCGTGGACACGCGCGACTACCAGATCATCCCGGGCGACGTGCTGCTGCTGTGCTCGGACGGGTTGCACGGGCCGGTAGAACCGGACGTTATGGCGCAAGTGGCAAGCCGCCGCGGGTCGCTCGCCTGCGCCGCGCAAGAGTTGGTCGACCTTGCAAACCAGCGGGACGGCGGTGATAATGTGAGCGTGCAGCTCATTCGCGTCCGCCAGGTGGAGCGCATCGGTATGTATCGCGGGCGCCCTTACAAACTGGCCTGATCTCGGCCTGTCCCGGTTTCCGATGAGTTCCGTGCGTCCGGGCGAGCAGCTCGACCACTACCGTATCGACAGCGTGGCCGCCCGCAGCGGCATGGCCTCGATTTTCCGCGGCGTCGACCTGCGCAACGGCCGCGAAGTCGCCATCAAAGTTCCCCACCCCGAAATGGAAGCCGATCCGGTCCTGTTCGACCGTTTCCAGCGCGAGCAGGCGATCGGCAAAGCTCTCAACCACCCCGGCGTGATGAAAGTCTTCGAAGACGCGGACCGCAGCTCGGTCTACATGGTGATGGAGTGGGTGAACGGGCGGCTGCTGCGCGAGATCCTGAGCGAGCAGAGTAAGCTGCCCATCGACCGCGCGGTGCGCATCGCCGTCGCGGTCGCAGAGGCGCTCGATTACATCCATTCGCAGGGGGTGGTCCACCGCGATCTCAAGCCGGAAAACATCATGGTGGACGGCGAGGATCGCATCAAACTGATCGATTTCGGTATCGCCGGAAAAATGGGAGCGCGCCGCCTGACCTTCGCCAAGCTTTCCCAGGTCATGGGCACGCCCGATTACATTTCCCCGGAGCAGGTGAAGGGAAAGCGCGGCGACGGGCGGAGCGATATCTACGCGCTGGGCGCGATGTTATATGAGATGCTGACCGGCAAACCGCCGTTCACCGGAAGCAATCCTTTCGCGATTATGAACGACCGCCTGCTGAATTACCCCGTTCCGCCCCGCGAGCTGAATGTGGAAATCTCGCCTGAGCTACAGGAGGTGATCTATCGGGCGCTCGAACGCGATCCCAAGAGCCGCTATGCCAAGGCTCGCGAAATGGCCTGGGACCTGACGCATCTCGACCAGGTGGGTGCGGCGGAACGCCCGGAGCTTGTGGAATGGCGCAAACGCCGACGTCCGTGGCTGCGGCGGTTGCTCTTTTACGTAATGATCGCGCTGATCCCAGTGGCGATCTTCGGCCTGCTACTCTACGTCGCGAAGCATAGCTGAGGGGACAGACCGCCAGCAGGCAGCACCCAGCGGTCAGCTGCGAGATGCCGTCGAAAGCCGGGTCAGAAGACAGCTAGCAGCAGACCGCTCGAAGGGCCGACTGCCGGCCGTGGAATGATGAGGACTTTGTAGCTAATCCTTCCGCCTCAGCAACCGGTCAAAGCTGATTGGGCCGCCTCCCGCCGCGCACAGGTACAGGAAGAGAAAGCAGTATAAGACAGCCGGCTCCCCGTGATTCCGGATTGGCCAGAAGCCGTGCGGAAAGTGCATCTGAAAATACGCAACCGCCATTTCGCCGCACAGCAGAAATGCGACCGGTCGCGTAAACAAGCCCAAAACGATCAGTGTGCCTCCCAGCGTCTCCAGCACGCCCGCTACCCACAGTTGCGACCAGACCGGCGCGGTGTGGCCTCCCATGCCGCCGAACAATCCGAACAGCTTCTGAAATCCATGCTCCGCGAACAGTAATCCGAGAACAACCCGAACCAACGCGCGCGCGTAACCTGCCCAATCGTTTTTTTGCATTCGGCCGCCTTTCGGGTCGAGTCTACCACGCGCTGCCGTCGCTCCGCGTGATGGCTAGCCCAGTCGCGGCCAGTTCTGGATTAGACTGATAAGCATGATCCGCTGGGGGTGGGCACTCGCGTTATTTCTTGCAGCGCCGGTTTGGGGAGGGCAAGCAGAAAATCTGGCGCGGGCCATCCGCGAGAACAGCTTCGACCCCCAGGAGTGCTACCGCGTCCGTGATCTCAGCCTGAGCGTGGAAGACATCAAGATCTACCTGGCCGACGGCCATCTCATGTTCAGCCGCCCGGTGGACGGCAAACCCATCGCGGCGGCATTCGTGGCCGATGTCCCGGGCGGCGACGCCGAGGTGATCCTGCTTCCGCCGGACGGCGCGGAGCGCCGGTCGCTCGCGTCGTACATCAACTCGCCGAACCTAGATGAGCACTTCCGCACTGGCGTGTTTTTGTTCACCGGCGACGAATACGAGACGATCACGGCGCAGTTTCGATCCAATCCCACCAACCGCCGCGCGCCCGAGACGGGCGCCGCACTGGCTGAGGAGTTCACGCCCGTGCTGCGCAATTTGAGCACAGGCTACGAGACCCGCCTGGCGCTGGATTTGCTAAACCACGCCTCGGGCAGGGAGTGCATTTTCGCTTCCGTGCTCGACAGCCCCAATCTGGGCGCTTTCGACCTGGTGTACGACCCGTTGAGGGCCGAGTCGATTATCGCCGGCAAAATGACCAGCCGCGACAACCGGCTGTTCCTGGATGCCTGGACCAGCTTTAAGGCGCGATCGATGCGCGACCAGACCGGTCTGCGCACGCCCGATCTGGTGCTTTCGGATTACCGCGTCGAAGCCGCCATCGCGGGCGACCTCGATTTGAAGGTCACCACGCGCGTCAAGGTGCGAGTCGCCCATTCTGGCGCACGCGCAGTCTCATTCGACATTTCCCCGCTGATAACGGTCGCTTCGGCGACGGTGGAAGGCCAGCCGGCCGAGGTGCTGCAGCGCGAATCGCAGCGCGGCAACGCCACGCACAGCGGCAACGAAATGTTCCTGGTGGCCCCCACCGAGCCGCTGATGGCCGGCCGCGACTACGAGTTCGTGTTCGAACATTCCGGCAAAGTAGTCTTCGATACCGGGGATCGCGTCCTGTTCGTCAGCGCGCGCGAGAACTGGTATCCGCTGCACGGCCTGCAATTCGCAACCTACGACATGACTTTCCGCCATCCGAAGGACTTGGACCTGGTGGCGCCGGGCGAGCTGATCGATACGCACGCGGAGGGCGACAGCCGCGTGACCCGTTTCCGCACCCGCTACCCGATCCGGTTTGCGGGCTTCAACCTCGGCAACTATGCGCGGGCGCGCGCGCAGCGCGGCGGCTACGTGGTGGAGGTGTGCGCGAACCGGGCCCTTGAGCGGGATCTGAAACCCGCGCCGGGCCTGCCGCTGCGGGAGATCATGCCCGAGCAAATCCAGCGCCGCAGCGGCGAGCTGCCCTCGGAGACTTTTCAGTCGGCTGCCCCGAATCCCCTCGACCGGCTGCGGGAGATCGCCAACGGCGTGGCAGCCGCCATGGAGTTCATGGCCGGCAAATTCGGGCCGCCGGCGCTGGATCACCTGACCGTCTCGCCCATCCCCGGCACATTCGGCCAGGGCTTTCCTGGTTTGATCTATCTTTCCACGTTGAGCTACCTGAGAACCGTGCCGCACAGCGCCGGGAGCCTGGCGCAGACGCAGGAGTTGTTCTTCCAGCAGGTGTTGCAGGCGCACGAAACCGCGCATCAATGGTGGGGCAACCGCGTCACCACCGACTCCTACCGCGACGCATGGATGATGGAAGCGCTGGCTAACTATTCGGCGCTGTTGTACCTGGAGAAAACCATGGGCGGGCGCGCGGTGGAAATGATGCTGGAAACCTACCGCTCGGAGCTGCTGGCGAAAGGCGAGACTGGCCAGCAGGTGGAATCGGCCGGGCCCATCACCATGGGCGCCCGCCTGGAATCCTCGCTCGATCCCGGCGCTTACCGGAGCATCACATACGGCAAAGGCACCTGGATTATTCACATGCTGCGCCGCTACCTGGGAGACCAACGCTTCTTCGCCATGCTGGATGAAGTCTTGAAGAGGTACGACCGCAAGGAGATGTCCACGGAAGACTTCCGCCGCGTTGCCGCGCGCTTCACTCCGCCGAAATCCGATGACGCCGATCTGGAGACATTCTTCGACACTTGGGTGTACGGCACCGGGATACCCGCGCTCAAGATGAGTTATTCCGTAAGAGGGCGAGCCCCGGCGCTGCGGCTGGTGGGCACGGTAACTCAAACGCAGGTAGACGGCGATTTCGCGGCCTTAGTGCCCGTCGAGGTTCATCTCCCGGGCGGCCAGGCCAGCACGCTATGGGTGCGCTGCGGCAGCGAGCCGGCCCTGTTCACGATGGCTCTGAAACAGCCGCCCACCCGTGTCACGCTGGACCCTGACCGCGCGGTGCTAAGGCGGTAGGGGAAGCTCCAATACGGCATATGCTTCGAGCGGAGAGACGGCGACGCTGAGGACGTCCCTTATGCCAGTGGGCGCGGGGTTCACTGCTTGCCGTTTGCGGGCGCACGGAGTTTGTCTTGCAGGATTCTAATATTGGCTAGTATCCGGGTGCGAGCAACGTCGCTCGTCTCCTCCGCCGCGGCCTCCTGGAGCAACGTGATGGATGCGGCGTCTCCGAACCTGCCGAGCGTGTTGCTAGCTGCCATTCGCACCTCGTACCTGCTGTCACGCAGGAGCGTTGCGGCCAGATCCCTGACGTCCGCGGCCCTGGGCCGAAATACGGGCTCCGCCCGTTGGATGACCGAAAGGCCGAAGCCCACGAGCGCGGCGCTGGTTGGCAATCTGAAGCCGCCTATCGTGCGGACGATTTCGATGACCTGATCCCCGCATGTCGCGTCGCCGCGGTCGAGAAGATCCATCGCTGCGACCAGCCTGGCGTGGAAGTGCGTGCTGCTCGGCTCGCAGATGGCGTGGAGCTCCGTGGTCCCGGCTTCAACACCCAGTTCCGCCAGCGCGTTTGCCATCAAAACCCGGGTACCAATTACTGTCTCCCGCGAGAGGGCCTCCTGAATGGCGGGCGCAGCTTCGGTTTCCCGCATCTTGGCGAGTTCGTCCGCAGCCATGGACCTCACTTGGGGATTCGTGTCACGGAGACCGCGCAACAGCGATTCTCTCTCGAGGGCGTAGCCGTGACGTCGCAGCGCGCCCTCAATACTTGCGGGATACATAACCCCGCCCCGCAGCTCGGGTGTTATATCAGGAAAACCTTCATCGGTCTGGCCGAACAGGCCGCTCGCAGCAGTCAGCGGAAGCAACACTAGCCAGAGTCGCATGGTTCATTTCCTCCAGTGGGTTTTTCGTCGCAGTTATTGAGACATTGTGACCACGGTTATGGGAATTCCGGACATCTTCGAGTGGTCTAGCCATTTAATCAGCAAGTACTCGGTCAGGGAAGGGCACCCGTTGCTGCTGTAGGTGTGCATGCACATTATCTGGCAACTGCTCATATTGGCAGCGCCGAGCACGTCGTAATTGGCGACGATGTAGTGCTCATCGTAGAACTGGTTGCCGTACGTGAGGGCCGGGACGGGGTATCCAAATGTGGTTAACCCACCCTGGTTGACGCCGGTTGTGAACGTGCTCCAGGCGTTGCAGGGATTAACGGACGCCGGGCAGTTGTTGGCCACGACGCTCATTGATTCAGAGACCAATGTGCCGGCCAGCGTGTTGTTTGGCGGCCCGAGCTGCATGACGTCCTCGCTGCCGATGCCCGTCAGGTACGCCGGGAAGTTGGTGCAGGTCGGACCTGGGCAACCGGGC
>Ga0187782_10004709_pt1 | contig 10206 bp, 9 predicted proteins | sample 0715_SJ02_MP15_2_FD_132454 | JGI IMG/M metagenome (GOLD analysis project Ga0187782, IMG submission 132454) | Tropical peat soil microbial communities from peatlands in Department of Meta, Colombia - 0715_SJ02_MP15_20_MG | ecosystem: Environmental > Terrestrial > Soil > Wetlands > Peat | place...
GATGTTTTTCGATCTGTTCGAGACGGCGCGGCCGCACGGCCTCAAGCTTTGCGGCAGCCGCGCGCTCGGGCTGCGGCGCATCGAGGCCGCGATCCTGAACTTCGGCCAGGACTTCGACTGGCAGCACACGCCGTTTAACGTCGGCCTCGGCTGGATGGTGAGCCGCAACAAGGGAGACTTCCGCGGCCGCGCGGCGCTTGAAACCGACGCGGCGCGCGATCCAGCCCAACGCTTGGCAGGGCTGCGGCTTGAAGGCGAGGAGCGGGCGCTGAACGGGGACAAGGTCTTGCTCGACGGCCGGCCGGTCGGTCTTGTCACCAGCGCCTGCATCTCGCCCTCCCTGCAAGCGAGCATCGCGATCGCCATGCTTGACCGCCGCGCAACGACCTCCGGCCAGGCGCTGACCGTGCTGTTCGGCGAGCAGCCAGTCGCGGCGCGGGTGACGCCGATGCCGTTCTTTGATCCCGAGCGCACCCTCTCGAAGGCTTGAGGCCGCGCATGACAGATATGGCGCGGCGCTATGCGGATCGCTTCCGCGACAAGGTCGCGGTGGTGTCGGGCGGAGCCGGCGGCATGGGGGCCGCATGCGCCAAACGGCTCGCCGCCGAGGGGGCGCACGTTTTCATCCTCGATGTCGATCGCGCGAAGGCCGAAATCCTTGCGAGGGAGCTTTCAATGGCCGGCCACAACGCCGAGGGTCTGCGCGCCGACGTGGCAGACGAAGCTGAGCTCGGCGGCGCGCTCGCGCGCGCCACGGCGACGGCAGGGCGCATCGACGTCTTGCTGAACATCGCCGGCGGCGGCGCGGCCAGCTTGATCGCGGACATCGAGACGGCGGCCTGGGACCGGATCTTCGCCCTGAACATCCGCAGCGCCTTCATCGCCTGCCGCGCCGTGCTGCCCGCCATGCGCCGTCAGGGCGGCGGCAGCATCGTCAACATGGCGTCGATCTCCGGACTGCGCGGCGACCCCGGCTGGGCCGCTTACAACGCCGCAAAGGCGGCGGTCATCAACCTGACCCAGAGCCTCGCCTGGGAAGAGGGCCGGCATGGCGTCCGCGCCAATGCCGTCTGCCCAGGCCCGATCGCCTCGCCGCGCATGCTGGCGACGCTCACTGAGGGCGCACTCGCGGCTTACCGCCGGGCCTCGGCGCTTGGGCGCATCGGCCAGCCGGAAGAGGCGGCTGCCGCCATCCTATTCCTCGCCTCGGACGACGCCGCCTTCATCACCGGGACGACGCTCGTCGTCGACGGCGGCCTGACCGCGCACACGGGTCAGCCGACGGACTTCGCCGCCGCCGGGACCGACCCATGAGCGAACGCAACAACCATTACGACGCGGTCATCGTCGGGGCGGGACATAACGGACTCGTGTGCGGCACGTATCTCGCCAAGGCCGGGCTTTCCGCATGCGTGCTGGAGCGGCGCCCGCTGATCGGCGGCGCCTGCGTCACTGAGGAGCTATGGCCCGGCTATCGCGTGAGCACGGCCGCGCATGTGATGGGTTTGCTGCAGCCAAAGGTGATCCTGGATCTCGAACTGGCGAAGTTTGGCTTCGAAGTGCTGCCGTTGCCGCCGCAATTCCATCCTCTCGCCGATGGGCGCCACATCATCCTCTGGTCGGAGCAGCGGCGCTTCTGCGCCGAGCTCGCCAAATTCTCGAAGAAAGACGCCGCCGCGTATCCCGCCTACGACGCTCATCTTCAACGCCTCGGCAAGATCATGCAGCGACTGTTGTGGGAGGTTCCGCCTGATCCGGGCTCCCGCCGTATCGCCGATCTCAGGGACCTGCTGCTGTTCGCTTGGCGCTTTCGCGAGATTGGCGGCCGCTTCTACGACCTCTACGACCTGATGACGATGAGCGCGTACGAATATCTTAGCCGCTGGTTCGAGTCCGACGCGGCGAAGATCGCGCTCGGCTACTATCCGGGCGGCGCGGCCGGGCAAAGCGTCAGCATCCGGACGCCCGGCACCGCCTTCCTGCTCTTGAGATCCCAGCTTCGTGACAGCGACACGCCGGCGGGCGGCTCAGGACTGGCGCGCGGCGGCATGGGCCGCATTCCCGAGGCTATCGTTCGCTCCGGCGAGCGTTTCGGGCTGGTCGTCCGCGTGAACGCCGAAGTGCAGTCGATCATCGTCCGCGACGGCAGAGCGCGCGGCGTCGCCTTGGCGTCCGGCGAGGAGATCGCCGGCAAGCTCATCGTCGCCAATGCTGACGCTCGGCAGACCTTCCTGTCGTTGCTCGATCCACGCAGCCTGCCGGACGCGTTCGTGCAAGACATAAGAAACTTCCGAGCCACGTCGACGGCGTTCAAGGTCCATCTTGCCGTCGACCGCCTGCCGTCCTATCCCGCCTTCGAGGCGACGCCCCATTTCGCCTATCCGGCGCAGATGCGCGTCGCGCCGAGCGTTGGGTACCTCGAGGCCGCCTACGACGACATGCGACAGGGTCGGATCGCCCGCCGGCCGTATCTGACCGTCCTGGCGCCGAGCGTCGTCGACGCGTCGCTTGCCCCTCAGGGCCGGCACATTCTCAGCCTCTATGGCGGTCATGTGCCCTTTGAGCCCGCCGACGGCGGCTGGGAAAACAAACGCGACGAAATCTTCTCAGCGGTGCGCGAGGCGCTGTCGCCTTACGCGCCGGGCTTCGAGAAGGGCATTCTCCATTTGCAGATTCTCGCGCCGACCGATTTTGAGGCGATCTTCGGTCTGCCGGGCGGACACCCGCACCATGGCGAAATCACGCTCGATCAGCTGTTCTTCCGCCGACCGGCGCCGCATTACGCGAACTATCGCAGTCCGGTCCCCGGGCTATATCTCTGCAGCGCCTCCACCCATCCCGGCGGCGGCGTCTCCGGCGTGCCGGGACACAATGCCGCGCGGGTGATCCTGCAAGACTGGAAAAAAGGGAGGCTTCGGTCGTGACGGACACCGCCCCCTCCCCGACCGTCCTGCAATTGCGCAGCAGCGCGCCGAGGCGGCAACCAGCTGGCCCCGGCCGACAAGATCCGGGTGCTGATGGTGACACGCCTGTTGACGGCCGCCGGCTCTGTCTTGCTGCTGACGACCTTCGCTTTCCCGCAGCCTCTTGGCCAGCACCGCGCGGCCAACCCTGCATTTGTCTTGGTCGACGACGACGGTGACGGAGCGGCGCCTCCTTCCCCACAGGAAGTGGCGAATCCTCCACGCGTCTCGGCAGATGGCGACGACATCGGCGCGCTGCCTCGTCTCCCGCCGGCTCCTCCCCAGCCAGCCGACGCGCCGGTCGATCTGAGCAAACTCGTGACAACTCCTCTTTACTCTCGCGTTTTTACTGCCACGAATGAGAGGTAGTTAGGGGGGCCCGCGTCCCAATTCCGGCGAGCGACTTTCGTGGAGGCAGCGCCTGACGCCGTGGCGACAATCTCTCGACAGGGCCCGTTATGTCAGAGGTAACCCTCCGGCGCAGGCCGCGATCAAGCGGTTCTCGCGCGCGCCCTCTAAGCGCGCGCTCGCGACCTGCGCTTGAGGGAGGTGTCGGCGATGCGCGACCTGACCGACGCCTCCACCTGAAGAGTTTCGTCGGACTGGCGTTAGGCGTTCGGTCGCCGTCAGCCGCCCGCCATCTGCATCAATCCGTCAGCCTCGCTCGTCACGCCCTCCGCGAGCCGCGCGGCCGCAACGAAGGGTAGCCAATTCAAGATCGCCTCCTGGCTCACGCTGGCCGCCGCCGCGTATGCATCGACGTACGTTGCGGCCAGCCCCGCCGACTGCGGTTTGATCAGCACGTACGACCGGCAGACGTCGGCGGCGGGATCGCCGCGGCTCGCGTCGAGCCAGTCGAGGATCGTCTCGCGGCCGACCGGGCCCACGATGTTTCCGGGATGGAAATCGCCATGGCAGAGCCGGTCGCCATCCGGCAGAGCCGCAAGTCGCTCCAGGAGATTGGCGCGGAGAGCCTCGTCGAGAACGGTCGCGCGCGCTATGTTCGCAGCGAGCTTGGCCTTGAGGTTGGCGAGCGGCGGGGCGGGCTGCGCGTGCACTCGCATTTGCAAGGCGGCCATAGCGGCAATGGCAGCAGGATCGTGCCGCATCGTTTCGGCAAGGAGTGGGCCGTCGATCCGGTCCATGATGACGGCCCAGCGGCCCTCGATTTCGAGCACGCCGTAGGCTGCCGGCGCCGGCAAGCCAAGGGATTCGACGAAGGTCAGGATCGAAGCTTCGCGGAAGGGCGAGCGCTTCGGCGCATGCCGCCTATAGAGCTTGGCGACGCGGCCGTTGTATTCGAAGACCTCGGCCTCTTTGCCTCCGCCGAGGAGGCGGCCCAATTGCGGGTCCATGACAACGCCTCTATTAACGGCCGCGTCGCAACACGTCCTCATTGTCCGCGTTCAGGCGGCCTGTCGACGGAGTATCGAGATCAATTGCGCGAGACGGGGAATTCTCTGGCGACGCCGCGCGAGTCGCCTCCCGAAGGGTCTGCACTGGGTCCGCCAAAAATCAATCGGGGACAGCGCAGCAAAGAGCTAAGGCAAATACTTCAATTATTTCAGCTGCTTCGATGGTGGGCGCACAAGGGCTCGAACCTTGGACCCGCTGATTAAGAGTCAGCTGCTCTACCAACTGAGCTATGCGCCCATCGAACGCGTGCAGGTCCTTTCAAAAAAAGAGCCCCGCGAGCGCGACGGGGCATCTAGCAAAGGCGCCGGAGGCTGTCCAGCGGCCGGCATTCCTCGCTTAAGGCGGGACGTCGCCGGCGCCTCATCCGCGAGCGGCCCTTGAAGACACTCCCGCCGCTCATGCCGCCCGACGCGGCGTGCGCCTCGCTGGCTCGGCAGGCGCGGCGTTTTCGTCGAAGAGTTCGGCAAGCTTCTCCGTCATCGCGCCGCCTAACTCCTCAGCGTCGACGATCGTCACCGCCCGCCGATAATAGCGCGTGACATCGTGGCCGATGCCGATGGCGATCAGTTCGACCGGCGAGCGCGTTTCAATGTCCTCGATCACCTCGCGAAGGTGCCGCTCGAGATAGGTTCCGGAATTGACCGACAGCGTCGAATCGTCGACCGGCGCGCCGTCGGAGATCATCATCAAGATCTTGCGCTGCTCGGGGCGGCCGAGCAGGCGTTGATGCGCCCAGTCGAGCGCCTCGCCGTCGATATTTTCTTTGAGCAGCCCCTCGCGCATCATCAGGCCGAGGTTTTTCCGCGCGCGCCGCCACGGCGCGTCGGCCGCCTTGTAGACGAGGTGGCGCAGATCATTCAGGCGGCCGGGATTGGCGGGCCGCCCCGCCTGCAGCCACGCCTCGCGAGCCTGTCCGCCTTTCCAGGCGCGGGTGGTGAAGCCGAGAATCTCGACTTTCACGCCACAACGCTCGAGCGTACGCGCCAGAATGTCGGCGCAAGTCGCGGCGACGGTGATCGGGCGGCCGCGCATCGAGCCCGAATTGTCGATGAGCAACGTGACGACCGTGTCGCGAAACTTCATGTCCTTCTCGCGCTTGAAGGACAAAGGCTGCTGCGGATCGACGATGACGCGCGACAGGCGCGCGGTGTCGAGAATGCCTTCCTCAAGGTCGAACTCCCAGGCGCGGTTCTGCTGCGCCATCAGCCGCCGCTGCAGGCGGTTGGCCAGGCGCGCGACGACGCTGGAAAGATTCTGCAGCTGCTTGTCGAGATAGTCGCGCAGGCGTTGCAGCTCGTCGGGCTCACAAAGGTCCTCTGCGTCAACCACTTCATCGAATCTCGTCGTGTACGCCTTGTATGTCGGCTCGCGTTTTTCTGAAGCTTTCGGCGGCAGCGGCCGGTTCTCGCCAGCCTCATCCGAGTCCGCCTGCTCGGCGTCGTCGGGGAATTCGGCGGAGGGCGCATCGGCCGTTTCCATCGCGCCTTCTTCGAGCTCCTCGGCTGTCTCTTGCGTCGTCTCCATCTCGGCGGATTCAGGCGACTGCTGGTCCTCGCCCTCGCCTTCCGCCTCCTGCTGGTTCTCAGGCGGACTGGACTCGTCCGAGCCCTCTTCCTCGTCGTCGGCGTCAGCTTCCGCTTCGTTCGGCATATCGAGGGAAGCGAGCAGGCGGCGCGCGTGGCGCGCATAGGCGCGCTGATCATCGATGGACTGCGCCAGCCCGTCGAACTCGCCGCATTCTTTCGATTCGATGAACGGGCGCCAGAGATCGACGAAGCGCGACGCGCAAGGCGGCGGCCTCAAGCCGGTCAGGCGCTCGCGCACCAGCATCGCCACCGCATCCTCAATCGGCGCGTCTTCGCGCGCGCGTGCGCCGGCAAACGAGCTCTTCTGGTAGCGGTCATCGAGCATCGCCGCGAGGTTTGAGGCGACGCCCTGCATACGGCGCGCCCCGATCGCCTCGACGCGCGCCTGTTCGAGCGCGTCGAAGACTGCGCGCGAGGCCGCATCGTGCGGCGCTTGACGCCGGTGAATGGCCTCATTGTGGCAGGCAAGCTTCAAGGCCATCGAGTCGGCGAGCCCGCGAATGACGGCCGCCTCGCGCGGGTTGGGCCTTCGCGGCGGCTCGGGCAGGCGCGCGCGCGCGCCGTCCGCGCCTCTCGCCAGCGCCGGTTTGTCGGCCGCGAAGACGACCTCAAGATCGGGCCGGCGAGCCATGGCCCGCGCGCACGAGCCAAGCGCCCGCTTAAAGGGCTCGTTGGCCGGCTCGCCCTTGCTCGGCGGCTTACGGTTCGTGGGCTTGGCGTCGACAGTCGTCATGAAGGGTCTAAATCGACTCGATTTCGGCCGGAGCCGCTAGGGTCGGAATGCGCGGGGAGAACGAGGGCGCGGCGGCGCCCGCGTCAAGCATAGGTCACCCTCAGCGCCCCCGCAACGCTCAGCGCGGCGGCCACGGAGAGCCGAGCGCGCCGCCCTCCGCTGCGATCGCCGCAATGAGCGCTTCGATTGAGTCGCGAAGTCGGCCGGCCAGGACCGCGTCCGCCGCGATCCCGCGTGCGCTCAGCGTCTTGCCGGTCAGCGGCAGCGTCGCGAACGCCTCTGGAACCAGCCGCGCGGCCATCGTCGCCAGGGTCTCGCGCAGCGACGCCTGCGCGTGGAACGACCGCGGCTGGGCGTTGATCAGAACGACCGGCTTGCCGGGAATGACATCGCTCGCCACCAGCCAATCAAGCGCATTCTTCAAGGCGCCCGGCACGCCGTGCGCATATTCGGGCGCGGCGATCACCAGCCCGTCGCTTTCTTTAACCCGCGCGCGAAACTCCGCGACCACGGTCGGGGCGCGGCCCTCCTCGTCGTCGTCGGGGTTGAAGGCTGGAAGGCGGGCGAGGTCGCGATAGAGGCCGACTTCGACGCCAGGCGGGGCGAGCAGCGCCAGCGCCTTGAGCGCGGCCACGTTGGTCGAGGCGGCGCGCAGACTGCCCGATATCGCCAAAAGGCGCATCGGCGCCGACCGCCCGCGCCTTTAGCTCAACGCCACGTTCAGCGCGCTCTCGGGCAACTCCTGGCCGAAGCAGCGCTGATAGAATTCCGCGACCATGCCGCGCTCGAGTTCGTCGCATTTGTTCAGAAACGTCAGGCGGAAGGCAAAGCCCACATCCTTGAAGATCTCGGCGTTCTCCGCCCAGGTGATGACGGTTCTCGGGCTCATCAGCGTCGACAGATCGCCGTTGATGAAGGCGTTGCGCGTCAAATCGGCGACGCGCACCATCTTGCCGACGACGTCGCGCCCGTCCTTGCGGGCGCGGAAGCCCGGGCTTTTGGCGAGAACGATGTCGACCTCCTTGTCGTGCGGCAGATAATTGAGCGTCGTCACGATCGACCAGCGGTCCATCTGCCCCTGATTGATCTGCTGCGTGCCGTGATAGAGGCCCGAGGTGTCGCCGAGGCCGACGGTGTTGGCGGTGGCGAACAGACGGAAGCCCGGATGCGGTCTGATGACGCGCTTCTGGTCGAGCAGCGTCAGCCGGCCCGAGACTTCCAGCACGCGCTGGATGACGAACATCACGTCGGGCCGGCCGGCGTCGTATTCGTCGAAGCATAGGGCGACGTTGGTCTGCAGCGCCCAGGGCAGGATGCCGTCGCGAAACTCGGTGACCTGCTTGCCGTCTTTGAGCACGATCGCGTCCTTGCCGACGAGGTCGATGCGCGAGACGTGGCTGTCGAGATTGATGCGCACGAGCGGCCAGTTGAGCCGCGCGGCGACCTGCTCGACATGCGTCGATTTGCCCGTGCCGTGATAGCCGGCGATCATCACGCGGCGGTTGAAGGCGAAGCCGGCGAGAATGGCGAGCGTCGTGTCGCGATCGAAAAGGTAGTCCGGGTCAAAATCGGGCACGTGCTCGTCGGCCGCCGAATAAGCCGGCGCCTGCATGTCCGTGTCGATCCCGAACGTTTGCCTTACGTTCACCAACGCGTCGGGCGCGCCGGGCGGCGCGACGACGGGTTCGCTCAAAGTCGGCAGTGTTGACGTTTTCATTGCTCCTCCACGCCCGACCAGATCCAAGCGGAAGGGCGTCAACTGCGCCGCGCCGCTTTTCGAAACGGGCGGCGAGCGCCTACGATCAAGGGGTCAAACGAGTTTGTTCGCGCGCAGGTAATTATAGGCTTGGATGATCTCGCGCAATTTTTCTTCCGACGAGCGGTCGCCCCCGTTGGCGTCGGGGTGATGCAGCTTGACCAGCGCCTTGTAGCGATTTTTGATCGCGGTCACCGTCGCCTTTTCGTCGAGATCAAGGGTTGAGAGCGCCTTCAAGGCCAGCGCGTTATAGCGCGGCGCGGCTGCTTGGCCTTCGCCGCGCTTGACGCCCTTGCGGCGCATGGCGCGGGCGGCGGCGAACATGGATTCGTCGACATGCGTCGCGCCCGCCGCGCCCCGCTGGCCCATTTTCCAGGTCGGCCGGTGGCCGACGATCGCTTCATCGCGGAATTTTGCGAGCGCGACGTCGTCCATGCCGCGAAAATAGTCGTAAGTTGCGTTGTATTCGCGCACGTGGTGCATGCAAAAATTGAAGTATTCGCCCTCACGGTCGCGGCCCTTCGGCGCCTTGAACTCGCCGGGCTCCTTGCATCCGGGATGCGCGCACGGCGTCGCGGCCGCCTCCGCCGCCGCTCTCTTCCTCGTCGGACGGATGCGAATGCGATCGAAAATCGAAGACGTTGGACTCATCGTACAAATCTAGTTGCGGGCTGACGCGCGAACAAGCCTTGACCTTCTTGAAGAAGGCTGCGCAGCGTTGAGGCTTGACCTGAAGCTTAAATGCGCATTCGCGACCGCATCCGCGACAATCTCATGACGGCGCTTGAGCCCGTCGCGCTCGAGATCATCGACGATTCGGCGCGTCATGCCGGCCATGCCGGCGCAAGCCTTGAGGGCGAAACGCATTTCTTCGTGCGCATCGTGTCGGCGAAATTTTTGGGGCTTAAGCGGCCAGCCCGCCATCGGCTGGTCTACGACGCGTTGAAGAGGGAATTCGCGGACGGCATGCACGCGCTCAACATCCAGGCCCTTGCGCCAGACGAGGCATGACCGGCCCGCCGTTCGGCGTCTACCGGTTCGAGCTGACGCCCGAGGAAGCGCGCGCGGTCGCTGGGCGCACCGCGCTGCGCGCGGCGATGGCGGCGCGGCCGCTCACGGCGGGCATCGCGCCGATTTTCGCCTTTCTTGCGATGCTGATCGGCGCGTCGACGCTCGCCTGGGCCGGCCTCATCGGCGCGCGCGCCGCGGAGATCGCCGTGCTCGGCCTGATCATGATCTACGGGGCCTGGCGCGGCGCGGGCATGATCCCATTGCGACGCGCCTATCGCGCCCAGCGTCGTCGCGCCGAGGCGCTCGGACGAGCCGGCCTCCTCACGGCGGCCGTCGACGCCGAGATGGTGAAGCTCTCCGCCGCCGCCAGCTTTGGCGCGTGGCGCTATGCCGACTGCGTCGACGCCGACCTAGCCGACGGCATTCTCTATCTCTGGCGGGCGAACGGCGACGCGGCGGTGCTGCCAACCCGCGCGGCGCCGCCCGGCGAAGCTGAAAGCATGCTGGCCTTCTGGCGGGAGCATGTCGGCCGGAGCGAGAACCAACCCCCTCTCCCTGCTTCAGCGGGGAGAGGGTCAGGGTGAGGGGCCGCTCGGCCCTATCCGGATGAGCGTGGGCAGCCCCTTGTATCTCTCAGTTGCCTTGCGGCGCGAAGCTGGTCAGGTTGAGGAGGCAAGCCAGCCCGAAAGCCCCCGGGGCCAATGAGCCCGCGGATGAGCGTGGCGCGGCTTGCGTCCGAAA